>VFQQ010003454.1_pt1 | contig 15276 bp, 15 predicted proteins | sample 3512341 | NCBI WGS metagenome assembly VFQQ01 (sample SAMN10412373, study PRJNA504923) | tailings metagenome | isolation source: Relicate 2 Philex TSF1 revegetated site | place: Philippines: Tuba, Benguet | collected 2017-08-29 | reverse complement strand
GGACTAACTCAACTACATTACAAACGTGCAGACAACTAACAATAAAACAGACGAAAGACAAGAAGCCCAGCTGCTAACAGCGGTTTGCCGCAAGCGGGGGTGCAGTGCTTCGGTTGACAGTTTTTTCGTATAATTGAAGTGCGGTTTTTCAAATGAACGGTAGTGCTAAAAAGCCCTTCCTTCGCAAAGCCGCGAACCGCTAGCGGGCATTGTAAAAAACCAATCAAATTGACAACAATTGAAATTGAAATTATAACAGAATGAAAATTATTGAAATCACTTTTGACAACTTTACAATTACGACAGACAAAACAAAAATGGATATTGTTGCAATTCATGACTTTCTATCAAAATATTCAGGATGGAGTATCAATATTCCATTTGAAAGAGTAAAGACTTCTATTGACAATTCGCTAAACTTCGGACTTTTCCATAACGACAAACAAATTGGTTTTGCAAGAGTAATTTCGGATTTATCTACAATTGCGTATTTGGGTGACATTTACATTTTGGATAATTATCGCGGACAAGGACTATCAAAGAAGCTCATGGAATGTGTAATGAGCCATCCAAATTTAAAAGGTTTAAGACGATGGATTTTATTGACATCAACTGCAGATTGGCTTTATAAAAAATATGGCTTTATAAAGTTGCCTAAACCTGAACTATATATGGAATTATTTGACCCAAATGTTTACAATTCTACAATAACTTAAACAAAGAAATTAGCGGCAAGAAATGGACTGTTACCGTAATCACGCCAATAAATGGACTAAACGATTTTGTTTAATGAAAATAAATATCAAAAATGAACAATACATTAAACCAACAGTGAATTAGGAAACCAACTGTTTGTGTTGAAATATTTTAGTTCAGATATTTTTATAAAACCCAAAACTTGTGTATATATCTGAGTTTGTGGTGACAATAAAATATGTTTACCACCATTTTATTGTTGATAAATGATATATCTTTATTGTTTTACAATAAATATTTATCTATATTTGCTGAATAAAATTTAAACTTTAAGCAAATGAGAACAACAAATTCAACTTTCCTTAAAATTATGAATATCCTATTTTGGATAGCATTCATCGGACTTTGTATCAAGACTGGTGCATTATTGACTTCTTTCATCGTAAGCCTATTTGTAAACCCAGAAGGCTCTAACGATTTATACTTAGGGCTTTGCTTGTTTGAGCTGTATTCTTATAGTAAATCTCATTACATTTTTACCACTACATTGTTTATCGTCTTTTCCGGACTAAAAGCATATATCGCCTACTACGTTATAAAAGTCTTTATGAAGTTTGAACTGTCCAACCCATTTCACAGTAATTTAACCGATATCTTTTTAAAGATTAGCCATATTGCATTAGGAACAGGTTTACTAGCTATAATTGCGGAGAACTATGCTAAATGGATTATGAAGAAAGGCGTAGCCGTTCCGATAGATTGGACAGGTAGTGAGATCTTGTTGTTTGCGGGTGTTATTTATTTGTTTGCACTAATCTTTAAAAAAGGATCGGAATTACAATCTGAAAATGATCTAACAGTTTAAACTATGGCAATAATAGTAAACTTAGACGTTGTTATGGCTAAGCGGAAAATGTCACTAAATGAACTTTCTGAAAAAGTTGGGTTGACTTTATCGAACCTTTCCATTTTAAAGACTGGAAAAGCCAAGGCAATTAGATTTAGCACATTAGAGACAATTTGTAATGTATTGGATTGCCAGCCAGGTGACATACTTGAGTATGTTAATGAGAAAAAATAATTACCAACTAACAAATTATTTGGAAATATACAAAAACATTAACGTTAATAACATATAAATATAAAGTTAAATCACAATGAATGAAAGCATTGAAAGTTGGAAATCTAAAGGGGAATTTTTAAAATTTAATGAACATGAAATTTTTTATGCTCAAGCGGGACATGGAGTCGATTTGTTGGTTATTCACGGCTATCCATTTAATACCTATGAATGGAAAGATACTATTGAGGAGTTATCTCAAAAGTTTAGAGTTACTTTTTTCGATTTGTTAGGAATGGGTTTTTCTTCAAAACCTAAAAATTATCACTACAGTTATGAAGAGTATTGCGAGATTGTAAACAAGCTGTTGCAAACTCTAAAAATTGAGCAAACCCATATTTTATCACACGATTTGGGCGTAAGTGTTGCACAAGAACTAATTGCTAGAGAACTGGAAGACAAAAATAATTTCAAAATCAAATCCTCTGCTTTTATAAATGGTAGCTTATTTATAGATGCTTACAAGCCTAGATTGATACAAAGAATACTTTCCCAATCCCCAGATATAGTGGGGAGGAGTTTTAGTAAAATAATGACCAAAAACATGGTTCACAAATCAGTCAAATCAGTTTTTGGAGTTTATACTCAGCCGTCTGAAGAATTTTTAGATAGACAATGGGAAATTTTGAATTACAACGATGGGAAATCTATTTCTTATCTAATTGGCAGATTAGTTTTTGAAAAGTATAATTATCTAAACCGTTGGATAAATGCAATGCAAGAAACATCTATACCAATGTGTTATATATACGGACCAGCAGACCCAAACTCTGGAACGCACATGGCAAAAAGATACGAAGAATTAATACCTAATCCTAAAACTTATTCTTTGGATATAAGAATTGGTCATTGGCCAATTTTAGAAGATAGAGAAAATTTACTTTCTATGTATTATCAATTTTTAAACGAATCAATAAGAACAACAAACTGATTAAAAGTAACTATCACAAACATCGGTGTTGCGTCAAGCAGAGTGACATGCTTCTATTGACAATTATAGGTAAAATTGAAGTGCTATTCTTCATGCCTAGAGTCGTGCTAAAATGCCCGCCCTAAATGCTCCAAAACATTAGTGGGCATTCTACACGCATCCGACGTAGTCTCTAATTTACATATTAACATTTTGATAATCAAAATATCCTAAATCAATGATAGTAATTACAGGAATTATACTTGCAATATTTCTTTCACTTATCTTAGCAAGCAAAAAGAGCAAATCACTTTCAGACAAAATATTGTTAGCTTGGTTGATTGTAATTGCAATAACTCTAACTCTTTTTAAATTACAAACAGTCGAGGCTAGATATGATTATCCTTTTTTATTAGGCTGGTGTTTTCCGTTTCCATTGCTTCAATGGCCTTTTCTTTACTTATATGTATTGTCTTTAACTTCAATTGAACCTTTGAAAACAAAATTATATTTTCATTTTTTACCATTTTTTTTGAGCATTTTACTCTTTTCAACGTATTTATTTCTACCTAACAACATTAAACTTGATGTTTACAATATGCAGGGAAAGGGCTATGAAACAGAGATGAATATTAATCTAATAGCCATAATATTATCAGCAATATTATATACTGTTTTATCGAGCCTTCAACTAAGAAAATACAAAAAAACCATTAAAAATGAATTTTCGTTTACCGAAAAAATTACATTGAATTGGTTGCTTTACCTTATTGTTGGAATGACGTTCATTTTATTGATAATTCTTTTTGGAGGAAATGATAATTTAATTTTTTCATCCATCACAGGAGTTGTTATATACATAGGATACTTTGGGATTAAGCAAGAAGGCATTTTCAACGAAAAATTAAAAATAAACTCAACTGAAACTTCACAAAACGGAATTACGACAGAATCACGCTCTGACATTCAGCATGTGGATTCTAATAATTCCGTTGAAGACATGTTAATTACAAAAACACAAGCCACAAGTGAAAAAATAAAATATGAAAAAAATAGATTAAGTGATGGAGAGATTAAAAGCATTCATAAAAGGCTAAAAGAACTAATGGTTGGTGAAAAGTTGTATAAGAACCCTGAAATTTCTTTATCCGAAGTAGCCCAAAAATTACACGTTCACCCTAATATCCTATCACAGGTAATTAACACACTAGAAGAAAAAAACTTTTACGACTACATCAATTCTCAGCGAGTTGAAGAATTTCAACGACTGGTTTTACAGCCAAAGAGTTATCAATTCACTTTATTGACATTGGCATTTGAAAGCGGCTTTAACTCGAAAACATCATTCAATAGAAACTTTAAAAAGGCAACCAATTTAACACCTTCTGAATTTTTAAGACAAAAAAATATTCTATTACCAGATTAAAAAAGGTTCAACTGCTATAGTAGCACCTTATAAATTTTATGTAATTGATAATTAGCAGTATATTTTTTTAATTTAACAGGTTTCAACTTTCATTATGGGGCATTTGAGTTAAACGTCCGCCCTATTTTCGTACCCTAAATTTTAAATCAAATTGTAAAAAATGACAAAGACAAAGTTATCAATATGTGTAATTTTTGCTTTATTCACTTTGCTATTTTGTGGTTGTGAAAAAGAAAAATTCATAGAGGCGGATGGAAATTTAGTTCCAAAAACAGTTGACCAAGATGCAAGTCTTCCTTCAATATATATAAATGGAGCTAAACTTCATGCACAGGTATTTGGGCCTGTGAATAGTACATTAATCATTTGTATTCATGGCGGACCGGGGGCAAACTTTAAATATTTATTGAATTGCAAGAGTCTTGCCGATAAAGGATTTAGAGTAGTTTTCTATGACCAAAGAGGTTCCGGATTATCAGAACGTTTCAACAAAGAATGGTATTTAAATTTAGGTGAGAATGCAATTGAAGAAACCTTTTATAAAGATTTGAAAGGTATAATAGATCACTACAAAACTCAACCTAAACAAAAAGTTGTTTTATTAACACATTCTTGGGGTTCTATGTTTGCCACAGGTTATGCTGGAAAGTATCCCTCTGATGTGCAAGGATTAATACTTGCTGAACCGGGAGGGCTCAATTGGTCTGATATTATAACGTATTTGAGTGCTTCGCGGTCACAAAAAATTTGGACTGAGGCTTTTAATGATGCAACTTATCTAGACCAGTTTATTACCGGAAAAGAAAATCAACATAATATTCTGGATTATAAATTGGCTTTATTGTCGGCAAGTAATGTTACGGATGCAAGCACAAATTCAGGTGCAAATGCCAACTATTATAAATCTGCTCGAGAAGGCGCAGTTATATTTTCTGTAATGAATAAAATAGGGGAAAAATATAAACTTGATTTCTCTCAGGGTATTTCCCAATTTAATAAAAAAGTGCTCTTCTTTTACAGCAGTAATAATCCAGCTTATACTGATAGTTGGGCTGAAAAAATATCTGCTGTTTATTTAAACAAGGAAGTTATAAAAGTAAATGGTGTTGGTCACTCTGGTATGTTTGAAAATATTGATACTTGGACAAACGTTACTGAACCCAAGGTAATTGCATATTTAAATAGCCTATAATCAAAACATAGAATGAAAAGAGTATTATTTATGGTGTTACTATTAACACTGACCTCACTTTATAAAACAGCATTTTCACAAACTTTAAATTGGAAAGTATTAGAGAATACAAAACACATTATAAATGCCAACAGCGGCTTAGATTATTCCGTTTCTTATGGTGTTGGTTATGGGTATAAACTTAACACAAAGCTTCCCATTGTTTTAAATGCAAATTTTTTACTGCCTGCCGGTGAAAAAACCCTTGATGACTTTAAAACTAAAATCGGGGGGCAAATTTGCTTAGTAAACAAAAACAACTTTGTAGGTTCAATCTCTATTTTCGGAATTTATAGAAAATATCAAACCCAGCTCATAAGACTACAAAACTTTGGTAGTGATTTGAAAGGGACATTTGGTTACTACAAATCAAGCTGGTTTACTGCTGCTGAAATTGGTTTTGACAAAGCTATTTTAACACATTTTAAACACTCACAAAAATATAAAGACGAAATTTATGCCAATGTTGTTGACGGATGGTATGAACCCACAACAGGGGGAAATTTCTACTATGGGTTACAAGGAGGTTATTCATTAAAAAAAATAGATATCACACTAAATATAGGTAAAATAGTTGCTCAAGACTTTAAAACACCCCCATTTTTACCATATTACCTGAATGTAGGTATAAACTACAGAATTAATAGATAAGATGAGAACAAAAAATAATCCACCATCTGATTTGTAGGTTAATTGTTTAAATAAGCAGATATACTTCCTATTAAGTACAGAGTATTCAGATAATTTTCTGATCCGAAATCAGCTAATAAGACAATTGCTGAATTATTATCTACAGTTTGGCAAAACTTTGCAGATATAAATCAGAAAAAATAGTATTACAATATGAAAATATTCAGTTTTTTAAGCGTTTTTTTTCTTTTGACAGTTTTAGAAGTTGTTGCTCAATCGGAAAATTTCAAATATAGATTTTCTGTAGATATTGATATTTCTATAGAAAAAGATACTGTCCCTTGGAAATATCAGTTGGGGGCAAATGAGTACTCTTTCATTGGGAATTATCGAAAAACTCGAGAAACTTGGGACAAAATCGGCTTTGGAAAACTCGATATAACACAAGAAGATAGTTTATACTTTATTGGATTTAAACCTATTAACGCAAGAGATTATATTACTAAACGTTCTAAAATCGAACAAATTATAATTATCAATGAGGCTCACACTTATCCAAATCATAGAACTTTTACTCATTCTTTATTGGAGGGATTATACGAAAACGGTTTCAGATATTTAGGCATAGAGGCTCTTTTTGATACCATTATCAACGAAAGAAAATATCCAGTGATTGAGAGTGGATATTATACTAAAGAACCAGAATTTGGAAATTTTATTTACACTGCCCTAGAAATTGGATTTACATTGTTTGGTTATGATGACTTTAAACATAATGGAAAAGAACGAGAAATTGCTCAAGCTCGAAATATTTCAAACTTTATTGAAAAAAATCCTAACGGTAAAGTACTGATACATTGCGGCCACGACCACGTTATAGAAGGAAAACCAAATAACCCAACATGGGAAAAGGCTATGGCAGGAAGATTAAAAGAATATACACAAATTAATCCTTTTACAATAAATCAAACCCAATTCGCAGAAAGAAGCGAAAAAAAATATAACCACCCTATTATTAGTTTGGCAAATCAGAAAAATCCTTTTGTTTTGATAGATCGAGATGGAAATTTATTCAATGGAAAAAAGGATAACGACCAATTTGATATTTCAGTAATACACCCAGAAACTGAGTATTTAAACAATCGGCCTAATTGGCTTTTTAGTGTAAGAAACAGAAAAGAAATTCAAATTGCGAAACTTGCAATAACTGAATTCCCTGTTTTAGTTTTTGCCTATCGAAAAAATGAATTTCAGAATAGTGGTGTTCCAGTTGATTTAATTGAATTAAATGATAGCAATAATTTCCCATCACTTATTCTTGATAAAGGAATTTTTGAAATTATTATTAAAGACAAAAAATACAATATTATCAATAGATACGAATTAATAGTTGAATGAAAACAGCAGAAAACAACCCCTATAAAAAATTGGCAATTCAGTGGTATCCATATTTGTTCTTATTGGATACTAAAGTGCTCCGAAAATTCTATCATTGGCCAAGTTATATTTGGCATTGGTTTCTGATTTACTTGCTTTTTGTTTCAATCACACTTAGATTAATTGAATTCTTTTATATCGACAAAATTATTATTACCAATATTGAAAATATCTTTTTCAGGAAATGCAATAGTTTAGACCTCGATTATTTCAATTTCAAAACAGTTGCCCAAAATTCATTTTAAAATATGACAACGGAATAGCTAATAGATGAACTTACTTACTTAGAAACAAATTAAACACACTTATGCTTAAACTTGGCGGATACCTGAATATTCTATTTGCAATGTTACATATTGTTGGATTGCTTTGGGCTGAAAAAATGTTTGAAATTGTTGGTATAGCAGAAGGAATGGCACTTGCAAAACAAGAAATACATCCTCTGTATCCTTATTTTATAACAATAGTAGTAGGGGTTGTATTTTATATAATGGGTCTGTATGGTCTTTCGGCCGATGACAAGTATAAAAAACTACCATTATTAAAACCAATGATATTTTGTATTGGAGTGATTTATTTAATACGTGGAATAGGTGAACTTATTTTTGATATAGGATGGCAAAAAGCAAGTCCATTATTAGAAAACACCTACTCAATAATAGCGATTTTTGTTGGCCTTTTGTATTTAGTAGGGGGTATTAAAAAAATAAAAAAATAAACAACGACTGGCTAACAGGCGTTTGGCTCAAAGGTGAGTGAAGTGGTTAATTGAACATTCTACCTCGCATCAACTTTTGTGGTGTATTGACAGTTTTGTGCTCCGAATTGAAAATCAGCGAAGCTAAATCCGCCCATGCGGCAAGCGCAAAACCGTTAGCAATTTAACACCAAAACCTTTTACACCTTTTCCTTAGCATTTTATTGGCCATACAAAAGCCCTGCAGGTAGTAATAAACCTAATATTAACGTTTTTTAATTTGTTTACAGAAAATTTTTGTATTTATTTGTGTTGCAATAGCCTTTTAAAAAAACACATATTGGATACTTGACGAAGGTTAGGTGCTTATATATGTTAGTTACAAGCAAGGCTATGAATACCACGCTAACAATAGAAAACAGACGGCTGACAAGAGACAGAAGTCCACCCATACATACAAAGGTTTGTTTGACTAACCATACTTTAACCTCTTAAATCGCAAACTGACACAGAGGGTAAACAAAGTCGTGTTTGCAATAACTTAAAAAATAAAAATTTACAAAATGAAAAAAATACAAAAAATAGTAACTCTGGCATTTCTCATGACCATTGGCGTTCTGACATTTGCACAGAATCCACCACAGGACAGTATTGTTTGGGATGGTGAAGGAAGACCTCTTTATCTCAGGAATCAAATGATTGTGAAATTTCACCCTGACCTTGTTAACACTGAAGTAGTTGACAATAGAAACATCCAATCAGGTATCATTTCTGAATTTATTAATCCGTTAGCTTTAGAATTAATTATTGAAAGCGGTTATTTCAATGAAGAAATAGCCAATCTCAGTATTAAGAAAATTCATCACAATATGACTACATCCGAAACTACAACTATCACACGAATTGGTGAAGAAATGGAAATTCCTAAATTTTGGTCAACATTTCTAATTGAATGGAGCAGCATAGCTGGAATGAGTTTTGAAGCGGCTTTAGATACTCTTAATACTCTTTGGCCAATGGTTGAGTATGCTCACCCAAATTACATTTACCAATTATTTGTCTTGCCAAATGATGTGCTATTTGTTGCAGGGGAACAAGCAGGGTTACATCCTACTGCAACTTTTCTTAATTGTAATATCAACATTAATCCGGCATGGGATTTAACAGTAGGAAGAGATAATGTAAGAGTTGGAGTATATGATGGTGGTATAAACTGGGACCATGAGGATTATAGTCAAGACAATTCGGGCACTTGGGCACAAAGCAGAGTTAAAGGCGGTTGGGATTGGAAAAGAGGAATACATCCATCTGCAGCGACAAACATTGATTTAGACGGTCATGGTAGCTCTTGTGCAGGTATTATTGGTGCAATCAGAAATAACGACATGGGCGTAGCAGGTGTTGCAGGTGGGAATGGTGCTAATTTTCAATGGGGAGTTGACCTTTACGATTTAAAGATTGCTGAAAACAACAGTTACATTAAAGAATCGGACATTGCTGATGCAATTACCGAAGGTGCGACTTCTTTTAATGGGACGTACGGCTATTCCTTGAATGTTCAGAACCATAGTTGGGGTGGGCCAAATATGGGAACAGCTTTAAATGATGCAATTCGTTATTCGTATAGAAATAATGTTGTACTTTCTGTCGCCTCAGGTAATGACTTTAATACTACAATAAGCTATCCTGCAACTGCAAGAGACGAATGGGTGATGAAAGTTGGTGCAAATGATCAGAATGGAAGTCGTGCAAATTTCTCAACATATGGAAATAGCTTAGATTTCATTGCCCCTGGTGTTCGTGCAATTTATGCCACTACAGATGCACTAAGTAATACTACTTACAGTTACAATCAGGACGGAACATCATTTGCAGCACCTCATGCAGCTGGTGTTGCAGGGCTTATGCTTAGTTATATTAATTCTCCAAGTAATGCACCAAACAATCTTGCCCCTGACGATGTAGAAAATCTTCTTCAACGTTTTGCAACGGATGTTGGTTCTCCGGGCTACGATGACCAAAACGGCTTTGGAAGGATAAATGCCGGGGCAACATTGCAAGGTATCAGATGGCCAATATTTGAGGTAAGACATTATACTCAAACTTTTAATAATAGTTCAGCAACTAAGATTGGTTCAAATACGCAAATTCAGGTTGTGCAAGGTGCAAATGGTATTGCAGCTGGCACTTATATTGGTGATGTATATGAAATTACTCATACATTTAACATTTCACAACCTTCTGGTAGAACAATATTAGATGTTTGGAAACGTAATTCCAGTTCAACACTATATGCAAATCAACCGGTAATAGCAGAAGTCAACTCAATCGTTAGCTCATGGGATCAAACAACAGCAACTATGAAAGGGTATATTTTCGATATAAAAACTAATATTATTGGTCAATCAGTTAATCGGTGGTTACCAAGTCATGGATTAAGCGGTACAGGAAGAATGTCTTTAACTGTTTATTCAGAAGACCCATTGGCATCTGGAATTAGTATGATTCCGATTGATAATAATTTTACTAGGGTAGTACCTAATCCCTCTAACGGTAATCCAACCATTATGTTTACTCTTTCAAAGACAACAGAACTAGGCATCGAAGTTACTGATATTACCGGCAAAGTTGTATATTCGCAACCAATGCAAAAGATTTCAGAAGGACATCAAGAAATTGAACTTCAATTGCAAAACCTTAATTCTGGTATATATATTTGTAACCTAAGAACAAATAGCGGTACAGTATCGCAAAAAATTTCTATTGCTAAATGAAACGGAAGTTAACATTTATTTTCACATCAGGGCTAATAGCCCTGATGTGTTTTTTACTTCAAAATTGTAAAAAAGATAAAATTTGCAGTAAGGAAGAAGTTTGTGAAAACTTTCCAAAGAAAGAAGGAATTGGTGTCAGTATAATTACTCAAAAACCCTTTCAGAGACATGCTCCTTGTTTTAACCCTAACAATTCAGATGAGTTTATCTATTTAAAGGAAGATAATAATAAATATCAATTGATTAAATACAATATTAATTCTAAAATAGAAACTATTTTATTGGATAACACCGTTATTGTAGGTCAACCTAAGTGGGGGACAAATGGTTGGATTGTATTTACTTCAAATGATTATCAAGTCAATTTATTAAAAGATGATGGGTTAAATTTTAAGAAAATTACAAGCGTAGGTTATTTTCTATATCCTGACTGGTATAATGACTCAATATTGTCAGTGGAATTTTCATATAATTTGGGTGTTCCATACTTTCATTGTAGAATAAATAATATCGGGCAAATTCTTGACACTATTAGAAATAGCTCATTTACACTAGGTACTGTCAATAATTTAAATGAAGAAGCATTTTTGGAATACAGGGATAATCCAAATATTATTTTTAAAAATGTCAATAACAACTTATTCAACTTGACAAGTTTCAATTTCACTGGAAGAAATAGGATTGAAGGAATTTATTGGCATCTAAACAACAATGACATTTTTTACTCGACATACAGGGAAGGCCTTTTTAAAATAAACAAAAACACGAAAGCGGTAAGTAAAATAAAATGCGGATGCGATTCTAAATCTTATCGTTATTTGAGTATTTCACCTGATGGAAACAAAATAATAATTGAAAGAGTTGACGCAACCGACTATCAAAACAAAACAGGTAGTTGGACAGAAGAAGGAAAAATTTTTATTATGGACATTGACGGAAAAAATGAAAGGAACGTATTTGAGTGACCGTATCAATCCGAAAATGAATATTATGAATGAATTAGCCCAGCTTGTAACAGCACCTACCCAAAAGGCGGGTTTTCGTGTTCCAAAGACAGTTTTGTGGTTAATCAAACATTAGTTTTTCAAATCAAGTTTTGTGGTAAAAGTCCCGCCCTTCGGGTAGCTGCAAAACGTTAGGGGATATTGTAATGAGACAATCATCAATAATTTTATAATGAAGAAAAAATTAATTTATCTAATTTTATTGGTGACAATTTCGGTAAATACTTACGGACAGCTTTCGTTAAAAACAAACATTGAAGCTGCTTCAATTAAACTAGAATTATTTGATCATAAAACTAAACTTTCATTTATGGACACCGTGCTAAAAGACAACAAGGTTCTTGCGCTTGGGGAATCATCGCATGCAACGAGTGAATTTTTTAAAATGAAGTTTATGATTATAAAATATTGTGTAACAGAACTAGGTTATAAATCTATTGGAATTGAGGCAGACTATGCAGGAACAAAACAATTGAATTCATTTTTGACAGATGGTGATGGAAAAATTGATGATGCAATTTATGATATGGGGACAGCTGCTTGGATGACGCTTGAAATGAAGGAGATTATTGAATGGTTAAGAGAATACAACTCAAACAAATCAGCCAAAGACAAAATACAAATTTGGGGGTTTGACATGAAATTCAACATTATGACCGTTCAACTACTTAAAAAATTTATTCTACTTCATCCAGACTTAAAACAAATTGAAATTGATTTTTTGGATAAAATTCAAAGTTGGAAAAATGTAAATCAAATTGATAAAATTAAGCTTGATAACTTTATCAATAAAATTCATGAATTAAGTATAAGATTGAATGATTCGGATAGAAATGAATTATTACGATTGACACAAATTATACAGCAAACAATGTACTATAAATCTAAAACAGACTATGTTGAGAGATTGATAGTAAGGGATAGTTGTATGGCTGTTAATATTAAGAGCAATCTCAATTTTTACAATCATAAAGTAATAATATGGGCTCACAATGGTCATATAGCTAAAAGTAAAAACTATAAAAATTGGCGACCAATGGGTAGCTATCTTAACAGTTGGCTTAACGACAGTTATTATCCACTAGGGCTAATGACAGAACGTGGTTATCTTGGCTTTTACAATCGTATTACAAATTTAAACGACTCCATTCAAATACCTTTTGACTCTAAGAAAAAATCATACGACAAACTACTTGCTTGTAACAATTATGACAACTTCTTTATTGACATTAAATCTAGTTTAAATAATCACGTACTAAGGGAGCTTTTCAGTGAAAAACACCTCACAAGGATAATTGAACTTATTTATAACACCAAGACTAAGAATTACTATGTTCAAAACAATTACTTTAAAGAAAGTCTCTATGAAAATTTTAACGGTATCATTTTTATCAGACAGACATCAGCTGCAAGACCTTTAAAGTTCGACTAGTAATATGTGTTTAGACCGACAAAGCACAACATCCCCTAACACACAACTGCCGCAAGTGGCGGTGGCATTTTAAATTTGTAGTTTTTCTTTCCGCATTTTATTTATATTAGCGTGACAGTTAAACGCTACGCAATTCGCCACCTGACGGCAGTTGCGAAAACGTTACCAGCAAGTGTATGGAACCGACAAAAAATAAATACAGTAGAGACTTTTTGGAACAAGCACATAAAAGTTGTTCTTCACATAAGGACGAAATACTCGCAAGTAATTTGTGTGGTTGTTTCTATTGCGAACAGACATTTGAACCTAAAGAAATTGAAGAATGGATTGAAGAAAACATGACTGACGGTGAAACTGCAATTTGCCCTAAATGCGGAATAGACTCTGTTCTAAGTTCTAAATTTCCAATTTCCGACAAACAATTTTTAAGTGAAATGAATACACTTTGGTTTTGATTTATGAAGACACGAATAATGTATATTGAAAATAAGAGTGGCGAAAATGACTTAATTGGTGACGCAAGAATTGGTCGCGTGACATTTTCAAAGACGGGAAAGTCCATTCACTATAATGGGAAAACCTTCCAGACTTTAAGTGGTCGAGGGTTCAAGGCAAATTATTTTGACGTTGAGACAGGCGAACATTACTGGATTTCTGGTTGCAAAAAAGACGGTAGCGACAGACTTTATGGAGAAAGACTTCCAATCCACATAGACGAAGATGCAAGGGAAGAATATTGGACTGAAATTCGTAATCTGCCAACCAATTCGGACAAAAAAGTTATTAATGGCAAGTGAAATTTGGAAAATGACTGACAGAACACCAGCTGGTAACAGCACCTACAAGAAATTGGCGGTTCAGTGCTCCGCAGACACATTTGTGGTTAATCAAAGTTTTGTGCTCCGCATAAACATTTTTGGTAAAAATCCCGCCCATCGCAAATCTGCAAACCGTTATGTGTAACCTTATGACGACAAGAATAATAATCCCAATAATGATATTCAGCAGATTCTTTAATGTATTCGGACAATCTAAAGACAAAGACATTATCTCTTTTTTAAAATCAACAAAGAAATTTAGAAAAGGTGAGTCACCTACTATTGCCCATTGTATCCCAAAAGGATTTGAAAGCTATTCTATAATTACTCATCCTTTTGAAATTGCAACAAATCTTCCTGACTCACTTGTTTCCATAGACGAGTTTGAAAACCGGGTTCCTTATGATTTCGAAAAAGCAAAACAAGCTGAACCATCAGGACTGACAATCACTATGACAGACAAACAAGGTCGAATTATTGACTTAACTCAACACAGTATCCAAAAACTTGAGTGGCATAATAAGCAGAATTGGAAACTTGCCGACTGGAAAGAGGTTTGTAACAAAAATAGAATACCATTTGACAACAATACTACGTTGAATTCCATTTGGACTTATTTTAGCAAAAACGGTATTCCATATAATATAGATTATCCTGACGAGGGTACATTAGCATTTGACAAATTCAAGCTATTACTTGAACAACTTAGAAAAGATATTAAATTCCATCGTCTTTATGTATACCAAGAAATGCCACATGCAATAACAGAAAACGACACATTAATGCTAATGTACATAGACGATATTTTGAACCTTTTTAAGCGAAGTGGTTTTAAAGGATATTTATGTTCAGCCGACAAATCATTTATACTTTATACTGATTCAGACCTTCAATTCAGTTTATGGGCTTCAAGTAAAGAACTGAATGACTCACTTGACAATATTATAGAAATGATACCTGCTAGACTAAGTTACAAATTGAATGACTAAGCGAAAAGGCTACACATAACAGCGGTCTTGCGCCATTGCCGTTTACTTAATTAAATTGTAAGCATCCGCTAAACTACACCTTTTAAATCAGGGTTCCAATTTTGAGGTAGAA
>VFQQ010003453.1_pt1 | contig 15276 bp, 12 predicted proteins | sample 3512341 | NCBI WGS metagenome assembly VFQQ01 (sample SAMN10412373, study PRJNA504923) | tailings metagenome | isolation source: Relicate 2 Philex TSF1 revegetated site | place: Philippines: Tuba, Benguet | collected 2017-08-29 | reverse complement strand
CCAGGCCCACGATGCGGTCCACGTCCTCGCTCTTGGCGGTGAGCATGATGATGGGCGTGCGGTCGCCATTGGCCCGCAGGCGGCGGCAGATCGAGAGCCCGTCTTCGCCGGGCATCATCAGGTCGAGCACGATGAGGTCGACCGAATCGCGCTGCAGCACACGGTTGAGCGCCTTGCCGTCTTCGGCCAGCATGACCTCGAAGCCTTCTTGCATCAGGTAGCGGCGCAGCAGGTCGCGGATGCGAACATCGTCGTCAACGACAAGAACCTTGTTGGGGCGGACATTGTTTTGTGGCATGGGAGCAACTTCCGAAATATGTAACAAACTCGATTGTGGCAGCGCCAAGTGGTTGTCAGCACTCGAATTTTATTTTTATGACACGCTGTTACAGATGTTGCCCGCGCTGGCAGCGACTTCACCGGGGCCACATCCCACAATCGGCCAGATGTTCATACTTGAGCGCACCATGAAATCATTTCTGACGAGCGCAACCCTGTTGTCTGTCTTCAGTCCACTGATGGCGGCTCAGGACGGCCTGCGTTTGCATCCCGTGCCATCGGATGCGCCGCCGACGGTCCTGCCCATCTCGGTGGGTGACAGCAACGAGGCGCGTGGGCCGATCCGCCTGCGCGATGCGCTTCGCCAGCCTTTCGATGACATGGACGACACCAGCAAGCCCTACCGCCTTTCGGTGGAGGAGCGCCAGCGCTTGCGCGAGCAGCTGCGTGAACAGCGACCCTACGACTCCCGCCTCAAGCCATGAACCTGCTTTCGATCCGATCGCTCAAGTCCTCTTCATCCCTCCCGCTCTCCCGCTTCCTCATTCCGGCCGTCATGGCTGTGGGCCTGCTGGCCCTGTCTCCGGCGCAAGCGCAGGGCACCACGCCTGTGCCGGCCAATGTGGTCAACATCTCGGCCAGCGGCTTCATGGAAGTGCCGCAGGACTGGCTCAGCATGACCCTGAACACCACCCGCGAAGGACCGGACGCCGTCACCGTGCAGAACCAGCTCAAGCAGGCCCTGGACGCGGCGCTGACGGTGGCGCGTGCCAACGCCAAACCGCAACAGTTGGAAGTGCGGACCGGGCAGTTCAGCCTGCACCCCCGCTATGGGAGCAACGGCAAGATCAATGGCTGGATGGGCAGCACCGAACTGGTGCTTGAGGGCCGTGATTTCGCGTTGATCAGCGCCACCGCCGGCAAGATCCAGACGCTCACCATGGCCAACATGGGTTTCTCGCTGTCGCGGGAGGCGCGCCAGAAGCTGGAGGCCGACGTGCAGGCCCTGGCCATCGAACGTTTCAAGCAGCGCGCCAGCGACGTCGCCAAGAACTTCGGTTTTGCCGGCTACAGCCTGCGCGAAGTGGCCGTGAGTTCGGCCGACCAGGAAGGCCGCCCCATCCAGCCACGCATGATGGCCATGGAGGCCAAGGCGGCCATGTCCGATGCCGCCGTGCCGGTGGAAGCCGGCAAATCCACCGTCAATGTGACCGTGTCGGGCTCGGTGCAGCTCAAGTAAGTCGTTCCTCGCGCGAATCGCGGCGGGCGTGACTCCGGTCTACTGCGCGGCCCAGCCGCCGTCCATGTTCCAGGCGACGCCGCGCACGTTGTTCGCTGCCGGTGAGCAGAAGAACACCGCCAGTTCACCCAGCTCTTCGGGCGTGGTGAACTGCATCGAAGGTTCCTTCTCGCCCAGCAGCTGTTTCGTGGCCTCCGCATTGGACAGGCCCTGCGCCGCCGCCTTCGCATCCACCTGTTTCTGCACCAGCGGGGTGAGCACCCAGCCGGGGCAGATGGCGTTGCAGGTCACGCCAGAGGTGGCGTTCTCCAGCGCCGTCACCTTGGTCAGGCCCAGGATGCCGTGCTTGGCCGCCACGTAGGCCGACTTCTCTGCCGAGCCCACGAGGCCGTGCACCGAGGCCACGTTGATGATGCGGCCCCAATCGGCCTTCTGCATGGCGGGCAGCGCGAGCCGGCTGGCCAGAAAGGCGCTCGTGAGGTTGATCGCGATGATCGCGTCCCATCGCTCGACGGGGAAGTTCTCCACGCGCGCCACGTGCTGGATGCCGGCGTTGTTCACCAGGATGTCGACCTGGCCGAAGGTGGCCGCGGCGAACGCCATCATGGCTTCGATCTCGGCAGGCTTGCTCATGTCCGCGCCGTGGTAGGCCACTTTCGCGCCCAGGGCGGCGATCTCGGCCTTGGGGCCTTCGGCATCACCAAATCCATTCAACACAATGTTCGCGCCCTGGCGCGCCAGGGCTTTGGCGATGCCGAGCCCGATGCCGCTGGTGGAGCCGGTGACGAGGGCGGTCTTGTTGGCAAGCATGGGGGTACTCCAGTTCCATTACGATTGGTTGAAAAGCGCTTGAAGCATTATCACGGAGGCCTTCGGTCGCCCCTCCCCATGCAAGAACCATCCCTGCAATATCTCGACGTCGGCGCCCCCGCTGGCCAGACCGGCGCACCGCGCCGCATGGCGTACTGGGACTGGCCGTGCGCGGCGGGTGACACCGGGCATGTGGTGGTCTGCGCGCATGGCCTGGCCCGCCAGGGCCGCGATTTCGACACACTGGCCCGCGCACTCGCGGAGCGCGCCCGGGTGATCGCGGTGGACGTCGCCGGGCGAGGGCGCAGCGACTGGCTGGCCGATCCCATGGGCTACCAGGTGGCCACGTACGCGGCCGACCTGGCGGCGCTCCTGATGAAGCTGCGTGCGGACCGGCCGGACCTGGCCATCGACTGGGTGGGCACCAGCATGGGCGGCCTGATCGGCATGGCCCTGGCCGCACAACCCGCGCCGGCCATTCGCCGGCTGGTGCTCAACGACGTGGGACCGGTGGTGCAGTGGGAAGCCTTGCAGCGCATCGGCACCTACTTGGGGCGCAACCCGTCGTTCGAGAGCGAACAGGCCGCCATCGACTACCTGGCCTCGATCTCCACCTCCTTCGGCCCGCACAGCGCCGAGCAGTGGCGCGCGCTGTCGCTCCCCATGTTGCGCGAGCGTGAGGGCCGTTGGTGGCTGCACTACGACCCGGCGCTGGCCTTGCCGGTGAAGGCGCTCGTCGACATGCCCGACCAGGCACAGGCGCGTCAGATCGTGCGCGACGGCGAGGCCATGCTCTGGGCCATGTACGACACGATCACCGCTCGCACCTTGCTGCTGCGTGGCCAGCAGTCCGACCTGCTGACCGAGGCCACGGCCCATGAGATGACGCAGCGTGGCCCGAAGGCCCGTTGCGTCGCGTTCGACGGGGTGGGGCATGCGCCCACGCTGGTGGCGTCCGACCAGGTGGAAACCGTCCGGTCGTTCCTGTGGGCCGAATGAAGGTGGTGCAGGGACAGCCATGAAGCGATCCTCGGGCTTGATACCGGTCGAGGTGCAGGAGACGCGCGCCGCGCCTGCCGCGCCTTCGGCCATCGTGGCCGCCACATCCGACAGCCTGCCCAGGCAGGCACAGGCCCTGGCGCGTGCACGCGCCTTCGCCGAGCCCCTGATCGCCAGCGAGCACCTCGATACCGGCGAGAACATCCTGGCCCACGCCGATGCGGTGGCTGGCGTGTTGAACGACATCGGTGGTTCCGAGGCCATGCAGGCCGCTGCCTACCTGGTATACGCCTGCCAGCACCTGAACCGGCCTCAGGAAGTGATCTCCAAGGCCTTCGGCGAGAACTTTGCCGCGCTGGCGGTGGAGACCACCAAACTGGTGCAACTGCAACGCCAGGCGCGCCTCAAGCACGCCGAGGTGCAGGCCAAGAAGGAAGAGGAGCGCCTGGCTGCCCAGGAGCAGGACCTGCCGGTGCCTGCCCCGGGCAAGGCCCTGGTTTCCGAACTGGCGGCGAGCCAGACGGAGAACGTGCGCAAGATGCTGCTGGCGTTCTCGCGCGACCTGCGCGTGGTCATGCTGCGCCTGGCTTCGCGCTTGCAGACCTTGCGCTATTTCGCCGCCTGCAAGGGTGAGCCCGGCGACGCCCTGGCCAGCGAGTCGCTGCATGTGTTCGCTCCGCTGGCCAACCGCCTGGGCATCTGGCAGCTCAAATGGGAGATGGAGGACCTGGCGTTCCGTTTCCTTGAGCCCCAGACCTACAAGCAGGTGGCGCAACTGCTGGACGAAAAGCGCGCCGAGCGGGAGGCCCATGTCGAGCAAGTGCGACAGCGGCTGGAAGAAGACCTGCATCGCCAGGGCGTGCAGGCTTCCGTCCAGGGCCGGCCCAAGCACATCTACAGCATCGTCAAGAAGATGCGTGGCAAGTCGCTCGACTTCGAGCAGGTCTTCGACATCCGGGCCTTGCGCGTGGTGGTGCCCGAGGTGGCCGACTGCTATACCGTGCTCGCCCATGTGCATGCCAGGTTCTCGCCCCTGGCGGATGAGTTCGACGACTACATCGCCAAACCCAAGGCCAATGGCTACCAGTCCCTGCACACGGTGGTGCGCGACGAGCAGGGCAAGGCGTTCGAGATCCAGATCCGCACCCAGGCCATGCACGACCACGCCGAGCACGGCGTGGCGGCACACTGGGCCTACAAGGAGGCGGGTAGCAAAGGCTATGCAGGCGTCTCCGCCAGTTCGGAGTACGACGCCAAGATCGCGGTGCTGCGCCAGCTGCTGGCCTGGGAGCGCGACCTGAGCGGCGCCGGGCAAGGCCTGTTCGAAGACCGCATCTACGTGCTTACGCCCGACGCCGCCATCGTGGAACTGCCGCAGGGAGCGACCGCGGTGGACTTCGCCTACAGCGTGCACACCGATCTGGGCCACCGTTGCCGTGGCGCGCGGGTGGATGGCGCCATGGTCACCCTCAACACCCCGTTGCAGAACGGGCAGACCGTGGAGATCACGGCCGCCAAGGAAGGTGGGCCTTCGCGCGACTGGCTCAATGCCGAGCTGGGCTATCTGGTCAGTCACCGAGCCAAGAGCAAGGTGCGCGCCTGGTTCAACGCCCAGGCGATGGAAGAAACCGTGGCCCGCGGGCGCGAAGCGGTGGAGAAGTTGCTGCAGCGAGAGGGCAAGACGGCGCTCAAGTTCGACGACCTGGCGACGGCGCTCGGGCTGGCCTCCGCGCAGGAACTGTTCGAGCAGGTGGGCAAGGACGAGCTCTCCCTGCGCGCAATCGAGACGCACCTGCGGCCTCCCGAACCCGAGGTGCCCTCGGAAGTGCCGGCCTGGCTCAGGAAGCCACGCAAGTCGTCGGGCCAGACGGGTGGTGGTGTGCTGGTGGTGGGCGTGGAGTCGCTCATGACCCAGCTCGCCCGGTGCTGCAAGCCGGCGCCGCCCGACGAGATCGGCGGCTTCGTCACGCGGGGGAAGGGCGTGAGCATCCACCGCAGCGACTGCAGCGATTTCGCTCACCTGCAACGCAAGAATCCCGATCGGGTCATCGAGGTGCAGTGGGGCGGCCAGACCGGGGGAGGGCGGGACGCGCAGGCGGCGGTGTTTCCGGTCGACGTCGCGATCGAGGCGGTGGATCGCCAGGGCCTGCTGCGCGACATTTCCGACGTCTTTGCGCGCGAGAAGATGAATGTGATCGGCGTTCAGACCCAATCGGTCAAGGGCATCGCCTGGATGACATTCACCATCGAGGTGCCCGACGCCCGGCAGGTGGCGCGCGCCATGTCGGTGGTGGGCGACGTGACCGGGGTGCGCGTGGTTCGACGGAAGTAGGCCAGGCGAACTGCTATACTGCGAGGCTTCGAATCGTTTGTAGGCGCGTAGCTCAGCTGGTTAGAGCACCACCTTGACATGGTGGGGGTCGTTGGTTCGAGTCCAATCGCGCCTACCAATCCGGTTCCACTTCTCGACGAGGCAAGTCCTCAAAAACGCCTGGCCACCGTGCCGGGCTTTTTTTTGCCTGATTCGCGGCTTGCGCACAGGGAAAACCCATGCTCGCCCGTGGCAGTCGGGTTTTTAGAATGTGCCGTATCCTCCGAGCAGACGGTGGGCGACCCCGCCCGCTCCTTCCAGAAAGTCCTGCAGTGCAAAAAACCAAGGCCGACAGCGGCGGTGAACGTGCTCCCGCCGTGCGCGTGATCAAGAAGTACCCGAACCGGCGTCTGTACGACACCGACACTTCGTCGTACATCACGCTGGCCGAAGTGAAGGCCCTGGTCATGGACAACGAGCCCTTCGTGGTGCGCGATGCCAAGACCAACGACGACCTGACCCGCAGCATCCTGCTGCAGATCATCCTGGAAGAAGAAACCGCGGGTGTGCCGATCTTCACCGAGCAGGTGCTGGCCAACATCATCCGCTTCTACGGGCACGCCATGCAGGACTTCATGGGCGCCTACCTGGAGAAGAACGTGCAGATCTTCATGGACCTGCAGCACAAGATGACCGAGCAATCCACCGGCGTCAATCCGGAAGCCTGGAAGCAGTTCATGAATGTGCAGTCGCCCATGATGCAGGGCATGATGGGCACCTACCTGGAGCAGTCGCGCAACGCCTTCACGCAGATGCAGGAGCAGATGCAGAAGAACAGCGAACAGATGCTGGCGGCCCTGGGCCTGAAGCGCTAGAACCCGGCATCTGCGGTTTGTGGGGCGGGTCTGAGACAATCGGGCCATGTCTGAAACGCTTGCTCCGCCGCCGGTTGCGGCCCCCAAAGTCGGTTTCGTCAGCCTGGGATGCCCCAAGGCGCTGACCGACTCCGAACTCATCCTCACCCAGCTCAGCGCCGAGGGGTACCAAACCTCCAAGACCTTTGCCGGTGCCGATCTGGTGATCGTCAACACCTGCGGCTTCATCGACGACGCGGTTCGCGAGAGCCTGGACACCATCGGTGAAGCCCTGGCCGAGAACGGCAAGGTCATCGTCACCGGCTGCCTGGGCGCGCGCGAAGGCGAGGGCGGGGGCAATCTGGTGCGCCAGATGCATCCCAGCGTGCTGGCGGTGACCGGACCCCATGCCACGCACGAGGTGATGACTGCGGTTCACGAGCACCTGCCCAAGCCCCACGATCCTTTTGTGGACCTGGTGCCGCCACAGGGCATCAAGCTCACGCCACGCCATTACGCGTACCTCAAGATCAGCGAGGGCTGCAACCACCGCTGCACGTTCTGCATCATCCCCTCCATGCGCGGCGACCTGGTGAGCCGGCCGATTGGCGATGTGCTGACCGAAGCGCGCAAGCTGTTCGAGGCGGGTGTGAAGGAGTTGCTGGTGGTCAGCCAGGACACTTCGGCCTACGGCGTGGATGTCAAGTACCGCACCGGCTTCTGGGATGGCAAGCCGGTGAAGACGCGGATGTTCGATCTGGTGCGCTCGCTGGGCGAAATCGCCAAGGGCTATGGCGCCTGGGTGCGCCTGCACTATGTCTATCCGTACCCCCACGTGGACGACATCATTCCGCTCATGGCCGAAGGCCTGTGCCTGCCGTACCTGGATGTGCCCTTGCAGCACAGCCACCCGGACGTGCTGCGCCGCATGAAGCGCCCGGCCAGTGGCGAGAAAAACCTGGAGCGCATTGCGCGCTGGCGCGAGCTGTGTCCCGAGATCGTGGTCCGCAGCACGTTCATCGCCGGATTCCCTGGCGAGACTGACGCCGAGTTCGAGCATCTGCTGGACTTCCTGCGCGAAGCCCGCATCGATCGCGCGGGGTGTTTCGCGTACTCACCGGTACCGGGCGCGACGGCGAATGAATTGCCGGATGCCGTGCCCGATGCCTTGCGCGAGGAGCGTCGCGCGCGCTTCATGTCGGTGGCCGAAACCGTGTCGGCCGCGAAGCTTCAGCAGCGCGTGGGAGCGACCATGCAGGTGCTGGTGGATTCGGCGCCCGGCATGGGCAAGAAGGGTGGTGTCGGTCGCAGCTATGCAGATGCGCCGGAGATCGATGGCGTCGTGCGCCTGCTGCCGCCGGAGAAGATCAGCAAGACCTTGAAGGTCGGTGAGTTCACCAAGGCACGTGTCGTGGCCGCGCAAGGCCATGACCTGTTGGCAGTGCCGTTTTGACGGCGCGTCACAAAAGGAAAGGTCCAGCAAACTTGCGTTTGCTGGACCTTATGATTGGTGCCCAGGAGAGGACTCGAACCTCCACGATGTTACTCGCTAGTACCTGAAACTAGTGCGTCTACCAATTCCGCCACCTGGGCATTTCAGGAAAACCGAAATTATAGCAGAGCAAAAGTGAACGAAAAAAGCAGCCTGTTGGCCGAATACGAAGGTGTGGTTTCCGGCCATCGCGATGGACATGGTTTTGTGATCCGCGACGATGGTCAGGCCGACATCTACCTCCCGTCCAACGAAATGCGGGCGGTCTTGCACAAGGATCGCGTCAAGGCGCGCATCGTGCGGCTGGACCGCAAGGGGCGTCCCGAAGGCCGCGTGACGGAGATCGTCGAACGTTCCGATTCACCCATCATCGGACGCCTGCTTCAGGAAAGTGGCGTGTGGCTGGTGGCCCCGGAAGACAAGCGTTACGGGCAGGACGTGCTGATTCCCAAGGGTGCCACCGGTTCGGCCAAGCCCGGCCAGGTGGTCGTCGTCGAGCTCACCGAGCCGCCGGCGCTCTATGGCCAGCCGGTCGGGCGTGTCAAAGAGGTGCTCGGGGAGATCGACGATCCGGGCATGGAGATCGAGATCGCCGTGCGCAAGTACGGCGTGCCGCACGAGTTTTCCGAGGCGGCCCTGGCGCAGGCCCGTGCGCTGCCGGACCATGTGCGCGCCGCCGACCACAAGCATCGGGTGGATCTGCGTGATGTGCCCCTCGTGACCATCGATGGGGAGGACGCACGCGACTTCGACGATGCCGTGTACTGCGAGCCCGCGAAGGTGGGCAAGGGCAAGGGCTGGCGCCTGCTGGTGGCGATCGCCGACGTGAGCCATTATGTGGAAACCGGTTCGCCCATCGACGTGGATGCCTATGACCGCGCCACGTCGGTGTACTTCCCGCGCCGCGTGATTCCCATGCTGCCGGAAAAGCTCTCCAACGGCTTGTGCTCGCTGAACCCCGGTGTGGAACGGCTCTGCATGGTGTGCGACATGCTGGTCAACGCCAAGGGCGAAGTCCACGCCTACCAGTTCTATCCGGCGGTGATGTTCAGCCACGCGCGCTTCACCTACACCGAGGTGGCCGCCATCCTGCAGAACACACGCGGACCCGAGGCGGCGCAGCGCAAGGCGCTCGTGCCCTACCTGCTCAACCTGCATGACGTGTACCGGGCCCTGCTCGCGGCGCGGGGCGAGCGCGGGGCCGTGGACTTCGAAACCACCGAGACCCAGATCGTCTGTGACGAGTCCGGCCGTATCGAGAAGATCATTCCTCGCACACGCAATGACGCGCACAAGGTGATCGAAGAGGCCATGCTGGCGGCCAACGTGTGTTCGGCCGATTTCATCAGCGAGGGCAAGCACACCGGTCTGTACCGCGTGCACGAAGGCCCCACGCCGGAGAAGCAGGAAATTCTGCGCAATTACCTCAAGGCGATGGGTGTCTCGCAGACCATCGGCGACAACCCCAAGCCGGCCGATTTCCAACAGATCGCCAACGCCACCAAGGACCGCCCGGAGGCGCAGCAGATCCATACCATGCTGTTGCGCTCGATGCAGCAGGCCATCTACACACCGATCAACAGCGGCCATTTCGGCCTGGCTTTCGAGGCCTATACCCACTTCACCAGCCCGATCCGCCGTTACCCGGATCTGCTGGTGCACCGGGTGATCAAGGCGATCCTGGCGCGCAAGCGCTACGAATTGCCCGCCCTGCCCACACCCGGCGAGGCCCATGCCAAGCTCAGCAAGCGCCTGGCCAGCCGCGCCAGACCACTTGCTGCGGGTGAGGTGGTGAAGAAGCCCTCGGTGGACATACTGGCCTGGCAGGCCGCCGGCCTGCATTGCAGCGCCAACGAGCGCCGCGCCGACGAGGCCAGCCGCGACGTGGAGGCCTGGCTCAAGTGCAAGTACATGCGCGAGCACCTGGGTGAGGAGTTCAGCGGGGTGGTGAGCTCGGTGACCAGTTTCGGCCTGTTCGTCACGCTGGATGCGATGTACGTGGAAGGACTGGTCCACATCACCGAACTCGGTGGCGAATACTTCAGATTCGATGAAGCGCGCCAGGAGTTGCGCGGTGAACGGACCGGCATCCGCTACGCCCTGGGCACCCGTGTGCAGGTGCAGGTCAGCCGCGTCGACCTAGATGGCCGGCGAATCGACTTCCGCCTGGTCAGCGGCGACGATGAGCTGCTGCTGCGCGCCATGCGCGACAAGACGGGGCAAGCCGGGTCGCCGGAGGCCTCTTTGTCTGTGGGCCGCGCCGACAAATCGCGCCGTGGCCGGGACACGGGATCGGCCGCTCGAAAGGGAGGCACCGCGTCGGCACCAGACGCCAAGTCTGCTGCGCGCAAAGCCGCCGGCAAGAAGTCCGATCGCGGCGGTGCACGCAGTGCCGCCAGCAAGTCGCGCAAGAGCCGCCGTTGAAAGCCGAGGTCGCCCGAATGCCCGATCGCGCAACCTCTGTTTCCCGCCGCAAGCCGCCCGCCGTGCCCACCGAGCGGCCGCTGCGCATCGGCGTGTCTGCCCGTCTGCTGCACTCGGTGCCTCCCGAACTCGGTTTCCGCAACAAGATCCTGCAGTACATCGAACAGTCGCTGGCGCACTGGATCATGGAGCATGGTGCCGTGGCCTTCATGGTGCCGGCGGTGGCTCATGACAGCAAGCATGCGGCGCGGCACCTGAAGGTCGAGCACGTGGTCCAGGAGCTTGACGCGCTGGTGCTGCAAGGTGGTGCCGACGTGGCGCCGCAGACCTACGGTCAGACGCCCATCGACCCCCGCTGGCAAGGGGACGTTGTGCGCGATCGCTACGAGTTGGCCTTGCTGCGCACGTTCGTGGCGCAGAAGAAGCCCGTGTTGGGCGTCTGCCGCGGCGCGCAACTGCTCAATGTCGCTTTTGGCGGCACGCTCTATCAGGACATTGCCACCCAGTGCCCGGCAGCGCATGCGCATGTGGAAACCGATCTGTACGACCAGCACGAGCACGACGTCACCTTTCTGCAGGGCTCCGCGCTCACCCGGCTGTACCCCAACGCCTCGCAGTTGCGCGTGACCAGCATCCACCACCAGGCTGTGGCCGAGATTGGCAAGGGCATGGTGGTCGAGGCGGTCTCGACGCTGGACGGCATGGTGGAGGCCATTCGCTGGAACGGCGACTCCTACGCGCGCGGTGTGCAGTGGCACCCAGAGTTCCACCATGGCCGCGACGCCCTGGCAGACAGCTCGCCGATCATGCTCGATTTCCTCGAGGCTTCCCGGGCCGCCGCCTTGCAGCGCCTGGCGGATGGGCGTGAACCCGATCCGCGCTTGCCGCTGGCGCCCTTGCGCCTTTCCGGTGACTGAAACGCCGCTGCCGGGCATAAACTCCGCCTCTCTCTGGCCGAATTCACACCACGCATGCGCATCGTCTTCTTTCTGCTCGAGGTCCTGTTCTTCTTCCTGGTGGCGGCCGCCCTGCTGCGCGCCTGGATGAACCAGTTGCGCATCCACATGTCGGCGCAGCCCGGTCGTTTTGCAATCGCGCTCACCGACTGGCTGGTGGCGCCGGTGCGGCGCATTCTGCCTCGCCCCATGGCACAAAGCCGTGTCGACTGGGGCAGCCTGATCGCGGCGCTGGTGCTGGCGCTGATCTACGGCGTCATCTGGCTGCTGCTGGCCGCCGGCGCGTCGGACCGTTCGTTCTCGATGGAGGCCTCGGTGCTGACCGTGCTGCAGATGGCCTTGCGCATCCTGGTGCGCACCCTGCTGCAAGGACTCATGCTGCTGCTGCTGGGCTACGCCATCCTGTCCTGGGTGCAGCCGCACGCACCCGTCATGGCCACGCTGGAGCGCTTGTGTGGCCCCATCCTGCGGCCGGTGCGGCGCGTGATTCCCCTGGTCGGTGGTGTCGACCTGTCGGTGCTGATTCTCATCATCCTGCTGCAGGTCGGGCTGATGCTGCTGGGCTGAAGCCCGCTCACGCCGAGGGCCGCACCTGTGCGGCCAGGGCGCCGGCGCTCAGCGCCGGTGCAGCGGGCCAGTGATCGGCCAGCCAGCCATGCTGAAACACCGCCGCCGCCACGCTGCTCAGCACGGATGGACCATCCTTTGTTTCAAGGCGCGCAAGCGCACTGCCCACCATGCCGGCCAGCACATCGCCGGTGCCCGCTGTCGCCAGCGCGGCGTTGCCGGTGGGGTTGATCCACGGCACGTCATCCGGGGCTGCCAGCACGGTGCCTGAACCCTTGAGGACGCAGACCACATCGAACCGGTCGGCCAGCGTCTGCGCCGCTTTCAGCCGATCGGCCATCACGGCGGTGGTGTCGCTGCCCAGCAGGCGGGCCGCTTCCAGCGGATGCGGCGTGATGACCGTTGCCCAGCCGCGTCTCTTGCGGTCGATCAGTTGGGTTTGCAGGTGGGTGTCGGCCGCGATGGCGTTGAGCGCGTCGGCGTCGAGAACCAGCCGTGGCGCCTTTGACAGCAGCCGCGGCAGAAACGCCGCCACACCGCTTCCGCCGCCGCAGCCGCAGACCACGCAGCCTTGGCGCAGGGGCGCCTCTTCCAGCAGCCGCTCCACGCGGCGGAACATCAGTTCGGGGTTGACCGGATCCCAGGTGGGCTCGTCGGCATTCGATCCTTGCAGCAGCCCGACGAAAACCCGCCCGGCACCGGCGTGCAGGGCGGCTCGGGCGGCGAGCACCGCGGCACCCGTCATGCCCGCGCCCTCCACGGCGATGCCTTGTCCGCCGATCACCCACACATCGCCAAAGCTGCCCTTGTGGCTGGCGTGGGCAAAGTCGGCCTTTTCAATCGTCGAATGCGGTTGGCCGCAGAGCCAGGCCCGGACGGGCGCCTCGGCCGAAGGTGCTTCGCCAAGATCGTCCATCCAGACCTCGCCGGCCGCATCCCGGCCGTGGGCGGTGAACAGCCCTGGCTTGAGCGTGAGCAGCGAGAGGGTGTGCCTGGGACCTGGCTCGGTCGGGCGAACGGGCGCGCCACCGCTGGATGCCAGGGCGCCGGTATCGGCATCCAGCCCGCTGGGCAGGTCCACGCACAGGACGGGTCGCGACGTGGTGCGAAGCAGGGAAAGCCATTCTCCCAACAGCCCCTGCACCGGCCGCGAGGCGCCCAGGCCCAGCAACGCGTCGATGGCGAGGTCGAACCGGGCGGGCGGCTGGTCGGCAAACACCACGCCGGCCTCACGCGCGGCCGCCAGCGCGTTCCGGGCACTGGTGGGCAGTCGCACCTCGGCCGCGGGATCGCCCGTCCAGTGGGTCACCACCACCCGGGGCAAGCCCCTGCGTGTCTGCGCCCACCGGTGCAGTTCCGTGGCGGCCACCAGGCCATCGCCACCGTTGTTGCCGGGTCCGCAAGCCACCCAGATGATCTGGGCGTGCGGCTGCAGCGCCAGCGCCAGCCGGGCCACGGAAAGCCCGGCGCGCGCCATCAATGTGTGGGCGGGCAGTCGCGCCATCGCTTCGCGTTCGAGATGGCGGGTGGCCTCGATGCTGTAGAGCGCCTCGCGCCGGGTCGCACCCACCGGCCGCAGGCCGTCGGACCCCGGGGTGGGTTCAGGGGAAAGCGAAGAGGTGGTCACGACTGGGCCGGATGAAACTGCCGGCATTTCATCATGTTTGCCGATGGATCCAGCACGCTACAGGCCAAAACGCTGGGGCGAGAAACCCAGCAGGTCGACCTCGGGTTCCTGGCGTTTCAGGCGATCGGCCAGCGCGCGGGCGCTGCCACACGCCGTGGACCAGCCGCTGGTGCCGTGACCCAGGTTCAGCCACAACCCGGGCAGCCGGGTGGGGCCGATCAGGGCAAGGCCATCGGGCAGGCTGGCCTGTGCACCCTGCCATTCCTGGATGCTGCCGCGAGGCCCGCCCAGCCGGACCGCGCCTGGAAACCAGTCGGCCAGCACTTCGTAGAGGCGGGCCAGCGATGGTTTGGAGGGTTCGCCGGGCGTGCCGCCGAACTCGCGGCCACCGGCCACGCGCACCCGCTGCCCCAGGCGGGCGATCGAGACCCCGCTGCGCGCGTCGAGCACGGCCGACAAGGGCGCATCCAGCGGTTCACGGACCGCAGCACTGAGCGAATGGCCGTACACCGCCTTCATGGGCAGGTGCAGCCCCAGGGGCTTGAGCAGATCCGCGCTGAAGGCGCCAGCGCACAGGATCACCCCGTCGAACCGCTCGGTTCTTGGACCTTCACCGTCCGCGACGGCGACGTCGACCTGGCCGCCCACGCGGGGATCGAGGGCCTCCACCCGGGTGTCGAACTCGAAACGACAGCCCTGGGCCTGGGCCGCGGCGCGCAGCAGCAGCGCGAACTCCCGGCAGTTGGCCACGCCTTCCTCGCCGAGTTCGACCGCGCCGTGCAAGGGTGTTTCCGCGCTCAGGGCCGGTTCAAGCGCGCGGGCCTGCTCGGCGCCCAGCAGCTTGAAGGCAATCCCGCTCTCGCGCATCAACGCCAGCGCCGGCTGCGCCATCTCGGCGTCGCGTTCGCTGCGCCACAACACCAGCATGCCCTGGCTGCGGTCGTGCTCCAATTCGCGCTCGGTGGTGATCGACAGTTGCCGCTGCTGGCTGTAGCGCAGCAACTGGTGGAGGTGCCGATGGCCCTGCGCCAGCCGATCCGCCTTGCCCGCCTGGGCCCAGTGCCACAGCCAGGGCCATTCACGCAAGGCGGGGAGACGCGCCAGACGCAGGCCATCGACCCGACGGGAGGTCCAGGGAAAGCGGAGATGCCGCTGGGTACCTGTCCAGTCGGCCGTCCAGCCCGGGGCGACGAGTGCACCGGTGGCGAAGCTGGCTTCCTCGGCGATGGTGCTGCGGCGTTCGAACACCGTGACCTCGTGGCCATCGAGCGTGAGCTCGTAGGCGGTGGTGGCGCCAGCCACACCCGCACCGACCACAGCGAGCCTCAAGGCTGGCCCCGTGCGGCAACCGGCGTCGAAGATTCGGATGAAGCGGGAAGGGGATCGGGTGCGGGCTCTGTGCGAAGTTGAGCGGCGGAACGAGGCGGGACGTGGGGCATGGTGCAGGGCGCAAGTGACCGTGGAGCCGGACGGCTGCTATAATCGACGGGCTTTGCCAATGGCAGGCACGGACATGGTGTTCGTGCCGCCCTGGATGAAGCCAATCGCAAACCAGCCCAACCGGGTGTTGTCCGCCGCGCAGGAACCTCCAAGGATTCGACGTTGCAGGCGATCGGGGCTGGATTTTAGACTCAACCTCTGGAAAGTTATCCCATGTCCATCTCCATGCGCGAAATGCTGGAAGCCGGTGTCCATTTCGGTCACCAGACCCGCTTCT
>VFQQ010003452.1_pt1 | contig 15277 bp, 17 predicted proteins | sample 3512341 | NCBI WGS metagenome assembly VFQQ01 (sample SAMN10412373, study PRJNA504923) | tailings metagenome | isolation source: Relicate 2 Philex TSF1 revegetated site | place: Philippines: Tuba, Benguet | collected 2017-08-29 | reverse complement strand
CCCTAAAGCGCCGCCGCATTAGCGAAAGGGTGCGCGTTGGTCGAGTTACTTCCATTGTCGGACATCGAACCATCGGCGGTCGAGGCGCTGCTCGACGCTGCGTTCGGGACCGACCGGTTTGAACGCACCGCCTATCGCATCCGCAAAGGCATGAATGCGGTGCCCGCGCTCAGCTTTGCCGCCGTCGAGGCCGACGCGCTGATCGGCACGATCCAGTGCTGGCCGGTCGCGCATCGCGCCGCCGATGGCGCGGTCACGCCGCTGGTCATGGTCGGGCCGGTTGCGGTGCGCCCCGATGTCCAACGCGGCGGCCATGGCCGCGCCTTGATGGCGGCGATGCTCGATGCGGCAGAAAGCAGCGCCGACGGCGCGCTGATGATGATCGGCGATCCCGAATATTATGGTCGCTTCTTTGGCTTCACCGTCGATGCGACGGGCGCGTGGGACTTGTCCGGGCCGTATGAAAAGCGCCGCCTGCTGGCGCGCGCGGTTAATGGGCATATGGTGCCGACAGGTGCGGGGACGATCGGCCCGCGGCTCTAAACAAGTCGTCATTGCGAGCGTAGCGAAGCAATCCAGAGCGGTTTACGCCCACTCTGGATTGCCGCGTCGCTTCGCTCCTCGCAATGACGACGTTTGATCTTTGGCGGGGTTGCGCCCGTCGCTCACACTCCTATGTCGGATGGATGGTCTCCCCCGCGCCTTCGCTGCCCAAAGACTTCGCCCAGCTCTCGCTGACCGAAGCCGCCGAACTGCTCGCGGCGCGCAAACTGCCGCCGGTCGAACAGTGGCACCCCGAGCGCGAGGGCGACAGCTTCATGGAAATCCGCGCCGACGGCAGCTGGTATCATGAAGGCGGACGGATCAACCGTCCCGCGATGGTTAAGCTGTTCTCGACGATCCTGCGCCGCGAAGCCGACGGCAGCCATGTGCTCGTCACCCCGGCCGAGAAGCTGACGATCGCGGTCGAGGACACCCCATTCCGTGCCGTCGAAATGAAAAGCGCGGGCGCGGGCAAGGACCGCAACCTCGTCTTTCGCCTCGATACCGACGACCTTGTCATGGCCGGACCCGATCATCCGCTGAGCTTAGGCACCGACCAGGACAATCCCGATCCGCGACTGCACGTCCGCGGCGCTGTGGGTAACGGGCTCGAGGCGCGGATCGACCGGGCGCTTTATTATGAGATCGTCGAGATGGCGCTGGCCGATGGTGGTGACCCGCCCGCGATCTGGTCGAACGGCGCGCATTTTCCCTTGGTCGATCGCTGATGCTATCCGACAAGCTGCGCGCCGCGCTCGACAATCTGCTGCCCGATGCGGGCGAGGACGAGGCCTATCTCGGTACGCCGACGCTCCGCGATGCCGCCGTGCTGATCGCCTTTACCGACCGCCCCGACCCCGGCGTCATCCTGACCCAGCGGCCGCAATGGCTGCGCAGCCATGCGGGACAGGTCGCCTTTCCGGGCGGCAAGATCGATCCCGACGACCGCGATGCGGTCGATGCGGCGCTGCGCGAGGCCGAGGAGGAAATCGGCCTGGGGCGCCGCGACGTCATGGTGGCAGGGGCAACCGAACCTTATCGGTCGGGCAGCGGCTATCACATCACCCCGGTGCTGGGGGTCATCCCGCCCGACCTGCCGCTCGATCCCAATCCCGACGAGGTCGAGGACTGGTTCGAAGTGCCGCTCGACATCCTGTTCGATCCCGCCAATTATCGCCGCCAACAGGCGCATTGGCAGGGGCATGACCGGCATTATTACGACATGGACTGGCAGGGACGGCGGATCTGGGGCGTGACGGCGGGGATCATCGTCAATCTCGCGCGGCGGATGCCCGCAGGGTGGCACCGGTGATCCGGCTGCCCGATGCCGAGTGGCGTTTGCGTCCCGGACTGCGCCGGATCATCGATGCGCTGGGCGCCGATGGCGGTGCGGTTAAGATCGTCGGCGGGGCGGTGCGCGATACGCTGCTGGGTCTGCCCGTCACCGACGTCGATCTGGCGACTCCGCTCCGGCCCGACGACGTCATGCGGCGACTGGAAGGCACCGGAATCAAGGTCATTCCGACCGGAATTGCCCATGGTACGGTGACCGCGGTCGCGAGCGGCGACCGGCACGAGATCACGACGCTGCGCCGCGACGTCGAAACCGACGGACGTCGCGCGACCGTCGCCTTTGCCGACGATTGGCAGGGCGACGCCGCGCGGCGCGATTTCTCGATCAACGCGCTCTACGCTGATCCCGCGACCGGCGCGATCGACGATTATTTCGGCGGGCTCGACGATCTGCAGGCGGGATGCGTGCGCTTTATCGGCGACGCGGCCACGCGGATCGCCGAGGATCATCTGCGCATCCTGCGCTTCTATCGCTTTGCGGCGCGCTTCGGCCGCGGCGAGCTGGAACCCGCAAGCCACGCCGCCGTGGTTGCGGCGCGCCAGTCGCTCAAAAGCCTGTCGCGCGAACGGATCGCCGACGAACTGGGCAAGATATTGGCGCTGCCCGACCCGCGTTCGATCGTCGGCCAGATGGCGGCGGATGGCATATTCACGGTGCTGCTGCCTGAACTCGATCCGGATTTTGCCCGCACGCTCGACCGGTTGTGTGCGAGCGAGGCGGTCGCCGGGGTGCCGGCGGTCGGCCATCGCCGTCTTGCCGCGCTGCTCCCCGCCGACGCGGCGATGGCCGAGCAGGTGGCGAGCCGCCTGCGCCTGTCGACGCGGCAGCGCAAATATCTGACCGCCGTCGCGGCGCATCGCGGCGATGTCGCGCGGCCGATCCGGCAACTGGCACATGCCATCGGGATCGATGCCGCGCGCGACGTCCACCTGATTGGGGGTGACGCGTCGGCGATAAAGGATCTGGCGGGATGGGCCGTGCCGCGGCTACCGCTGAAGGGCGGCGACATCGTTGCCCGCGGAATCGCCGCGGGTCCGGACGTCGCGCGGATTTTGAAGGCGGTCGAGGCGGCCTGGGTCGCCGAAGATTTTCCCGGCGCGGACCGGGTCGCCGAACTGGTCGATCAGAAAATCGGACGCAGCAGCGACTGACGCCAGAAATCGAGCGCGGCGGGTCCATCGAGCGGGCGCGCGAACAGATAGCCCTGCCCGAAATCGCAACCGAGCGCGGACAGCAACCGCGCTTGATCGGCGGTCTCGACACCTTCTGCGGTGGTCCGCATCCCCAGCACTTCGGCCAGGCTCTGGATCGTGCGGACGATCGCCACCTTGTCGCGGTCGTCGACCATATGTTCGACAAAGCTGCGGTCGATCTTGAGCACGTCGATCGGCAGCCGCTGCAGATAGGCCAGGTTCGAATAGCCGGTGCCGAAATCGTCCATCGCGACGCGGGCGTCGAGCGCCTTCAATTCGCTGAGCACCGACAGCGCCAGATCGGGGTCGCCGATGATCGCGCTTTCGGTCAGCTCGATCATCAACCGCTCGCCGCCGATCTGGTGTTTGTCGAGCGCCTGGCGAACCACCCCCGCGACATCGTCGCGCAGCAACTGGATCGCCGATACGTTGACCGAAAAATAACAGTCGACCGTCTTGCCGCCATTCTGCTGGTCCCAGTCGGCGAGCACCGCCGCCGCCTTGCCGATCGCCCATTGGCCAAGCGGGACGATCAGTCCGGAATCCTCGGCAATCGGGATAAATTCGCTGGGCGAAATCGGTAGGCCGTCCTGCTTGTCCCAGCGCGCGAGCGCCTCGAACCCCGCGACCTTGCCCGTGGCAAGCTCGACCAGCGGCTGGAAGGCAAGGTGGAGCCGGTCCTCCTCGATCGCGTTGCGCAATTCGGTTTCGAGGCCAAAGCGGTTGTCGGACAGCATTGCCGATTCGGGTTCGTAAATTTCGATGCGATCGGTCTGTTTGGCGCGCTTGAGCGCAATTTGCGCATGGCGGATCTGGTCGGCGATATCGCTGTCCGCGGCCGACTGGATCGCACAGCCGAGCGCGCAATCGACGCTGACCTTCAGCTCGCCGATCCGGAACGGATGGTCGAAACAGCCGCGAATGCGCCGCGCCATCTCGCGGACGTCGGCGCGGCCGCCCGCGACGCGGGTCGAAATCGCAAACTCGTCGCCGCCAGTGCGCGCCAAGATATCGCCGCTGCGCAGCGACGATTTCAGGCGCCGTGCGACGGTGATGATCAGCTCGTCGCCCGCCATCGGTCCGATATGTTCGTTGATCCGGCTGAACCGGGCGAGATCGAGCAGCAGGATCGCGTGATCGGTGCCGGCGCCAAGGGCCATACCGCGCTGCTCGACGAGTTCCTCGAACCCGGCGCGGTTGGGCAGGCCAGTCAGGCTGTCCGACACCAGTTCGCGGCGCAAATTGCGCTCGGTCATCATCTCCTGCGTGCGGTCGATCAGCGTCAGCAGGAACAGGCTTTCGTCGCCCGATTCGGTGGGCAGTGGTCCGATCGACCCGCGCAGGTCGCGCGCCGCGACCCCGTCGCCGAGCTGACAGGAAAATTCCTGGGTATCCTCGGGATTCTGCGCCGCACGTTCGATCGCACGCAGCAGCGCTATGGGGGCATCGGCGCCAGCGGGCGACAACCCCAGCCGGTCGAATGCGACATTGCTGGCGTGCAGGCGAAAATTGCCGCGCGCGAGGGGACGGATCAGCGCCGCCGGTACCGGGAGGGCGTCGATCCAGCCGACGAACAACAAGGGCCGGTCTTCGCCGGTTCTATCGATAGGCATAACAGCGGGTTTTGTGCGACCTTTCCCCATTGGCCATGGCGTAACGGGGTGGGAGTAAAGAAGCTATTTACGGCAACATGAAAATGCGGTCAGCCGAACCGATTGTTGCGCGGGAATCCGGTTGGCGGCATCCGGCCCGCAGCGCCGCGCGCGACGCGCCAGGGCGCGAGATCATTCTCGGTGCGCGTGCGCCCGCTGTCGCCGCCCATCGCCCAGCTCAACCCATCGGCAAAGGCGAAGCTGACCGCATCCGACAGGCCGCCGTCGCGATAGCGTTGCAGCATCACGCCTTGGCCGCGCGCCATCACCGGGACTTCGGCAAGCGGAAAGACCACCAGCTTGCGGTTTTCGCCGACCACCGCGATGCTGTCGTCGCCCGGCGCTATCGGCCGCACGGCGGCCAGCGCGGCCTTGGGCTTCAGGTTGACGACATTGCGCCCCTTGCGCGTCTCGGCCACGACCTCGGCCATTTGCGCGACAAATCCGTGGCCGCTCGTCGAGGCGAGCAGCAAGCGGCCTTCGGCGCTCGCCGGGATCATTGCGACGATGCGCGCCTCCGGATCGATATCTACCATCAGCCGCAGTGGTTCGCCAAAGCCGCGTCCGCCCGGCAGCTTGTCGGCGCCGATGGTGAAGAAGCGCCCGTCGCTCGCCGCGATCAGCAGCTTGTCGGTGGTCTGCGCGTGCGCGGCGAAGAGCAGCTCGTCGCCTTCCTTGAATTTGAACTCGCCCCACTGGTCGGGCGCGACATGGCCGCGCTGGGCGCGGATCCAGCCGCGCTTCGACAGGATGACCGTGACCGGTTCTTTCTCGATCATCGCATCGAGCGGAATCTCGCGCGCCGGGGCGGCTTCGGAAATCGTCGTGCGCCGTGCGCCGAGCAGCGTTTCGAGCCCGTAAACTGCGCGCAATTTTTCCAGATCCTTGCGCAGCCGCGTCTTCTGCCGCGCCGGACTGTCGACCAGTTTCGCCAGCTCTTCGCGCTCGGCGGTCAGATCGGCCTGCTCGCGCTTCAGCTCCATTTCCTCGAGCTTGCGCAAGGACCGCAGCCGCATGTTGAGGATCGCTTCGGCCTGCCGGTCGGTCAGGATGAATTCGGCGATCATCACCGGCTTGGGCTCGTCCTCGGTGCGGATGATCTCGATGATCCGGTCGAGGTTGAGGAAGGCGATGATGTAACCCGCGACCAGTTCCAGCCGGTCGTCGATCTTGTTGATGCGGTGCTGGGCGCGGCGGACGAGCACGATAATCTGGTGCTGGAGCCATTCGGTGAGCAATTGGTGCAGCCCCATCACCTTCGGCGTCCGCGTCGCGTCGAGGACGTTGAGGTTCAGCGCGAAGCGGCTTTCGAGGTCGGTCAGCCGGTACAGGCTTTCCTTCAGTACCTCGGGGTCGACATTGCGGCTCTTCGGCTCGAGGACAATGCGTAGATCCTCGGCGCTCTCGTCACGGACATCCTCCAGGATCGGCAATTTCTTGTCGGCGATCAGCTGCGCGATCTGTTCGATCAGCTTGCCCTTGGCGACCCCATAGGGAATCTCGCTGATGACAAGCTGCCAGGTGCCGCCGGGCAGTTTTTCGATCCCGCTGTCTTCCCACGCGCCGTCGGCCTTGCCGGTCGAAAAGCGCGCGCGGACGCGGAACCCGCCGCGGCCCGTTTCATAGGCTTGCCGGATGGTTTCGGCGCTGTCGGCGACGATGCCGCCGGTGGGGAAGTCCGGACCCTTCACATGCTCGAGCAGCTCGGTCAGCTCGGCGCGGGGGTTCTCGATCAGTACCAACGCCGCGCCGATCACCTCGGCGGCGTTGTGCGGCGGGATGTTCGTCGCCATGCCGACCGCGATTCCGCTGGCGCCATTGGCGAGCAGGTTCGGGAACAGCCCCGGCATGATCTCGGGCTCTTCATCCTCGCCATTATAGGTCGGGCGGAAATCGACCGTCCCCTCGTCGAGTCCCTGCATCAGGTCGATCGCGACGCGGGTCAGCCGCGCCTCGGTATAACGATAGGCGGCGGCGTTATCACCGTCGATATTGCCGAAATTGCCCTGCCCGTCGACCAGCGGGTAACGCAGCGAAAAATCCTGCGCGAGGCGGACCATCGCGTCATACACCGCCGTGTCGCCGTGCGGGTGAAATTTGCCGATGACGTCGCCAACAACACGCGCCGATTTCTTGTAACCCTGGCTCGGGTCGAGCCGCATCGCGCGCATCGCCCAGAGCAACCGCCGGTGGACGGGCTTCAACCCGTCGCGCAGATCGGGCAGCGAGCGGGCAGTGATCGTCGACAGCGCGTAAACCAGATAGCGTTCGGATAAAGCGCTGCCGAACGGCGTGTCGGTCATGCCGGGGACGGGGCCTGGATTGTCGGGATCGTCGGTGGTGGTCGCCATGGTCGCGGCGCGATAGCAAGGCTAGCGCATCAAGGCAAAGGCCGCGATGCGCCGCGCATGATTATCGCCCTAGTCGGCATAGGCCTTGACCAGATCGAACATATAGTCGCGTCCGACATACACCGATCGGACCTCCATCCGTTCGTTCAGCCCGTGCGCGCCATTGCCGTCGGGGTCCCACCACATGCCGGGAATACCATAGGTCGGGATGCCGATCGCGCCCAGAAAGGTCGCGTCGGTATAGCCATTGGCCATCGACGGAATGACCTTCAGCCCGGGCCAATATTTGGCGACCAGCTTTTCCATCGGGCCGATGATCCTCGGGTCGAGTGGCGGGGCGGGCGGGGCAGGGCGTTTGGGCGGCAGCTGGGTGATGGTAACGCCGGGGTCGCCGATCACGCGCGCCAGCTCGTCGCGGATCGATTCGATGCTGTGCCCCGGAAAGATGCGGCAGTTGATGTTCGCCCCGGCGCGCTGTGGCAGCGCGTTGGCGGCGTGGCCACCGTCGAGCAGGGTCGCGACGCAGGTCGTGCGCAAATTGCTGTGCAGGAACGGGTCCTTGTTGACGATCGCCTCGGCGTCCTTGTCGGCGAGGTTCTTTGCCAGCGCGACCATCGCGGCGCCGGTGGCATCGGCGCGCAAGGCGCCCGCCTCGGCAAAATAGCGCCGCGTCGTATCGGTCATTTCGGCGGGGAAGCGATGCTCCTCGATCTTCGTCACCGCGCGCGCAAGCTGGTAGATCGCATTGTCGGGGACCGGCGCCGAGCTGTGGCCGCCGGGATTGCGCGTTTCGAGGCGGAAATTAGCAAAGGTTTTCTCGCCGACCTGTACCGACTGGCCGATTACCTTGCCTTTGCCGTCGCTGTCGCCACCGCCGCCTTCGTTCAGCGCAAATTCGGCGTCGATCAGGTCGCGCTTGTTCGCGGCGAGCCATTCGATGCCGTTGAACGCGCCATTGGTTTCCTCGCCGCAGGTCAGCGCCATCTTGACGGTGCGCTTGGGTTTATACCCCATCTGTTGAAAACGGATCAGCGTGTCGACCCACACCGCCGCCTGCGATTTGATGTCGGCGGTGCCGCGGCCGTAAAAATAGCCATTTTCCTCGACCAGAACGAATGGGTCGCGCTCCCAATCCTCGCGCTTCGCCTCGACGACGTCGATATGCGCGATCAGCAGGATCGGCTTCGCGGTCTTCGACGTGCCGGGATAGACGGCGACAAGCCCGCCCTCCTTGGGTTTTTCGGGGATCGCGAACAGGGTCAGCTGGCTGTCCGGAATTCCGGCCCCCCGCAATCGCGTCGCCATGCGCTCGGCGGCCAGCGTGCAGCTGCCCGACGACAGCGTCGTGTTGGTTTCGACCAGTTCCTTGTAAATCTCGCGGAACGCCAGCTGATCGGGGCGCGGCGCCGGATCGGCGGCTAACGCGGGCGTGGTGACCGCCAGCGTGGACAGCAGCAGCGAAGCCAGCATTTTCATCGAATGTCTCTCCCCGTTTCGCCTTGCGAAGGGAGCAGAAAGCGCCGCGGGCCGCAACCCGTCATCGCGCCCTCTTGCGAAGCCCCGCGCTTTCGCGCAAGCCGTGCGCCGGGTAGAGGAGAGTGCGTGACCGCCATCATCGATGAACCGCCGGGTCCGGTGGCACGCTTTGTGCGCCGCTTGCTGCTGGCGATGTACCGGCTGCGCGGCTGGAAGGCCGTCGGCGTCGTTCCCGAACCGCGGCGCTTCATCCTGATCGCGGCGCCGCACACCAGCAACTGGGACTTCGTCAATTTCCTGGGGCTGACCGCCGATCTGAAAATCCGTCCGCATTTCATGGCAAAACTGTCGCTGTTCCGCTGGCCGCTCGGCGGCTTCATCCGCCAGATGGGCGGCGTAGCGGTCGACCGACGCGGCGGCGGCAATGTCGTGCAGCAGATGGTCGACGAATTCGCCCGCCGCGCCGAATTCATGCTCACCGTCGCGCCCGAGGGGACGCGCGGCAAAACCCGGAAATGGCGCACCGGCTTTTACCAGATCGCCATGGCGGCGAAGGTGCCGATGGCCGTCGGCATGATGGATTATGGGACCAAGACCGGCGGGCTCGGCCCGCTGATCTGGCCGAGCGGCGATTTTCGCGCCGACATGCTGAAGGTGCTGGAGGTCTATCGCACCTGCATCCCGAAAATTCCCGAGCGTGCGGTGCGCTCGATCGACGATATTGTCGGCGACGACCCCCAGGCGGAGACGCGTGTATGACCGATTTGCTGATGATGCTGGCGATCAATTTTGCGGGGTTGCTCGGGGTGATCCTGATCCTGTGGGCGATTTCGGTCGCGATCCGCGACGTGTCGTTCATCGACGCCTTCTGGGCGTTCGGCATGGTGCTCCTCGCATGGGGCGCGGCGTGGCAGGCGGGGTTTGATGCGCTCCACGCCAAGCTGCTGCTCGGGCTGACCAGCCTTTGGGGGCTGCGGCTGGCGATCCACCTGATGCTGCGTTGGGTGGGGCATGGCGAGGATCCGCGCTATGCCAAGATATTGGCGCGGACGATGGAAACGAAGCAGTGGAGCTGGGCCAAGACGGCGCTGCTCACCGTGTTCCTGACCCAGGCGCCCTTGCTGTTCATCACCTGCCTCCCCGCGCAGATCGGCATCTGGGCGAGCGGCGGCGCGGCGGCGAACGGGGTCGGCATCCTCGCCATCATCGGCGTGGTGGCGGCGCTGATCGGCATCGCGTTCGAGACCATCGGTGATGCGCAGCTCGATGCGTTCCGCAAGAACCCCGCGAACAAGGGGCAGGTGCTCGACACCGGGCTGTGGCGATACACCCGCCATCCCAATTATTTCGGCGACGCGCTGACCTGGTGGGGGCTGTGGCTGATCGCCGCCGACATCGGGCCGTGGGTCGCGCTGGCCAGCGTGATCGGGCCGGTCTTCCTGACCTTCACCCTCACCAAATGGTCGGGCAAGGCGCTGCTGGAAAAGGGGCTGCACAAGACGCGGCCCGACTATGCCGCTTACGTCGCGCGCACCTCCGGATTCATCCCGTGGCCGCCAAAGACCAAGGTCTAGGTGGCGAGGCGCTGGCCGCCGACGCCAGCGCGCTCGGTGACGCCCCACGCATCCGCGCGATATTGACCGAAGCCGCGCGCGAAGGCCGCGCGGTCAGCTATTCCGAATTGCTCGGCGATCTGGGGTTCCGTTTCACGCGGCCCAAGATGCGCGCGCTGTGCAAGACCTTGGCCGAGGTCGACCGGCTGTGCGCGCTCGACGGCGAACCCGACCTCGCGGTGCTGGTGGTGCGCGAAAGCGACCGGCTGCCGGGGCAGGGCTGGTGGGTCGGTGGAACCGCACTGCTGCTCGGCTACGACGGCCCGTGGGAGGGCGCCGCGGCGGCGCAGTTTATCCGGGGGCAGCAACAGGAGGTGTTTGATTATTGGGCGGGGCGGTGACAGCTCGCGACCGGTTGCGGCCTAAAGCCCCTCCCCTTCAGGGGAGGGGTTGGGGTGGGGTCCATCGGCCTTGCGCAAGGCCGATGGACCCCACCCGCTGCGACTAACGAACAAGTTCGTAAGTCTCGCTGCCCTCCCCTGAAGGGGAGGGCGTAGTTCTGCACTAGCGTCCGCTTACCACCCCAAAGCCGACATCCCGCTCTCGTCATCCCGGACTTGATCCGGGATCCATTCCCGCGCCGTCGTCTGGATCCCGGATCAAGTCCGGGATGACGAAGGAGGGATTCGTCTACTTCTTGAGCCCAATCTCCCGCAGCCGTTCCTGCAAATATTCATCCGCGGTGATCGGCGTTGGGTACAGGTTCGGGTGCGCATCATCGATACAGCTTTCCAGCGTCACGATCGGATAGTCCGAGCGGAAGTGCAGGAAGAAGGGCATCGAATAGCGCGCCACGCTCGCTCGCCCCGCATCGGGGTTGCGGACGCGGTGGGTGGTCGAGGGGAGCTTGTTGTTGGTCAGCCGTTGCAGCATGTCGCCGACGTTGACCGCCATCGCCCCCGGTGGCGGGCTTACCGGGAGCCAGCTGCCGTCCTTGTCGAGGATTTCGAGGCCGGCCTCTTCGGCGCCGAGTAGCAGCGTGATCGTGTTGATGTCCTCATGCGCTTCGGCGCGGATGCCCTTGGCAGGAGCTTCGACGGGGGGATAGTGGAGCAGGCGCATCACGCTGTTGCCGTCGAGCACCGTGTCGTCGAAGAAATCGGGCGCGAGGCCAAGATAGCGGGCGATGCCCGACAGCAATTGGCCGCCGACGCGGTCGAATTCGGCGAACAATTTGTCATAGACGGCGCGGAAGCCCTCGACCTCGGCGGGCCAGACATTGTTGGGCTGCTGCGCGGCGAGCCGGTGGCCGGGGGGCAGGTCGCGGCCGACGTGCCAGAATTCCTTAAGATCGACTTCCTTTGCGCCCTTGGCGATCTCGGTCCCGAACGGCGTATAGCCGCGCGCGCCGCCGCCGCCGGGGATATGATAGGCGCGCTTGGTCTCTTCAGGCAGCGCGAAGAATTGCTTCGCCTTGGCCCAGGCGTCGTCGATCAGCGCCGGGTCGATGCCATGGTCGGTGATCATCGCAAAGCCGAAGCGTTCGAACGATGCACCGAATTCCGCAGCGAATTTTTCGGCGGGCAACGACATGGAAATGACGGGAACGGCGGCAGTCATGCTGTAGGGTCCAATATGTTGGTGCTGTGGCGCGCCATGGCGAAGGGCCGCCGGCGCGTCTTTGACATGAATCGGATTTAGGCGCTGCCGCGCCGCAGCGAAAGGAAAAAAGGCGCCTTCCGCCGCGCCTGTGGCTCGGCTAAGCCGCTGTCCATGAGCAAGCAATATTGGCTGATGAAATCCGAACCCGACGCCTATCCGTGGGAGCAGCTGGTGCGCGAAGGCACCGGCATCTGGGACGGGGTGCGCAACCACACTGCGAAGCTGAACCTGAAAGCGATGCAAGTCGGCGACGAAGCGCTGTTTTACCACAGCAATGTCGGCAAGGAATGTGTGGGGATCATGCGGATCACCGAAACCGCATTCCCCGATCCGACCGCCGAGGAAGGGTCGCCCTGGGTCGTGGTGCGCGTCGAACCGGTGCGGGCACTCACGCATCCGGTGACGCTGGCGGCGATCAAGGCCGATCCGAAACTCGTCGATATGGACCTGATCCGCCAGTCGCGGCTGTCGGTCGGGCGCGTGACGCCCGCCGAATGGAAGCATATTTTGAACAAGTCGGAGAAGGCCGGGGGCTGACACCCGAATCCTTCCCATGGCTTCGCCACAGGGAGGATCTTTACTTCTGACGCAACTTGACCTGCAAATGCTTCGCCACCGACGGGTGCAGCGGGTGGACGAACTCGCAGCCATAGTTGTTGCCGTCGGCGCGGCGCACAATGGCTTCCAGCGGTTGCAGGCCGGGCAGGTTCACCCAGATATGCTTGCCGATTTGCGGCCGGAAAAAAGTGACCATGCGGAACCCGGTCGACGACAGGTCGAACAGCTCGACATCAAAAGGGTTCAGCCCAGGCTCGCGATAACGGGCATGCCCCTTGACCGGCGCCCGTTCGGCGCGGCGCCCGGTGACGGCGGGCCGCTTGGTTTCGATGATGCGATTTCCCAACACTGTCTTGGTCCCAGCTTTCTTATCTTCGTGCGCCCTTTCTACCGCGTCGCTGGTTACCTCGAAGTGAAGAGACATGGTGAATTTCGCCTACATCGGCGGGGCGTCACCGACCGCCACCAACTGGGCAGGGAAAGGGGTCGCAAGCGCCACCGCATCGCGCCATTCGCCGCTCAGCCAGACGGCGTGTTGATCGGGGTGCAGGATCACCGGCATCGCGTGCAGCTGGTGGCGGCTGACGAGGCGGTTGGGGTCGGTGGCCAGCATCGCAAAACAGGGCCAATCCTCGCCTTGGCGGTGGATTCCCGCAAAAGCGAAGACCGGCTGCGACGGCACCGAAAACCAGTGCTGACGGCGCGCGCCTTCCGGCCCTGACCATTCGGCAAAAGCGGTAACGGGGATCAGACAGCGCAGTTCGGCGTGGCGCAATGTCCCGATCCAGAACGGACTTTGCAGGTTGCGGACGTGGGTGACCGGCCGGTCGCCGCGCGGCGGGGGCGGCACGCCCCACAGCTTCGGGCGCAGGAAACGGCGCGCGCCGCCGCGGCCGTCGCTGACGATCACCGGTGCGGGGCGGCCGGGTGCGACATAATCGCCCGTCCACGGGTCGTCGCCCGCCTCGGCAGCAAACGTCTCGGCGATCGCGGCGGCGGGGGCGTCGAGACGGTAAAGGCTTGTCATCGCGGGGGTTTCAGTCGGTCCCGCGCACCCGTCCGCGCCCGGCTTTGACGCTGCTGCGCGCCTTTTTGCTGTCAACCCGGCGCGCTTTGGCGGCCTTGCTCGGCTTGGTCTTGATCCGGCGCTCGGGGCGCACCAGCGCGGCATCAATCAGCTCGGACAGGCGGGTGCGGGCGTCGGCGCGATTGGCTTCCTGGGTGCGATAGCGGCGCGCCAGGATGATCAGCTCGCCATCGATGGTCATCCGGCTGCCTGCCAGCGTTTTCAAGCGCTTATAGGCCTCGGGATCGAGCCCCAGCGCATAAACATTGACGCGCAACTGGCACGCGGTCGCGACCTTGTTGACATTCTGCCCGCCCGGTCCCGTCCCGGCGAGAAACTTCTCCGAAATCGCGCTTTCCGGGATCTCAGCCACGCGTTGGTTCGGCCCCCTCCGGCGCGGCAAAGCCCAATGCGATGAAGCTGTCGGGGAAGGGCGCTTCGGCGATTATTGACGGCTTGACGTCACGTTTTACCACCAGCCGCTCGGCGTGGAGCAGAGTGCGGGTCTTGGTCCCGCCGCGCCCATATACCGGGTCGCCGACCAGCGGGAAGCCCAGCCCCTCGAGCGCATGCACGCGCAGTTGGTGGGTGCGCCCGGTTTCGGGGCGAAAGCGCAGCAAACTGCGGCCATCGACCACCGCCAGCTTCTCCCAATGCGAAATCGACGGCTTGCCTTTCGGGTCGCCGACCATGCGCCAGCCCTCTTCGGCGGTCGAAACCTTGCTGAGCGGCAGGTCGATCGTGCCGCTGTCCGCCTCGGGGACGCCATCGACGATCGCCAGATATTGTTTCTCGACCTCGCGGTTCTCGAACGCGCGGGTGAAACGGCCATGCGCCTTGGGGTTGCGCGCCAGCAGCAGGCAGCCCGATGTGTCGCGGTCGAGCCGGTGGACCGCGAGCGGCCAGCGTTTGAAACCGAACTTCAGCAGATCGAGATGGTTTTCGAGGCTCAAGCTGCCGTCGCGCGGCGCATCGACCGGCAGCCCGGCGGGCTTGTCGATAACAAGAGCCTCGCCATCGAGGAACAGGACGCGATCTGAAAGAAGCATGGCGCGCTATAGGCGGAGCCGGGGGCAGCCGAAAGCGGAAAGGTTGGCAGGAAGGTAGATGCGTTTTGGTTTCGGGGTGGGGAACTGCCGAACGAATAGCGTCACGCCCTCCCCTTCAGGGGAGGGCCTATATGTCCGCAATCGGTTGTTAGCCGACGATCACGAGCAGATCCTCCCCACGGCTGCGCCATAGGGAGGATTGCGATTCAGGCGGCCTGCTTCAATTCTTCGATCGCCGCGGTTGCGCGGTTCACCGCTTCGCCGTCCATCATTTGCTGGCCGGCCTCGATGATCGAGACGTCGGTGATGCCGACGAAGCCCAGGACGTGGCGGAGATAGCCAGTCGCGAAATCATAGTCGCTACCGACGGGTACCCCGCCCGACGCGACGACCAGATAGGCCTTTTTGCCCTTCAGCAATCCTTCGGGACCACTCTCGGTATAGCGGAAGGTGCGGCGGGCGCGGGCGATCAGGTCGATCCACGCTTTCAGCGCGGCGGGGATGGCGAAATTGTAAACCGGGACGCCGATGACGATTGTGCTCGCCGCTTCCAGTTCGGCGATCAGTTCGTCCGACGCGGCAAGCGTGTCCTTCTGCGCGTCGCTGCGCTCGGCCTCGTCGGTGAAATTGGCGCCGACCCAGGCTTCGGTCAGCAACGCGGGCGGCGTCACGCTCAGGTCGCGCTGCGTCACCGCGGCGCCATAGCCCTGCTCGACCAGGCGGGTCACCAGCCGGTCGGTCAGTTGGCGGGTCGTCGAACCCGCGCTGCGGGCCGAGCTGTCGATGCGAAGAATGTGGGACATGAAAAACTCCTTGTTCT
>VFQQ010003451.1_pt1 | contig 15279 bp, 25 predicted proteins | sample 3512341 | NCBI WGS metagenome assembly VFQQ01 (sample SAMN10412373, study PRJNA504923) | tailings metagenome | isolation source: Relicate 2 Philex TSF1 revegetated site | place: Philippines: Tuba, Benguet | collected 2017-08-29 | reverse complement strand
ACCGTCCACGTGACGTCAACGGCGGAACGCAACACCTCATGAGCGCCTGGTCTCCGGCACCCGCCTGCCTCTGTCTGCCTCCACACCCGCCCGTCCAACCGGCCCGTCCATGCAGGATCCTGCTCCGGTCGCTGGCCCAGGCGGTGCGGCAGGCCCGCCGCCCTCTCCCGCACCCAGCGCTTCGCCTAGCGGCGGCGCGCCGGTTGGTGCTGGTCCTCCGGACAGGGTGCCGGTCACTGCTGGTCCGGTGGCGCCAACACCCATGTGCACCAACACCACCGCCTGCGCCGCACTCACCAGCGCTGCCCAGCTGGACGCCAGCGGACCCACCGCCACCCCTGCTACCAACACGCCCGGCTTGGCCACCGCCCTGCTTGGTGCTCCCATGTCTGGCATGCCGCAAACAGCCATGCACAGCGATCCCAACGACGGGCGCGCCAGCGGCAGCCAGGCCGGAGCCTCTTCAGGCCAACGCAAGCTTGTCGCCAACACGCTCACCGTCAACCACACGTAAGCCGCCTCTGATGCAGGTGGAGAGCAGCCGTCTGTCGACAGCACCCTGGTCGTGCTTGCTGCGCCATCCAGCAACCAGCGTGCTGCGCTTTGCAGCCCCGCTGGTTAGCAATGCGGCCCTCCCCTCCCAGCTCTGCTCTCACCGCTGCTCGCCGCCCCTCCCTCTTCCCCCACCTGCAGGCAGCGTCTGGACTTCTCGACACCGGGTGGCCTGCTTCTGCGCCACACCAGCAAGTCCAACGGCACTGAGCACCCCAAGGCGGACGAGGAGGGTGAGGGTGCCGGCCTGGACAGCGGCATCGGCTCCGCAGACGAGGATGCTGCCGCCGACCTCGTGACACACCGCGCCAGCAAGCGGCTGAAAGTTGAGCCCGAACAGGAGCCCGCCTCACTCGCTCACTCCCAGCCTACGCCTTCTTCTGATCCTTGGTGCGACTCGGACATCCTGGCGATTTATGTCAATAAATGAGTCCACACACGCACAGCTCCCTTGTGCATGGAGTGCTGTCCCTCCTTCCGTCATCGTCATGCCTACCCATCCCGTTGTTTGCACCACCATGGACGGCAGCAAATGAACTTGGGCGCTGTCTCCCCCCTTGCCTGCCTCCCCTGTTTTAACACCTGCCTCTTCCCGCGCACGCCTCATGCCGACCCCATCTTTCCTCACATGTTGCTGGCACGCTTTGCATCATGCTGTGATTCAAACAGAGCACGTGTAAGAGAGCCTCCGCGTTATCTTTGCACGTCTACGAGCCGTGGGGAGGGGGGTTGGACCCCCTCCCCCCTGCCCACCCATGCCGCCGCGGCCCATGCCGGCGCGCCCCTCCCCTCCATCCCAACCCATGCCTCGAGGGGTCAAGGTCCCCTCCCCCCTACCCACCATGCAGCCACCCCTCCTCCCAACCAACATTTCTTTGGCAGCTAGGTATCGAGTACAACAGTTAGAAGTCCTTTTGACTTTCTATCTGGGGTAGGGAAAGGAATAGTGGCAGCGGAGACGCAAGGGCGATCGTGCCCAGTGGCGCTGGGAAGGTGCACAGTTGAGTGGCGGTTGCACTCGCCAGGGAGCACCACAGTGAAACATTGGCATTTCCAATATTAAACTGCAACAATGGCCCTAGGGAGGGGGCTGAGCCCCCTACCCCCTACCGACCACCCCCTGCTACCCCTGAGGGGCATCGAATTTGGTGGGCAGGAGGGGCCGCAGACCCGTCCCCCCTACCCACGGCTCGTAGACGTGCAAAGATAACGCGGAGGCTCTCGTAAACGACTCGAGTCCTCGGCAACCAGCAAACTCACAGGCCAAGCGCAGCATGAGGCGCCGTCCAGCTGGCTTGCCTGATGCAGCGGCAGCAGCAGCATACCCATTTAGCAGCACCCTGAGCGCCCAGCATCGCTTTCCAGAGTCCCAGCAACCGGTTCTAGACAGCCTGTAGCAGCTAGGAGGGCCTCAGGGGCCTGGCCGTGCAGCTGCGGGTTCAAAGTGCGATGCAGGGAGCGGCAGCCGCTGTAGGGGCGCCCAGCAGCCTCTAGTGCAGCAGATGGTGCCAAGCCGAGCGGGGTGGGCGCCGCGCTGAGCCGCGCCTGCCGCCTGCCGCAGCCGCCCGTGCTGCCCGCGACGGTCTGCTGGGGGGCTGTTGCTGCCTGCCCCCGCCTGCCTGCAGCCTGGCCGTCAGCATGGCAGTTACACACTTCCGGGATTTGATCAGCAAGGTGCGGACAAAGGTAAAACAGATGGTTTGCAGGCAAGAGTTGTGCATTCCTTTCGGTGGCCCCATGGAGCTTGCTGTGACGTTTGCAGCCTCCGCCGTTGGCTTTCAGGGCGTTGCAGCTCGCGCTGCCGCCTGCCGGATGCGGCGCTCCTCCTCGGCGGCCTGCTGGGTGGTCAGCTCGCCAGCCAGCCAGCGCTGCATCAGCTGCACACGGCGCAGTTGCGCCCTCGCCACGCGCTGCTGCGCCGGCGGCAGGCGGGAGCAAAAGGCCTCCAAGTAGCTGCGCTGGGCCTCCGAAGAGTAGTTGCTGGGGGGCCAGCGTATGTACTCACGCCTGCGGGAAGCAGGTGGAGGCAGGTGGTGAGTGGCTGGGTGGTTGGATGGGCGGGTGGTGGGTGCTTACCGCTGCTTGACGCCAAGGGACAGCGCACACTTGCGCTGGGCTGCGTACTGACCACAGCTCGCTCACCTGAGCCAGTCACTCAGGGTTGTGGATGGCAGCTCGGCGCCAAAGGTTGTGCGAAAACAATCTTGGGCTCGCTGCAAGGGGATGTGGAGTGGCGGTGGTGCATGAGATGGCAGCGGCTTGTCTCAGCAGCGGTCAGCGTCTGCCGACGTTTGTGGCGTTCACAGCAGCGGCAGCGCACCTCCTTGCTTTCTCCACGGGCGATGAACAAGATGATGTCGTACAGCTGCAGGTCCTTGCGCAGGCTGCCCTGCGGATTGCTGCAGAGTGGGGCCTGGAACTCCGGCAGCACCGCCCCAAATGTCCCGTTCGAAAGCAGGGCACGGTGTGGGAAGTCAATGCGCTGCACTGCTGCCATCGTTGCAGCCACTGTGGGTGCAGGGCCCACAGACGGCAGCATCCAGGCTGCCTGCTTCCCTGCTCCGAGCATCTGCGCTGAAGGATGTGGGAGCGAGGGTGGGTGTGGGCAGGGACCAGCGGCAGGGTGGCAGCGCACATCCGACCGAGGCTGAGGCGGTATTCAAATGTTCGGGCTTGGCGGTCCAGCCTGCCCAGCTCACCAGCCCTTGTGACTGCAATCGCTTCAGGTGTAGCTGTGCTACCTGGTATCTGGGTTTGAGAGCCCTGCAATTTAAACTTGGGGCTGCAAGTAAGAGCACGGTGTGCGAGGCAAGTCCGCAGACGGCATGCGCGGGCGGCGAGCGGGCGGCGTGCCTGGGGCGGCTGGGACGCGCTGCAAGCCCGCCCTCGCGGACCTCTTTGCCCTACAAGGTCCGTAACCCCCAATTGTGAGCGTGGGAGGCGCTGAGCAGAGGTGCGCGAGGTTCACCGCGTTGCTCGCGGCCGGGAGCGCCTGCTGCCGGGCCGGGAACTGTCCTATGGGCCTCTCAGTCGCTCAAAACCCGCCCAGGATCGCTTGCCAGCCCCGCACGCCTCGTCGCCAGTGGGTACCGACGCCAGCTCGCGTTCCATGCGCTGGAACTGCGCGTCGCCCGCCCCGGCCCGCTCCATTCATCCTATCCAATCTCAATTGCCGCCCCGCAGAGCCCCGCCCCGCCACACCGCCCACCACTATGGCGTCGCCCCTCGCTCGCAGCCTCGCTCAGCCCGTGCGCGCCCCTCCCGCCCTCTCTGAGGGGTCATGCGACGAGTGGGTGCAGGCGGAGGCGCTGCATCTGCACCAGAGCGCGCCGGGGGCATCCCTGGACCGCCGGACTCGGTCGCCGCCGCCGCTTTACTGCGAAGACTCCTTTGCCAGGTGCGCTCAGTGATCATAACGATTTCGTCCTTTGTACTGTGCATGATGGCAAGGCGACTGTGCCGCTGCTCTGATGGCAGCAAAGCCAGCCTGCTGGTCCCGGTGCCGCAGCCTGCTGAGTGGCAGCATCCGCCGCCGAGACCACCCACCGTTCCGCCGCCCCTGCCCCGCCCTTCCCGCTCTGCAGCCTGGATGCGGAAGCGCTCATGAGCATTGAGCACTATGCCCAGCTGGAGTTCCTCTACGCCGACACCGAGGAGCGCGCCCCCAGCCCCTTCCCCACCTTCGCAAGCGCGCCGCCCGCCGCCGCCGCCCCGGAGATGGCGGCCGACATCGCTGCCACGCCTTGGGAGCCCGCCACCGCCGCGGCGGCCTTCCAGTCCATTCAGGACCGCCCCTCGGCGCTCGCCCGCCTGGTGGGCGCCGGCAACACGGGCCGGCCGCCCAAGAGCCAGGCGTTCCCCTGGAATGACCCCGCGGTGCAGGAGCGCCTTTACCAGCTCATGGGCGTGTGCGACGCCGGCCAGATGACCCAGGCGGTGCGTGGCAGGCAGCATACCGCACCCCACAGTCGCACCCGCCTCTGCACTGTACGCTTGGACACTGGCAGGGCCGCTCCCGCATGCTTGCGTGTGCAAGGCCGACTCTGTTTGCCGCGCCGACGTCCAGCAGCTCACCAGCCTTCTGCCCCCTTGCCCCATACCTGCCGCCGCAGGAGGCCGCCAAGATCCTGCGCCAAGAGTTCAGCAACAACCGCGTCAGCCACTCCACTCTGTCTCGCCGCTTTGCCAAGTAAGTGAGCTGGCTGATGGGTGCTCTGAGTGCTGTGTGTGCCACATGTAGCGTGCACCCGCCCGCTCTGGCTGGGGCGTACAGCTAGCGTGCCTTGCTTGAGCTGACCCCCTGCCGCATTGTGTGTCGCCCCACCACAGGATGCGGCAGGCACTGCGGGCGCCCTGATCCGCGATCCACGACAAGCGGTGCCTACAGCGCAGCAGCTGGCACTCCTGCAGTGATGCAGCATGCCACGCTCCTGCCAGCCCTCCTGGCATGCTCAGCCAAGCTTCGTTGACCCAGCTGACTGGCATCTGGTGCCCCTTGTGCAGTACCAGCCTGCCCGCCTGTATCCCACACAAATCTGCACTCTTTGCTTTTGTCAAGCTGTGTTCACAGCACTCCTGCGCTCCTGCTGTGCCAACGCTGACTTTTGTCCTCAGCAACTCGGGTTCGTATAATCGTGACATGTTCACTCAGCTGTGCCCACAACTGTCGCACGCCTCTGCCCTTCATCACCCTGCATGCGCATGCACTGCACCAGTGCATTTGCAAACAAACGTTGTACCAACCTGATGTAGTACAAGCTCAGTTGAGCAGCTGCCATCAAGAGGAGCGACAACAGCAGCAGCAGCGGCGGCGGCAGAAAACTGAGGCATGCGATGCCATGTGTGGGCCCGCTGCCACGCTGCGGGTGCTGCAAGTTGCCAGCTGCTGCCAGGCGTGCCAGACCATACCATACCTAAGCCGCTGCTGGGGTGCATGCCAGCACCGGGGCTGCTACAGCTGCTTCGATATGCAGGGCATGCCGGCGAGCCAAACCTGGGCAAGCAGGCCTGGAGGCACGACATGCCTATGCTGCCACCTGTTGCTGCCAGCTGTGGCCTTGTGGTATATGCCTCTGTAAATGCGCGTTGGCAGGCGGCTGCCACGCTGAAGGGGGAGTGAGGCTGCTGCAGGGCACCATCAGCAGGTGGGCACTCGCGGCGGCGACGGCAGCGGCAGCGGCACTGCGGCAGCGGCACCAGCGGCGGCGGCGGCAGGCCCCCGGGGTGCAACGCAGCGCCCAACAGGCGCCAGCTATGCCACTGCCTGCTGCACCAGAGTCAGCTGAGCGCCCCAACAGCTGCTGCCGCTCCCTTCCCGCGCTTTGAATCCCAGCTGCACGGTCAGGCCCCCTGCGGCCCTCCTAGCTGCACCCGACTGCCTGGAATCTGCGGATAGACCTGAGGACAGCGGCACGACGTTCAGCGACGCTGCTGAGATGTGAGTGGCGGCACAGCGGGCGGCGGCTGCTGTGCCACTGCTGCGCCGCCTGCTTGCCAGCCTTGAAGCCTGCGTGTTGCGCACAAGCTACATCTTCACGTTGTAGTATGTCTGCCTGTTCTTGAATCAGTGGCATTCACACATCTGCAGCACCCCACCAACCAGGGCATGCACACGATGAAGACATGCACGATAATCGAGCTTCGAGGGGCTAGCCCATGAAAGCGCACAGGTTTGCTCAGGCCGCCGCCCCCGGAACTGTCAAAACTGCTCAGTTATGCAAATGACAGCTTTCGCCGCTGTTAGCCTCGCCATGTTGTGGGCAGCCGTCAACCTCACAGCTCACTGCAGTGTGAACGCAGCGGGAGAGGAGGCATGTCATGTAGTGTGTAGAAGTTGTCTGCAGGCAGCGGACTGGGTGCGTGGCGATGATGCAGGGATCAATCACAAGGTGCACAACAACTTGAAGCCCGCTCACCTGAGGCGGCGGCGCAGAGAGGCCAAGTCCACATGCGCCACGCCAAACTCCTCTCGCAGGAACGCGGCAGCGCCCTGCAGCAGACGCAGCAGACGGTTGATCTAGCAGTGTGCCTGGTGTAACGCTGGCTCAGCTGAAGAGCAACAAGCACCCAAACAGGCGGATGCACGGTGTTGCTCCCATGCATGGCAAGGCAAGCTCACATGTGTTCATGTGCAGGAGCGCACCTTGAGCGTCAGCGCGCCTTCACGGCGCAAGCGCTTCAGCTGGCGCAGGAAGTCCACCACTGCGGAGCTGTGCCAGGCAATGCTTCGGCCAGCGCGAGCCCGCTTCAGTCGGCGTGCCACCACCGACAGTTGGCGGGGCGCTGCTGCGGTCGGGGGCCTGGGCACGGCCGGCGCCTGCGGCGATGCCTGGGCTGCAGGGGTGCCTTCCAGACCCAGAGACAGTGAGGCCAGCTGGCTGCTCACTTCCACAACGACGGCCCCCTGCCTCTCTTGCTGAACTAAGTAGGCCTACAGCAGGATTGCGTTGGGCAAAGTGCCAGTTATGGTCAGTTACAGAGTTCCAGGCGCGGCAGCCCGCAGCAGCACCCGCGGCAGCAAGTTGCAACAGCCAGGTGGCGGCAAATGCTGTGAGCCGTGATTTGCACCTGCACCTGGGGCTTGGTGAGCTTGACGGCAGTGAGGCGGCGGGTACAGATGGAGATGTCGTCTTCTGGGCCAATCCCGGAATCTTCGGTTCCGGAAATCTCAGACCAGAAGGTGGGCCTCCCCTGCTGCAGGTCGGCCAAGGGCTCCTGGTGCGTCATGGTGCGAGACATTGAGGCTGTGAAGAGCTGGAAGGGGCGCTGGATAGTGCAGCAGGTGGAAATGTGTATGCAGCCTGAGGCGATCGCTGGATAGGGGAGCTTTATATGCGCCGCAGTACAGAAATGTACCGCGGTGAACAAGAAATATTTGTCCAGTGGACGTGGCAGTTATGAACAACAATTATCCTGTGGCGAGGTGGATCTGAGTAACAGTGTCATCTGTGCCCCTCCCGCTTGATGGGCAGCACAGTGCAGGGCTGGTCAATGGCGATGCAGCGGCATCAGGGCGGTGTGCAAGCCGCCAGCTGGGCTGGGTGCGGTAGCAGGCGTCCGGCAGCAGACGGGGCTGGGCGCAGTGCCCATACAGCGCCCAACCAGCACCACGCAGCCGTCACGATTCAGGCCTGCAATGAGGGTCAGGTGCGACGAGTGCGCGTGCCGCCCTGCCGCAGCAGCGCAAAGGAGGTAACGGGTGCACATCTCCACCTCGGCACATGCCACCCATTAATGCACTCGTTGGTGTGCGCCGCACCCGCGCTGGGATGTCAGAAATGGCAGGTGCAGAAGTGTGAATAGTGGTTGGAGCAGGGGGGGAGGGAACCACTGGCCAACACCGGGTCCGGTACACGCGCCCAATCCGGACGTCTTCGGACCACCACCTGGTGCATGGGTGCCACCAGCTGTAGCCGACCAGCAGCGTCTGCGCCGTTTGCAGTTGAGCTAAGCACTGAATCAGGTAGGAGGTGCAGTTTATAGGCTCAAGATGCCAGACAGAGGCATGAGGAGCGCCAGGGAGGGTGGCTTGTGATGCTGACCCGGTCAATGCAACGCGGAACGTCGCCAGGGTGGACCGACCCTCATCGCTCGACCACCTGTGCGCCGCTGCCCCTGCCGAACCCCGATTTACTTCCTCGTGCATACCGCTTGTCGCCGCCCCCTGAAACGCGGCCTCAACGTGTGCTCGCGGGCAGCTTCCCCTCTCGCCCCGCCCGACCTAGCCCCGCTCGGCGCCCTTTCTGACCGTAAAAGCCGAATTGTTGGAGTCAGAGGGTAGCGGCCGCCCGAGCTTCGTGCCCAGCTGGGCACGGCGCCGCGGTCCGCGAGGATGGCGGAGCAGCAGCGGCCTGAGGGCGCTTCAGGCCACGAGCAAGGCGCAAGCAGCAGCCAGCAGCAGCAGGTGAGACGGCGCAGGGCCGGCAGAGCGCCCTGGTGCTTGCGCAGCGACGCCTTCCAGCCTCAACGCCTCCCTTGGCCCTCGCTGCCTGCAGGCTGAGCAGCGCAAGCAGCCCGAGCCGCCGCCAGACGCGCACCGCTACGTGAACAAGTCGTGGTCGCCGTCCAGTGCGCTGACCGACCGCTCCCTGGCGCAGCCGCCGACTGTGGCCCTCACGAGTGAGCCGCCCTCCTCCGTTTTAGGGGGTGTATGCAAGCAGGAAGCGATGCAGGAGGTCAACCAGTTGCTTGTGTGTGGAGCAGCGACTGCATAGCAGCCTTGGAACTGGCTTCATGCTTGGGCCGTGGAACAGCCGCAGCCGCGATCGAGTCCTGTTCCGCTTGCATCCTGCCTTTCTGCATTTCAGTTGAATAGCCGCATGGTTTGCTGGATCTTTATCACTCTGCCTACCAGCTGCACCCACCTCCCTGCGCAGAGAATACTCTGAAGAGCCTGTTTGGCTGGCAGCACGGCGCAACCCGGGACATCTGCCCGACCGTCATCTTCCGCTGTGCGACGCCAGGCGGCAGTGCAGCGGTCGAGTTTGAGCCGGTGCAGCTGCTGCCGCCCAGCCGCGACGACAAAGATGTGCTGGAAAAGAAGCAGGCGGGCGCCAGCCGTGGCAGGGTGGACGGCTATCCCGTGCCGGTGAGGAAGGCCGGCTGGGGAGCTTGATGTTTTGCATGGTGCGATGCCGCTGCAAATGGGGCTGGGTGGTGCGGTGTGTGCAAATGGGGCTGGGTGGTGCGGTGTGTGCCGCGCAGGTATTGCGCACTGTGCTGCTTCCCTTGCTCTGCGCTGTCACATAGTTGCTGCCTAGGTGCTTCAAGATGCAGCCGCCCTGCGTTGCCTTGCACCTCAACTCCACACCTGCACATGCCTGATGCACTGCCGCAGGTGGGTGCCGTGAAGAAGCTGCTGGCGCAGCTGTTTGGGGGCACCTCCCCCAATGGGCGCAAGCTGCGCTTCCGCTCAGCTGGCTGGCGCGGCACGCAGCTGGTGCTGGAGGTGTCGCACGAGGCTGCTGGTGCGCCTAGTGTGGCAGGAGGGGCCAGCGTTAGTGAGGCAGGAGAGGATGAGGCCTCGCAGGCAGGCCAGCAGCGCAGCGCGGGCGGTGGTGCGCAGTCGCAGGCGCGGGCGGCGCCGGCGCCGGCGGCATCCACAGCGCCAGCAGCAGCGGCGGCGGCGGCACCGGCGGCACCGGCGGCAGCAGCTGGTGCCACGCGGCATGGCCAGGCGGGATCGGCAGCTGCGGCAGGCCAGCAGGAGGCAGAGGTTGTGGATTTGCTGGACAACGACAGGCCCCCAGTCTTCTCTCCCCAGGCCACCAACCCTGCTGGTGAGCATCTACAAGGTCTGGCAGCTGGGCCCTGAACTGTGCTGCTGCCATCCCGCTGCTGGCTTCCCGCTCAGTGTTGCGCTGTGCTCCCGCTGCCTCCGGCCATAACTAGCTTCCCCTTCCACGTCACATCTGCCTGCAGAGGTGCCCATCAAGCAGGAGCCGCCGACACGGTCATCCTCTGGCCTTGGCCGTCTGGTAGCAGCAGCAGAGCAGGCCGCAGCAGCAGCTACCTCCCCAGGGGCCACACCACGGGGAGGCAGTGCTGTGGACCGCCCGCAGCCGCTGATGGCTTGCCTGGACAGCCTGCAGCCGGCGGCCCAGGCGATAGTGCTGGCAGCGCAAGCGGGCTGGCTAGGGACCGACCAGGTACACCAGCTGATGTCCAACTACAGCACACTGGGACTGCCCATGACCGAGCAGCAGCCGATCCGCCCCAAAGGTGCGCCTGGGCTGTAGCGGCCTAACTGTACCAGTGCTGTAGCCGCTCAGGGCTTGGTTGCTTGCGCCGCCTTGCAACCGCCTGCAGTGTGGTGGTGTTGCTGCTTCACAGGCATTGCCGCACTGGCGCTGAACACATCCACCCCTGCATTTGCCTAGTTGCCCACCGCCTGCTTGCCCCTGACACACTTCTGTTTTATATGCCACTCCCTTCCTCCTTTTCCAGCTGGAGACATCTTCCTTGCGGACTTCAAGCAGCGGTTTGATCGGGGCGATGGCCATGCCTGGATCGACCGCCGCTCCAACAAGCTGAAAGGTACGAAGGGCAGAGGGTCGAAGCTGGGGTACAGCAGATGTCGGTAGGTGCAGAACTGCATGGTGCAGAACTGCACAACATGCAGGCAGCCTTGGGTCGCGACCCTACTGCCCGCACACGTGCGCAAAGCTGTGTATCGCTCATGCCGCCCTGCCACCTGCCTCCCATTGGCAGTGGGCGGCGAGGAAGTGCTGAAGGTGGTTTACTTCACCACCCCAGACCGCAAGCTGCAGGTGCAGCTGTTGTGCTGGCCGCTGTGCAATGTGGTTGTTGGTTGCTGTTGCATGTAGCCGGTGCGCCGTGTTGGCTTGGCAGGCAGCAGCGGCTGGCTGCACACTTGCTGTTTGATTGAGCAGGCTGCCCTGCCCGGCTATCCTGCCTCCCACCCATGTCGCACTGCGCTGCGTGGCCTCACCCCAACTGCCCCCGCCCTCTCATAACCTCCTGCTGCGCCGCAGCGGCGCGCCTACCACTTCCTGCCGGGCTGCAAGCCGGAGCTGGCCCACCTGCACCTGCTGTTCTACCAAGTGCCAGAGTCGGCGCTGAACAGCGGCAAGGGCAAGCCAGGGCCCAAGAAGCGTGAGTGGGTTACTCGTGCGCTGCCGACAGCCTGTGTTGCTTGCTCTTGATTGTAAAGCTGCCAGCAGCTTACTGTATAACTGGCGCGCTGTGGCCGGCGTGCTTGTCCACCTGCCTGGATATTAACCCAGCATGCCAAGCCCTGCTTGCTTTCCTGCAGGCACGTCCGGCGCGCAGCAGGCCGAGCAGCAGCAGCGGCGGACGGCGTCACAGCCGCACTCGCCGCCTGGCACGCTCCCGCAGCAGGCGCCGCAGCAGGAGGAGGAGGAGGAGCTGCACAGCAGCCAGCTTTTTGAGGACCACAGAGTGCAGTTTGGCCCTGGAATGCTGGATCTAGAGAGCTGGAACACTGAGCTGCAGGTGGGGCTGGGCAGCTGCCGTGTTCCGCCAGGTTGAGGAGCCCCAATGGCTATCAGTGTGCATGCTCCTTCAACCCGAGCACTCGCCACACAGCACGTCAGCTGCGTGTTTGCTCCGGACCCCATGCATTGCCCCCGCAGATCTGGGCGGAGTGCGGCAGCATTGTGCGGAGCCTGCTGAACCCCAAGACCCAGAAGGCCTTTGGGGAGCCGGTTGATGTGAGTGGGACCTGCTGCCGTTGTAGCGGCTATGAAACGGGGCCAGGGTTGGGATGTGTGCGGGACGTACGTCCAGCCAGCTTGCATGCTGGGCGCCTGGGCACCCGGAATCCCGCTTGAAGACCCTTTGTCCCCTTGGCTGGCTGGCATGGACCTGCCATCCCCTGCTTTTCCCTGTCTTTGCTGCAGCCAATCAAGTTCCCGGAATACTACAAGGCGGTGCAGAACCCAATGAACCTCGGCACTGTCCTGAGTAAGCAGGGCCGGGGCGCTCTCGGTCCCATTGCTGCATATTGCTGGGTTTGCACTACAGCGCACAGTGCGCGAGCAGCGTGACGCATGCATGCAACTGCTGTTTGCCTCCAATCTATGTATCAGTGGACGGTAGGCACAGCAGGCCCTGATGGTGGCTGCCCTGATGGTGGCTGCCCTGCCAAGCACGCGTGCCGGTGGATCAACCGTGAAATCCTGCCATCACCACCGGCCTCCCATCCAAACCAAACCCGGCTGTGCTGCAGGCAAACTGTCGGCCACGCCGCGGGGCTACACCTCGCCGCTGGAGCTTCGGGACGATGTGCGGCTCACCTTTGACAACTTCCGCCTCTTCAACCCAACGGGTGCGGAAGTTGCGGTTGCCTGGCAGCTCCAAAAGGCGACCCAGGCTGATAAAGGTGTACGGCAGCAGCTGCACCCCACCCGGCTGCTGTATGATGCGCGCACGTGTTTGCAATGGACAGGGTCCGCACAGCACGCCTTGCACAGCACAGTGTGGCCGCCCGCCAGCGTAGCGTGAGACCAGCCGGCTTGCCTCCAGGACTAACACTGCACCCACCTGTCCGTCTCTGCCCCAGGCTCGTCCATTGGGGACGATGCGAGCCACAAGTTTGAGACTGAGTGGAAGAGGAAGTGCATTGAGGCGCGCTGGGAGGCCAACCTAGCACTCTCTGAGCAGGCGAAACGGCAGCAGGTGGGCTGCGGGCGGCTGCTGCCGTGCGTGTGGTGCGTCTCTGAGCCAGGGGTTCAGTGTGCCTGTGCCAGTGGGCTGCTGAGTCGATCAGTCAGGTGTGTCGCTGTGCAACCATGTCACTTAAACTGCTGGCCGGCTTGCCTCTCTCTGATTTGACACAGGAAGTGAGCCAGCAGCAGCAGCGGCAGCAGCAGCCGGCACAGCAGCAGGCGCAACAGCCGCCAGGGGGGCGTAGCCCACAGGCTGCAGGCGCGGCCGCAGCGGAGGCTGCCGCAGCTGCTGCTGCAGCAGCACAGGCCGAGGCAGCCGCTGCCACCCGCTCTCCTGAAGCGCGGCTGGCACAGCAGCGGGCGGGCCCGGCCGAGCAGATGTACACAGGCGGCTACGGCTTGCCTAATCTGGACGGCGAGCAGCAGCCGCAGCCCTCTGGTTCGGCAGGCCGGCCGCTGCGGCAGGCCGCAGTTGTGGCCCGGCAGCAGGCTGCGGCGTTGGCCATGCCAGTTGAGGCAGACGAGTCAGTGTCTCATGAGCTCGAGATCGGCGGCCGCCTTGGAGCTCAGCAGGCACAGCGGTCTGCTGCAGAGCGCACGGCTGCTCAGCGCCATCCGGAGGCTGAGCAGCAAGCAGCCGAGCGGCGGCGGCAGGAGGCCGCTGCTGCTGCGCCAGCCAAACGCCAGCGGCAGGCAGCTGCGGAGGCTGAGCCGCAAGCCCAGCAGGCGCAGCAGGCACAGCAGCAGCCGGCGGAGGCGCAGCCACAGCAGGCGCAGCAGGCGCAGCAGCAGGCGCAGCAGGCAGCGGAGGAAACGCCCCAGCAGCAGCCTGCACGGCAGGAGCAGCAGGCGCAGGAGCGGCAGGCGCAGCAGCAGCAGGCGCAGCATGGGCAGAAGCGCGAGCGTGAGGAGGACGCTGCCGAAGAGGGCAGTGAAACGATGTTGGGTGCCAAACGCCAGGCCACCGCCGGGCAGCAGCCGCCTGCCGCCGAGTCGCAGGCGCGGCAGCACTGGCAGCAGCACCAGCAGCAGACGGTGAAGGAGGAGCAGTCAGCAATGCAGCAGGAGCAGCCGGCTGTCAAGCTTGAGCCTGGGGTGGGCGGATCTGTGAGCCGCCTTGCTGCGCGGAAGGTGGCTCAGCCCATCCTCAAGCGGGCGGGCATCGCTGGCACAACTCAAATAGTGAGGGGTGCTGGCTTGAAGCTGCTGCCTTGCAAGTTGCAGGTGTCTGCTGCACACTGCTGAACACGGCGTATCCTCTGCTGTGCATGCTGTGGTGCAGCGGATGTGCGGCATGCTGTGCATGCTGCCCTGTCGGTGCCTGCCCGGCTGCCACTCCTGTGCTCGACAAGCGCACTCCTGACTTCAACAGCCGCGCACACTGCCTGCCTCCCCTCTGCCTGCCCTGCCCCGCCCTTTCAGGCCTTCCTCAACAAATTCCTCAGGAACGAAAGCGATGATGGCGAGGTGCAGTTTGCGGTGGAGCTGCTGCAGGAGTTGGATGCGGCGGGGGACACAGAGGGCGTGCAGGCGCTGGTCGAGTCCTACCTGCCCAAGTGATGCAGAAAGCAAGGGCAGGGCCAGCAGCAGCCAGACAGGTGCAGGCGAGGACAGGCGAGCGGCGGCCAGCAACAGCGGTCGCCAGGGAGTGCAGCAGGAGCAGCCCGCAGCGTGCTCAGCAGAGGCAGAGCGACTGGCGTGCCGCAGGCAGGCGGCGGCAGGCAGCCTGGTTTCTGGAGCAGCCCTCCTGCGGGCAACGGCGGCAGGCGGCGGCCGCTGGCAAACGGCTGCAGCTGCTAGCAGTTCCCATTCTGCCACCGCCGTGTACACGTGTGTGTGTGCATCGTGCTTGAATGAATCGGCTCTTACACTTGACATGTGATATGCGCAGCAGTGTGCAGCAGGAGTAGAGGCACAGGTGCTCAATCGGCGGCTTTTTCTCACTGTGCCCAGGGGGCAAACGCAGTGTGTGCGACAGCGGTGAATTGAATAGGCATGCAGACGCTTAATAGTACATGGGATGCAGGAGACGTTGGCACAGCGCCACGAGGTGGCACACTTGGCAAAGCTTTGACTCGCGCTGCCTGCTGCCGCCAACCCTGCGCCTGCAACAGCAGTAGGCAGCTGCTGCTAATTTGCCGCCTCTCGCTTCTGCCGCTCCTCTGCTGCCTCTCCCTGCTGCTCTTGCGCCTGCTCTTGAAGCTGCTGCTGCTGCTGCTCGTGCTGCTCCTGCTCTTGCTCTGAAGAGGAGTGACGCTGCTGCGTTGGCGCCGCCGGCAGATGTGTGGCTGTAGCTGGTGCGCCCTCTGCCATCGCCAGCGCTGTCGCCGCCACAGGGCGGCTGGCATTGCTGCTGCCGCTGCTGCTGCTGCTGCTGCTGCTGCTGCTGCTTCTGGGCTTGCTGCTGCTGCTGGGTTTGCTGCTGCTGCTGTTGCCGTTGCTGCTGCGGCTGAGCTTGGGCCTCCCCCGCAGCCACGTCTGCTGCTGCCGGTGCTCGCCCTGCCGCCTCCTGGCTGTCACCAGTGGCAGCAGCAGGTGCGGGGCGCAGGCCCCGCCGACGGTTTGAGTTCAGAAGGTA
>VFQQ010003449.1_pt1 | contig 15291 bp, 17 predicted proteins | sample 3512341 | NCBI WGS metagenome assembly VFQQ01 (sample SAMN10412373, study PRJNA504923) | tailings metagenome | isolation source: Relicate 2 Philex TSF1 revegetated site | place: Philippines: Tuba, Benguet | collected 2017-08-29 | reverse complement strand
CCCGGAAAACCGGGATTCACCGCGAAACGATCGAAATGATTTTCCGATTGCATGGTCTGCGACTCGGGGTCGGACGGTTTTGTGACAGCCGGAACACCTAAGACCGATGTCCTGTGGACAAGAATCGGCGCGAAAGAATCGGAATCGGCCCCGCCGGAGGGGTGTCAGCCGTCCTTGGCGATGACGCCACAGGCGACGCGGTCGCCGGCGTTTCCGATGGGTTGCGACTGATGGTCATCCTCAGCCGCGTGGACCAGAATCGCGGTCCCGTCGCCATCGATGAGGTCGATGACCTTCATACCGGCAATGAAAATCTCGGCATGGGCGGTGCCGTCGGCGGCGGCGTAGAGGTTGGGCAGATCGCCGGTTTCCGGGCCTGAGGGGTTCAGGAGGCCGTGGAGCGCGCCATTGCCATGCCCGGCATGGGCGCCGGACGCCTTGAAGCCGGCCGTGGCGTCGGAGCAGTCGCCCTTCTCATGGAGATGGAGGCCGTGCCAGCCGGGGGTGAGGCCGGTCAGCTCCAGACGGAGCAGGACGCCCGAATTGCCGTCCTTGAGCGTGACAGCGCCGGCTGAGCCGCCTTCATTGTTCGCCATGGGCGCGGTGCCGGTCAGGAAGACGGGCGGCGGCGGGGGCGGGGCGACGGCGGTGTCCTGGGCGAGGGCGGGGCCGGCGAGGGGCAGCAGCAGGACGGCGAGGGCGGCGCGGCGCATGGAACGACTCCTTGGAACTTTGGTTCTATAGGATAACGCTTCGAGGGGAGGACGCGATCCCGGCGGCCCCCATCCCCCGCTGCGCGGGGACTTCCCCCGTAAGGACGGGGGAAGACAATTGCGCTAACGACCATGAATGAACAGGACCGTGGTTGTCCTCCCCTGCGCTTGCGGGGGAGGTGGCGCGCGAAGCGCGACGGAGGGGGCCGGCGTCAGGCGTTCGGTTTGTCGCCGTCGAGGAAGCGGACGGCGTCTTCGGCGGCGCGGATGAGGGCGCGGCTTTTCGCGACGGTTTCCTGATATTCGGATTCCGCGTCGCTGTCGGCGACGACGCCGCCGCCGGCCTGCACGTAGAGCGTGCCGTCCTTCACGACGCCGGTGCGGAGCGCGATGCAGGTGTCCATCGCGCCGTCGGCGGCGAAATAGCCGACCGCGCCCGCATAGACGCCGCGCTTGTTCACTTCGAGCTCGTCGATGATCTCCATGGCGCGGACTTTCGGCGCGCCGGAGACGGTGCCGGCGGGCATGCCGGCGGCGAGCGCGTCGATCGCGTCATGCTTGGGATCGATCTCGCCTTCGACATTCGAGACGATGTGCATGACGTGGCTGTAGCGTTCGATCAGGAAGCTGCCCGTGACCTTCACGGTGCCGGTGCGGGCGACACGGCCGACATCGTTGCGGCCAAGATCGAGCAGCATCAAATGTTCGGCGCGCTCTTTCGGATCGCCCAGCAGGCGATGCTCGTTGGCGATGTCTTCTTCCGGCGTCGCGCCGCGCGGCAGCGTGCCGGCGATGGGGCGAATGGTGACCGTGCCGGCGCGGAGGCGCACCAGAATCTCCGGCGACGAGCCGATGATGGCGCTGTCGGGGAAATCGAGGAAGTAGAGGAAGGGCGACGGGTTCAGGCGGCGCAGCGAGCGGTAGAGCGCGAAGGGCGGCAGCGCGAACGGCATCGAGAAGCGCTGCGAGGGCACGACCTGAAAGATGTCGCCGGCGGCGATGTAGTCCTTCGCCTTGGCGACCATCGCGAGATAGTCGGCCTTGGGCGTATTCGAGGTGACGAGATCGGCGGAGGGCCAGGGCGCGTCTGTGGTGGTGAGTGCGGGCAACGGGCCATGCAGGCGCGCGACGACGTCGTCGAGCCGGGCCTCGGCGGCGCGATGGGCGGCATCGGCATCGCCCGTACCCGGCCAGACCGGCGTGACGAGGGTGATCTCGTCGCGGACATTGTCGAAGATCGCGGTGACGGTGGGGCGCACGAGAACGGCATCGGGGAGGCCGAGCGTGTCCGGGTTCGGTTCGGGCAGTTTCTCGAACAGCCGCACCATGTCGTAGCCGAGATAGCCGAAAAGGCCCGAGGCCATCGGCGGCATGCCGTGCGGCAACTGGATGCGCGAGCGGGCGATCAGGCGGCGGAGCGAGGCGAGGGCATCGCCATCCTCGCGCACCGGCCCTGAGCCGGTGTCGAGTTCAGCCACGCCGCTGCGGCAGCGCCAGATGAGATCCGGGTCGAAGCCGATGACCGAATAGCGCCCGCGCGTTTCGCCGCCCTGAACGCTTTCCAGCAGGAAGGCGTGGCTGCGGCCATGGGCGATCTTGAGATACGCCGAGACCGGCGTTTCGAGATCGGCGATGAGCGTGCGGGCGACGACCTGGGGACGTCCGGCAGCGTAGGCGGCGCTGAAGGCGTCGCCGCTGCTCACTGCTGCGGGTTCCTCAGGCGTTCGAACAGCGCCTGGTCGATATCGACCTTGGTGTTCTTGAAGATGGCGTCCTTGTAGGCCGCCGCGAGTTCGTCGGCGGTGGCGCGCGTCGCGTCGGCGCGGGCCGTGCGCTCGGCGGCCGTCTGCGCCTCTGCGTCGCCCGGGAGGACTTCACGCACGCGGGCGAGGACGATGAAGGGCGGCTCGGCGCCGCCGCCGGTGACCCACTTGCCGCGCGGCGAGGCGAAGAGCTGGGTCGCCAGGGTCGGCGACAGATCCGGCACCGGCTCGTCGCGGCTGACCGGGCCGGCAGACTTCAACTCGAGGCCCAGCTCGGCGGCGACGGCAGCCGGTTCGGCGTTCGACGCGTTGGCGCGTTCTTCGGCGCCCGCAGCGAGCTCTGTCAGCTTCTTCGCCACCTCGGCGGTGGTCCAGGCGGCCAGCACGTCAGCGCGGCGGTCCGCGACCTTCTGGAGCGTCGGGGGCGTCACCTCATCGACGCGCACGACATAAAGAACGTGCAGCGGCGTTTCGGCGAGCGGGCCGGTATCGCCCGGCTGCGCGTTGAGGACATCGGTAAGATAAGCCTCGCCATCGGGAATGCCGGCGAGCGGCTTGCCGTCGGCGCCGTTGCCGGCGGCGTCCATCGGCGGGAAGGTGGTGACCTTCAGCGGCAGGGCATCGCCGACGAGGCCCGGCACGCTTTCCAGCGAGTCGGCGGCGGCGAGGGCGTCTTCGATCACACTCGTCTTCTCGCTGATCTCGACGAGGGCGCGCTCCTGCGCGATCGCCGCCTTCAGCTCGTCCTTCACCTCGTCCAGCGTCTTGATCGAGCCGGGCGTGACCTTGACGACCTTCACGATGACCCAGCCGAAGGCGCCTTCCAGCGCCTGGCTGACCGTGCCTTCGGCGATGTCGAAGGCGCCGGCGGGGACGGTGGTATCGCCCTTCTTCAGCGTGCCGAGATTGATGTCATCGGCGCTGAGGCCGCGTTCGGTGGCGACCTCCTCAAACGTCTTGCCTTCGTCGATCGCCTTGCGGGCGGCTTCGGCATCTTCCTTGGTGCCGAAGGTGATCTGGAGGATGTCGCGGGTCTCGAGCGTCTCGTAGGTCGCCTTGCGGACTTCGTATTCGCTGGCGATCTCGCTGTCGGAGACTTCGATCTTCGCGGCGACGTCTGCGGCGTGGACCGAGAGGACGGTGGCGGTGCGAAGCTCCGGTGTCGTGTAGGCGGCGGCGTTCGCCTGCATGAAGGCTTCGAGCGCCGCATCGCCCGGATCGGCGATCTCGCCAGCCTTCTCGGCCGGGAGCACGATGTAATCGATGGCGCGGCGTTCGGTGGCATAGGCGCCGAGGGCAATCGCCAGGCCGCGCGGCGCGGGCGCGCCGACCATGGCGGTGCGGGCGAGCTGGTCGCGCATCAGATCGTCGCGGATGAGCTGAACGAGCTGCGGCTCGGACATCTGAATCTGCTGAAGGAACTGTCCGAAAATGCCGGGGTCGATCTTGCCGCCGGGGCCGGCGAGGCCGGGAATGGCGAGCAGGGCCGCATGGACCTGCGCATCGCTGACCGCGAGGCCCTGACGATGGGCTTCGTTGAGGAGCGCCATGTCCTTGACCAGGTCGTCGAGGACGATCTTGTCGTAGCCCGCTGCGCGCGCTTCCTGCAGCGTCGTGCGGGAGCCGATCGCATTGTTCTGGTTGCGGACCTTGTTGGAGAATTCCTGCTCGAACGTGCGGTAGTCGAGTTCGAGGCCGCCCACCTTGGCGAGCGTCGTCGTCGAGCGCGCAGAGAAGATGTCGTTGATGCCCCAGATCGCGAAGCTGAGGATCAGGAATCCGATCAGGATCGCCGCGACCCAGGATTTGGACGCGGCGCGCATTTTATCCATCATGGCGGATAGAGCCTTCTTATTCGGACGGGCCTTATAGGGGGCCGGCGCGCCCCCCGGCAAGGCGTGGTTGGCAGGGCGTCAGGGCGGCGCGACGACGTCCAGCCAGGCCCGGATTTCTGCAGGTGCGGCGGCTTCGGCGCGCCGAATGTCGTAGACCACGTCTTTTTTCGCCTGGACCCGGCAAACCGTGAACGCCTTCTCCTCGCTGCGGCTGTTGTCGAAAAGAATCGCCGCATCGGCCACGCGGATGGCCCGGCCGACCGCCTTTTGGGTTCGGGGAAAGCGGCTTCGCAGTTTGCCGAGCGCGACGTCGTGGCCACCCATCGCGACCCGGGCTGAAACGCGCAGCACAGACATATCGGCGCTGGCCAGGCCTACGAACAGGAGCGCCACGAAATAGCCCTGACGCTGAAGGCGGCGGATCAGGGTGATCTTGGAGTCGATGCGCCCGTCCGAAAGAACGCGCCAGTGGGAGAATACGGTCTCCATGGCGAATGGCAGATTGCGCGTCATCGCTTGCGCGACGAACGCCTGCACGCCGCGCTGAGCGACCTGCATCCAGCTTTCGTCCTTGTCCCGGATGTCCGTGGCCCAGCCCGGTATCGTTCCGGCACGGGGTTCCGGCAGGATCGACATCATCATCCTGTCGGCATTGACGAGAGGGATGCGGATCGTGTCGGCGAGGTGACGGTACCACATCGTGGACTTGCCCGAGCCGTTGTGGCCCGCAAGAACGATTGCGAAGGGCTTTCCTGAGGCGCTCTGCAGCTTCAGCAGGGCTGCGATCGCTCTCGATGCGTCAGTCATCAAGCCGGCTTGAACGTCCTGCCGACGAGGCTGCCGCGTGAAATCTTGCCGTTGAGGACGCGAATGATGCGCCCCGGTCGATCAGGATCGGCATGGTATCGCGGCACGTTGCGAGGCAGGTCCAATTCAACGCCCGGCGTTACAATCTTAACGGCGGCGCGACGAAATGCGGCCTGGCCCCGCTTAACGTTCCGGTCGAGTTCCCGCTGGTCCGTTTTGCCGGCTTTGACCGTGACCGCACCGACAGTCACGGTTCGCGCAGCGGCTGACGGGCCGGCAAGCTTGATGACCTTCTTCGCGGCGCGTCCCTTAGGTTTGCGAGGGGCCTTGGCCGACGATGCAGCAGCTTTATGCATAGGGGAAATCTATGGTCAGGCTGGACATGCCGCAAGGCCGTAACTATGCGGCCGTTACGCGGGCAGGGCGGCGCTTGGGGATCAGCCGCCAGCCGACGAGGACGACCGCGATTCCAAGATAAATCAGCGGTTCGAGCTGGATGGTCTTTTTCAGCAGCAGGAAATGGAGGCCGCCGAGGATGGCGATGAGATAGACGGCCTTGTGGAGGCGGTTCCAGGTTTTCGGGCCGAGGCGGCGGATCATCGCATTGGTCGAGGTGACGGCCAACGGAATCAGCAGGACGAAGGCGGCCATCCCGATGGTGATGTAGGGGCGCTTGGTGATGTCCCTCCACATGCCCGCCGGGTCGAAGGCGAGATTCAGCCAGGCCCAGCTGAGGAGGTGGAGCGCGACGGTGGTGAAGGCGGCGAGGCCGATCACCCGCCGGAAGCGGACGAGCGTGAGGCCGGTGATCTGGCGGATCGGGGTGATGGCGAGGCCTATGAGCAGCAGGCGCAGCCCCCAGATGCCGAGGGCATGTTCCAGCGCCCGGGCCGGGTCAGCCCCGAGCCGGTCGCTGAAGGCGAGGGCCGCGTAGACGATCGCGGGCGCCATGCAGAGGAGATAGACGCTCCAGGTCGGCACGCGGCGGAGTGCGCCGTGGATGCGTTGGAGAGCGGTCGGCGACGTGGTGGCGGCCATCAATAATTCTGCGCGAGGTCCATGCCGGCATACATCGAGGCGACGAAATCGCCATAGCCGTTGAACATGAGCGTATCGCGGCGCGCGTTGAAGCCCTCGCCGATGCGGCGCTCGGTCGCCTGGCTCCAGCGCGGGTGATCGACCTGCGGATTGACGTTGGCGTAGAAGCCGTACTCGTTCGACGCGAGGATGTTCCAGGTGGTCGGCGGCATCTGCTCGACGGCGGAGATCCGCACGATCGACTTGATGCCCTTGAAGCCATATTTCCACGGCACGACGAGGCGGATGGGCGCGCCGTTCTGCGGCAGCAGCGTCTCGCCATAGAGGCCGACAGCCAGCAGCGTGAGCGGGTTCATCGCTTCGTCGAGGCGGAGGCCTTCGACATAAGGATAGGGGAGGCTCGGATAGCTCGAATCCTGATCCGGCATTTCGGATGGGCGCACCAGCGTTTCGAAGGCGATGAACTTGGCCGAGGGCTGAACGCCGACACGGTTGAGCAGTGCGGCGAGCGGGAAGCCGTTCCAGGGAATGACCATCGACCAGGCCTCGACGCAGCGCATGCGGTAGACGCGCTCCTCGATGGCTTGCGCGCCCATGAGGTCTTCCAGCGCGTAGTCGCCGGGCTTGTCGACGAGGCCGTCGATCTTCACCGACCAGGGCGAGGTGGTGAGGCTGGAGCCATTCTCGGACGGGTCGGACTTGCCCGTGCCGAACTCGTAGAAATTGTTGTAGCTCGTGACGTCTTCCAGCGGCGTCAGGTTTTCGCCCGTGGTGGAGATGTCGCTTTTCACCGTCTGCAACGGCGCGGCGGCGACCGAGAGGAGGCCGCCTGCGATCAGCGAGCCGGCGCCGGTCATCAGCGCGCGGCGGTTCAGCCATAGGGAGCGCGGGGTGATTTCCGACGAGGGTATGTCGAGGCGGGAATCGCGGATCAGCATGGGGCGGGTCTCCGATGGTCAGGAAGATACGCTGATATTCGCCGGACGGACCGGAAAAGTTACGCCGCGAAGCCTCGCATTGCCGTGATCGGTTCCCGCTTGTAGGAACGCATCATGACGAGATCGCCCGATGCGCCCCGGCCGCTCGCCGCCGGAAACTGGAAGATGAATGGCCTTGGCGCCGATGCGGGCGAGATCGCCCTGCTGGCCGCCAAGCTGGTGGTGCGCGAGGCCGAGGCCGACATCCTGATCTGCCCGCCCGCGACCTTGCTGGCGCGCATGGCCGTGGCGTTCGAGGGGCAGGGGATCGCCTTTGGCGGGCAGGACTGCCACACGGCGGTGAGCGGCGCGCATACCGGCGATATCAGCGCCGAGATGATCGCGGACGCGGGCGGCACTTATGTGATCGTCGGGCATTCCGAGCGCCGCGCGAGCTATGGCGAGACGGATGCGACGGTCGCGGCCAAGGCGGCGGCGGCGCACAATGCGGGCCTGACCGCCATTGTCTGTGTCGGCGAGACGCTGGCCGAGCGCGAGGCGGGCAAGGCGCTGAGCGTTGTCGATGCCCAGGTACAGGGCAGCCTGCCGTCCAGCGCGACGGCGGAGAATACCGTCATCGCCTATGAGCCGGTCTGGGCCATCGGGACGGGCAGGACGCCGTCTCTGGCCGATATCGCCGAGATGCACGCCGCGATCCGGGCGCGGTTGGGGGACACCAAATTCCGCATTCTCTATGGCGGGTCGGTGAAACCGGCGAACGCCGTCGAGATACTGGGGCTCGCCAATGTCGACGGCGCGCTGGTGGGCGGCGCGAGCCTGAAAGCCGCAGATTTCGACGCGATTATCGACGCCTATCGCTAGTTTCGAGACAATTCGAGCGACCGGCGTAAACGCCTCGTAAGCCGTGCCGGCTAGACTGGCCGGATGCAGCAGCCCCGCTATGACTCCGTTTCGGTCGCGCTTTACGACCCCGTCGCGCTGAACCGCAACGCGACGCGCAACGTGCTGTATTCGCTGGGTTTCCGCGAAATCGAGAGCTATGGCGCGCTGGACGACCTGCGCCGGGCCATGGCGACGCGCGATTTCGATATCGTCGCGTTGGAAGGCTCCAGCGTCGAAGACCCCCTCTATGACTTCGTGCGCCGGGTGCGGCGGGGCGAAATTCCCTGCAATCCCTTCGCGGTCGTCGTGGTGACGACCTGGCTGCCCGAGGCGCAGCTGGTCCGCAAGGTGATGGATTCAGGCGCCGACGATCTGCTGACGCGGCCGTTCTCGACCGCCATGCTGGGCGAGCGGTTGCGGACCCACGCGCATGCCCGCAAAGGCTTCGTCGTGACAGCCGACTATGTTGGCCCGGACCGGCGCAACGACGCCACGCGACCGAACAGCGCCAAGCTGATCGATGTGGTCAACTCGCTGAAGATGAAGGCCGTCGAGGGCAAGTCGGGCTATGAGGCCCAGATCGCCGTGCAGGCCGGGATCTCGGAAGGGCGCAAATCGGTGAACGCCGAGCGCATGCGCCGTTCGGCTTTCCAGATCGGCGTCATTGCCGGGTTCGTCCACCAGCAGACCAGCCAGCCGGATCAGGTCATCCGCCGGTCGGACCTGGAAAAGATCATCCAGACGGCGCGCGAGCTGGAAGCCTTGGCCCGTCAGGAAGATGCGGTGCAGGTGATCGGAACCTGCGCGACGATCATTGATGTTGCCGAAAAATCGTTAAATGGTAACGAATTGAACCAGAATGCTCAGATTCTGGTGCGCCTGTCGGTCGCGCTGCAGGTGACCATGACGCCGGGCAGCGAAGCCGGCCAGTTCCAGAGCGAGCTGGACGAGACGCTGAACAGGATTCGCGCCCGCGGCCGCAAGGGCTAGCCGCCTTCCAGCTCCATCCGTCCTCATGGCCGGGCCTGTCCCGGCCATCCAGTGCTCCTCCAACCATTGGTCTGGATGGCCGCCTCGAGGAATTTGTGGTGGCTGGGAAAACGGTTAGCGTCCGGACATGAGCGAGAAGCAGCACTGGTCGGGCCGGGTGGCCTTTTTCCTGGCGACGGTCGGTTCGGCCGTGGGCCTGGGGAGCATCTGGAAGTTCCCCTACATGGTGGGCGAGAACGGCGGGGCGGCGTTCCTGTTGCTCTATGCCGTCGGTCTGGTGCTGGCGGTGCTGCCGCTGATGATCGCCGAGTTCGTGATCGGACGGGCGGGCGGCGGAAGCGCGGTCGGCTCGATCGTCGCGGTGGCGCGCAGGACAGGCGCATCGAAGCTGTGGGGGCTGATCGGCGCCTGGGGCGTCGCGGCGGGCGTGCTGATCCTCAGCTTCTATGCCGTCTTCGGCGGGTGGACGATCGGCTACGCGGCCGATGCGCTGGGCGGCGGCGCGGTGGCGGCGGACGGCGCGGCGGCGGGTGCGGCCTTCGGCGCGTTCCTGGCAGACCCTGGGCGGCTTATCTGGCTGCATGCGGCGTTCATGGGGATCACCGCGCTGGTGGTGATCGGCGGGGTGAGCGGCGGGCTCGAGCGCGCGCTGACCTTCCTGATGCCGGTGATGTTCGCGATCCTGATCGGGCTGGTGATCTTCGCCGCGATGAGCGGCGGCATGGGCGCGGCGGTCGCCTTCCTGTTCACGCCCGACTTTTCGAAAGTGACCTGGGACGTGGCGCTGGCGGCCATCGGTCTTGGCTTCTTCTCCATCGGCGTCGGGATCGGCGTGATGATCACCTATGCCGCCTATGCCGGGCGCGATGTCGGTTTGGCCAAGATGGCGGTGGCGACCATCGTGGCCGACACGGTGGCCTCACTGCTGGCGGGCCTCGCGATCTTCCCCATCGTCTTCGCGCATGGGCTCGACCCGGCCGGCGGGCCGGGGCTGATGTTCGTGACGCTGCCGGTCGGCTTCGGTCAGATCGACGGCGGCAACTGGGTGGCGTTCGCGTTCTTCGCGCTGCTGCTGGTTTCTGCGCTGGCCTCGGCGATCTCGATCATGGAGCTGGTGGTCGCCTGGGCAGTGGAGCGCTTCCGCGCGCCGCGCATGGTAGCGACACTCGCAGTTGCTGGCCTGTGCTTCGCGCTGGGCCTCGCGACGGTCTGGTCGTTCAACGTGTGGGCGGACTTCAAGCCCTTCGCGGCGGTGGGTGTCCTCAGCGACAAGTCATGGTTCGACGCGATCGACTGGATCACCTCGAACCTGATGCTGCCGGTCGGCGGCATCGCGCTCGCTCTGTTCCTGGGATGGAGCGCCGCCGGAAAAGTGCTGGATGACGAGATCGGCGGAGCCGGGACGGGACTCGCGATCCTGCGCTGGCTGCTGCGGATCGTGGTGCCCGGCCTGATTGGCTGGGTGCTGGTGGCGGGGGTGGTGGGGTAGGTTCGGGAAGCTCAGGAGGCGACACGATGCATGTATTGAAAACGGCGACCCTTTGGGCAGCCTTGTGCCTTGGCCTCGGCGCAGCCAGCGCGGCTGATCCCATCGTGGAGAGCCAGGCCTGCAAGGAACGGGCGAACTCGCTGGCCGATCCCGGCAAGGCCGTGAAGTATGGCATGCCCCGGTATCCGCTCGAGGCAGCTACTCAAAAGCATGTCCCATCAGGGTATGTGCTGCTGAGTTTTCGGCTCGACGAGCACGGTTACACGCACGATATCAACGTGCTCTGCGAGATACCGCAGCACCGTGGATTTGGAGAATCGGCCAAGCAAGCCATTGCCGAAACGATCTACCAGAGCGGTCGCCCCGGCGAGTACGGCAGGGTAACCCGGTTCCGGTTTGAGTAGGCCAGCAGAGGCAGCTCTTTCGCTTCGTCTCTTGGCTTCACCTCAGCCCGTTGATCTGGGCGCAGGTGGTGGCGAACATGTCGAAAGCGCCGCCGGTATCTTCCCGGCCTTCGCGGATCTGTGCGGTGTCCGAGGCGAGCGTGACGACGGCGTTCTTCGCCAGCATGATCGCCGTGACGCTGTCGGCGTCGGCCGGGAGCACATAGACCGGCTTGTCCGCCACGGCAGTGTCCAGAGCAGCTGCGAAGCTCTTGTCGCCGAACGTGACCGTGACCTTGTCGATCGGGCCGTTGAGCGGCGCAGCGCCGCCTGCGCCGGCTAAGCTGTTCCAGCGCGGTAGAACGGTGAGGCGAAGTTGCCCCTTGGCCTCGGGACACGCGATTTGGACCATGCCGCCGTAGAAAAGCGTCCAATCGCCGTCGATTTCGTCGGCATCCCATTCGAGCGGCTGCGGCGGCGGGGGGACGGTGTCCGGCGGGGCATTGGCGAGGACGGGCGCGGCGAGCAGGGCGGCAAGGACGGGCAGGACAAGGCGGGACAAGGGGTTCTCCAGGCAGTATGGAACGGGCGGACCCTTTCATCGCGGCGCGGCGGGAACAAGGCGGCCGTCCGGGTCAGGTCGCCGCGTGAGGTATATAATTACCGCATACGATTTTCCGGCTGTTTCAAGCCATTTCCGTTGACATGGGGGAGGGCATTCCGTACATGCCGCGCCTCCGCAGGCGCCCGTTCGTCGGATGCCCGCACCAAAGATAATGAGATCCCATCAATGAGCACGTTCTCCGCGCGTCCCGCGGACATCAAGAAGAAGTGGGTGCTGATCGACGCCGAAGGGCTCGTGGTCGGCCGTCTCGCTTCGCACATCGCGATGCGCCTTCGCGGCAAGCATCTCCCGACCTTCACGCCGCATATGGATACCGGTGACAACGTCATCGTCATCAACGCGGAGAAGGTGAAGTTCACCGGCAACAAGCTGGCGGACAAGAAGTACTACCACCACACCGGTCACCCGGGCGGCATCAAGGAACGCGTTGCGGGCAAGATCCTCGCGGGCCGTTTCCCCGAGCGCGTTCTGGAGAAGGCCGTGGAGCGCATGCTCCCGCGCGGCCCGCTGTTCCGTGATCTTCTGGGCAACCTGAAGGTCTATGCCGGCGCCGAACATCCCCACGCAGCGCAGACGCCCGAGACGATCGACGTCGCCGCGATGAACCCGAAGAACAAGAGGGCCTAACCCACATGGCTCAGGACACCCGTTCCCTCGGCGATCTGAAGTCGCGCCTGGTCAAGGCCGAAGCGCCGAAGCCCGCCGACGCCGCCCCCACCGCCGCTGCCGGCGAAGCGAAGCCCAAGATCGACAAGCAGGGCCGCGCCTACGCCACCGGCCGCCGCAAGAACGCCATCGCCCGCGTCTGGCTGAAGCGCGGCACCGGCAAGGTGACGATCGAAGGCCGTGACGAGACCGTGTATTTCGCGCGTCCCGTTCTCCGCATGCTGATCCACCAGCCGCTGGTCGCCGCCAACCGCGAAGGCCAGTACGACATCGTCGCGACGATCGCCGGTGGCGGTCTGTCGGGCCAGGCCGGCGCGCTGCGTCACGGCCTGTCGCGCGCTCTCATCGCCATGGAGCCTGAGCTCCGCGGCATCGTGAAGGCCGGCGGCTTCCTCACGCGCGACCCGCGCGTCGTCGAGCGCAAGAAGTACGGCAAGCCGAAAGCGCGCCGCAGCTTCCAGTTCTCCAAGCGTTAAGCCGCTCTACCTTTCATGTTATCTGGAAAGGGCGTCCGGCACCGGACGCCCTTTTCGTTTGTTTGCGGATCAGGACCATGAGCAAGCCCAGCATCTTCATTGACGGCGAACACGGCACGACGGGGCTTGAGATCCGTCAGCGGCTGGAAGGCAATCCGTCTTTCGAGCTGAAGAGCATCGCGGCGGAGAAGCGCAAGGATGCGGATGCGCGCCGCGAGATGCTGGCGAGCGTGGACCTCGCGATCCTGTGCCTGCCGGACGACGCCTCGAAGGAAGCGGCGGCGATGGCGGACGCGCTGCCCGGCGGCGGGCCGAAGCTGATCGATGCCTCGACGGCGTTCCGCATCGATCCGAACTGGGTCTATGGCTTTCCCGAATTGAACGCGGCGCAGGCGAAGGCCGTGGCGAACGCGAAGCGCGTGAGCAATCCCGGCTGCTATCCGACCGGGTCGATCGCGCTCATCCGCCCGCTGGTGGACGCGGGCATCATCCCGGCGGATTTCCCGATCTCGATCAATGCGGTCAGCGGCTATTCCGGCGGCGGCAAGTCGATGATCGAGCAATATGAAAGCGGGCAGGGGCCGAGCTTCGATCTCTACGGCCTGACGCTGAACCACAAGCATGTGCCGGAGACGCAGAAATATGCCGGTCTGACGACGCGGCCGATCTTCGTGCCGTCGGTCGGCAACTACAAACAGGGCATGCTGGTGAGCGTGCCGCTGCATCTGGACGCGCTGCCGGGCAAGCCGAAGCTGGCTGACCTGCAGGCTGCGCTCGCTGAGCGTTACGCGGGCAGCGAGTGGGTAAAAGTCATCGCCGATCCGCTGAGCGAGCCGCGCAAGGACCGCATCGATGCAGAGCCGCTGAACGGCACCAACAGCCTCGAGCTGCGGGTCTATGGCAACGAGGCGCATCGGCAGGCGGTGCTGGTGGCGCGGCTGGACAATCTCGGCAAGGGTGCGTCGGGCGCGGCTGTGCAGAGCGCGAAAATGATGCTGGGTGTGACGTAACTCAGAATGTCATCCTCGGGGCCGCGTAGCGGAACCCGGGGATCCATGCCTTAGGCTCGTAAAGCACGCGCTCAATTCTGATCGGCCTCAGGCATGGGTCCCCGGATCGGCCCTTTGGGCCGTCCGAGGATGACAGCAGAATTGGCTAGCAGGCGTTGTCGATCTTCGCCTGATCGTAGGCGGTCTTGATGACTTTGCGTAGGATCGTCTCGTCCACGTCGGCAAGCTTCTTGATGTAGAGGCAGCCGCCGCCGACCTTGTGCTTGCCGAGGCTCTTCAGGAGTTCGGCTTGGCGGCCGGCGCTGACATAGAGCGTCAGGTCGTTCTTGCGGATGGCGAACGCGGCGAGGGGCCAGGGGCCGCTCTTGATCGTGTACTGGTCGAAGCCGACGATGTGTTCGCCCCACATGACGGGTTTCTTGCCGGTGATGTCCTTGTACATCTTGAGGAGTGACTTGGCGTCCTTGCGGCGGCCCGGGTCTTCGATCGTGTCGAGATAGGCGCTCGCGCTGGCGGTGGTGGGTTTGGTTTTGGCCTCGGCCATCAGATCACCGCCTCTTTCCGGTCGACGTCGTCGGGTGTCGCGTACTGGTCGTCATGCTCGGCGTAATAGACGAGCGCTGCAAGCGTGCGCTCCCACGCGGCGTCCATAGCGGGTGTCCAGTCGGCGGCGGCGACATCGCGCACGGCGTGGCGGACGAAAGCGAAGAAGGTGGAGAAGACCTCGGGCGGCACGTCGTAGCCGGCGTGGGTGACGACCTCGCACTGGATGAGCGTGCGCGCGTAATGGCGCTCGCCGACGAAATCGATGATCGCCTCGATCACGCGCGCCAGCATCTCGCCGCGCACCGCGTGGGTTTCGGCATCGCGGAAGAAGAGGCGCTCCATTTCGGGATGGGCGGCAAAGAGCATGGGATAGACGACCGGCGTCAGGTCTTCGCAGCGCTCGGCGGCGATCTCGAAAGAGCGGATGACGAGATCGGCGTCGGTGCTCATTTCATCTTCACATAGGAGCCGGGGGCGTCCTCGATGGCTTTCAGCGGGCCTTCGCCGGGGATGCGGGCTTTCACCTTCTTGCCGGATTTGGGTGCGAGCCAGCGGTCCCAGTAGGGCCACCACGAGCCGGGGATTTCGTGCGCGCCCGCGCGCCATTCCTCCAGCGTCGGGGCCAGCGTCTCGCGGTGCCAGAACTGGTATTTATGCGCGGAAGGCGGATTGACGACGCCCGCGATATGGCCGGAGCCCGCCATCATGAAGGTAACGTCACCCTTGAAGAGCTGCGTCGCCTTGTAGACCGACTTGGCGGGCGCGATGTGGTCTTCCTTGGACGACTGCAGGAAGACCGGGATCTTCACCTTGGTCAGGTCGATCTTGACGTTGGCGAGGGTCATCTTGCCCTGCGCCAGAAGATTGTCGCGGTAGCAATCGCGCAGATATTGCAGGTGCATGGCGACCGGCATGCGCGTGGTATCGCTGTTCCAGTAGAGCAGGTCGAACGCCATGGGATCGCGGCCCATGAGGTAATTGTTCACGACGAACGACCAGATGAGATCGTTCGAGCGCAGCATGTTGAACGTGGTCGCCATGGCGCCGCCGTCGAGATAGCCGCCCTGCGCCTTCATCTGGGATTCGATGTGGGCGAGCTGTTCGTCGTCGATGAAGACGGAGAGATCGCC
>VFQQ010003448.1_pt1 | contig 15305 bp, 13 predicted proteins | sample 3512341 | NCBI WGS metagenome assembly VFQQ01 (sample SAMN10412373, study PRJNA504923) | tailings metagenome | isolation source: Relicate 2 Philex TSF1 revegetated site | place: Philippines: Tuba, Benguet | collected 2017-08-29 | reverse complement strand
CGCGGTCTTGCTGAACCTGAAGTCCGGGTTTTCGATGGCCCGGCGTTTGCGGATGGCCCAGCCGATATCGTTGCCTGCAAGGTCCCCCATCCGGAAGGGGCCCATGGCAAAACCGAAACGCTCGATGGCCTTGTCGACCTGTTCTGGCGTGGCGCCTTCGTCCAGCAGGAACCCGGCTTGCTGGCTGTACCGTTCGATCATCCGGTTGCCGATGAAACCGTCCGTGACGCCGGAGACCACCGCGGTCTTGCGGATGGTTTTCGCCAATGCCATCACCGTCGCCAGCACATCCTTCGCGGTCTTCTCGCCCCTGACCACTTCGAGCAGCTTCATCACATTGGCCGGTGAGAAGAAGTGCAGGCCGACCACGTCCTGGGGTCGTCGGGTGAAGGCGGCGATTCTGTCGAGGTTCAGCGTGGAGGTGTTGGAAGCGATGATCGCCCCCTTCTTCATCACCCCGTCAAGGGCTTCGAGCACCGCCTGTTTGACGGACATCTCCTCAAAGACCGCCTCGATCACCAGGTCGGCATCCCCGATGTCCTGGTAGGAGAGCGTGGTTGACAGCAGGGTCATCCTTTGCTCGCAGTCTTCCGGCGTCAGCTTGCCCTTTTTGACCTGGGCTTCATAGTTCTTGCGGATGGTCGCCATGCCACGCTCCATCGCCTCTGCCTTCATCTCCAGGATGCGGACCGGCATCCCGGCATTGAGGAAATTCATGGCGATGCCGCCGCCCATCGTGCCCGCCCCGATCACGGCCACCGATGCGATCGATCGAAGAGGCGTGTCAGACGGAACGTCCGCGATCTTGCTGGCCGACCTTGTCGCCAGGAAAATGTGGCGCAGCGATCTGGACTGTGGCGTCGACATGAGGTCCATGAACACCTTCTGTTCACGCTGCAGTCCAGCGTCGAACGGAAGCCTGGTCGCGGCTTCGATCAGGTCCACGCATTGAACAGGTGCGGGGAACTTGTGCGCCCCCGCTTCCAGCGTGTTCCGCACGAATTGGAAGAAGCCGTCCCCGAAGGGATGGCTGCATGGCAACGAGCGCACCAGCGGAAGCCTGGCATCTCGTGCTTCCCTCTGAGCAACCTCACGGGCGAACGCGATGGCTTCCTCCTCCAGACATTCAGCAGAACGAGCCAACCTGTCGACCAGCCTCTGACCGGGCCGGGCGGCCAGCACTTCGCTGTCCTCCGGATTGCCCGACACCATCATCTGAAGGGCTTTCTCCACGCCAATGGCGCGCGGCAGCCGCTGCGTTCCGCCAGCACCGGGCACCAGCCCCAGCTTGACCTCGGGCAACGCCAGCTGGGTGCCGGGCGCAAACACGCGGTGGTGCGCACCCAGCGCAAGCTCGAGACCGCCTCCCATGGCCAGGCCATGAACCACCGCGACGACCGGCTTGCTGGATGCCTCGAGACACTGAATCAACGTGTGCACGGTGGGCTCCGCCAGGACCTCCGGGCGGTCGAACTCCTTGATGTCCGCGCCGCCGCTGAAACCGCTCCCCGCGCCGATCAGCAGAATGGCTTCGATGCGTGGATCCTCGTTGGCGCGCTCGACACCGTCGAAGATGCCGCTGCGCGTCCGGTGGTTGAGGCTGTTGACCGGTGGGTTGGCCAGTTTGATGACGGCGACGTTGGCGTGCAGTTCGTAGAGGGTGCTCATGGGTTCCATAAAAGTGGGATTTGACCGATCCGGGCCTGTCAGACCTCGAGCCATTCCTTGCGTGTCCGGGTATCCAGGTCCAACGCAGCGGGCGTGCCTTCGAATACAACGCTCCCATGCCCCATCACCAGGCAATGGTCGGAAATCTGGAGAGCGATGGTGAGCTTCTGCTCGATGAGGAGAACCGAGACGCCGCGCTCTCGCAAGGTCCTCAGGTAGCTCGCCACCTGCTCGACGATCTTGGGCGCCAGGCCCTCGGTCGGCTCGTCGATGATGATGAGGTCCGGGTCGCCCATGAGCGTCCTGCAAAGCGTCAGCATTTGCTGCTCTCCCCCCGACAGCACGCCCGCTTCCGTGTGCTGCCGTTCGGCCAGCCGTGGAAACATCTCATACATGTCTGCAAGGTTCCACCGCGAGGATCTGCCGCGCTTTTGTCCGAGCAAAAGATTCTCCCGAACACTCAGTCTGGGGAAGATGTCCCTGGTTTCGGGCACGTAGCCGACACCGCGGCGCGCCACTTCATAGGCCGCCATGCCGACGATGTTCGAATCCTTCCACTCCACCTGACCCACGGCGTGCACCAGGCCCATGATGGCCTTCGCTGTCGTCGAGCGACCGGATCCGTTGCGTCCGAGCAGCGCGACGATTTCTCCGGGCCGAACACGGAACGTGACGCCGTGCAGCACGTGGCTCTTGCCGTAGTAGGCGTGCAGGTTCTCGACGGAAAGAAGGGCGCTGCTCATGACTCGACCTGCTGGGCTTGGGTGTGAGCGATGACGGAACCCAGGTAGGCCTCCTGCACCTGCGGGTTGGCGCGAATCGCTTCGGGCACATCGAACGCAATGACCTTTCCATAGACCAGGACGGCAATCTTGTCGGCCAGGCCGAACACAACACTCATGTCGTGCTCGACCGTCAACAGCGTCTTGCCCTCCGTGATCTCCCTGAGCAAGCGAACAAAGCGACCCGTCTCCATCTTGCTCATGCCGGCCGTCGGCTCATCGAGCAGGATCACATCCGCTCCTCCGGCCACCGTGATGCCTATTTCCAGTGCACGTTGCTCCGCGTAGGTCAGGTTCATCGCGGCGGTGTGGCGCACGTGAGAGAGCCCGAGGACTTCCAGCAGTTGTTCGGCGCGTTCGTTGGTGGATTTCGCCCTGGACAGCAGCCGGAACACGCTGTAACCCAGGCCCGTGCTCCACAGCGCGGCGCAGCGCAGGTTTTCGTACGTGCTCAGACCAGGAAACAGGTTGGAGACCTGAAAGCTGCGAGACAGTCCCCTGCGGTTGATGTCGAAGGGCGCAGCGCCATCAATGCGCGTTCCATGAAGCCTCACCTCACCCGTGGAAGGGGTCAGCCGCCCACTGACCAGATTGAACAAGGTCGACTTGCCGGCCCCGTTGGGCCCGATGATCGCCACGCGTTGGCCCGGCTCGACCGCCAGGTCGACGCCTCGGATGATCTCGGTTTTACCGAAGTTCTTCGTGAGACCTTTCAGCTCCAGCGCGTATCTCATTCCTTCGATCTCCAGATGCCTCGAAAACAGCGGTGCGCCACGATCACCAGTGCCACGCCGACGAGGAACATCGCGCCTGCACCGACCCAACTCGCGTGCGCGGAAACATCGACCTGCACGCCGAAGATCGAGAAGACAGTTCCCGCAGATGCGTCCAGCTGTCGGTGGTAGATCATCTCGATCAGCACGAAAGCCCCGACCAGGAAAGGCACCATGGCCGCGGTGAGCGGGGCCAGTGCGCGTGCGAGTCGCCTGCCTTGACCTTGGGCGACGACCTGGCCAAGGCCCATGGCCAGGCCCGCAATGCCGCCGGGCGCGTAGATGACCATCAAGACGAACACGAGACCGAAGTAGAGCTGCCATGCCTTGGTGATCTCCGACAGGAGCACCGATGCAAAGACCATCAGTACGGCGCCGATGACGGGCCCGAAGAAGAAGGCAGCGCCGCCCAGGAAGGTGAAGAGCAGGTAGGCGCCGGATCGCGCAGCGCTGAGGCTGTCGGCCGCGTTCACGATTTCGAAGCTGATCGCCGCCAGCCCACCCCCCACCCCGGCGAAGAGGCCCGATATCAGAAAACCGAGGAAGCGTATCTTTCCGGCCTTGTACCCGATGAACTCCACGCGCTCCGCGTTCTCGCGCACCGCGTTGAGCAACCTCCCCAACGGCGTGAGCGTCAGCGCGTACATGGCCGCCGTGCAGATGAAACAGTACGCGGCAATCAGGTAATAGACCTCGACCGCCGAGGCAAAGCTCGGGCCCAGCCACCGTGTGCCGTAGACGCGATCTCCACTCACACCGCCCTCGCCACCGAAAAAGCTGGGCAGCATCAGCGCCAACGCGGCGGTCAACTCGCCGATGCCCAGCGTGATCATGGCGAACGTGGTGCCTGCCCTGCGGGTCGTCACCCACCCGAACACGGTGGCCGCCATGAGGCCTGCCAGTCCACCCGCGATGGGCAGCAGCCACAGTGGCAGGAGCACCTCGCCCTTGCTGGCGAGGTTCATGACGTGGATGGTGGCGAACGCGCCCAGACCCGAGTAGACGGCATGGCCAAAACTCAGCATGCCCCCCTGCCCGAAAAGGATGTTGTAGCTCAGGCAGATGATGATGAGGAAACCCATCTGCGATGCCATGGTGAGCGCCAGGCTGGAGCGGAACACCCAGGGGGTGAAGGCCAGCAGGCAGGCAAACGTGACCCAAAGTACGAGGCCGTGTCGCCAACGTCCCGACCCCGGGTTCTGGTGCGCGAAGGAGGTGGTCATCGATCTGCCCTTCCGCCGCCGAGGAGGCCGCGCGGCCTGAAAACGAGCATCAGTACCAGCAGCAGGTACGGCAGGATGGGCGCGACCCGGGCAACGGAGAGCTGCATGAGGTCGTGCATGAGTGGCGAGGCCGATGACGGCGCCCCGGTCTGGGGCAACAGACTGGCGATGGGCGTATCGATGGCGACGGCAAACGTCTGGACCAGGCCAATGAGGATCGATGCCACGAATGCCCCGCTCAATGAACCCATGCCGCCGACGACGACCACGACGAAGACGATGGAACCCATTGCTGTCGACATGGACGGCTCGGTCACGTAGGTGCTGCCGCCGATCACCCCGGCCAGCCCGGCCAGGGCCGCGCCGCCCGCGAAGACCCCCGTGAACACGAGCGGAACGTTGTGACCCAGAGCCTCGACCATCTCGGGATGGGTCAGTGCCGCCTGGATCACCAGGCCGACGCGGGTCTTCGTCAGGAGCAGCCAGAGCGCGACCAGCATCAGAAGGGCGATCAACATGATGAAGGCACGCGACTTCGGGAACTGCGCGCCGGCAAAGGTGAACAGCGGTCCCTGAAGGGCGGATGGCAGGGTGAACGGCACGGGCGCACGGCCCCACACCAGTTGAACCGCCTCAAGCAGAAGGTAGGAGAGCCCGAAGGTGACCAGCAGCTCCGGCACGTGGCCGTAGCGATGCACCTTTCGAAGTGCGAGCTTTTCGAACAGGCCACCCAGAATGGCCACCAGCGCAGGCGCTGCCACCAGCGCAACCCAGAAGCTGAGCGATCCGCTCAACGAGTAGGCCAGGTAAGCGCCGAGCATGTAGAAGCTGGCATGAGCGAAATTGAGCACACCCATCATGCTGAAGATCAGCGTCAGTCCCGCGCTGAGCAGGAACAGCAGCAGGCCATAGCTGAAGCCGTTCAGCAGGGAGAGGACGACTTGTTCGCCCGTCATGGCGTCTCGCCCGAACAGGCGCCCCCCGAGTCGATGAGACGGTAGCTCCGGCACGCGGTGTCGTGGAACAGGTTCGCTTTTTCTGTCGGGCTCGCGCCAGCCGCGATGCGCTTGTAGGCGTTCCAAAGCACCCTGTAGCCGGTCCCCATCTTGTCGACCGGAAAATTGCTCTGAAACATGCACCGTTCCGTGCCAAACAGATCAATGCATGTCTCGACGTAAGGGTGCCACAGGTCAGCCAACTGCCTGGAGGTGGGCGGCGTGTCGAGTGCGACGTAGTCAAAGGCGGCCAGGCGCATCGTCATGCCGCCCAGCTTGACCGTGACATTGGGATGTCGGGCCACCTTGGCCAACCCCGCCTTCCAGGACGAGAACACCTCGTCGCGGCGGCCGGCGTAAACCCCATACCCCAGCGGCGTGCCGAGGTGGTTGAGAACGATGGGCAGATCCGGCATGGAGGCGGCAAGGTCCGCCACGTCCTCGAGCTGGGGATGGTGGGCCAGGGCGTCGAATGACAGGCCGAGGGATGCCACGCACGCCAGAGCCTCGCGGATTCGCGGATCTCGAAGTTGCTGCGGGCCCGGGTGGTTGTGGCTGTTTCCGATGGTGCTGTCCGGGTCCCATGCGGTGCCGAACCGCACGCCCTTGAAACGACCTCCCGAGGCGGCGAGATGGGCCTCGAGCACGGGTCTGACTTGCCCCGCGATGGTGAGATCGACAAAGCCCACAATGCCCGACGCGATGCGGGTCGATCCATACCGGCCACTCGCGCTCATGGCGGCCATGCCGTTGGCGAATTCCGTCTCGCCAAGGGATTTGAAGCGGATGGGGCCCTTCTCCCGGTACATCGAGAGCGCCTCGACATAGACCGTGGCCACGATCCGGTGGCCCGAGTTGGTGTCGCGCAGGAATTCGTCGATCAGGTACCGATGCCCCGGGACATCCCAGAGGTGATGGTGGGCGTCGACGATCGGGAGTTCGGGCTCGATCAGCTCCTCGAAGGCTTGCCGGTCCAGCCACGCATCGTGGGGTGGAAATATGCGGCCGAATCGGGCCTGGCCCGTCGGTCGCTCGATGAAGATGCTCATGGTGTTGTCCCCGTGCGCTGATTGGCCGCCATGTTGGGGGGCGATCGATAGGCTTGCGCCACCAGCGCCGAGATATCAGGCTTGTGATGTGGCATCAGCGTTGTGATCTCTCGAGCCCGGTGTCTCAATGACCCATGTCGAGCACACAATGACCCGACTCCACGACCCACCCAACGATGGCATCCCATCCCTTTGACGCTGCCGTGCGGTTGTGCCCGGCTGGCGAGCATCTCTATTCCGCCCAAACCAGCGAACCCTATGGCAACTTCGTCGGGCCTTTTGGCGGTATCACGGCCGCCATCGCGGTCCGCGCCATGCTGCTGCACCCCTTGCGCCGGGGTATCCCGCTTTCCCTGACCTTGCATTTCGCAGCGCCGATCAGGGACGGGTCGTTCTTGGTACACGCCTCTCCGCAGCGCACGAATCGATCCACCCAGCACTGGCGGCTCGAACTGGTGCAAGACAACGCCGCCGCCATCTTCGGATCGGCGCTGTTCGGTGTTCGGCGAAAGGCCTGGAGCAGCAGCGAATGGGTACCTCCACCGGTTCCACAGCCCGAGGCACTGGCGCGTGCGGACGGCTCAGGCAGGGAACCTTGCGTGGAGCGGTACGAGATGCGTTTCATCGAAGGGGCGTTCCCCACGGAGTGGCATGGCGTCGACACCGGTTCGAGCTTGACTCGCCTTTGGGTGCGGGACGACCCTCCGCGTCCGCTGGACTTCGGCGCTCTCGCTGCGCTGTCCGACGTGTTCTTTCCCCGGATCTGGCGCCGACGCCCCAGGAAGGTGCCGGTGGGCACGGTGGTCATGACCCTTCACTTCCACGCAACCCCTGAGTCTCTGGAAAGGTCGGGCGAGGACTTCCTCCTGGGCAGCATCCAGTCTCATGGCTTCCGGGAGGGCTACTGTGATCAGACCGCCCATCTCTGGAACCGCGTCGGCGAACTGCTGCTGACCGCGCACCAGGTGGCCTACTACCGGCAGTGATGTCCCAGAATGAAGCGAGGAGCCGCAAAGGCCCCTCGTGATCGGCTTCAACCCAGACCGCTGCGGTCAGGGTCGAACCATCTTGCAAGACGATGGCATGGCGGTGTCTGCAGCGGACCCCACCGCCTGCGTTCGGAACCCGTGCCCCGTCTTTTCCAGCTCGTGTCGGATGCCGGGTGTGCCCTTCTTGCCCCAGACGCCCAGGTAAATGGGTGCCTGCAGCTGGTGATCCCCGGCGCGCATCTCGACCTCACCCATGGGGCTGGCGTACTTCAGACCTTCGAGCGCCAGAGCCACCTTCTTCGGATCGGTCGACTGGGCCTTGCGCATCGCTTCACGCAACATGAACAGGCTGTTCCAGTGTGCGACCTGCGTGAACTCCTGGCCCGTCTTGTCCTTGTAGGCAATGGCCAGCTTGTCCAGGTCGGGGGTGTTTTCGGCATTGATGATCCAGTTCCAGATCGTGTGCACCTTGCCGACACCCCAGGAGCCGATCTGCGTGGGAATGCCGGGGTTGAGCGCGGCGAAGGTGAAGAAGTTGACGTTGAGTCCGTAGTCCTGCGCGGCCTTGATGAGCAGTGAAAGGTCACTTCCCCAGTTGGAGGTGATGACCGAGTCGGCCCCGGAGGCGGCAATCTTCGCGATGTAGGGTGCGAAATCCCTGACGGCGCCGATGGGAACGAACTCATCCCCTACAAACTCGATATCCGGACGTCGTTGTGCGATGAACGCCTTCGCCGCCTTTGACGATTGTTGGCCATGCGTGTAGTTCTGGTTGAGCAGATAGATCTTCTTGACCGCGGGCTTGTCCTTGATGTGGTTTGCCAGCAGGTTGACCTGCATTTCACTCGAGGGGAAGAAGCGGAAGTGCCAGAAGTTGCATCGATCGCCGGTCAGTCCCGGGTCGCCGGCAGCGTAGTTCAGATACACCATCGCCTGGTTGGGATCGCGTTGCGCATTCTTGCTGATGGCGTCGACGAGGGCAAATGCCACGCCGGAGCCACCTCCCTGGGTCACATACTGGATCTTCTGGTCCACGGCCGCGCGAAGCACGTTGACGCTCTCCTGAGGGGTGCCCTTGCCATCGAAAGGCACGATCTCGAACTCAGACTCTCCTTCCTTGCGGCTCGCGTTGACGAGTTTGGCCACTTCGCGAATTTCCGCCAGGGAGGCCTGGCCCGACAGGGCGAACGGTCCTGAAAGCACTTCGATGAAAGCGATCTTCACGCTTTCAGCGGAAGATGCCAACGGGCAAGCCGCGACGATGGCGGTGGCGAGGCATGCCCGCACCACCTTTTGAAACGAATGCAGTGTCATTCTGGTCTCCGGGTTGTTGGTCAAGTGGGTCTCCGCCCAAGAGCGGCTTACATTCCGTAGAGTTCGGCTTTCGCGAGGACGGAATTTCGAACGAGGCGCACGGTCGCGACGTCGACCATCACGCCATCGAACTGGATCGCACCGAGTCCCTTTGCCTCGGCCTCTGCATATTCCTTCACCATCCGTCGCGCCTGCGAAACCTTCTCCGGGTCCGGGCTGAAGGCTTGCAGTGCGGGTGCAATCTGGTTGGGGTGAATGGCCCACTTGCCGGCGAAACCCAGCGTGCAGGCGCGTTTGCATTCCTCGATGTATCCGGCATCGTTGGTGTAGTCGGCGTACGGACCGTCCACCGCGTCGATGCCTGCAGATCGGCAGGCGACGCCGATCCGGAATCGCGCGTAGTGCCAGACATCACCCGGGTACCCGCCCGTGGCCCCGATGGCGGCCTCCAGGTTCACGCCCATCGAAGCGGAGAAGTCGCCCATGCCGAAGACGAGGCACTCAAGGCGATCACTTGCCCTGGCCAGCTCATCGATGCATTGGAGTGCTTCCACTTCCTCCACCAAGGCCTCGAGCCCGATCCGCTTCTTGAGCTTGAGCTTCTTCTCCATCATCGTGAGGAGGTTGTCCGCGAAGAGGATGTCCGATGGCCGTTTGACCTTCGTCATCATGATGGTGTCGAGGTTGGGTCCAGCCCCCTCCACCACGCTGATGATGTCCTCGTACGCATATTCGGTGGACAAATCGTTGATGCGCACGCAGCGCACCTTGCGACCCCAGTCCAGCGAGTTCAAAGCGTCGCAGATCTTCGCCCGGGCCGCCACTTTCTGGTTGGGTGCGCACGCGTCTTCCAGGTCCAGGAAGACGTGGTCCGCCTGGCTGGCTGCCGCTTTCAGAATCATCTTGTCGGAAGAGCCGGGCGTGGACAGTTGCACACGCCGGGCTCGACGGGGTTGTTTCATCGGGATGCTCCTTCAGGCAATGGTTTGGGTATGACGCAACGCGGCGATTTCCGTCTCGGAAAGTCCCGCTTCTCGCAGCAGTTCGTCGGTGTGCTCGCCGCACAGAGGCGCACGCGTGCGGACCGCGCCTGGGGTGCGCGTCATCTTGATGGGAATCCCGGCGATGCGCGTGGGGTGCTGCAGGCCGGGATGCTCCACATTCACGACCATGTCGCGCGCGGCAAAGTGCGGATGGCTCACGATCTCGGCCACGTTGAGCACGGGTCCGAACGGAACGACGCCGCCGAAGAGTTCCGCGAGTTCCTGTTTGGAACGCAGCCGGGTGAACGCTTCAAGCTGTTCGTAGACAAAGTCCCTGTTGAGGGCGCGCGCGTCGTAGGTCGCGGTGCGGGGATCCCGTATGAGCTCTTCGCGACCGATGCAGCGGCAGAGCCTGGTCCAGGCGGGATCGAAGTGGGCGGCAACCGTCACGAACCCGTCTTTTGCCGGGAGCACACCGAATGGCGAGAGCATGGGATGCCGGTTGCCCTCCGGCTGCGGCACGATGTCCAGATACGAGTGCTGGTGTATGGTCCTTTCGCACAGCGCCAGAACGGCATCCACCATCGAAACGTCGATGAACTGACCCTCTCCGGTGCGCTTGGCGTCGATCAACGCGGCTGCGATGCCAAATGCACAGAGGGTTGCCGGATAGATGTCGCCCACACCGGGGCCGACCTTGGTCGGCACCGCCGGGTCGGCGCCGTTGATCTGCATGATGCCGCCCATGGCTTGGGCCACGACGTCATACGCTGGCCAATCCCCACTGGGGCTCTTGCCCGTGCGCGGATCGCCGAATCCCCGGATGGCTGCGTAGACGATCCGCGGGTTGCGGTCGCGCAGCTTTTCGTACCCCAGGCCGAGCCTGTCCATCACGCCGGCGCGGTAGTTCTCGACCACCACATCCGCTTCGTCGATCAACTTGAGTGCCAGGTCACGACCGGCTTCTTCCTTCAGGTTGAGGGAGATGGAACGCTTGTTGCGATTCACCGACGCGAAGTAGCCACCGAACGCCCTGAGCGTATCCTCAGGCCGAAAGCCACCTGCGCGCCGCGTTTCCTCTCCGCCGGGAGGTTCCACCTTGACCACGTCAGCGCCCTGGTCGGCGAGCAGCTGAGTGCAAAACGGTCCCGCCAGCATCTGGGTGAAGTCGATCACCCGAACGCCGCTCAACGCGCCGAATTGAGGGATGGGCATCTAGCGCTCGCCCCAGTGAGAACGGCGCTTGATCAACACGGTCCGCTCGCCCTCAAAGACGATCTTCTCGTGCTGATTGACCCCGTAGTGCTTGAAGCGAACAACGCCGGCGTCGTCGCGATCTGCTGAGGTCACCTCGAGCACTTCCGAATAGGCGGTCAGCGTGTCCCCATGGAACACCGGGTTGATGAGCCGGATTTTGTCCATGCCCATTTCGGCCAGGGCGTTCTCCGCCGTGTCCTGGGCGGCCAGCCCGATCACGAGAGAGATGTTGACCCCGCCGAAGCTGATCCGCTTGCCGAACTGGGTGCTCTTCATCTTCTCTTCGTCGAGGTGGCCGGTCGAGGAGTTCATCACGAGGTTGGTGATCAGAACCTGCTCCAGCGGTTCAAGGGTCTTCGCCCGGTCGTGCTTCATGACCGACCCAGGCGCAAAGTCCTCAAAGTAGTTGCCGATACCTGTCGTGCTCTTGATCTTCATGTCTGCTCCTTGTGTTCAACGGCCGAGAAGCCGGTCCGAAATGATCCGCTGCTGGATCTCGGACGTGCCTTCGAAAATCTTGGTGAGTCGGGCGTCGCGCCAGTGCCGTTCCACGGCATGCAAGGTCGTGTAACCGGCCCCGCCATGGATCTGGAGGCCCTCGCTGGTGACCCGCTCGGCCATCTCGGCTGCATAGAACTTGGACATCGATGCCTCGAGGTCGCAGCGGCCCCCGGCATCGATCTGCGTGCAGACGTGGTAGTTCAACTGGCGAGCAGCCTCGATCTCCGTCGCCATGCTGGCAATCTTGAACCGGATGGCCTGCAGCTTCGCGATGGGGGCCCCGAACTGGACCCGCTCCTGCGAGTAGGCGATCGCGTCTTCCAGGGCGCCGCGCGCGCAGCCGATCGAACGCGCGGCGGTGTGTGCGCGCGCGGGCTCCATGGCCTGCGAGAAAAGGTAGAAGCCTTCGCCTTCTTCACCCAGCATGGAGGATGCCGGGACTCGAAGGCCATCGAACGCGAGCTCGTAGGTCTTCATGCCGAAGTAGCCGATCTTGGGGATGGGCGAGCCCATCATTCCTTGTGGGAACTCGCCCCGCTTCTTCTCGACCAGGAAAGCGGTCATGCCGCGGTGCTTCTTGTCCGCCGGAGCCGCACTGGTTCTTGCGACCACCACGATGTAGTCCGCCGCGTCGGCGAAGGTGCACCAGTACTTGTTCCCGGTGATCACCCAGGAATCCCCATCCCGCACCGCGCGGCAGGACATGCTTGACAAGTCGGAGCCGGTCCCGGGCTCCGACATGGCCAGCGCGCCGATCCACTCGCCTCGGGCTGCACGCGGCAGGCGGTCGCGCTTCATCTCCAATGACATCTTCTCGATGCCGGGCACCACATTGGTCCGGGCGATGATGGACGAGACGCTCATCCATGCGCGAGCCAACTCCTCGGTGATGAGGCAGTACTCGAAACATCCGAGGCCGAGGCCTCCATGTTCTTCCGGGATCATGATGCCGAAATAGCCCATTTCGGCGAGTTTCTCCCTCAGCTCCATCGGGATGTCGCCCTTCTTGGGGTCCAGCCGGTTGGCAATGGGCAGCACCTCCTTCATCGCGAAGTCCCTCGCGGCCTCCTGGATCATGCGGCGCTCTTCGGTCATGTACATGCTTTATTGCTCCCCTCTTGGAGGTTTGGCCGGCTGTCGTTTGAATCGGTTGCTTCGGGTGAAGTCGCACACCAGCTGCCCGTGCTGATTCAGCCCCTCCGTCCGCCAGGTCGCGATGCCGGTTTCAGGGTTCTTCTGCGATGCGCGAAGCCCGATCACCGTTGACCGCGCCGAGAGGGTGTCGCCGGGGTAGACCGGCGAGTGGTAGGTGAGGTCGTCCACCCCGAGAAAGGCGGTCGATGTCTCGCTGAGGTCTTCCACGGAAAGCCCGAACACCGTCGTGAACACCAGCAAGGGGTTCAAAGGTGTATCGCGATGTCCCAGCGCCTTCGCGTATTCCAGATTGAAATAGGTGGGGTTGAAGTGCATCGTGAGCGTGGTGAAGAGCGCGTTCTCCGCCTGGGTGAACGTCCGTCCCCAGTGGTGTTGATAGACATGCCCCAGCTCAAACTCGCTGTAGTCGCAACCTTTGGGTAGGAGGCGTGCTTTCTCTAAAACCGGATGATTCATGCTGTCCTTTACTGTCTGCATTACGGATGCTGGATATGAGCCAGAAGCTCGCCGATGTCTGCAAAGGCCTCGACATCGTCAATGCGTCGTGCCAACGAGTGGGCTGTGGCTGTGCCGAGAACAGAAGAGGTGAGGGATACGAACTTCCTTGTCAGACGCTCGCCTTGATCAGCCAGGTTCGTTGCCGGGATACCGGTGTCGAAGCGGCCGCTGAGCACCCTTCCGTCGTCCAGCTCGATGTCGGCTTCCGTCACGGTCACTGACCAGTCCTGTGCCATCGGCTCAACCCGCACCAGATCGCGGATGGCGCACAAGTCGCCGAGACGGGTCGCGTCGTCCGAATACGTATCGGGCGACGCCGTGTCCATGCCCAGCAGAGCCGCGGCGGCGTTGAACCTCAGGCTGAACTTGGCTTCGAGTCCCGTGCGCGGTGCCGGGATGTTGCAGATCCGGTCGGCGGCGGGTTCCACCCTCAGGTGCACGCCGCGGATCTGCCGGACATCGAACCGATGCGCTTCTCTGAGCTGCTTCAGGATCGCCACGGAGCCGTGGGTGCTGTAGCACGCGGCGGTGAACTTGAACAGGTTGTCGGTGATGTGCGCGCCATCACGAGCGCCTGCCAGGCCAGCTTCCGGATCGCCACCAGGACTCAACACATCGGCAAATCCCTGAACGCATTCCAGGAAGTCGGTGCGGCTCGAGAAGCCGCGCGCCGCAAGCTGGGCGCCCACGACGCCGTTCTCGTTCGCCTTGCCCGCGTGAAACGGCTTGCACATCGTGCCAAACTGGGACTTGAGCCCAGCCGCCTGTGTGCCGGCGATGCCCAGGGCCCGCGCAAAGGCCTCATCGTCAAGGTCCATGAGGATGGCGGCGGCCGTCGCTGCGCCAAAGCTTCCGACTGTGGATGTGGCGTGAAATCCGCGATCGTAGTGTTCGCGCCCCACGTACCTGCCCACCATCACCGCAGCTTCGTAACCCGCGACGAACGCCTTCAGCAGCTGAGAACCGCTGCGCTGCGCCGATTGAGCCGTGGCGACGGCGGCAGGCAGCGTGGCGGCGGTGACATGTCCGTGCCCGGCGATGTTCACGTCATCGAAATCGATGGCATGGCCCATGGCGCCATTGATCAAGGCGGCCTGACGAACGCTGGCACGCGCATCGTGGCGAAAGACGGTGGCCACGGGATGACCACCCTCGTCACGCGCCTGCTGCACCAACTGGCGAACCAGGGGCTCCTGCGATCCCGCAATGGACACACCCACCCAGTCCAACAGACATTGCTTGGCGACCGTCTTGACGCTGGGCGTCAGTTCCCGCGTGGCGAGGGCCTTTGCCCGCGTGACGACGGCTGCTGTGAAACCGGACGCCTTGTCGTCACCGCTTCCGGTGAGTTGTCTCGCCTGCACCATGTTTTGCCTCCAGTGATTGGCTAGCAATGTCGCATCGAAGCCTGCAAGGCAGGAGACATCGGCTTCAATAGCATGGATGTGATGGGACCTGCTTCAGAGGAGGCTTGCCAACTCCGGCACAGCCTGAAAGAGATCGGCCTCCAGGCCGTAGTCGGCCACCGAGAAGATCGGCGCCTCGGGGTCCTTGTTGATCGCCACGATCACCTTGGAGTCCTTCATGCCGGCCAGGTGCTGAATGGCGCCCGAGATGCCCGCGGCGATGTAGAGCTGCGGCGCCACGATCTTGCCGGTCTGCCCCACCTGCCAGTCGTTGGGCGCGTAGCCCGCGTCCACCGCCGCGCGGCTCGCGCCCAGTGCGGCACCGAGCTTGTCGGCCAGCGGCGTCATCACTTCGTTGAACTTCTCCGCGCTACCCAATGCACGCCCACCGGAGACGATGATCTTGGCCGCGGTCAGCTCGGGGCGGTCGCTCTTGGCGATCTCGCTGCCCACGAATTTGCTCTTGCCGTCGTCGGCCGCGGCGCTGGCGCTCTCCACCGAGGCGCTGCCACCGCTGGCCGCCGCCGGATCAAAGCCGGTGGTGCGCACGGTGATGACCTTGGTGGCGTCCTGCGCCTGCACGGTGGCAATCGCGTTGCCGGCGTAGATCGGGCGCTCGAAGGTGTCGGCGCTGATGACCTTGGTGATGTCGGAGAGCTGGCCCACGTCCAGCGTGGCGGCCACGCGCGGCGCCACGTTCTTGCCCGAGGCC
>VFQQ010003446.1_pt1 | contig 15311 bp, 19 predicted proteins | sample 3512341 | NCBI WGS metagenome assembly VFQQ01 (sample SAMN10412373, study PRJNA504923) | tailings metagenome | isolation source: Relicate 2 Philex TSF1 revegetated site | place: Philippines: Tuba, Benguet | collected 2017-08-29 | reverse complement strand
GGTTCTGTCCGCCGGCGCTGCCGCGATGAATCTCGTCACCGCCGCGCACTCGCTCGGCTTCGCGGCGGCCTGGCTCACCGAGTGGTACGCCTACGACCGCGACGCACTCATCGGGCTCGGTCTTGCCGCGAACGAGAAGATCGCGGGCTTCGTGCACATCGGCCGCCCGGCGCAGCCGCCGGAGGACCGCCCGCGTCCGCCGCTGTCGGAAATCGTAACGAGGTACGGGGCTTAGGGAGCACCTTTCATGTTCTACGCGACCGACAAGCCCGACCACGGCCTGCCCCACGATCCCTTCAAGGCGATCGTGGCGCCGCGCCCGATCGGCTGGATCACAACGATCAGCAAGAGCGGCGCGATCAACCTCGCGCCCTACTCCTATTTCAACGGCGTGCACTCCAAGCCGCCGGTCGTGATGTTCGCGAGTGAGGGCCGCAAGGACTCGCTGGAGTTTGTCGAGGAGACGAAAGAGTTCGTCTGCAATCTCGCGACCTGGGATCTGCGCGATCAGATGAACCAGACCTCCGCACCTTACCCACGCGGCACCAACGAACTCGAAGCTGCCGGGCTCACCGCGGCGCCCTCGCGCCTCATCAAGCCGCCGCGCGTCGCCGAAGCCCCCTGCGCGCTGGAGTGCGTGTGGCTGCAGACGGTCGAGTTGAACGACGTGGACGGCAAGTCGATGGACGGCTGGGTCGTGTTCGGCAAGGTGGTCGGTGTGCACATCGACGAGAAGTTCATCAAGAACGGCCTGCTCGACACCGCCGCCATGAAGCCGATCGCGCGCGGCGGCTATCACGACTATTCGGTGCTGACCGAGAGCTTCACGTTGCGCCGCCCGACGAGCGTCGAGGAGACGCAATCGCGCAAGGCCGGTTGAGCAAGACCAGCAGAGCGATCACGTGGGTAACGAGGATACGAGCGAGCGCGGCACGGCACGGCCCAGCATCGGGCTTGTGCTCGGCGGCGGTGCGGCGCGCGGTTTCGCCCACATCGGCGTCATCCGCACGCTGATCGCGAAGGGCTACACGCCGGACATCATTGCCGGCACGTCGATGGGCGCTGTCGTCGGCGGCTGTTACGCGGCCGGCAAGCTCGACGATATCGAGGCGTGGGGCCGCAGCCTCACGCGCCGCACGCTGCTGAGCTATCTCGACTTCAGCCTCAGCGGCCTCGGGCTGCTCGGCGGCGGACGCATCACCGAAAAGCTCATCGAGGCGCTCGGCGAAACCACGATCGAAGACCTGCCGGTGCGCTTTGCGGCGATCGCCACCGAGACCGGGACAGGTCACGAGATCTGGGTCACGCGCGGCAAGCTGACGGAGGCCCTCAAGGCGTCGTACGCGCTCCCCGGCATCTTCCCCGCGGTGCAGATCGGCGAGCGCTGGCTGATGGACGGCGCGCTGGTGAATCCGGTGCCGGTGTCAGCGGCCCGTGCGCTCGGCGCGCGTGTCGTCATCGCGGTGAACGTGAACACGGACATGTTCGGCCGTGGCACCACCATTCAGGACGGGCTCGCCGGCGCGAAGGACAAAGACAAGGACGATGAGGTGCCGCTCGAAGCCGAGGTCGCAAGCCGCGGTTTGCTCGGGCGATTTGGTCTGGAGAAGGTTGCGGCGCGCCGCCTGCTCGGCACACCGAACCGCCCGGGCCTCACGACCGTGATGGTCGATGCCTTCAACATCATGCAGGACCGCATCACGCGCGCGCGGCTCGCGGGCGATCCGCCGGATATTCTGGTCAGCCCGCGCGTCGGCCGGATCGGCCTGTTCGATTTCCACAAGGCCGAAGATGCGATCGCGCTCGGCGCCGAAGCAGCTGAGCGCGCACTGGAGCATGTCGACGAGGTCGTGGCCGCGCTGGCGTAGCGCACGATCCCGAAAAGTGGATACTGGTTTTCGGACCAGATCGCGCGCCAGAAAGTACTAAGCCGTCGCGATGTACTCGCGCAGCGCGTTGGTCTCGCCCTCGATCTCGTGGACGTGCGATTTCACCACGTCACCGATGGAGATCAACCCGACCAGCTTGCCGTGATCGACCACCGGCAGATGGCGGAACTTGCCGGTCGTCATGCGCTCCATGATCACCGCGACATGTTCGGTCTCGTTGCAGGTGAGGACCTTGCGGGTCATCACGGTCGCGACGTTTTCGCTCAACACGGCGGCGCCGCGGTCCGCGAGCACGCGCACGATGTCACGCTCCGACAGGATTCCGGCCACACGATCGTCGGCTCCGGTCACCACCACTGCGCCGATCCGCCGCTCGGCGAGCAGGCGCACCGCTTCGGACAGGGTTGCGTTGGGCGCAATCGTTGAGACGTCGCGGCCCTTGCGCGAGAGAATTTCGCTAACCGTCATGGGCGTCCTCCTGTTGGGAGCGCCCAGCACCGGCAACGCCAACGTTCGCCGCCCCGGAACAAGCCTCAAGCGGGGCGCCGCACGAACGTGATGGCCGTCCGCTGCTTGGCGCCGTCAGAGAAAGATGAGATCGAATCGTGTCTTGAGCAAGACTCTTGTGCGGAACGCGACTCTTGCGCCGCACAAAAAACTCTCGCAGCGCGTCAGTGCAGCGCAGCTTCCCGATCGGGCCCTCGGTCGGGACCCGCCCCCCCGTAGGGCGCCGCCTTCACGGGATCGAACAGCGCGAACGCCAGCAGGCCCGACACGAAGCCGCCAATATGGGCCTGCCAGGCGATCGACTGGTCGCTGCCATCCATGCCGAGTGAGCCGAGGCCGAAAAGGAGGTTCATCCCGAACCACACGGCGAGAAAAATCAGGACCCGCGGATCGCGCAGCACGGTGAGCAACGGCAGCGCGGGAATCCGATAGGCGCCATCCGGATCATTGCCGAGCAGGCGCAGTGGCCCGCCGCGCTGAAACGCAAAGCGGATCGCCGCCGCCATGAATCCCGAGATCGCCGCCGATGCGCCGATCATCGGCACACGCATGCCGGCATGAACCGCAAGATGCGCAAGCGCGCCGCCCGCGGCCGTCACGGCAAAGAAAAGGATAAACCGCACCGCACCGAAGCGTCGCGCCACCGGCGTACCGAACGCCAGCAGCCAGACCGAATTGAGGATGAGGTGCGACCAGCTTCCGTGCAGGAACGCGTAGGTGACGAAGGTCCACACATCGGCCGCGGTGCCGCCGGGGAATACGCCCTGCCCCAGCATCGATGACTGGTAGCGAACCGGCACGAACGCGAACAGCCACAGCAGGTCGTTGTCGGTCTCAGGCGACAGCACCCACTCGCGCACGCCGTGAATCGCGAAGAGAACCGCGATCGTCACCGCAACAATGCCGGGAACGTTGAAGATCGGCTCGGACGATGTTCGCAAGGGATGAGGAACCTGTTGCGGTGCGGTCACCTGACATAGGCCGCACCGGGCGGTGCGGCAAGTCAGGCGTGCGATCCCGAAAAGTGGAGTCCGGTTTTCGGGCCAAGATCGCACGCAAGAAAAAAGGGAGGGCTTGCGCCCTCCCTTTCGCCCCAAAGCGTCCGGTTACGTCCCGACGCCTCCCTTCAGAGCTCTCAAAGTTGCCGCAAGACTAGCGGTGCATCGACACCGCGCAACACGTTTGCGGCGATAACCCTAACCGCGCCGAGGATGAACCTTTTGCGTGTCGCTGCGTCCGCGGCACACGCTCTGCTCTCTCCACTCCGCTGCACCGATCGGCCGCGCCTTTTGTCCCGGACCGGGACCACGGCTGGCGCAATCCGGGACGTGCGGCGTGTGGAGGGCAACAATGAAACAGGCTTCGAGCCGAGAGCTATTCGGCTATTGGACGGCTAAACGCGGGACACGGCCCGCGCCGGAACGCGGAGAGATCGAACCGAGCGCCATCCGCCGCGCGCTCGGCGATGTCTTCATCCTCGAGTTCGAGCGATCGAATGCGCACCCGTTCCGCCTCGCCGGAACGCGCGTGTGTGCGCTGTTCGGCCGAGAGCTCAAGAACATCCCATTCCTCGATCTGTGGGAGACCGGCAGCCGCCTCACGGTGGCGGACCTGCTGGACTCCGTCGCCGACGAGGCCACCGGGGTCGTTGCGTCCGCGCGCGGCCTCACGCCCGAAGGCTGGGCGCAGGACGTCGAACTGGTCCTCCTGCCCCTCGCGCAGCGCGGCGACCGTCACGCCCGCATGATTGGCTCGCTCGCCCCGATGTCCGCCCCGTTCTGGCTCGGCCAGTCGAAGCTCGCGACCCTGACGCTCGGGAACGTGCGGCATTTGCACCCGCAGCTCGACGTGCCGGCCGCCGCACGGCTGGTCGCGGGCGACAAAAGTGCAGCCCGGCGCGCGGCTTTCGTGGTGCATGAGGGCGGGCGCACATAAGCGGTATCGCCTTCCGCCGAACGCACACGGCTCAACGTCTCCTTAACTATGCGCCGCTAGGATTTTCGCGCCGCAAGTGACGGCACGAAGAAGGCGCGTGCGGCATGGCACTGCTGCAAAAGGTTCTCGAAGTTATTCCTCTCAACGAGGACAAGCGCCGCTTCCAGCGCGTGCGCGTGAACCTGCTTGGCCGCTACATGCTGGCCGATCGCCGCGAATTTCCCTGTCAGGTGCTCGACATGTCGCCCGGCGGCATGGCGATCATCGGTCCGGTGAGCGGCAAGGCCGGTGAGCGCGTCGTCGCCTACATCGATCATGTCGGCCGGCTCGAAGGCACGATTATCCGCGTGCTGCCGAACGGCTTTGCGATGTCCATCGCGGCAACGCCGCGCAAGCGCGACAAGCTTGCCGCGCAGCTCACCTGGCTCGCGAACCGCCACATCCTCGGCCTGCCGGAAGATCGCCGCCACGACCGCATCGTGCCGCGCAATCCTCGTTCCACGATGATCATGCCGGACGGCCGCGCCATCGTGTGCCGCATCATCGACATGTCGCTGTCGGGCGCCGCCATCGCGAGCGAAGTGCGGCCCGAGGTTGGCCTGCTGATCACGCTCGGGAAGACGCCCAGCCGCATCGTCCGCCACATCGACGGCGGCTTCGCGGTCGAGTTCACCCGCATGCAGCACCCGGACTTTCTCGAAGAGAACGTCACCGGTCCGTAAACGCGGTCGCGCAATACGCGCGGTATTCCGGCCTCATCGGCCACATTTCCATCGCCAGATCGGCCCGACGCCTGCGCGGATCGAATCCGTTCACCCGCGGCCGCCGGTTAACGCGGCACCATCCGGCGCATCGTTTGTCGCGATTTGACGGGCATTTTCCGCATGAATGCGGACAATTTTACTCAATATGAGTCATCTAAAATTTGAGACGAATTTTCGGAAACATTGAATAGTATTCGATGCGTATTTGACTCGACATTACTTCGAATTGATTGTGGCAAGTTAGCGGCAAACCAAAGGATTTGTGGGAATGTAGCCCCAGGACGGACGGAGGGGCTGCTAATGACTTCAATAAACAAAACAATACTCGGATTCGGCTGCGCGATTACTTTGGTCGGCAGCCTGGTGTCCCAGGCAGTCACACAGGAGCTGCTCTTCATCTCGGCCGGCCCGGCAACGCGCCCGCCAATCGGATGGGTCGAGTTCTGCGCCGACCGTCCGCTGGAATGCAAGGTCGCCCCGAGCGCGCCGCGCGACGTGGTGCTGACCAACAAGGCATGGACAGATCTCGTGCGCATCAACGCATGGGTGAACGACAACGTGAAGCCGATCACCGACATGGACCACTGGGGTGTGGTCGAGAAGTGGTCCTATCCGGACGACGGTTACGGCGACTGCGAGGATTACGCGCTGCTCAAGCGCCGCATGCTGATCGAGGCCGGCTGGCCGCGCGAAGCGCTGCTGCTGACCGTGGTGCGCGAGAAGAACGGCAACGGCCACGCGGTGCTCACCGTGAAGACCGACAAGGGCGAGTTCATTCTCGATAACCAGGAGGAGAAGGTCCTGCTCTGGTCGGAGACAGCGTATCGCTTCGTGAAACGGCAGGCGCAGTTCGATCCGAACAAGTGGGTCTCGCTTGGCGACCCGCGCCCGACGATCAACACCGCGTCTTCGCGCTGAGGATAACCGCGGCAGCGTCATCGCGCTGCAATGTGAGGAAACAAGAGCTAGCGACCCCGGTCACGTCCCACCCCTCCCCGTCCCCAGACCGGGTTCGCCGCGCCCAGCCGTCCCCCACGGCTGGGCGCACCTTTTTGTGGGGACGATGTTGTCGCAACGGCTCGCCGCGCGATCAACCGATCCTGCGCAGGCCCTTCGCGTACTGGTTCCAGCGCTTCACGTACCAGTCGGCGGCAAACGAGACGGAGTTCGCGGCCTTCTCGTCGAGCGTGCGGACCGCACGCGCGGGCGAACCCACGATCAGCGAGTTATCGGGAAATTCCTTGCCCTCGGTGACGAGCGCGCCCGCGCCGACGAGCGAACGCGCGCCGATCTTCGCGCCGTTGAGTACGACGGCACCCATGCCGATCAGGCTCCCCGGCGCGATGGTGCAGCCATGCAGCACGACGTTATGCCCGATCGTGCAGTCCGCACCAATCGTCATCGGAAATCCCATGTCGGTGTGAAGCGTGCAGCTTTCCTGGATGTTGGTGCGCTCGCCGACCTCGATCCACTCGTTGTCGCCGCGCAGCACCGAGCCGAACCACACGCTCGCGTCCTGCTTCAGCCGCACGCGGCCGATCAGCACGGCGGTCTCGGCGACCCAGTAGCGGCCATCCGCGGGGAATTCGGGGGCTTGTCCGTCGAGTTCGTAGATCGGCATCAGCTTCTCCTTGCGAGCGCGTCCAGCAAAAGTGGAGACCGGTTTTGCGTCCGGACACGCGTCAGAAATCGAGAAGACGTATTGCCACGTCAGCCGTCAGGCGAAAAGCTGCGAGAAAGCCCGGAACGCCACGACCACAACCGTGCCCGACATCAGGCTCCAGAAGCCCGCGAGGATCGTCGCCATCATGACGAACTCGAAGCGGCGGGCCTCGATGCGCCGTCCGCGAATGGTGTTGCGCATGATGATGAAGGGCGCCGCGAAGGTCAGCACCGGAACGGCGAGAAACGTCACCAGCCGCGCGCCACCATTGAGCAGGCGGAAACTCAGCGGCCGCTCGGTCACGGCCTGATATCCGGTCGCCAGCATGCCGGCGACGGCAAAGCCGATGAACAACGCAATGAACGACTGGATGGACTCGGGCGACATCACCAACACAACTCTTTGACGGGGCGACTCTGGCCCGTCCGGCAGCGCCGCGCCAGCGCATCCTTAAGGAAGGGTAAACGCCGAAAGTCTTTGTTTTCATGGGGTTTGCGGGCGCCCGTGGCATACTCCCGCTGATTCGCACCGGACTTTGCTGATGACGGATTTCGCCGGACACAGGCCGAAGGCGGCGGCGCGGCGCGGTTCCGCCATGGGGCTCGCGTTCGCCATCGTGGCGCTCGCTGTCGTCATCGTGGCGGCGGCGGCGTTCGTCGCGCTCGTGCTGTGGCCACGCTTTCCGGCAACCACCGCGGCGCCCGATACGCCCGCACTTCCCGTCACCGTCGGCGGCGTGCTGTTCAACGTGCCGCCGAATGCGATCCGCGTCGCGATGCAGCGCCGCCCCGGCGCGCAGGAGCGGCTCGATCTCGCATTTCTCTGGCCGTCGCTCGCCCCGCCCGCTCCGGACGCTCGCCCCGCACCGAGCGAGACAACACCGCCGATCGACCGGCTGTTCATCACGATCGAACCGCAGGCGAGTGCCGTGACGCCGAGCGATAGGGTGCGCACGATTTATCCGCGCTATCTCTCCGAGACGCAGTACGACGGGCCGGACGGACTAAAGGTGATCTCGTTCAAGGACGGCTCGCCCTATCAGGGCGAGGACCTGTTCTTCGATCCCGCCACGCAGCCAGGATTCGTCACGCGCTGCTCGCGGCCCGGCGCCGCCGGCACGCCGGGCATGTGCCTTGCGGAGCGCCGCATCCAGAAGGCCGACGTGACGGTTCGCTTCCCGAGCGAATGGCTGGCGGACTGGCGCACGCTGAGCGCCGGCATCGACCAACTGATCGGAACGCTCAAATCGAACTGAGGGCTATTCGAGCCCCTGCGGTGCGGGACCACCAACGCCGGGCGCTGGCGTGACGACGCCGGCGGCGGGCTTCTCGGCACGCGTCGACGCACGACGAGACTTGGTGGCGACCCGCGTGCCGCGCGCTTTTGCGGGCCGCGCGTGGGTTCGTGACGCCGGTTTGCCGCGCAACGTGCGTCCGATTTCCGGGCCCGCCGTATAGCCGATCACCGCGCCCGCCACGAGCCCGACCGGCCCGAGCACGATGGCTCCCGACAGCGCGCCGAGCGCCGCCGATCCCACGCGCTCCTGCGCGGCCGCAGGCGACGCGAGCGTCAGCAGTCCGATGGCCGCCATGGCGATGATGGTTCGCATCCGCGCCTCCCCGTTTGACACAGGGATCATGCGGCGGCGAATGCGGCTCCAGTGGGGAGCGGATATGGAGGAACTTTGGAGCCTTCGCTAGATCAGGTCTTCGAGGTCCTGCTCGAGGATGGCGACTTCGAGCGCGAAACCACCGTCATCCGCGAAGACCACGCCGACGAATTCGTCGCCGACGTGCAGGTCGGCGGAGTCGGTCTTGGTCGGGCGCTTGTGCACGGTGAACTTCTCGCCGAGCTGCGTCTTGATGCTGGCGTTCAGCTTGAGCACCATCTCCTTGTCGAGCTTGGGCGAACGGCCGCTGCCCGACACCGTGATGGCCTTCTCGAAATTGTACGAGCGCTCGTCATCCTCGTCGTCCACCGTGATGCGGCCAAACGGCTCGTCGCCGAGGAACACCTCCGCGTAGTCGTCGCGCTGCGGCCGCGGCACCACGCGGATGCGCGGCGAGGAAAACAGGCGCTTCAGATAAGTGTCGAGCTTCTTGATCTCGGCGACGTCCACGGGCTGCTCCTCGTATTTGGCTGGCTCCTCTCCGCTCATTCCCGCGAAAGCGGGAATCCAGTTCTTCGCTGAAAGCTGGGTCCCCGGCGCCGTCCTTCGGACGGATCGCGGGGACGAGCGGCACAGGCCGCCGTCAATCAACGCTCGACCTAGCACAAATGACGGCTTAGTCCACCAGACCCTACGGCCCGACGTCGTACAGCATCTGGTCCATGGCGCGTGACGGCTCGGCGCAGCCGGCCGTGCCGACCACCTTCGCCGGAACGCCCGCGACGGTGGAATTGTGCGGCACCGCCTTGAGCACCACCGAACCGGCGGCAATGCGCGCGCAATGCCCGACCTCGATGTTGCCGAGGATCTTGGCCCCTGCCCCGATCATGACGCCGCGGCGAATCTTCGGATGACGGTCCTCGTCCTCCTTGCCGGTGCCGCCGAGCGTGACGCCATGCAGGATCGACACATCGTCATCGATGACGGCCGTCTCGCCGACAACGAGTCCCGTCGCGTGATCGAGGAAGATGCCGCGCCCGATGCGCGCATTCGGGTTGATGTCGGTCTGGAACACCACGGACGAACGGCTCTGCAGGTAGAGCGCGAAATCCTTGCGGCCCTTCTTCCAGAGCCAGTGCGCGAGACGGTGAGTCTGGATCGCGTGAAAGCCTTTGAAGTAGAGCAGCGGATCGATGTAGCGGTGCGCCGCCGGATCGCGATCGATGGTCGCCACGATGTCGGCGCGGAAGGCATCGCCCATCGATGGCTCGTCTTCCAGCGCATCGGCGTACGCCTGGCGGATCATCTCGCCCGACACGTCCGGATGATCGAGCCGCTCGGCGACGCGATGAACCACCGATTGCTCGAAGCGATCGTGATGCAGGATGGTCGAATAGATGAAGCTCGCGAGCACCGGCTCGCGCCGCACCGCGTCCTCGGCTTCGCCGCGGATGCGCGTCCAGACCGGATCGACGGTGTCTAGCTTGGTCTTGAGCTGCTGCTGGGCCATGGGAGCCTCGTGCCTGTTTGGACCGCTTTGTACCACAATTGGGGACACGAGTTCACTCCCTCAAGGGCGGCCGGGGCATGACGTTAAGTGATCGGATTTATGACACTTCGTCATGGCCGGGCTTGACCCGGCCATCCACGTCTTGGGCAAAACAAGAGAAGACGTGGATGCCCGGCACAAGGCCGGGCATGACGTCACGTAGTTCTGTGCTTCGCCACGAAATCGAGCACGGCGTCGGAAAAGGCATCGTTGCTGTCGCCGGCCACCATGTGGCGCGCCTCGGCGACATCGATGTACTGCGCGTGCGGAACCAGTTCGAGGAATTCGCGCACGTGCGCCTCATGCACGAGCTCGGATGAACCACCACGCACCAGCAGCGTCGGGATGGTGGTGGCTTTGGCGGCCTCCACAAGCATCGCTTCGAGGACGGTTTGATCCTGCGCGAACGAGTCGTCGCCGGCAACCATGCGCGGGTCCCAGTGCCAGCGCCAGCGGCCATCCGGATGCAGCCGCAGGTTCTTCTTCAAGCCATCAAGGGAGCGCGGGCGCTTGCGATGCGGCAAGTATGCCGACACCGCATCGGCGGCCTCCGCGACTGTCGCGAAGCCCTCCTCGGCGCGTTCGCGCATGAAGCCGTGAATTTTGTCCACGCCGCTGCGGTCGACGCGCGGCGTCACGTCAACCAGCACGATCGCGCTGAACAGCGGCCCTGCGCCGTCACGTTCCGACTGTCCGTTCGCCAGCAGCGAGGAGATTCCGCCGAGCGACGCGCCGATCGTGATCGGCCGCTCGCCTGTACGCTGATGCAGCACGCGTGCGATCACGGCGGCATCCGCGGCAAACTGCGTAAAGCTGTAGTCCCCGCTTGCGATCCAGTCGCTGTCGCCGTGCCCGCGCTCGTCGATCGCATAGGCCGTGCGGCCGGACCTCGCGAGATGCTCGGCGGCGCGGCCCCACGCGTGGCGCGTCTGTCCGCCGCCATGCAGCAGCATCACCGGCGGGCCGCTCTCGCCGAAGACATCAGCGACCAGCTTGTTGCCGGCAGCGCCGGTGAAGATCGCGGTGGAGGGCTGGAGGTGTTTCATCGCGTGTGGCGCGCGATCATGCGCGCGCCTTGAGGAATTCGAGCACGCCGTTCTTGTAGGTGCGATCACCGACCGCGACCATGTGATCGCGGTTCGGGATGTCGAGGCCCTGCCCGTTCGGCATCAGCGCGGCGAGTTCGTGCGGCGAGCCCGCGATGTCGTCCTTGGTTCCGACCGCGACGAGCGCGGGCGCCTGGATCGAGCGCATCTCCTCGGCCTTGAGCGCCTGACGCGAACCGCGCAGGCACGCGGCGAGCGCCTTGAGATCGGACTTCGTCTGCTCGGCGAACAAACGAAACGCACGGCCGACCGGATCGGTGACCTCGTCGATCGACGCCGCCAGCAGCGCGGGCGCAACGTCCGACCGCAAGCCGGCGCCGTGCACCAGCGCGATACCGGCCCCGCCGAGGATCAGCGAACGCACCCGCTCCGGATGGCGCACCGCCAGCACCGAGCTGATCCGCGCACCAAGCGAGTAACCCATCACGTCGGCATGCGTGAGGCCGAGATGCGCAATCAGCGCGGCCACGTCCGCCGCCATGATGTCGGTGTGGTAATCGGCTTCCGAGTACAGCTTGGTCGACTGCCCGTGCCCGCGATTGTCGAGCGCGATCACACGGCGGTTGTCGCGCGTGAGGGTCGAGACCCAGCCGGGATTGACCCAGTTCACCTCCTTGTTGGAGGCAAAGCCGTGCACCAGCACGATGGGGTCGCCCGCACCTTCGTCGAGATACGCGATCTCGACGTCTCCGTTCTTGAATGTCGGCATGTCTCGGACAGCGTTGTGGAACGCCGCCGTTTAAGCAGCCTGCGCGGCCATTGCCAAGCGTTGGTTCTCAGCCTGCAAACGCCGCATCCTCTGCCGCTCGCAGTGGCGCAAAGTCATGCGCTCGGCGCTACGCTTCACCGCCACGCAGAACGCCAGCAAATTGAACAGCGCCCAGAACATCCACGACGCCAGCGTGAACATCGAGGTTCCGAGGAAAATCGCGCCGCGCCCGAGCACCTTCACGATGGCCCGCGTCTTTGTTCCCTTCGCGGCCGCGAGCGTTGCCAGCTTGGCGACATCCTTCGGGTGCTGCGACATCTTCAGGCCATCGAGCGCGCCGCGCATGCCGGTGCGCGACTGCACCTTGCCGAGATTGCCGACGAACGCCACGAGCCCCTCGCGCGTCTCGACCTTCAAGAGCCGCACCAGCGGCGCACCGATATGGCCGCTGCGCCGCGCCGCCTTCACGACCGAGAGCCCGGCCCGCGCCGGAGCCGCCACACCACCGCTTGCATACATGCCGGCTGTGACCGCGAGGCCCGCGCCTGCGAGGCCGAGCACCAGCGTGTCGACCTCCTCGCCGCGATAACCGCGCCAGCCTTCGCGCACCACGTCGCGCACATCGCCGAACACGAACATGTCGCCGGTCAGCATGCCGGCGGCGCTCGCCACATCCTCGGGCTTTCCGGTGATGAAGCCGCGCGCGAAACTCGCGGCACGGCTCGATGCCTTTGCAGCATGCTGCTCGGAGGCTTCAACGCGCGCGCGGAGGTCGGGCGTGATCGCCACATGGCGGTCGTCGGCGAGGTCGATGAGACTGCGGGCAAGATCGTTGTCGTTCGCGATCAGCGCCTCTTCGATTTCCTGGCGCGCGACATCGGCGTTGAAATGACGGTCAAGCTGGAGGTCGGCGAGCCGCACCGGATCGTCCGCCGCCGCGACCGTGCGCGCGGCGTGCATGCCGACCGGAACGCTCAGCGCGGCCGCGCCCAGCAGCAGCGCGGCGATCCCCAGCGATAGCGTGACGGCAAGGCGCTTCAACACGTCCGGTTCCTCAGCGCCGCCTTACCTAGGGACGGATTGCGGCGGGACAACGGCTTGTAGCGTCCGTAACAACCCGGGTCCCGGGCAAAGCCCGATTAAGGTTACGCCGTGTATCAGTGTCCCCACCATCGCTTGATCCCTGCCGTTCCGCACCCTAGTTCCATTCGCTAGACTGACCGAAAGCAGGAGGGCACCCATGGCGGACACGATCAATTTTCCCGGCACGGTCGAATGGTCGGGCGAGAATCCGGGCATCTCGCTCAAGGAGACGCCGGACGGGCCGTTCGTCACGCTGGCCAGTTTCTTCCGCGTCGTGCTCTCGCCGCACGGGCGCGGCCACGCGCTGGTGCTGATGCAGTCGCCGCAGGATGCGAACGGCGCCGGCAATGTCTGCTTCCACGACAACGAGCAGCTCGCGCGTTACCTCATCTCGGACTTCGTGTCGCACTTCGGTGCGTGGAAGGGCCTGCCCGGCTGGAAAAGCCTGACCTACCGCAAGCTGGATAGCGTCGAGGCCTCGGGCGATCCGGCGAGCACATACAGCGAGACCATCAAGGCGGGCGACACGACCGTGCAACTCACCTGGAGCGGGCTCGGCGCGCCGTTCTGCTTCGCGCTGCCGCCGGACAAGTCCGCGACCGGCGTCCACCACATGCCGAGCCTGTTCGTCGGGTGCCGGGATGCGAGCGTCACGGTCAACGGCAAGGCGCTGCCCGGCAAGCCGGTGCCACGCGAGATGGCCGGCCACAAGCTCACCACCGCGATGCTGGCGTTCTCCGAGACATGGATCCGCGCGTGATCTCGCTGGTCGATATCGATCCGCGCGAACAGATCGCACGGCTCGAAGCCGAAATCGAAAAGCTGAACGTCACCGCCGAATGGTGCCGCAAGCTGGCGCTGGCCGCGAGAATCGCGGTCGGCGCGGGCCTCGCGCTGTTTGCCGCGATCTTCTTCGGCCCGGTTTACGCGACCGGGCTGTCGCTGATGATTGCCGGCATCCTCACACTGGGCGGGCTGGTCCTCGCCGGCTCGAACGGCACGACGGCCGAGCAGACCGCCGAGAAAATCGCCAAGGCGGAGCAGATGCGCGCCGAACTGATCTCGCAGATGAGCCTGACGCTCGTGCCCGACGTGCCTATGCCGTCGCGGCTCTTGCACTGACAACGCGCGCCAGCGTCGCGGCGATCGCGATGGCGCAGTAGATGAGTACGCCCGCCAGCGAGTAACCGGACAGCGCGAGCCCGCCGACCGCGGTCTGCAACGCGATGAGAAACACCGGGCCGAGCGCGAGCAGCACACGCACCGTGATCGGGCTCGCAAGCTTAACGCCGACCTGATTGAGATAGATCGGCACCGCCATGAACACGAACGCAGCGGGCGCGAGCGACAGCCACGTCGCGGGGGTCATGACCGCCGCCCGCGCTTCGCTCGCGCCGAACGCAAGCGCCGCCAGTCCCGCGATCACCACGCCGAGAAAGCGCGTCGCCACCACGGCGGCGGCGCTCGCCCCGGCATCGTGCAGGCGCTTGGCGTACAGCGTCGCGATGGTGATGAGGCTGCCCGCGATGATCGCAAACGCGCAGCCGGTCAGCGCGGTCGTACCGCCCTCGCCGGCCGACAGGCCCGCGAACGCAATCGCCATCAGTGCCACGAGGCACACGCCCATCGCGGCCTGACAGACAGTCTCGATGCCCGTCATCGCGCCCGGATCGACGATGCGCCAGCGCGCCGCGCTCATTGCGATAATCGTCAGCGGGCCAACACCGGCGAACAGCACGTTCACGATGGCGGGCTCGGCGAAGCGCAGCGCGTTGAAATAAGACAGCCACGAGATCGCGGTGAACACGTTCATCAGCGCGAACGTGCGCCCGTCCGCGAACACGACGCGCAGCGTGCGCTCCCGCTCGACGAGCGCCACGACGAGAAACGCTACGGTGCAGGTCGCGAAGGCGATGAGCGCCACCGCGAAGAACGGCGCGGACTTGAGCGCATCCGCGAAGAACACATCGCGAAACGCGGACAGGACAACAAAGGCGAGGACACATGCGGGACCGGTCATGGCGGCGACTTTGCCGACGGCGCCAGCGCGCGCCACCCGATTTCCGCGTTACGGCAGTTTCGGTCCTGGCTCGCCCTCCGGGGCGCCGGTGAGCGTTTCCATGAAGGCCACCAGGTCGAGGCGCTGCTGCTCGGTCAGTTCGATCGGCTGCATCAACGGCGAGCGGCTTGGCCGGTCGATGCCGCCTTTCTCGTAGTGCTTCACGCTGGCATAGAGATCGGCCGACGAGGCGTTGTGCATGTAGGGCGGCCGCAGCGCGACCGAGCGCAAGGTCGGCGTCTTGAACGCGAACTGCATGTCCTCGTCCTTCACGTCGCGCCCTCGCCCGCGATCGGTCGTCGTCGTGCCGATGTCGTGGAATTTGTCGTCGGTGAAGCGCCAGCCCGAATGACACGCGAAGCAATTGGCGCCGCGATTGAACAGCACGAATCCGCGCTTGGCCGAATCCGAGATTGCGGCCTCGTTGCCGCCGATCCA
>VFQQ010003445.1_pt1 | contig 15323 bp, 29 predicted proteins | sample 3512341 | NCBI WGS metagenome assembly VFQQ01 (sample SAMN10412373, study PRJNA504923) | tailings metagenome | isolation source: Relicate 2 Philex TSF1 revegetated site | place: Philippines: Tuba, Benguet | collected 2017-08-29 | reverse complement strand
GTGGGGTGGGGTGGGGGGGTGGGGTGGGGTGGGGGGGTGGGGGGGGGGGAGATGGGGTTGGGGGGGGGCTGCGGAATGCCTGTTGGCTGTACCAGGCTGGCTGAAGTGGTGAGCGGATGGGCTGCGCTTGCGGGCTTCAGGCGGTTGCACATTGCCATGCCTGCTGGCCGCTTGTGGGTGCAGCGGCAGCTGCTGCCTGCCCACCCACGCATCGATGCTGACCAGGCCTGCGTGCCGCCCTCCAACCACCCCCACCTGTGCGCCAGGCTGTGTGCGAGCTGCTGTCCACCGCGGGCGCCAAGCTGGAGGGCAGCCCCAAGGGCAAGGCGCGCCTGGACGCCGCCTTCCGCCAGCTGGACCGCCTGTCCAACGCCAGCAAGGTGTGTAGGGCAGGCGGCTGCCGTGGAGGGCTGGCTGGCAGCGTAGCCGCAGGATGGCATCAGCTTCAGGCTAGCCGGCTCATGCCACCCGGCAGCCAGGTTGTGTGCTCTCCTGCACATGCTCCTTTTGTTTCATGGCGAGCACTCGCTCCTCTGTGACCTCAACCTGAACCGCTCCCTGTCCCTGTCCCACCCACCTGCCCCCCGCAGGTGTACGCCTCCCGCATCCGCTTTGTGATGAAGGACGTGCTGGAGCTGCGCGCGCAGCACTGGGTGGCGCGCCGCGAGGTCTTCACGGTGAGCAGAGCGCCCTGCAGGCGGCTGGCTGGTTGTGTGCACTCAGGGGCCAGCCCTGGTTGGTTGGCCTGGTCATTGGAATCTTGTGGCATGCACAGCAAGTTGCACCGCCGCTGCAACTGCACTACGAGCTGCACGCCCGCATGCCTCCTGCCTCCTCTTCCTCTGGCACCTTGCCTTTGTTTGCCGCCGCCCACTGTTGACCCCCCAACACGCTTCCCCCCATCTCCTGCACTCAGCAACTTCACCCCCACCCCAACCCCCACCGCAAATTCATCCCCCACCGCCCCCTCCTCCTTCCCTCCCCGCAGGCCAAGAAGTTGGAGGACATCCGCAGCGAGGCGCAGGCGGAGCTGGGCATCGTGGATGTGCCCATCATGGGCCTGGAGGCGCTGCCCGGCGCGCAGCTGCTGCCGCCGCTGGCCGCCAAGCGGCCCGAGGAGGTGGAGCTGTTCCCGGGTGGGTGCTGGGTGTGAAGGGCGTGTGTTGGGATGGGTGGTGGGTGGGCGGTGGGTGGCAACAGTGGAGACCGCACAGTGCAGGATCATTCCTGATAGCCAGCTCAGCCATTGCCGGAGTTCCGACAACCCTGCACACCCGCCCCTCTGCTTGCCGCGCAGCCTTCAAGAGCAGCGACGCGGGCTGGGCTGCGGCGCGCGGCAAGGGCGAGGCTGCGGGCGACGGCAAGTTCTCCGCCTTCCTGGGCGAGTACGTGGCGGTGCCCACAGAGGCGGAGGTGGCCACCGTGTCTGGCAGGTGCGGCTGGTTTTGTTTTGATATTTTTTGGCTGCTGGGCTCCAGGGGGCTGGTCGTTTGGGTGGCTGCTGGTGGTGCTGGTGGCTGCGGCCAAGGCGGCCGGCATCGCCTGGTAGCACTTGAGCTGCCTCCTGCTGCACGCGACGCCTGCCCATGTTTGCACGCATCTGCCTTGTGTGCACGGTAGAAACGCGCAGCTAATCCTTCGCCGGCCTCAGCTCACGCCATGGCCTCAGCGGTCTACAGGCTGCGCACAGCACCTCCCCGCTCAGACCTCGGTCCCCCGCACCACCAGCAGGGCCCGACAAGCTTTGCGGGGCACATCTCTCTCCACTGCTCTCGCACCCTCTGCACTCCGCACAGTGCATTTTTATAACTGCACCCTCGTCTTTACTGCTTGTTGACTGGCTCAGCCATCACACCCAACCATTTGATGCACGCCCCATTGCCCTCACACCTGCCGCCTGTCCCTCCCCGCCCACCCCGCCTGCCCCACCAGGAAACCCCGCACCGACCTGTCCGCCGAGGAGCGTGAGAGCTTGGGCAAGAGCCTGTTCACCGACTACCTGTCCTCGCCCGACCTGGAGGAGGCGGTGGGCACGGCGCAGGAGCTGGAGGCCCCCGGATTCATGCCCAAGCTGGTGCAGGTGTGGGCTGGGAGGGAGAGAGCGGCTGGGAGGGAGGGGTGGTTGTGAGTGATGCAGTGAGCACCTGAAGGGCCGGCGGTTGTTTTCGCCGCCAGTGCTGGCATGCTGGCGTTGCGACCTGGTGAGAGCTGTCTTGGCTGGCCAGATCTGCATCCCCTGCCCACCGTCAACCATTTACCCTCCGCTTGCACCTCTTCCCACTGCAGCTGGGCCTGGAGAAGGCGTTTGACGCGGTGACGGAGCGGGACCAGGGTGCGGTGGTGGAGCTGCTGAGCGGGCTGGCGGCGCGCGGCGTGCTGGGCGCCGACGACTTGAAGGAGGGCACCGCCCCGCTGGTGGAGGGGCTGGAGGACTGGGCCCTGGACGTGCCCGCCGCGCCGCGCCTGCTGGGCCGCCTGCTGGGCACCGCCGCCGCCAGCGGCCTGCTGGACCTGGGCTGGGTGACCAAGGCGGTGGACAATGTGGAAAGCGGGGAGCCGCGCCGCGCGTACATCGCAGAGGTGCTGCGCGCGCTGCAGGCGGCGGGCGGCGACGACGGGCTGCGCGCGGCGGTGGCAGAGGCGCGGCTCGACCTGCCCGCCCTGCTGCACAGCGACGAAGACTTTGACGGCCCGCAGCCGCCGGCCGACGAGTACCTGCGGCAGCAAGGCCTGGGCGCGGTGGCGTAGGCGGGGGCAACCCTGCCGCCCTCACACCCCCACGCTTCCAACCCTGACCTGCTGCCTGCCTTTCCTCCGTTCCTGCTCCGCTCCACGCTCCCTGTTGGCCGCTCGCTGCTCGATTTGTGTGTGTTTGCAAACCCCAAAACTTACTCCTGTCTGCCCCACGGCGCATTGCTTCCCCTTTCGTTTCCGATTGTAAGGCTGCACCGAGTGCGAAGATTGCAGGGAAGGGTGGCAGACTGCACGAATGCAATCATGATGGCATGGGAATACACAACTGGTGGCGCCCCATCTGGCCAAACCCATGATGGCGGCAGCGGGCGCGGCAGCAGCGGCGGGCTGGATGTGGTTGCCTTTCGCCTGCCCGGCACGCACATTGTTCGAAATCGGCCTTGCCACCGCATCGAACACGACGATCAATCCCCTAGCCAGCGAAATGGCCTGTGCTCAAGCCTTCGGTGGGCTTGCAACCCTGCCCCAGCAGCGGCGAACATCCTATCGCCCCGCTAGATCGACGGCAGTGCGGTGCCTGGCACAAGTGGCCCCAGGGGAGCTCCCAAGCCGGCGTGGCTTCCTGGCGCTCGCTCTCGGTGAGCCCTGGGGCCCATTCAGTCTGTCTCTGGCAATATAGACTGCTTGGTCGTGCCGTTGAGTGGTTCTCGGCATTGCCGCCCCTCCCTGGCAGGCCTGGCGGTGGCGGCGCCGCTGCCGGCAGCAGCCGACGATCGCAGCTCACCTGCGCCTGAGCAGCAGCAGCAGCAGCAGTCAGAGCAGGTGCCTGGCCCATCGGCAGCCCCTCAAGCAGCACAGCCAGAGGCAGCCAAGAGCCCCGTGCCGCTCACTCCGGAGGAGCTGGAGCAGCAGGCGGCCGCAAAGCTCTTAGAGGTGCGCTGCCCTGTTTGTGCATGGCTGGTGCCTGCCCCTCCCGAGGAGACCAAAGGCTGGATCATGCTGGAGACAGCTTGCCTGTGCGCCATGGTTGTGAGCTGTCATCGTATATCTGCTTCCGTTGTCGCTCTATCTCTACATCGCCTTACCTGCACCCCCCCTGGGTCGCAATTGCTCGTCAGTTTGTCATCACACCGGCACGCCGCTGCCTTCCCTGTGCTGCCCCCCCTGCAGGAGGAGGAGGCTCGGCGCAAGGCTCGGCGCAAGACCAAGGGCCGCATTCGCGAGTTGGAGGAGCTGCGGGCGGAGCTGGCAGAAAAGGTGGGGGGATGCTGCTGCACTCGCACATGATGATCCTGTGGGTGGCCAGTAGTGCAGCGTGCGGTGGGGATGCCCAGGCGGCAACTGTGTGGGTGGGACCAACCGCTTCCTTGCAAGTTACACGCTGCAAGGCCTCCCTTCCTCAGCTGGCAGCTTCCCCCTGCCTCCCTCCCTTGCGTCCCGCAGGAGCTGGTGCTGCTTGAGAAGGAGGCGGAGCTGCTGGATAAGGAGCAGACGCTGGCCATACTGCGGGAGGAGGTGCGACGCAGCGGCTCTAGACCCCTGCCCCGCCTGGGGCTGGGCAATGGGAGTACGGCTGCGCAAGTGCAGTGACGTTTGCGAGCTCACGCACTCCTCGGAATGGCAGGTGTATCCGCCCTGCTGCATGTCCCGCTGTTCTCCGTCTGTTCACACACCCACACCCCCTCCCCCGCTGCTCCAGCTGGAGATTGAGAAGAAGCTGCGCACGCTGCTGACCAAGGAGAAGGAGAAGGCGGAGGAGGAGGCGGCGCTGGCCATGGGCCTCTGCACCGGCTCCTCCATGCTCCCCTGACCGGCCGCCCTCCTGCCACAGCGGTGGGCAGGCAGCCGGTGGCTCAGTGCTGCCTTGACTCACAGTGGCCAAGCACCTGTTTTTCCTGGAGAGAGTACAACCGTTTGAGAGTGTAACATGTTCAGAGTTGACATCAGGTGTGGCAAGGGGCGGCGGCGTGCCAACAGCACATGAGCAGAGAGGGTTCGTTTTGAGAGCAAGGAGGGTGAGGGGTGCATCAGTGAGGGTATAGCAAGCACCGCGTTCGGTGAGGGTATAGCAAGCACCGCGTGAAATGAACAGATGTTGAGGAGGGCAGTGCATGAAAATCTGGGCGTGGCAGCTGGGGTGTTGGTACAGTATCGATAGATGCCAAGCAGCTTCGCCAGTCGGGAGTGGTGCTGGAATGACAAAATGCAGCCAAGTGCTCAATCACGCCTGGCGCTGGCTGTGCTACGTGCCTGCTGAATCGCAGCGAGTGTGTTCTTCTATGGCTTTGGTCGGCTACCTGTGGCAGTCTTGGGTTGGTCTCATCCGCGGTCTAACTAAGCTAACTTTGTCAGGTGCGTCACTGGTGGGGGTGCGCCAGCGGGCCGGCTGCCTCTATGATACATGTTGCTGGGCTGCGCTCACAGCGAGGAGCTGAGGCGGGACATGTCCTGCAGGTCGGCGTCCACCACGCCACGGATGGTGGCAAAGCCGGGGGCGCGCACCGTCACCCTGCGATTGGGCCGGTGGAACAAGGCGGCAGTGGTTGGCCCCAGAGCTGCGTGCAACATTTGTGCGACAGCTGGCCAGCAGGAATGGTTGACGAAAGGGCTCGCTGCCTCCCTCACCCCACCAGGGCCTGGCAGCTGCGCATGCCCGGCCCTCTGCTTACAAGCTGACCCCAGCCCACCAGCCCACCTGTTCTCCTCCTGCTCATACAGCTTCACGCGGCGGATGGGCGGGGCATAGACGTGCAGGCTGACTGCGCCCTCCTCGCCCGCAGCGTCACACGCTGCGTCATCACACCGCACAGCATGCAGGGCAATGGTGTCGTTGATGTAGGCGGTGCCCCCAAGCCCCACCTTGCCCACGCCTGCAGGTGGCGTGAGAGCACAGGGATTGAACTTTTAACTGCGCCGCTGCATAGAGGTGAGGTGCAACCTGCATCCAGAGACATGCATGCACACCAATAACAAGCCCTGCATCCATTGCCCCTCAGCCACCCCCACCCACCCCACAACTGCTGCTGCAGTCGTACCTGCGGGCGTCAGCAGCGGGCAGGGCGCGTGTGCAGAGATGACACCTGGCAGGCGTGGCGCCACCGCTGGCTCCGCCCCCACCGGCGTGTCTCCAGTTGTGAACCGCAGCTCCTCCACGCCGCCGCTCAGCACGTTCAGCCAGCAGTGAGACTGCGGGAGCACGAGGAAGGGAGCGAGCAGGGTGAGGGGAGAGCAACGAGCACACGCGGATGCCAGCCAAGCGTGCCTACAGAGCTGGCATGTATGTCAGCACATGCTATCGCTGCTTTGCCAGCAAACACCAGGTACCTGCGCGTGGTTGTGCACGCGGCTGGCCTGGCCCTTCTTCCAACAAATGAGCTGCACAGAGAAGGGCAGGAGGGCGGCGGACACGGCATCACCCAGTGTGGCGGTGAAGCGGTGGTCAGCGGTGGCCCAAGGCAGCCTGCTGGTCAGGGTGCCAGTGCATCCTAGCACACTCACAATCATCTCAAAGTCGCCGTTCTCGTCCACCAGGTGCCGCACATAGTGGGAATCGCAGAACTTGGCAAGCGCCCGCCAGTCCTGCGGCACAGTGGGTTGCAACACTAATGCAGGCTGTTGGTTGCATGCGGCAGGCTTGGGAGTACCATGTGCATCGCTGCAGTGTCAAGAGGCACAGCACATTGCATCGCCATGTGCAAACAGCATGCCGCGCCAGCGCCGGCTGCGTAACTGCCTCTGACTCGCCTGGTGGCCAGCGGCAACATACGCCTGCACAGCTGCCCGCACCGCTGCGTCCAGCCGTGCCGCCGACTGCGGTGGCTGGTGGCTGCCAATGCTGAAGCCGGCTGCACGCTCCGCCGCAAAAGCCTCTGCCAGGCTGTCAAACATGTGCTGCAGGTGCGGGGCCTCGGGCGCGGCCCCACACCGTGCATCCAGCTGCAGGGTCAGCGGCGCCGCCGGCCCCGCCGCTGCGACGAGCTTCAGGGCCGGCGCAGCCGCCTCTGCGACATTGGGGCGATGCAGAGACACGGATGAGAGGCCGGTCCAGCCAGCTTGCAAGCGTTGGTGAGTGGTTGTCACGCGGGCTGCAAGGGCGCGGGCGCGACAGCTCCCACCTGCCGGCACGACGTTCAAGACCTCGAGGGGCGCCATGGAGCTGGGTAGCGGTGCCGAGAAGGCCAACAGGGGCGGCTGTCGAGTGGAGTGGGGCAAGGGCTGGACGGGAAACGCGAGGGCGCGCCTTCGCACGAGGCCTGATACAATAAATGCAGTGGGGATGAGCGCCTGTGCTTCGAATCACGCCGGGCCTGCAGGTACAGCGGTTGACAGTGCCAGCGGTGGCCACGCTGAGCCAGCTGTCCGGTCGAGCGCGCTCCTCAGCTGTGATCGATCAATTTGAAGGAGGCAACCCAAGCCCTGCTGCAAGCCTGCCGCCCGGGACTGAAAAGCACATACTCCTGATAATCTGCCAGGCGACCGCAATGGCATGGCGTCGTCGCACCCCCCAGAGCGCCCATCTGCGTGCCGGTTCCTGGGGCCCGCCGCTTGGGATCGATCCAATCCCCACTGCTGTCACGACTGATGCCTCCCCCGACCAACCAAATAAAGTGCTACAGAGGGTGGTGCAGATATGCGTCATTTCTCCAGGGCTGTATGGACGGGCGCCCCGGGAATGGCCCGGGAGCGGGACCGAAAAATGGCGGGCGCAAGGGAAACAAAGAGGGGAGCTGCTGCTGCGGGCTGCTGGGCGGGGGGAGGTGCTCAGAAGTTGAGGCCGGCCTCGCGCGCCGCATCGGCCAGCGCCTGCACGCGGCCGTGGTAGCGGAAGCCGCCGCGGTCAAAGCACACCTGCGGGCGGGGGTTGAGGTCGGCGAGCACGCACGGTCGAGGCACACAAGCTGCCAGCGCAGGAGCGCAGCCAGGCAAGCCAGGTGGCGGGCCAGCCACATCGCGCCTGCCCCCAGTGCAGCCAGCCAGCGCCAACAATTTTCAACAGCAGCCATGGCAGCTGGGCCCGGCGGCGCCATGCCCCTAGCTGATGGCACTCATCGCAGCCCCGCCGCCTGCTGCCGCCGCACCTTCTCAATGTTCTTCTGCTTGCACAGCTCCGCGATCTTGGCGCCCACCATGCGGGCGGCCTCCACGTTGCCGGAGGACGCGTCCTCGCCCGCCAGCGCCTGCCGGATCTCGGGGTTGAGCGTGGAGGAGGCAGCCAGCGTGCGCCCCGCCTCGTCGTCAATCACCTGGTCAGAGGGCAGAGTGGGGCAGCAGGCGGCGGCGTGTCGCGCTTCGGCAGCCGGCACCATGGCGGCGGCGGGCGGGAGCGCATGACATGGCGGCATGGCTCCGCCATGTCCACTTGCAGCGGCGGCAAAGCAGCGACCCTGCACCCAGTTGCTGCCGTCGGTACCATGCAGCACTGCGGTAGCTGAGCAGGTGCCCAGCTGCGCACCTGCGCGTAGATGTGGTTGTTGGAGCGGAACACCGCCAGGCGTGGCCGCTCGCCGGTGCCCTCCACCTGCAGCCAACACAAAGCGGCGGCAGCAGCGCACATCACGAGGCGCGAGAGGAGACGGCGGGGCTGGCCCGTGTGCTCCCATCACCACAGCACCTCACTCATCACTCGCTCACAAACAACTCCCAGTGCATGCAGTGCCAATCAGGCTGCAATCGCTGCTGCGGCAGCGTGCCGCCTTGCCGCCCGCCGCACCTTGCTGCGGATGCGGCGGTGCCGCTTCTCAGTCGACTCGCGGCGGGTCATGGCGCCTGCCTGCACGCTGAACTGCCGAGGCATGCCTGCAGGAGGAGGGGCGGGCCGCACAAACCAGTGGGCGGGGGCTGGGCTGCGGGCAAGGCTCCGCCAGCGCCACGCATTCGCGCCGGCCGCGCGCCACCACTCACGGGCTGCTGCGGACTGCTGCATGGCCGGCGCCACGGCGCTGCGCTGCAGGCTCTGGCCGCAGAACTGGCTAGTGAGGGCCGCCATGCTGCTGTGGTGCCTCCAGTGCTCCACTCCGTGCTCCACCCGCAGCTTGCAACTCCACGGGCATGCGATGGTGGCTCCCTTAGCGGCAGCCCTGCATGCGCGCCACCCTTCGCGGCATGAGCCCAGCGACTCCCTGCTTTCGACCATCCAGCGCTGTGCAGACACCTTGCAGTGCAAATTGGTGGTAATGGAGGGTCCTGAGCACAGTGACTGGAGCTGCCAGCCTGCAGCCTTTCCTGCTCGCTTTGCAGCCGGCCAGCGGGGCCTGGAGGCGCACCAGCTGCGTGCGAGTGCGATCAACAGCGGACGGCTCTCCAAGACAGCGCTCCAGGTTGTTGCACCTTGTTGCCGCCGCTGCCAAGGCCTCGGCCGCCGCCGCCTTCAATGCAAGGGTGCTTCCCTCGCCCTGGTGCCGCAACTGGCGCTCATGTCGAGCTCGTGGTTACACATAGATAACGGGGATGGCAAAAGAGTTGCGTCAACCGAGAGGGCAACTGAGAAGAGCTCGCAAAACGGGGTGGTGGTGGTGGGGTGGGCGCTCCACACATGGGGGAGCACACCGGCAGTATCAAAAGCGCGATCTGTTCACTCTTGTGTGCATTCAAAACAGCGGCGGAGATCTTCAGAAAGAAGTGAGGGAAGAAGGTGTACGCTGAATGGCAATGTCTGAGATTTGGTGGGGCCGCCCCCGAGGCCTGCGCGCCGAGCATGCGGCAGGGTGGGTGGGTGGGTGGGTGGGGCGCCGATCCACCGTGTGCCAGCCTGCAGTTGATTGGCTGCAGCTGCATGCCCCTGGGCCGGCTGCACATGATGGGCCTGCCGGTGCAGGCAAGGCCCAGCCAGCGCCAGCCCAGCTGCGGCAAGCAGGCGCCGTCAGCAGCACGGCGCGTCTAGCCACCGCTGGCCAGGGCAGTTGGGAGCCCAATGGTGCCAGCGAGGGCGCCTGACGCGGCAGCGCCTCACAGCAGGCCCCCCAGCGCGATGCGGGCCACCTCGCCAAACCGCTGCTCCGAGCACGAGGCGTACTCCAGCAGGTGCCAGGCAGAGGCCTGCGGAGGGCGGTGTTGCCAAGGGCGCAGTGCGTGAGCACCGCAAGTTGGCCTGCCGGGCGAAAGGGCGCAGCAGCTGCTCCTATTGCCGGCACAAGCTGGAGCAGCAAAATGCACTGCTTGGAGGCAAAGTGTGGAGCAAGCCGTCCTACCGCTGCTGCCGAGGTTGCAGCCTGCGCGCACCTGTGTGACGGTGTCGTAGTCCTCTTGCCGCTTGAGCACGATGTGGCCCGCAATCTCCCAGGCCGCGGGGTCAACCTGCGTCTCCAACACGTCTGCGAGGGAGGAAAAAAGGAAAAGGAGGCTTCAGGCAGCGGCCAGATAGTGCTGAGGTGGCCGCGCATGCTGGGTGGGATGAAGCCTGCTGGCTGGGGCGCAGCCCAGGCAGGTTGCTTGCGGCCAGAATCATGAAGATCGGCACCTTGCCACAGCACGCCCAAGTCCCAACTGCCCTAGTGGGCCTCACCCTCAGGGATGAGGCCGCGCGCCTTCTTCTCCGCAAAGCAGTTGGGGAAGAGGAAGACGCGGGCGCCGCAGTCGGCGATGAACAGGTTGTGCGGCACGTTGGCGGCCGTCAGGCGCTGGCACGCCGTGCCCACCAGCTCGGCAAGCTGCAAAGGAAGGGGCAGGTAAAGTTGTGGGTGGGTGAGCGGTTGGCAGCATGCCTGCAGCAACGCAGCTGCAATTGAAAACGTGCTTTCCCTGCTGCCTTCCTCCCAACCATCCGCCCTACACCCCACCACCACCCTGCTTGCTCACCTCCTGCAGCGAGTCGCCCGCCTCAAACACCAGCGTGCGGACCGGGTACTCAGCCAGCTGCTCCACGCGCACGCCGCCGCTGCTGCGCCGCCGCGCCTTGCCCAGGTGCGGCGAGGCGGCGGCACTGAGCGCGTCACCCGCGGGGCCCAGGCCCCAGGCGGCGTCCAGGGGCGCAGTGGGGGCGCGCTCCATGGCGTACGGCGCGGCCAGGTAATAGGCCTGGAAGTGCAGGTGGTTGATGGTGCCGTACGCGCCCAGCGAGTTGTAGGCGAGCCGGAAGTAGGGGTTGTCTGGGGGCAGGAGGGGGAGGGGAGAAGGAGGCGTGAGCAGCAGGCCGGGATGAATGATAGGTGCAAACTGGACGGCAGGTGTGTTTGTTGGGAGCCTGCAGCTCACAGGCCCATGGAGTCAGAAAAAGCCCAGGCTAGCAGATTGTGCAGGCATGCCCAGCCCACCACAAGCCTGGCGCCCCTGCTCACCCGCCTCCCGCGCAAACTGCAGCGCCAGCAGCAGCGTGTCGGGTGTGACCAGCTGCTGCAGGTCGTCCAGCACACGTGGCACCTGCGGCAACACGCGTGTGGGAAAGGGCGAGGCAGGTCAGGGGTGCAGGTTGCATGTTGTAAGTGCGCCCAAATCGTGCTCTGTGTGCTGGCCGTGTCCGTGCTTGCAGCCTGCCTGCACTATTTACAATACAACACAGCCTGGGTGGGCACCCCGCATGCGGAGCCAGCGCCCCCGCCCATATACCCAGCTGCTCACCAGCAGGACGTGGCCGTACTCGATGGGCGACACGTTGATGTAGACGAGGGAGGGGGAGGTGCGGGGCGCCGCCGCCGGCTGGAACGCGGGCTTGGTGATGCGGCGCGCCGCGGGCTCAAACATGAACAGCACCTCCTTCTGCAGTGCCTTCTTGAAGTTGAACTTGCCGTCGTCAAAGGGCTGGGCCACCTGCAGGCGCGCGGGGCGGCAACGAAGAGGCATGCAGCGGGTGAGCAGGCCGAGATGAGGCTGAGGTGTCCGACATGGCTTTGCAACAAACACGCAGCAAACAAACATCAACCAGCTGAACTGCAGCGGGGAGCAGGTATTTCTGGGTGCCTCACACCAGAGGCTCTGGCAGAGCAGCCCGTGAAGACACCCACCAGTCCATCCTTCCTCATCCGGCTTCCTGTTCCCCCTGTCCCTCGCTCCCCCCTCTCAAGACGTGCCTGGTCGATGCGGAACTCAGTGGGGCGCTTCTTGGACAGCCGCCCCTCGTTGCACTGGGCGATGAAGCCGTAGGAGCCAGGCACCTGCGGGGGCGGCAAGGCAACACGAGGCAACCGCATGAGCAATCGGCAAACATAAGAGATGCACATGCATGCGCCTCTCCCAGCATCTGCGCTTCACTGCAGAACACCGCAGCAGCTGCCTGCGTGCCCAATATGCGCAAGCTGCCAACACATGCCCGGCTGCTGCCGGCCGAGGCGCACCAGCTTGGTGGGGCAGGCGGTGACATCGTAGCGGAAGAGGCCGGCCTCAGCGCGGTCCTCCCACTCCCCCAGCAGCAGCGCGTCCAGCACGCTGCGCTGCGGCACCACCTGCAGGAAAATGGGCAGCGCGGGAGGCGGCACAGCAGGGTTGAATGCAAGGCCGCTGATTGTGGCAGGCAGAAAACGTCCTGCAGTTGTGCACCCCACTGCACTCATCACCAGCCAGCTGCTCCGCCCAGGCTGTTAAGTCCCACTGCGGCTGCCCAATGCCACCGCCCCCAGCCCTCCCCACCCCACCCCTCCCCACCAGGCCTACCTGAGTGCCCGAGTCGGAGGAGCCGTCCTGCGACAGCGAATCATCATCCGAGGCGCCCAGCAGTCCACCCTCCTCATCCACATCAGGCACCGCTGGGCCCGAGCCTCCAGCGGCCGCCAGGTCTTGGAAGGAGCCAAAGGAGCGGACCTTCTTGGAGGCGAAGCCGTCGGCGGAGGGGAAGGTGTAGAGTGGGAGGAGGGAGGCGCCGCCGGCCAGCTCCCGCACCGCCTTGTCTGGGGTGCTCAGCACGCCCTTGGCGGGGGCGGCCAGTGGACAGCCGGGCTCGTCCGCATCCAGCTGGTTGAGCGAGTAGATGGTGGGGGTGCGCGTCAGCGTGAGCGGCATGGTGGCGGGTGGGTGGCAGAGGGCGCGGGGCCGCGGCTGGCTGCTAAACGGGGGCGGCGAGCGGCGGGCGAGAATGGGCGCCGCCGGTCAGTGATCAGTGCTGAATAATGAAATGGGCTGCTTAGTGTACACGCTGCGGGCTGCTGCTGCTGCGTGCCTAAGCGCGACCACCGCCGCTCTTGCGAACCGCGTCCTGCAGTCAAGTTGGGGCAGGCGCGAGCGCAAGCGTAAGTGCCCGCCGGGCGCAGGCCGGTGGCGGCGGCGCAGCGGCGCCACTCTGCACCACGCCCGAGCGGCGCATCGCCTTGAGCTGGTTTCGAGGCATGTTTGCAAGCAGCTGGACGGGCGTGGAGCGAGCAGAAGGCGCCGAGCAAGGAAGGGACCCGCCTGCGGTGCGCCGCCTAGGGAAGGAGGGACTCCACGACCACCGGCACGGCGCAAAGTCATGCCGCGCCGAAGCGCATCAGAGCTGGGGGCTTTGTGGCGCTGCCGCGTTTTTCTCGGGCGTGCGCGGCGCTGGACGGCTGCTAGGCAATTGGGATGGAGAGAACAGTGGGCAGAGTAGCAACGCAGTGCTGATGATGTAGCCCAGGTGGTGGCCCAAAGGATGAGCAGAGCGGCGCATGCAGACGCGGCACAGCGCAGGCCAGGTTTTGGCGACCTGCACAGAGCCTGAAGCCTGATTGGGCCAGCCCATGCCACACTCCCACTGAGAGTAAGGTGCTTTGTGGTTGCCTGATGGAATACGTGACCCAACTGTGGCCGGCTCGAAGCCGCTTCCCGCCCCGCCTTCCTGGGCAACCTCCTACAGATTCCATGCGAGCTTCCGTGCGCGGCAGTGCTGCTACACCTGTACACCTGTACACCCAACCAAGCCGGGAGCCGTCACACAGAGTCAAAGAGCCGTCACACAGAGTCATCATATCAGGTCAACGTTATCAAGCCATGGCGGCGGCTGCATGCAGGCGCGGGCTCACTGCCCCTGCGCCGGCACCTCGCCGCCAAACGCCATGGAGAACACACGTGCACTCTCGTCCTCGCTGCCTGCCAGCACATAGTTGCCGTCTGGGCTGACTGCCAGGTCCTGCACCGCGTCACGGTGCCCGCCCCACGCCCGCACGCAGCTGCCGGTGCGGGTGTCCCAGCAGCGCACCACGCCGTCCAGGCAGCCGGTGAATACGAGGGGCTGCGAGGGGTGCTGCGCCAGCCGCGTCACGCCCTGCAGCCAGGGGCAGGCGGGGAGCAGGGGGCCGGGGATGGCAGGTGAGGCACAGGCAGGGAGCTGGGAGCATTTGCATGCACAGCTACCTTCTTGTGCAGGCTTCCTTGTATCAAACACAAGGCCCAGTTAACTTGCGGATTGCAACCTCCCCAGAGCACCACCCCGGCAGGCAGGCGGCCTCAATCAATCCAACTTCTGCCCACTGCCTTGCCTCACCTCTGGGTGCTGGCAGGTGGCGCGGGTGGCGGCCACCGCTGCATTCAGGTCCCACAACAACAGCTGGCCGTCCATGCCGCCGCTCATGGCCACGTGCTGCAGGTGGCGCGAGAAGGCCACCGCCTCCACGCTGCTGTCCTCCTGGTGCCCCGCCAGCGAGGCAACCACCCGCCCGTTGCCCAGGTTGACCACCTGAGCGGATGCAGGGGGTGGAAGGAGGGAGGAGGCAGGCTGAATTTGTGGCCAGGCACAAACAAAGGGATGGGGGCAGGTGTCCCTGGGGCAAGCAGCTGAAACGGGCTGGGAGAAGCAACTCAACTGGGCAAAATGCAACTGTACACGGCTGCCTGGCAGGCACAATCCTTTGTTGCAAAACAGCCATCCCAAGTCACAGCACAGCTTTTCACCTTGGGAACGCCATCCTCGGAGCCGCTGACAACTGCTGTGGAGTCGGGGTGCACATCTAAGCAGGTCAGGCCGCCGGTGTGGTAGGGGTGCCCCTGCAGCAGTTTGATGCAGTAGCATGGGAATACGATGGTGAGCATAATGCTGATAGCTATGGCGAGTGCCCAACGTTCAACCAGTGAAACGATCCAGCCAGAAGCAAGGCAGTGCATGCGCAGCGGCTGACCCAGCACAAGCTGCCTTCGCTGGAGCCACGTTGCTGCACATGCCGGCTACGCTATCAGCCCACACACTGCTACTGCCGCCCTCCGCGCTGCAGCCTGCCCCAGCACACCTGCACAGTGAGCGTGCACTCCCCGGTCTTGGGGTTCCACAGGCGCAGGCTGGCGTCGCCCTCGCCGCCGCCCGTCACCACGCCCTTGCCGTCGGGTGTGAAGCTGCCGCACGTCACGGGGCCGCTGTGCCCCGAGAACACCTGGGGTGGACAGAGGGAGGGGTGGGGGCAGCACAAGGTGGACAGTGTGGATGGGCACATAACACGGCATTGCAGAGGCAGGTGGCTTCAGATGCGTGTGCAGCTAGCTCACAAGCAAGCTTGGCTTCTTGCCCCTTCAGCCCAGCACACCCTGCCATGCAGCCCCCCCCTCCACACCACCTTGCTCCTCATACTACAAGCCCTGCCCACCTGCATGCACGCGCCCGTCGCCGCCAGCCACATCCATGCGGTGAAGTCGGCTGCGCCCGCCAGCAGCACGCCGCCCTTGGGGTGCCACTGCAACCACTCCACCGCGTCTCCGGGCCCCTCCAGCGTCTGCGCGCAGCGCCCGCTGGCCACCTCCCAGACCTTGACCCGGCCATC
>VFQQ010003444.1_pt1 | contig 15327 bp, 25 predicted proteins | sample 3512341 | NCBI WGS metagenome assembly VFQQ01 (sample SAMN10412373, study PRJNA504923) | tailings metagenome | isolation source: Relicate 2 Philex TSF1 revegetated site | place: Philippines: Tuba, Benguet | collected 2017-08-29 | reverse complement strand
TCGTCGGCGTCCACATCCGCGGCGCCGCCCGCCAGCTGCTGCCCATCCTCCTCCTCGTCCTCCGCATCGTCGTCATCATCGCTGGCTGCCGCTGTTGCACCTGCTGCCGCCAGGTCAGAGTCCGCTGGATCATCCGCCCCCGCCTGCTCGTCCTCCTCATCGCTGCTGCTGCCGCCGCCTGCCTCCTCCTCATTGCTGCTGTCGTCTGCCGCCTCCTCGCCTTCATCACCCGAATCAATTTCAAACTCCTCATCCCCGGCCTCCTCCTCCTCCTCCTCGCTTGCTGCGCCGTCCACGCTGCTCGGTTGCTGCGCATCCGCTGCTGCCGCCGCCGCGCCGCGGGGCCGCTCGCCGCGGATCTCCTCCTCCAGCTCCCGCACCTGGTGGGCGGCAGGGGCAGCGGCAGAGCGAGTTTACCAACCAAGAGCGAGTTTACTAACAAGGACCATGCCGTGCTGGACTCTGGTAAGCCACCCACAGCAGCACTGGCGCTGGCATAGCACCCGCTATCCCAACTGCAACTGCCGCCCTTCCACCGCCTGCCTCACCTTGTCCGCCAGGCTGCCAAGTCGCAGCTGCGCTGCGGGGTTGACTTCGGCCTCGCCGGCATCCTGTCCCTCGCCCGCTGCTGCCGCCAGCTGCCGAGGAGCTGCCGCTGCTGCGCCGCTGCTGCTGCCCGCCAGGTCCTTCATCAGCGCCTCCAGCCCCACTGCTGCCTGCAGGGCACACACCATGGAGGGGGCGGCGGCAGAGCAGAGTCTGAGCACTGCCGGAATGCACATATGTGGCCACGGACCAGTAGGCATCGGCAGGGCAGTTCACTTGGGCAGCAGCCATCTGCTTTGGAGCAATTGGCAGGCAGGCAGGCAGCTTGCCAGAGTCAAGAGCCCCACGCCCCTCCTTCCCTCCCTCCCTCCCTCCCCCTCGCCTGCTCCAGCTTGGGGTCCAGCACCGGCGGGTAGCGCAGGCCCAGCGAGTGGTACAGCTTGAAGTTGACAAACTGCGGCGGCCGGGGTGTGAGGGAGACCGGCATGGGCTGGGTGCGTTGCACTCAGGACTTGTGGCAGGCTGGGGTCAGCCCGTGACAGCTACAAAGGTTGGCCATGGCCTGAGCATCTGCTGGTGGGCGGCTCACACCAGCCCCTCCCTACGCCCCCAACCCCGGTAGCACCCGCACCTGCAGCAGCGTGGAGTAAAACTCCAGGAAGGTGAGCATCACCTTGTAGTCCACGTCCGGCGGCAACACCTGCATGAATTGGGCAGGGAGGCAGGGGCAACGGATGGGGTGGGTGTCAAATGCAGAAGGTCAGCCGGCAACGGGGCCCCAAGCACAACTGTCAAAGGGCAGGCGTGCCTTTGAAGCCAGCGCAGCACAGGTTGCACAGGAGGCAGCAGCCGCACCTGGCTTGTTGCGTGCGGCACCAGCCACGTGACTGCCTGGCCCATCACCTCCGCCTGGAAGTAGTAGCTGCGGCAGGGGGAGGCGGATATCAACACAGGTGAGGGGTCACTCGCATGTTGTCTGGGGGCCTGCGCCTCCGGGCCAGGACAGTGCAGTCGCCCTGCTGCTCTGCACCAAACAGGGGCCACATCCCACCTGCCAGCCAGCCAGCCCAGCTCACCCCTTGACAGAGATGAAGGTCTTGCGCAGTGCGTGCGCCCGCACCACCCACGCCTGCCACTCGAGCGCCAGGCGGCGCGCCAGCTGCACCGCGGGCGCTGGGATGCCGTGCGCCTTCTCCGCCGGCAGCACCGCAAACAGGTGCACCAGGGTGAGGGGGTCGTCCAGGTCACGCAGCGCGTCCACAAACGAGGGGTACCTGGGGGCGCAGGGGTGGGTGGGCGAGTGAGGTGCGAGTCCAGGAGGGTGTGATGGGGGATGCTTTCAAACACGTGCGGCAGCTGATGGGACGCTCATGCATGCATTCAACAAGGGGGCATCACGAATGTTGGTGCCTGCTAGCCTGCACACCAGCCCAGCCTGCTGCACCCGCCCAGCGCTCACCGCTCGCGCACGAGGTGGTCCAGGCGGTACGACGGCTTGCGCGCCGCCAGCCGTGCAGCCAGGTCTCGGTTCTTCTTGGCCCGCGCGCGCCGCACCTGCGGGGAGGGGCAGCCACCAGTAGGCACTCGGCAAGCCGCCAGCAGGCTGAGCAGGCGGAGCACACGCCTGGGAGCCTCACTTGCCCAGTCGTGGGGCAGTTGCCAGGAATGTGCGCTGCACACTTGGCAGTCTGCCACTGCTACCATGCGTCCGGCAGCACAGCTTGCATTCAAGCCAGCTTACCAAGCCCTGCGCCGGCCCGGCACCAAGCCCTCCAAGTGCAGCTGCCCACCCACCTTCTTCTCGTACGCGTGCAGCTCGCGCGCCTTCTTCAGCAGCGGCTCATGCAGCAGGTAGGCGATGTCCTTCACATGGTAGTACGTCTTGTTCTGGCCCTGCGGGTCCAACATGGGCAGTGCAATGGTGAGGAAGGCATGCCTGGGCACCAGCAGTGCTGCAGACTTGGAGGCCGGGAGCACGCCGCCCACTTGCAAGTGGAGTTGCGGCGTCTGCCGATCCGACTGAGCGAGATTGCAAGATGCAGCGCCATCACGAGACCCGAGCAATGACAAGCGGTGCTATGCGAGCTCGACTGCCCGCAGCAGGGAGGCCAGCTCATGCAGGGGGCACCTGCGGCTTCTTCTTGGGCTCGCGTGGGTGGATGCCCTTGAGGATGCACAGCCGCCGGAACTCGGACAGCTTGAGCTGCAGCTTCTTCAGCGCCTGGTTGCGCGTCACATACTGGACGGCGTTGCCCGACGTGCCCTGCAGGCGCCGACGGCGGCGGCGGCGGCGGCAGGTGGGGTCGGTCGGCGCGGGGCGCATGCGTGGCCTTGTTCATTCGTGCCAGGAAGTGTGCCTGTGCCATCCGAGCGATGGCAGAGCGGAGGCGTGCTCCGAGCAACGCTGCCGGCGGCGGCGCAAAGCGCACTCACCTTTTTCTTCTTCAGCATGATGCAATATGCGTCCCGCTACTCGGGATTGACGTGGCCTTGCGTGCAAGGGCGGCGGCCCTCTTTGCACCCGACGATGCTGTCCTGCGTTTGCAGCGGGGGCCCGAGACAGTGGATGGCCACACAATTGGTTGAAGCAAGCCGACGAGGGGATGGTGCTACATCATGCATGCAGGGAGGCCCGGACGGCGGTGCAGCGCTGCCGCCCCGCGCCCCGCTGGCGCCGCTGTGCTCAGCAGCTCCGTGTTGGCTCCGGGAGCCGCGTGCACCGCTCCACTGCTCTCGAGCAACACCTCTGAATCCTCTGGGCCGAGCGCCAAGTTGTTTCTCGCCCAAGCGTGAAACACACATCTTTGAGAGGAAGGCGTTTCCCAGCGCCCTGGTTCCTCCCGTTTCCGCACTGAAAGGGCAGGAGCAACAGTGGGTCGGCGCGCAAAGTGGTGCGGGAAGCCGGGGTAAAGGGAGGGGGGTGCTTAGCTTCCGCCGCCGCCGTTGCCGCGCTCCGCAGCCGCATCACCTGCTGCGTGTGCGGCTGGGGCTGTGACCGCAGGCTGGTTGCACCAACATGGAGGGCAAGACGGTGAAGCCCGTGCTGGGGGGCATTCCCCTGGTGGTGGAGACCAGCGGCGCTGGCTTCAGTTGCGCGTCGCCGCCGCGGCTGGACACGCCTTCGCCCGACGAGAGCAACTCGCCCCACCAGCATATGCGGAGGCGCAGCGCCAGCCTGTGGCGGCGCAGCACCGATGACGGCGACATGCTGGAGATGGAGTACGCGCGCAAGAAGCTGGGTGAGGGACAGCCAGCTTGCTGGCATGACAACTGAAGGGCTGCATGGCGGGCTGTCTCCTTCCCTCCCGCCCCCTAATGCTTGCGTGCACGAGCCCAGACCTGCCAGCACGCTATGTTGAAAACGCATGTCCTGCACCCCACTCACGCAACCTACAGGCCTCACTCCGTCCGGCAAGAAGAAAGGGCTGCTGGGCATGTTTAGCCGCAAGAAGAGCGGCGGGCAGTGACCGTCGCCCGAGCCCGTGAGCCGCTTGCCCGTTCCAATGCACCAGTGCAACAACCCTGTACCACCACCCGCTTGAACTGTACCACATGACCCAGTAGACTGATTGACCATCAAGCATGACGTCCATGCTCACACTGGCCCGTCCCGCTGCTTCCCTCCCGACGCTGCTTCCTCCCGTTGCCGACCCACTGGCACTGGCCAAGGCCTGCACAACAATGGCAGATAACGTTCTCTGTTGTCTCCCCACTCCCCTGCTTTCCTGCCTCATCTTCATGGCGTTCATGCCTTGATAGTGCGCATGCCTGGTTGCCCAATTCTGCCAGTTTTTTTCACACAAATGTTGTATGTACAGCAACCGGGTGTTGCAACACGTTCGAGCAGCATGCAGAAAGCAAGGTGATGTATGATACATCACGTGTAAGCAGAGCAGTTCTGTTCAGCAAATCAATCAACTTCACATCCTATGTCGCAGTGCACAGCGCATAACTATTCGTCCAGTTCCCAATCAAAACTTGTCAGCCAGGGGGCCGGAGCGCGGCCACACCAGGTTCTTGAGCCACATGTAGATGGGCAGGAGGAAGTACCAGAAGCCGCCAATTGTGCCCAGCAGCACGCGCAGCAGGAAGAACAGCGGGTTGGTGTTGGCCGCTGCCGACACCTCCGCCTTGGGCCCTAGCTGCAGCGGGGACTGGGAGGGTCCGCCCGTCGGCTTGCGTGCGGTGACGGAGCAGCCCATGATGAGGCCGTGCCGGCGCACGCCGCGGTACCAGCTGGGCCCAATGCGCTTCAGCTGCACATCCTCAAAACCAGCCGCCTTGAACCACTGCGCTTGGGGGAGGTGATGTACAGCTCAGCAAACAGCAACGCGACTTGCAGCTGGGCAAGCAGGTGCTCAGGTGCTGTCTGCAGGCCGCGCACCTGCCCTCCACTACTGCTCACGCTTCGCAGCAGTCGATAGCAGTTCCCCACTGCCCAGCCGCTTCAACGCACCCCCATCCCTGCCTGCCCTGCCCACTCGCCCTGCCTACCTGGAGGTACTCCTCCTCCGTGGGAAACAGCATCCACAGGTCCGCCATGGCGCGCGACACGGGGTAGGTGGGGTGCACGGGCCTGCGGGTGGGCAGCGGCACATCCGGCAGCTCACGGGCTGGGAGGCGGGAAGCCAACAACGTGCAGGCTGACAAGGCAGCCACCCGTGCACCGCTCCAAACACGCCACACAGCAGGGCACCGCAGCTGTCCGGCACCATGGCAAGCAGGCTCACCCAATCATGCAGGCCAGCCCGCCGGGCTTGATCACCCGGTACGCCTCGCAGATGCCGCGCTGTGGATCGGGGCAGGGAGGTGGCCGGGCAGAGCAGAGTTGGGACACGTGGCAGCAGAGCATCCCAGCGGGAGGCATGCCGTGCAATGCGCCTGTGTCCCAGTCCTCCTTTCAGTCCCCAGCCCTTGCCACTACCCGCCACCACCCCGCCAGCACGCTCCAGCAGGGCCCACCTGCGGCTCGGGCCAGTACTCGATGCTGCCCGCGCTGACGTAGCGGTCAAAGCTGTCGGCGGGGAAGGGCAGGTCCTCGGCGTCACCCTGCAGGGCCGTTCCGGGAGGAGTGAGCAAGGCTCGGAGGGGCGTGACACAGGTGCAGTGCATAGACAGCTTGGCAGCCAGCTGTGCATCACGGCAAGCACTGCCGGAACAAGCCAATGTGGGGATGACAACAAAATCAGCATCCGCCCATGCACTGGCCCCGCTCTTGCTGCTGCTGTCGCCCCAGGCGAGCGCACCTCCAGGATGGTCACTCCCTGCAGGTCCGCCTTGCCCCGCGCCTTGTCCAGCTGCTGGGGCGACTGGTCGATGAGGGTGATGTTGGTGGGCGACACCCCCGCCTTGACGATGCCCTGTCCAGAGGACGGGATGCAGCATGGGGGAGCAGGTGAGGCGATGGCTAAGCCATCAGAGCGCAGGTTGCACACCCAGTCGAACTTTAACCAAGACAGCTGGGTTGGATGCCCCACAACAACACAGTTGCAAGCAATGCTGTCTCCTCTCAATCCACCCTGGCATTGGCGTGCCACATGCAGTCCATCCGAATACAAGATGCCCGACAGCATTCCATAAACCTTGCACAGCAGCAGTAGCAGCAGCTCGTGCAGAAAGGCAGCTGCCACGGCGCACTGTGCGGCCCCCACCTGCGTGCAGAAGCCGGTGCCGCCGCCCACGTCGACCACCTGCAGGGATGGGCACAGAAGCGTGGTAGGAAGCAGTCCCTTGAGCATCTGGTAGTGGACAACAAAAGCGACTGGCCAGCCTGCTGTCATCGTGCAGGGTTTCCCAGCACAAGCGTACGCTCCTACCTTCAGGTCAGGTGAATCCAGCTGCGCAGGCTGCAGCGCGTCCTCCCGCATGTCTGTGGTCCAGTGGCCTGGATTCACTATGTAGTCTGCAGGCAGGGGGCCAGTTGTGCAGGGAGGCAGCTCCCTCTGACGGTGCACGCATGCCCACGCCGGGATCCAACAGCAGTGGGCAGCAAAGGTTGCGCCATTGCTAGCCGGCATGCACATAAACCAGCATGGCAGCGCCTGTGATGAAAACTGCCCAGTCCCTACCACGCACCGTACACTTGGCTCAGGAAGGCATAGAATGCCTTTGCCTCGTTCTTATGCTGCAAGCCAGTGGGGCGGAGCAGGTGGTTTGGCGGTGGATGAATAATGCCGACAGCATGAAGCCCTTTTGTATTCGGCATCGTCCTCCAACCTCCTCAGCGGCCTGCACCTGGATGAGGCGCGGCTTGTCTGAGAAGTCGCGGCTGTACGTGGGCGCCGCCGCCGCCACGGCCAGGCGCCGCCGCCCCTGCCGGCGCGCAGCTGCCGTCGCTGGCGCCCTTGTGGGGCCTGCAGGGAGGTTGTGGGCCGTTGCAGGGCCTGTGCGGGGCTGCAGGGCGGGCCTGGAGCCCAGGCTGAAGTGGCCAGCGACCTGCATCGCGGTATCGCCCGATCGCCTGCTGTGGATGTTTTATGGCAACTTGTAGAGGCGATCGAGCACGCCGATCGCCGAAACGGGGCAAGCTGCCTCGTCATGCAGCGCAATGCAAGGGCCCGGCAGCTCTTCCCACGGCGCTGGGCAGTGTCAGCAACGTTTCAGCGTACTCCCCAGCAAGACGCCCCAGGCCAGCCGCCTGCGAGGCACGCCGCCCATCACCGCCCAGAGCCACCCCGCCGCTCAGGCAAGGCAGCAGGTTGCAGCACCGTCACACTGGGACGTCCGTGGCGCCGCTGCACCGCCTGCCCAACCCCTGCTTCCCTGTGCTTCCTGCCCGCAATCAGCTCGTGCGTTCACCAGCCCCTTCCCCTCTGCCCTTTGCAGATAGCAGTAGCAGCAGCAGCAGCAGGGGGCAGCAGCAGGTGCACGAGCAGCCGCAGGCGGCGCGCCGCAGCGCGGCCAACTGCGCGCGGCGGCAGCACCCAGCCATGTCCAGCCTGGTGCGCTACCGCTTCAAGAATGCGGTGGCCGAGGACTCGGTGGCCTTTGATGGCGCCGTGATCCAGATCGGCGACGTCAAGCGCCTGATTGCGGTCAAGCGGGGGCTGGGCGCCGACGGCGCGGCGGAGCTCACGCTGTTTGACCCCGCCTCGGGCGAGGAGCACGCCGACGACGCCAAGGTCATCCCCCGCAACTCCCTCGTCCTGGTCAAGCGCGCCCCCGTCGCCAAGTTCAAGCCGCTGCAGAGCGTGGCGGGCGGCGCAGCAGCGCCGCTGCTTGCACCAGCGGCGGCGGCAGCCAATGGCGGCGGCGCACAGCCCCCAGCGGTGGCGGCCGACGAGTTTGGCGGCGATTACTACAGCGAGCAGCCCAAGCCGGCGCTGGTAGCAGAGGATGAGGAGCGGGCGCTGGCCAGCCGGCTGCAGGGCACGGCCGCCTCGTGGATGCGGCAGGTGCGGCAGGGCGCGATGCGGGGGCGCGGCCGCGGCCGGGGCGGCGCCGGTGCAGGGCCACCCTTTGACTACCGCTGCCCCAGGTGAGCTGAGCAGAGCTGCTCAGACCGCATGACCGGGCCGTTGGGGGCAGGCATGACATTGGTTGAGCCGCTCAGGCTGTTGGCAATTTGAAATTGATGAGCTGGGTGCGAGAGAGCAGCAGGAGCGGTCACCATCAGCAGCAGCGGCAGTCAACGCCATAAACCTGTGGGCACCAAGCCTGTGCTTACACCCCACTGTTCTGCTCCCGGCCCTGCTGCAGGTGCGAAGCCGTGGGCGCGCACTGGGTGCAGGAGTGCCCCACCCAGGGCGACCCCAACTTTGACAAGAAGCGGGTGCGGCCGCCGGTGGGCATCCCCATGACCCGCCTGGCACGCTCCGAGGAGGGCGGCCTCGTGCTGCCCGGCGGCCAGATGGGCACGCTGATCGCCAACGAGGATGCCTTTGCACGCGAGGTGCTGGGCCTGCCCACCGCGGCGCCGCCGCCGGGCCAGCAGCAGCAGCAGCAGGGGGGCGGCAATGCCGCAGCGGCAGCAGCGCAGCAGCAGGGCGGCGGTGAGGCCAAGCCGCCAATGCTGCTGCTGGACAGCAAGCCGGCAGCTGACGCTGATGCGGCCGCAGTGAAGCAGGAGCCTGGGGCCGCTGCAGCGGCAGCAGCAGCAGCCTCTGCAGTGCCAGCTGCTGCGGTGCCTGCAGTGCCGGCCGCCCTGCCTGTGCTGGCGGGGGAGGCGGAGCTGGGTGGCATGCCGCTGGCGGGCGCCATGCCCGGCGCCTCCTTCTTCTCGCTCATCATGCACTCGGCGCTGCTGCCGCGCGGCCCGCCCGACTTCCTGCGTGCCGCCTTTGATCGCGAAGAGCCGCTGAGTCGCGCTGGTGCGCTTGTTTGGGGGGATGGTGTGGGAGGTCTGAGAGGTGTCAGGAAGCCTCAGCGCATGCATGAAGATGCTGGTCGGCAGGATGGCTGCATTGCTTGCTGAGACTGCTGCATGTTGCAGTAGCTTCTTCAGCCGTATTGAGGCTGCTGCTTTGCACTGACCTCTGCGCCTGAACTCCCCCCCCACACCCCACACCCCACACCCCCCGCACAGAGTTTGAGCGGCTGCAAGACGACTACTGCACCCGCTTCAAGATGCCGCTGCGGCGCCGCACGCCGCCGCACAGGGCGGCCAGCCGAGAGCGACCAGCAGCGGGGCGGCGCCGCAGCCGCAGCGGGGAGCGTGCAGGGGCGGGGCGGCAGCGCAGCCGCAGCCCAGCATCGCGCGGCGGCAGCAAGCCGGTTGCAGACAAGAAGCCTGACCGGCGGCGGGATGAGAAGAAGGCGGAGGAGCGGCGGCGCGAGGAGAAGCGGGAGGAGCGCAAGGATGCTCGCAGCAGCAGGCCTCGGGAGAGCGACAAGGTGGGCGGCCAGGGGTCCAACAGCAGTGGTTGAGTCAGATGCAAATGTGCAGCACAGTTGCTGTAGGATGTGTCACATGCCATGCTGCAATGCACGTGTTTACTGCCGCCACCATGCAGCAGCACTGGTTCTGAGCACCCACACATTCGCTCCCTCCACTCCCAGGGGTCCAAGCCCAGCCGCAGCGAGCGCAGCCGCGAGCGTTCATGGCGTGCCCCTGCCGAGACCAGCCGCGGCAGCAAGCGCAGCCGTTCGCGGAGCGCGGAGAGGGACCGCTCACGTGGCCGGCGGCGGCGCGAGGAGGGCGTGCCGCACGAAGACCGCTGGCAGCCGGCAGGAGACGCGCCGCAGCCGGCGCCCGAGGCCGCGGCACCCGAGGCTGCGGCAGCCGCTGCCGCACACGATGCGGCCAAGCAGCAGCCCCGCTCTGAATCCAAGTCTGGTGACGCCAGGTGTGCTGCGTGTCGGGTGATGGGCCCAGGCGCCCTCCCCGCAACTTGCCACTATTTGTTTTCCGTTGACACCCCACCACTATCGAGCGCAAAGTATAAAAGCGCTGCCCCAGCCAGCCGTGGGTGGTGGGGCCTCCAGCTTCATCCAGCAGGGCCGTACGGCTGAGGCCAGCATAGGGTGTGCTTCGACTGTTGTGCAGTGTTTTTGGCTGGTCCCTGGTGCTGAACGTGCAGCTGTGTGTTCTGCATGCGGTGCATAAACGTCTCTGCCACGTTCAGCTTGCGCTGCACTGCTTGCCCGGCAAGGGCTGGCAAGTCTGCGCTGCGCCCTGGCCTGGCTGACAACAAACCTCGCTGGTCAGCTTCAGCCATCTGCTGCCTGTTTTGAGAGAGCTGGCCGGAAGGGCAGGGGAGAGGCATGCATCAGACCGGGTGTGGGGGGGGCAGGGCATGCTGGGCAAGTACGCCCTCCTTCATTAAGCTTCCTTGAGTCTTCATCCGTGCGCTCATGCCTCATCAACCGCTCCCACACCCCTGCTTAATTCAGCCTCACCGCTTCCGTCGGTTTTCATCCCAGTTGGGCTAGTGTTTGCATGTTTGTCGCAATTGTTTTCCATAGCTATTCGTACTCGTGCTGCAGGCCTGAGCGCAGCAGCCAGCAGCAGCCAGCCTCCCCCTCCTCACAGCAGCTGGGGGAGCAGCAGCAGCAGGCCGTTGCGCCTGAGGAGCAGCAGGGTGCAGCGGCGGCAGGCGAGGGCGAGGAGCTGGAGCTGGAGCTGCAGTACAGCGGCGGCGAGGGAGAGGGGGAGGGGCGGGAGCCTGATGCCGAGGAGGGCGGTGATGAGAAGCGGCACCGCAGCCGGTGGGTGCCTATGAGTGCAGCCTGCTTGTTCACTTGAATGAGCTGGCAGTTGGCGGGCGGGTGGGAACCAGAAGGCGGTCTGAATTGCATCCGTTGCTGTGCTTGCTTGCCTGCTGGTGTGCCCATTGCTCTTCCGCCTGTTGACCTGCCCCGTCTGCAGGGAGCGCAAGGAGAAGCGGCACAGGAAGGACAAGAAAGAGAAGAAGGAGAAGAAGGAAAAGAAGGAGAAGCGGCACAAGCGGGACAAAAAGGTGGGCAGCAGCAGTGCACAGCTGGGCAGCATGGAAGGGCCCCGAGCGCAAAGTGGTGCACTGTGCCTGTTGCATGGCATGCTTCTGTAGCTGATCGCCTGCCGCCACCGCTGAGCCCAGCATGTATGGTCTGATCTGGCGCACTCGACTCAGTCTGCCCTGCCCTCTGCCCACTTTGAACCCTCCCGCAGGACAAGTCGCCCGATCGCCAGGAGAAGCGGCGGTCGCGCAGCAGAGAGGCCGCTGGCATGGCTGGTGATGAGCCGGCTGAAGCGGCTGGTGAACCGGCAGCAGAGGGGCGGCGGGCAGAGAAGGAGGAGCGGCGGGCGCAGCGCTCGTCAGCCGAGCGTGACCGCCGGCTGGGGCCGCGCCTGTTTGACCGCGCCGTCGCGGCTGCGGTGCGGGACAGCAGCAAGCGCGGCAGCGAGGAGGAAGAGGGGCGGCACCGCAGCGGCAAGCGCTCCCGCAAGTAGAGAGGCCTGCAGACCCCCAGCAGGCTGCCTAGTTAGATACTGCAAGGTAGCTGCTCCAGTACAAGTTTTCCTGCCTGTTCCCTCGCATCTTTAGGAGGTTCCCTCATTCATAGCTAATTTGCACGGTTCGTAACACAATAACGAGTGTCCTCAGATGAGCAGCAGCCATGTAATCACAGCAGTTGGCATCAACAACAGAGAGCACAATTCACAAGGATGAATTGGGTTCAACTAGCAAGCTCCAGACGTGGGGCATGCATATGTTGCCGAATGCGCTGCTGCCGGGTCCAGTGAGCCTCAACAGTGGCCGGGCGCTGCTCACTTCTCCACGCCCATGCCGTAGATGACGCAGCGCTCCTCGCCCGCGCTGCCGTCGGCATAGCGCGGCGCGTAGCGCAGCACAATGTCCAGGCTGCGGTGCGTGCGCTTGCTGCGTGTCATGGACAGCTCGCCCTGCAGAGCAACCGCTGCACCGGGGCAGCAGGTGGGGGCCACCGCCGCGGGCGCCATGCGCACCGGCTCCTTGAGCAGCAGCACCGTCTGCACCCAGTGCGTCTGGGTGCCGGCGGGGGAGGTGGACAGCACCACCGGCTGCTCCTTGCAGAAGCGCTCGCTGAACAGCGTGTCAAACCACAGCACCAGGGAGTGGCACTCCTGGGGGCCTGCGAGGCAGAACGTAGGAAGGAGGGGGCAGGTGGAGGGGTGCAGGGAAATGCAATCCTGCCACGAGCGAGCAGCTCTTTCGAAGACAAAGGCGTTGCACAGTGCAAATCACCAGCCACCCTCCCAGCTTTCCACTTCACTTCCAGCCTCCTCTGCCCTGCGGCACCCACCTGCCCCCACGGTGAGGCGGAAGGGAGCGGTGAAGTCCTGGTCGTCGGCCGCCATGGTGGCCAGGTCAAACCGCTGCAGTGCGGGAGGTGCCCAGGCGATGCGATCATGCATTGCATGGCTGGCCACTGCAAGCGTGCCATGCAGCCGCTACCCAGCAGGTCTGCACACCAGCAGGTGCATCCCGCACCGACACAACAAAAACAGAAGGCAAAGCAGTGCCCAGCACGCCTGCCCACAACAACACCCCTGCCCAGCCCCCCTCACCTGCACGCACTGCGCCTCGGAGATCAGGTCCTCGGCTCGCACGGCGCGCACCACTGCCCGCCGCAGCGCCTCGTCCCGCAGGCTGTCACGCACCGCCTCCATGCTGCGCAGGTGGGGAGGGGAGGAGCGGTTGGTAGGTGCAGGGGTGTGACCACAGGGCAGGGCTGCAGACAAGATGCCGGTTTGGCTTGGTAGAACGGCGGGCTGTGGTGCAGCAGTGGCACAGGTGCAGCAGCACTGGCGGCAGGCGCTGCAACAGCATCGTCTGCCCTGCAGGTTCCCCTTCAGCAGGGCCGCCGCCCCCGCCCGCCCACCTGAAGCCGTAGACGTCGGACCAGAAGCCCAGGCCGCTGGCTCCCGGCCCCGCCGCCGCCAGGTAGATGTGGGCCAGGTCGGGCAGCACGGCGCCGCCGGGGCGCAGCCAGCGGTCGCGGGCGTGCAGCACCGAGCCCAGCATCGACTCAAACAGCAGGGCGTAGCCCATCCACTCGCTGACCAGCACGTCCACCTGCTGCTGCGCCTGCTGTCCCGCCTGCTGCTGCCCCGGCTGCTGGCCCTCGGCATCTGCTGGCGGCAGCGGCAGCGCGTTCAGCGCCTCCACCTTGCTGCTGACGATGGTCACCTGGCCAGCCAGGCCGTTGGCCTCCACGTTGGCGCGAGCATATTTTGCAATCTGCGGCAGAGGAGTGGCAGAGGGAGGTGGTGTGCCCTTGCAAATCACAGCAGCCGCAGGAAATGACACAAGCTGAGTGGATGGCAATGCAGTGGAGGTGTAGGGCAGGCAGGTGGAAAAGCAGCAGCACACCTAGGGCAGGAGATGCAGCCAGCACAGCGACACAGCCCAGCGTGAGCACCACACACAGCCTGGCCCACTCACCTGCTCGCTGCCATCAATGCCCACCACAGCGGCTGCGCCGCTGCGTGCCGCGCACATCGACAGGATGCCCGTGCCGCAGCCCACATCCAGCAGCTTGGCGCCGCGCATGAGCGAGGGGTTCTTCTCCAGCGCGTCGCGATACGCCTCGGTGCGCACCTGCAGGTGGTGCAAGGGCGGCGGAGCAGGCGAGGTGGGTGAGGCAGGACTGAGAGCATGCAAAGGCTCAGCACCCACGGCAACCAACGTGCAACAAAAGAGGGAACGCATCTGGCTGAGAGAAAACTGACCACCAGGCGCGCAGCAAAGCATTGGCTGCGCCCATGCACGGCAGTGGGCCGGATCTGCACAGCTGCCGGCACCCCACCGTTCTTGCATGCCCACCGCATGGACCCTCTGCTGCTTTCCCCGCTCACCTTGTCCGCCAGCATCTCCCGGTGGATGTCAAAGGTGGAGTACGAGTCAAAGTAGGACTCATCAATGCGCTTGGCCTCCTCGTCCTGCGGGGCCGCCGCGCCGCCACCCGCCGCGGAGGTGGAGGCCACCCCGGCGCTACCACTGCCGCCGGCGTCACCCCGCTGCTGCGCTGCCTCAGCTGCCAGCTCACGCATGCCCTCATCAGCCAGCACCACCGCCCTCATGGCCTCCAGCATGCCCCGCAGCGCTTCATTCTCGGCACGTAGCGCTGCCACCTCGGCGGGGTTGGCCGCAGCCGCCGTGCTGCCGGTGTCAGCCGCCCCTGCTGCTGCTGCACTGGCAGTGCCCGCAGCTGCTGCCTCCGCCATCTCCTCGTCGTCCGCCTCCCAGTCGTGGAACAGCAGCTCGTCGTCCATCAGCGCCGGCTGCAGGGGGGGGGTGGGGGAGCATGTGCCATCAGCCGAGGGGGCCGGAGGAGGGTTTGAAGCACAGAGCTTGGTAGGTAACAAGAGCGCTCCGAGCCCATGCAGCAGGGCATGCAGCACTGAGCGGCCGGCCCAATCCAGCAATGCTGTCTCCCCTCGGCATGCCTGCAGGTAGCGGTCGTCCAGCCAGGGAGCGGCGCCGCTGCCGGGCGCAGCAGCAGCCAGGGAGGGCCGTGGGTCCAGCCCTGCTGCGGTCTGCACTCGGATGAAGTTGACCAGCCGAATGGTGCCCAGCTGGTCCAGCCCATGCTGCAGTGGGATTGTTGTGGAAGGGAGGCAATGCCGTGAGAGGGTCGGAAAAGAGCCCGCACAGCACAGCCCTGCACGACATCGTGCCACAGCACCACGTGTCATCACATCGTGCCACAGCACCATCCCACGAGAGCCCACCTGCACACGGAAATCGCGCAGGCCGAAGCCGTGCTGCTCCTGGTCGTGCTGCAGCACTTCTTCCAGGCTCTGGAAGCGCGCGTCCCCAAACAGCGACTGGAAGCCGGTGCCCTCGTCGCTCTCCCAGTCGTCCCAGCCCTCCTCCCCCTCCTGCTCCAGAGGCTGGCTGGCCTCGCTGAGTGAATCGGAGGCTGACATGGCCCAGCCGGATCAGCGACCAGCGGATAGAGAGGTGTGCACCTGCAGCAAGCAGTGGGCAGGCGTTGGCGGCAGAGCTGGCGGCGGCGGCGGCGGCGGCAGCATTTGAGCTGCGCCTGCCCTGGCGCATGCATGCTGTGCGATTGCTGCATGTCGGCCTGCTTATGTCGCACGGCTGCCAGCGAACCGGGCCGCACCACAAAGGCAGAACGTGTTGCCAACTTTCGGGTGCAGCCTCTAGCGAACCTGCCGGTGTGCTTTGCAATAGGCGAGACCAAGCAATTGAGCAAGCTGTGACCACATGCCGGAATTGGAGCCCTTGGCGCATAGGCCTCTGCATGGGGTGCTGGGGTGGCCATTTCAGCGTTTGTTTCGTGATCGGCACTCGCCGCGGTGCTGACATTGTCATCCGATCGCCCCTAAGGCAGCCCGCTTTGACTTGCAGCTCG
>VFQQ010003443.1_pt1 | contig 15347 bp, 10 predicted proteins | sample 3512341 | NCBI WGS metagenome assembly VFQQ01 (sample SAMN10412373, study PRJNA504923) | tailings metagenome | isolation source: Relicate 2 Philex TSF1 revegetated site | place: Philippines: Tuba, Benguet | collected 2017-08-29 | reverse complement strand
GCTTTAATTGCGCCTTGAGTTCAGCCTCGGAGCAAGAGCGGTATGTATGCCTGATACCGCAATATACGGTTGTGTGCCGTTGGTGCATTTCCATCCTTGTGACGCAAGCAAGGAATTTGAGCCGATCTATTAACAAGGGAAAATTTTGCGACTTCAGGTAGTCCTTGAGAGATAGAACGACCCGCATTTTGATTTTAGCTAATTTGGTCTTAGCGATCGAAACCTTGGTGACATCCGCTGTGTCAACCGCATAACCTAGAAACTCCAGTGTTCCGGGGGACTTCGTTCTTAAGTGCAGAGTCTTATGCTTATTGATCGAAAGCCCTTCGGGCAAACAGGACAGTAGCTGCTTTTCCACATTGCGATTATCGAGATCGTGGACAATGCAGATGTCGTCTACGTAACGTGAATAGTAAGAAACTCCTTCCACGCATTGCATTTTTTGATCGAGTTCTTGAAGAATGTAATCTGCTAGTGTGGAACTGATGCCAATGCCGCGTGGAAGGCCTTTGTAAGAATAGTGATTTATTAGATAACGATTTAGTGATTTTAGGTGGTTCAGGGCAGCGCTGTTTCGAAAGCCACAAAGCTCAAGTCTTTCAATAGCCCAAGAGAATTTTACGGACTCAAAAAAACTTTTTATATCAGTCCGAAGTATGTTCGTTTCGTCCTCGCCACTAAGGGCGACTAGAAGTTGGGCAACTTCGCGATCACGATGAACAAGTGTTGTTGAAAGGGACGACCTTAGGAGTTGATCGGTCCTTCGTAGGCATAACACGTCATATAGATGTGTGACGGGATAAATATCCTTTCCACGGAGAGATCTTTTTAAGATCGTCTGAACTTGAAAGCTGGTTGCATAGAATTCACCTGAGATTCTTTTAGCTTCGGCTTCTATCCGTGGCGTATCGAGTTTGTTTCTCCAAATATCTTCGGCACGAATACACCGACGTAACTCCTCGGCGGTATATGAGTATTGGGCGAGGCTGTGGAATACGTGCATGCGACAGGTTAGGAGGGTCGATAGGACGCTGAAGCGAGGTCAGGGTTTGTGATTTGTGGCATCACTTGCGCGTATTCTCCTCGAGTGTCATTTGGCAGAGGAGGGAACGAGCGTGGAAATTGATAGTGAGCGAACGCAGAACACGGGTGCCTCACCTGTCTCTGCGAGACAAAACACGGTCGAAGCGAGATGGCGGGGCGAGGGCATCTTTCCCGTCTGTTCCAACGGGGCCCTGAGCAAAGCCGGACCCAAGCATGAGGGCAATCCAGTTTGCTCTCAGCAGTAAGCCATAAGCTTTAAGCGCTAAGCCCTCCCGCGCCACCGCCCGTCGCTAATGACCTCCATCCGCGGCCAAGATTCTATGCCCGTCGATTACGCAGCAGGCCACGGAGCCAACAGGGAGTAGATTTTCATCCTTCACTCCCGGTCCAAAATCTCCGTTCCCTCTGTTCCCTTCTGTAAAAACCTGTCTCTGCAGCGAACGCCTTCGTCGGCATCCTTCCGCGCCGCCTCACGGCGCGATCTTCAGCTGGCGGATAAAGTTGTCCGCCTCCCGCATGGACTTCTCCATCTCGGCGATGAGCTGGGAGATGTCGCCCTGCAGGCTGCGGCTGGTGGCGTCGAGGGCGCGGAGGGACTGGGCGTTCAGGTTGTGCTTCAGGAAGAGCACCTGGTCGCGGAAAGTCACCAGCACCGGTTCCATGCCCGCGGCGGCGCGCCGCATGGTCGCCATGAGGTCGGTGTAGCGGATGCGGGTGGCGCCGAGCTGCTCCTGGCTCTGGCGGCGGAGCTCGGGATTGCTGTAGAGCGCGAGCTCGTTGCCCCACTCCTCGAAAAGCGCGGTGGCGACGGCATCGATCGCGGCGATGCGCTCATGCACGGCCTTGGCGCGCGCCTCGCTCCGCTTCAGCTCGGTGTTCAGCTCGTCGTATTTTTTGCGCAGTTCGCCGCCCTCGACGCGGGTGACGGCGAGGAAGGCCTGCAGGGCGTCGGCGAACTGCTCCTTGGCCTCGGCCTGCGCCTCCTGCGCCTTCTCCACGCGGGAGACGAGGATGTCGCGCTTGGCGTAGCCGGCCTTCTCCATCGCGCCGTAGTAGGCGGACTGGCAGCCGGTCAGTGCGAGAGCCACGGGCAGCAGCAGGAGCAGCGGGAGGAGTTTTTTCATGGGCGGGGTGCCGGCGATTTACACGGACCCTTCGCCGGAGGTGTCGGTTCCCGTCTCCGCGATCAGGGCGAGGGCCGTCTCGGCGTCTTCCTCGGCCACCTGCACGCGCACGCCGCTGCTGCTGGCGAAAAGGTAGGGCGGGGCCGTCTGGGCGGTGAGCTCGTCGGGGACGAAGGCGGTGATGCCGCTGCCCGCGAGCATGGATTTCAGCATGAGGGCCTCGTCAACCGAGGGACAGTGGGCAACCGTGACCATGCCCGCAGCGTAATCCACGGCCGGCCGATGGCCAGCCGAAGCGGACGGTTTTTATTTCACCCGGGCGCAGACGATGCAGTCGCGCGGCGCGGGGCCGATATTCGGCGCTACATGCCAGCGGCGCAGAATGCCCTCGCGGGTCATGCCGGCCTTCTCCATCACCCGGGCGGAGGCGGGGTTGTCCACATCGCAAAAGGCCCAGGCGCGGAAAATCTCCGGCTCGCCGTCGGTCCAGTCGAGCAGGGCGCGCAGGGCCTCGGTCATGAGCCCCTGGCCCCAGTGCGCCCGGCCCAGCACGTAGCCGAAAAGCGCGCGGTTCCCTTCCAGCACGAGGCCGATCGAGCCGGCGACGGCGCCGGTGCGGGCCAGCCGGATCAGGTAGGCGTAGTGGCCGGAGTCGCGGACCCAGTCGAGCGCCCGCGCTTCCAGGAAATCCGCCAGCGGCCCCGCTTCGGCGTAAGGCCGCCAGGTCAGGTAGCGTGTCACCTCCGGATCGCCGGCATAGGCCGCGAGGGCTTCCGCCGCGTCCTCCCGCCGCGGCGGGGCGAGGCGCAGCCGGGCGGTGGCAAGGGTGGCCGGCGGGCGGGGCATGGTGTTTTATGAACGGCCCGCGGCTCCTGCCGGTCAAGGGCGCGGAAATATTTTCAGCGCAGGCCTTGATTTCCGCCGCGGTGGGGCCGTATGGCTAGGTGTCCCCATTTCCATGATGAAGCCCAGTCATGCCTCCAATTACGGCCACCTCACGGTGGAACGCCTTGGCATGTCCCCGAGCTTTGCCCGCCGTGCCCGGATTTCCACCGTTCGTGATGGTTGGAATTTCACCCTTGGAAGTGGTGTCACCTGAACTGCAAAAACAACCGTTCTCCGCCGACCCACTTCCGCCCGGAAGTGGGTTTTTTGTTACCAGCAGAGGCCGCTTCCGGGAGCCAGGCAAACCCCGCTCCCATGACCTCCACCTTATCTCCCGCCGACCGGCTGATTGACACGCTTTCCGTCGTGGAATCCGTGCTGCGCCAGCTCGGCCGACGTCTCCCGCCACATGTTTCCCGCGAGGATCTCGCGAGCGCCGGCAAGGTCGCGCTCGTCGAGGCCCTGCTGCGCTTCGACGGTCCCGACCGCGAGGCCCGCGCCTTCTGCTACGCGCGCGTCCGCGGTGCGATGCTCGACGAACTCCGCCGGCTCGACCCGCTGTCGCGGCGCACCCGCACGCGCGTCAAGACTGTGACCCGCGCCACCCACGTGCTCACCGGCCGGCTCGGCCGCGAGCCGGCGGATTTCGAGGTGGCGGCGGCCACCGGCCTGAGCATCAGCGCGGTGCGCGAAGCCAACCGCTTCGCCGTCACCGCCCCCTGTCCGCTCCATGGCACGGCGGAAGACGCGGCCTTCGAGCTGCCCGATCTCCACGCGCCCTGCCCGGCGCGCCGGGCCGCCGACGAGGACGCGGCCCACTCCGTGCGCGCGGCCCTCGCCCGGTTGCAGCCCAACCAGGCGCTGGCCCTGCGCCGCTATTACCTGGAGGAAGCGACGCTCGACGACATCGCCGGCGAACTCGGGGTGTCGCGCGAACGCGCCCGCCAGATCCGCGCCGCCGGCGAGAAACACCTGCGTGCCGACTTCATCGTCCTTGCGCTGTGGCAATCCTTCCTTGCCCGGCGCTGATCACAAAACCAACCCGGCCGGCCCGGGCGCTGCGCCATACGGCGTCCCGGACCGGCCGGAGAATTTATCCTCCGACCAATTCAGTCATGAAATCTTTCCCGTTCCTCCGCCTCGTGCCCAATCCGCTCAAGCGCCGGTCTTTGGCCGGCCGCGCGCCGCCGTTGCCGCTGGCCGACGACCAGCCCGCCGTGCGCTACATCCCGGTGTGGCTGGGCACTCAACTCATGCCCTTTCCGGTGGTGATGCCGCCGCACCGCCGGAAACGTCCGGGATCCGATTGCGCGGACTGACGACGCCTCACGCCACCGGCGCCCACGCCCCGGTCTGCATCGAGGTGAGGATGGCGCCGACCACGCGCTGGGCGCGGAGGCCGTCGGCGAAGGTGGGGAAGTCCACCTTCGCCCCGCGGATGGCGTGCACGATGGCCGCCGGCGTGGTCGGTTGGCTGCGCCCGGTGAATTCCGTGGGCAGTTTTTGCAGCGGCAGGTCGGTTTTCCACGTGGCGTAGCGCGTGAGCGCGGCCCCGGCGCGGAGCCAGATTTCCTCGGGATGGTCGGAGTGCACGGCGAGCGTGCCGCGTTCGCCGGAGATCTCGATGCGGAAGAAATTGCCGTAGCCGGGCGCGATCTGGGTGGTCTCGAAGGTGGCGATGACGCCGCCGTCGAGCTCCGCGAGCCAGGCGGCGTTGGTGTCGGTGGTCACGGGCCGCGGCCGGCCGGCGGCGTCGGGTTTTTCCGGGATGAGCGTCTGCGCCAGGCCGACGATGCGGCGGTAGGCGAGGCCGGTGAGAAAATGGACGCCGTCCACCATGTGCACGCCGAGGTCGCCCAGCGCGCCGAAGCCGGCGAGGGCTATGTCGTTGCGCCAGGAATGCGGCGTGGCGGGCGCGCCGAGGAAGCTTTGCAGGTAAACGACGTTTACCCGCAGGAGGCGGCCGAGTTCGCCGCCGCCGAGGAGTTCGCGGGCGAAGCGGAAGGCGGCGACATTGCGGTAGGTGAAATTGATGCCGCCGAGTTTGCCGGCCTTGGCGCGGGCCGTCTCCATCGCCTCGGCCTCGGCCACCGTCATGGCCATGGGTTTTTCACACGCGACATGCGCGCCGTGGGCCAGGGCGAGCAGCGTGAAGGGATGGTGGAATTTGTTGGGCGTGCAGACCGAGACGAGATCGGGCCTGGTTTCGCGCAGCATCACTTCCGCGTCGGTGAAACGCGGCGCCCCGGCGTGCGGGCCGGAGAGGCGCCACGTCCGCGGGTCGGCGGGGTCGGCGATGCCGACGACCTCGATGCCGGGGAGGTCGGCGATGGCCTGGAGGTGAACCTGGGCGATACCGCCGGCGCCGATGACGGCGTAGCGGAGCGGGGTGTCATTCATGGGTGGGCGGGGAAGAGCGCGCATCCTGGGCCGGCAGGCTGTTGAAACGCAACTTCTCCTCCTCGCGTTCGAGATACGGGATGCCCTTTTCCAGCCAGTCCGGCGCCGGGGCGCCGCGCAGGAAGTGGTCGAAGAACTGCCACATGCGCTGGGAGAAGTCCTTCAGGCCGGCCCGCCGCCGCAGACCGTGCAGCTCGCGGTGGTAGTTGAAAAACCACACCGGTTTGTCGTGCCGGCGCAGGGCGAGGAACAGCTCGATGCCCTGTTGCCACGGCACGGCGTCGTCGTGGTCGTTGTGCAGGATGAGCAGCGGCGTCTCGACCTTGTGGGCCTGGAAGACCGGGGAGTTGGCGAGGTAGCGCTCGGTCGCCGCGGTGAGCGGCGCGCCGATGCGGCTCTGCGTCTGCTCGTATTGGAACAGCCGCGGAATGCCCGGACCCCAGCGGATGCCGCCGTAGGCGCTGGTCATGTTGCCGACCGGCGCGCCGGCCTCGGCGGCGCGGAACCGGTTGGTTTGGGTCAGCATGTAGGCGATCTGGTAGCCGCCCCACGAGTGGCCCTGGATGCCGATGGCGTTTTCATCCACGAAGCCCTGCGCCACCAGCGCGTCCACGGCCGGCAGCACGCACTTCAGCGCGCTCGGGCCGGGCTCGCCCTCGGTGTAAACGATGTCCGGCGTGAGGATGATGTAGCCGTTGCTGGCGTAGAGCGGGAAGTTGATGTTCTGCTGCGGCGCCGGCGGCGTGAAGCGGTGCACGATCTGCGAAAGCCGTTCGTAGATATAGACGATGACGGGATACTTTTTCTTCGGATCGAAATCCGCCGGCTTGTAAACCGCGGCCTGCAGCGGCACGCCGTCGGCGTTGGTGAAGTCCATCAGCTCCGCGGTGCCCCACCGGAACGGCGCGAGCTGGGCGCCGCCGTCGGTGACCTTTTTGAGGCCGTCGAATTCGGCGTTGGTGACGTGGATGTCCGGGAACTCGTCGAAGCGAGAGGCGGTGACGAGGAGCACGTCGGCCTCCAGCGCCCGGCCGGCGTAGGTGAAGGCCTTGTCGTCCCACAGCAATTTGGCCGGCCCGGCGCCGAGGCTGAAGCTGCTGAAGAAACCCGTCGCGCGTGTGGTCTCGCTTTCGCCGCGCAGGACGACGGGTTGGTTCAGGTCGATCCCGCGGTCTTCCGCATCGGCCTCGCGCGGCTCGGTGTTTTGGATGCGGTAAATGATGCGCCGGTTGCGGCCGTCGCCCTGCGTGACGTTGACGGGGGCGCTCCCGTCAACCGGCACGCCCCACACATCGTAGCGATCATAAAGCAGCACCGCGGAGCTGTCGCTGCCCCAGCCGGCCCAGCCGTGGGCGGGCGGCGGCTCCGGGGTGTCGTGCAGTTCCTGCGCGAAGCTCACCGGCAGCGCGGCGGTGAGGTTGCGGCGTTCGCCGGTGGCGGTGTCGAGCAGGTGCCAGTGGCCCGCGTCGTAATACGCGGCCCAGCGGCCGTCCGGCGACCAGCCGAAACCGGGGCCGCCGCGGCGGTTGCCGATGCCGTGGCGCAGTTTCTCGATGATGAGCCGGCGTTCGCCGGTGGCGGTGTCCACGAGATAAATGTCGGCATACAGGCCGTCGAAGTCCGCGAGCCGGCGGTAGGGGCGGCTGTCGTAGCCGAGGGCGCGCGTGCCGTCGTCGCTCAGGCTGATTTCCGGCAGGGTCTCGTCGGCCAGCTGCGTGAAGCGGCCGCCGGCGAGGTCGAACACGCCGCGGTAGGTGCGGTTGCGCTCGCGCGCCGCCTGCACCTGCTGCGCCGGCTGCACGAAGTCATCGTGCCAGCTCCAGAGATCGGCGGACACGACATCCTCGGGATCGATGGCCGCGGGTTTGGCGGGCTTGGGGCGGGGCGGGGCGGTGCCGAGATAGAGTTTGCGCCCGTCGCGCGAAAAGGCCGGCGCGGCCTTGTCGCTGAGTTGCAGCGGCGCGGGCGGCGTGAACTCCAGCGGCGTGGCCTGGGCGGCGCCCCGCGGCCAGTGCATCGCGCGGAGCGGTCCCTTGGCCGGCGCGGCGAAGAAGGCGGCCTGGGTCTGTTCCCGATCCCAGGCCAGCTTGGAGTAGGTGCCGGGGCCGCGGACGAGGGCGCGCGGGGCACTGTCCGCGCCGGGCGTGACGGCATACACGCCGTTGAGCTGCTCGTCTTTCGCCGAGACGGTGAGCAGCAGCGTGCGGCCGTCCCGGGCGAAACTGTATTCCACGACCTCCGGGAAAACCCACTCGCGATCCGTGGCGAGGTCGCGCAGCACGAGATCGGTGCCGGGGGCCGGTTTGCCGGCCTCGGGTTTGGGCGCCGGGGCCGGAGCCGCGGCAGGCGCGGGCTTGCGGAACCAACGGCGCTTTTCGGGAACCGGCGGTGCCGGCGGGGGCGGCGGCGCGGCTTCCTTCAGGTAGGCGACCCAGGCGCCGCCGCGGGCGGGCACTTGGAAGCTTTTCACGGCCGGCACGCGCCGGCTTTCCCCGGTGGCGAGGTTCAGGAGCAGCAACGGCGATTTCGGCTGGTCCTCGGGCTTGGCCTTTTTGATGCGGGCTTCGACCTGCTCGGCCTTGGTGGGAAAAAGGCCGGCCACGAGAAAGGTGCTGTCGCTGGTCAGGGCAATCCGCACCTGCCGTGGCGGCGGCGTGTCCTCGGGATTGGGCGAGACCGGCGGGGGAAAAGGCGCGGGCGGCCGGGCGCCCGCGGGTTCCCGCCATTCGCGGCCCGTGGCCAGATGGCGCACGACGACCTGGCCGTCGTCCACCTGCGGCATGTCGGAATAGGCCAGCCACTGGCCGTCGCGCGAAAGCTGCGGCGTGTGAAATTCCCGCCAGCCGTCGAAGTCGGCGGGCGAGAGGGGCCGCCGGGCGTTTTCCGCCCAACCGGAAACGGTGAGCAGCAGACAGACCAGGGACCAGAGTGGCAGGCGGCGGGAAGAACAGGGGCGGGTCATCGGTGGCAGGTTGCGATCAGAGGTGCGGGCTGGGAAGAAAAAGTGAACAGAGAGTTGCGCGTTGTGCCAACCACCACGGCGGTCATACTGCGTCGCATGAACCCCGCCCCGTCTCCGGCCGGTTGTCTGGCTTGCGGGGTTTGCTGTTGCTCGCTGCTGCCGACCTATGTGCGGCTTTCGGGTGAGGATTGGGCGCGGCTGGGCGACGCCGTGGAGCAGGTGGCGCACTTCATCGGCCACCGCGCCTACATGAAGATGGCGGCCGGCCACTGCGCGGCGCTTCAGGTGCGCCCCGGCGCCGCCGGCGGGCGGGAGTATTTCTGCACGGTTTACGACCGCCGGCCGCAGGTTTGCCGCGAGCTCGCGCGCGGTTCGCCGGAATGTCTCGGGGAAATCGCCGCGAAGGGCGGCCGCGCTGGATTGGTGACATAACCGGATGTTGTCCTTGGCGTCCGGGGGCGCGCACCCTACAACGACCCTTCGTATTCGCCCACCGTGACCCGCTCAAATCCCCGCTCCACCCCCATCCGTCCCCTGAACAAGCTCATGGCCGCCAACCGCGGCGAGATTGCCGTCCGCATTTTCCGCGCCGGCACCGAGCTGGGACTCCACACCGTCGCCATCTACGCGCAGGAGGACCGCTTTTGCATCCACCGCTACAAGGCCGACGAGTCCTACCAGATCGGCCACGGCAAAGGTCCCGTCGCCGCCTACCTCGACATCGACTCCATCATCGGCGTCGCCCGGGAGAAAGGCATCGACGCCATCCACCCGGGCTACGGGTTCCTCTCGGAGAACGCCGACTTCGCCCGCGCCTGCGAGAAGGCCGGCATCGCGTTCGTCGGCCCGCGGCCCGAGTTGCTGGAGATGATGGGCGACAAGACGGCCGCCCGCGCCCTCGCCAAAAAAATCAACGTCCCCGTGCTGCCCGGCACCGAGGAGCCGATCACCGACCGCGAGGCGGCGCTGAAGACGGCGAAGGAGATCGGCTTTCCGCTCATCATCAAGGCCGCCTTCGGCGGCGGCGGCCGCGGCATGCGCGTCGTGCAGAAGGCCGCCGATCTCGGCGCGCTCCTCGACGAGGCGCAGGCCGAGGCCGGCCGCGCCTTCGGCAACCCGGCGGTCTTCCTCGAGAAATACATCCCCCGCGCCAAGCACATCGAGGTGCAGATCCTCGGCGACCAGCACGGCAACGTCATCCACCTGCACGAACGCGACTGTTCCGTGCAGCGCCGCCACCAGAAGGTCGTCGAGGTCGCGCCGAGCTTCGGCCTCCCGCCGGGGATCATCGGCGAACTCTGCTCGGCCGCCGCGCGCATCGCCCGCGAGATCCGCTACGACAACGCCGGCACGGTCGAATTCCTCTACGACCTCGACCGCCACGAGTGGTTCTTCATCGAGATGAACCCGCGCATCCAGGTCGAGCACACCGTCACCGAGGTCATCACCGGCCTCGACCTTGTGCGCGCCCAGATCCTCATCGCGCAGGGCCACGCCCTGCACTCGCCCGAGGTCGGCATGCCGGCGCAGGCCGACGTGCCGCGCAACGGCTACGCCATCCAGTGCCGCATCACGACGGAGGACCCCGAGAACAAGTTCGTGCCCGACTACGGCCGCATCCTCGCCTACCGCTCGCCCGGCGGCTTCGGCGTGCGCCTCGACGGCGGCATGGGTTACGCCGGCGCCGTCATCACGCCCTTCTACGATTCGATGCTCGTGAAGGTCATCACCAGCGGCCAGAGCTACGGGATCGCGATGAACCGCGCCCGCCGCGTGCTCAGCGAGTTCCGCATCCGCGGCGTGAAGACGAACATCCCGTTTCTCGAAAACGTCATCACGCACCCGCTTTTTGTTTCCGGCCAGGCCACCACCACGCTGATCGACACCTCGCCCGAGCTCTTCACCTTCAAGCCCCGCCGCGACCGCGCCACGAAGCTCCTCAGCTTCCTCGGCAACGTCACCGTCAACGGCAACCCGCACGCCAAGGGCTACCGCCCGGCCAAGCCGTTCCCGGCCGTGCCCGTGCTCGGCCAGGACGACCGCACCCCGCCCCCGGCCGGCACGCGCGACCTGCTGCTCAAGCTCGGCGCCAAAAAATTCGCCGAATGGACGCGCAAGCAGCAGCGCCTGCTCATTACCGACACCACCTTCCGCGACGCCCACCAGTCGCTCATGGCCACGCGCGTGCGCAGCTACGACATGCTGGCGAGTGCGGGCTGGATCGCCCGCCGCGCCCCGCAGCTCTATTCGCTCGAGATGTGGGGCGGCGCGACCTTCGACACCGCGATGCGCTTCCTCAACGAGGATCCCTGGGCGCGTCTGCGCGACCTCCGCGCCAAGGTGCCGAACATCTGCTTCCAGATGCTCCTCCGCGGCGCCAACGCCGTCGGCTACACCAACTACCCCGATGCCGTCGTCGCCGGCTTCGTGAAACACGCCGCCGCCAGCGGCATGGACATCTTCCGCATCTTCGACTCGCTGAACTACCTGCCCAACCTCCGCGTCGCGATGGAGACCGTGCAGGACACGCATGCCGTCTGCGAGGCGGCCATCTGCTACTCCGGCGACATCCTCGACGAGCGGCGCGACAAGTTCACGCTGCAGTATTACGTGAAGCTGGCGAAGGAGCTGGAGCGCATGGGCGCCCACGTCCTCGCCATCAAGGACATGGCCGGTCTCTGCCGTCCCCACGCCGCGCACAAGCTCGTGAAGACCCTCAAGGAGGAGGTCGGCCTGCCCGTCCACTTCCACACGCACGACACCAGCGGCGTCAACGCCGCCTCCGTCCTGCGCGCCGCCGAGGCCGGCGTGGACATCGTGGACCTCGCCACCGCGTCGATGTCGGGCAGCACCGCGCAGCCCAACCTCAACTCCATCGTCGCCGCGCTTCAGCACACGCCGCGCGACACCGGGCTCGACCTGGCCGCGCTCGACCAGTTCTCCGACTACTGGGAGCAGGTGCGCACGTTCTACGCACCCTTCGACACCGCGCCCAAGACCGGCTCCGCCGAGGTCTATCTCCACGAGATGCCCGGCGGCCAATACACCAACCTCAAGGAGCAGGCCGCCTCGATGGGCGTCGCCCACCGCTGGCCCGAGATCGCGCGCGCCTACGCCGAGGTCAACCGGCTCTTCGGCGACATCGTCAAGGTCACGCCCTCCTCCAAGGTCGTCGGCGACATGGCGCTCTTCCTTTTCTCGCGCGGCATCAGGCCCGCCGATGTCGTCAACCTGCCGCCCGGCGAGACGCCCTTCCCCGAGAGCGTGATCGACATGCTCACCGGCGGCCTCGGCTGGCCCGACGGCGGCTGGCCCGTGCAGATGTGGCGCGCCGTGCTCGGTGAAAAACGCTTCAAGGAGGCGCAGGCCAAATACAAGGCCGCCCTCGCCGCCGAAAAGAAACGCGGCCGGAAGAAGCTCAAGCCGGATGAGTCTGTGCTGAAAAAACTCCGCGCGGAGCTGGCCGAAAAGCTCCGCCGCGAGCCCACCGACGACGAGTTCTACTCGCACCTCATGTATCCGCAGGTCTTCGCCGACTTCGCGAAGCACCAGCGCGAATACGGCGACGTGAGCGTGCTGCCCACGCCCGCGTTCTTCTACGGCCTCAAGCCCCGCGAGGAAATCTCCGTCGAGATCGAGGAGGGCAAGGTGCTCATCATCCGCCTCGTAAGCGTGGGCGAGCCCGACAAGGACGGCCGCCGCCCTGTGACCTACGAGCTCAACGGCATCACCCGCGAGGTTTTCATCCAGGACAGGAGCGTGGCCGCGACCGCGAAGTCGCGCCCCAAGGCCGATCTCGCCGATCCGAAGCAGGTCGCCGCGCCCATCCCCGGCCTCATCGCCGTCCTCTCCGCCTCCGTCGGCGCGAAAGTCGCGAAAGGCGACCGCCTCTTCATGATGGAGGCGATGAAGATGCAGACCTCCGTTTACGCGCCCGCCGACGGCGTCGTCGCCGAACTCCACGCCGCCGTCGGCGATACCGTCGAAGCCAAAGACCTCATCGTGAAGCTGCGGTAGGAGATTTAGTCCTGTGCGAGTCGCAGCCGTGCCAAGCCCATCGGCCAGAAATTTTGGCCGCGGAGTTTGCCGGTGTAGAGCAGGGTGAAGGTGCCGTCGTCCTCCGGGACGAGGCCGAGCGGGGTGCGGATGTCCTCGGACCACTGGGCCGGGCCGGCGGGCGGTTGCACGGCCAGCGGCCGGCCGCGGCTCCAGTTTCTTCCGTCCTTCGACCAGGAAATCCCGACGTGCAGGCCGTCGGCCACGTAGGTATCGCCCGGCGCGCAATTGTCGTAAACCGCCACGAAGGTGTCGCCGATTTTTGTGACCACGGGATTTTCGATGAACACGGGCTCGATCGGCACGGGATTGCCGGAGGCGCAACGGGTCCACGGTCCGGCGAGCGCGGAGGCCTCGGCGAGGCCGACCGGCCAGTTGCCCAGCGGCCAGTGCTGGTGGCTGCAATAAAAGGACAGCCAGCGGCCGTTGACCTCGTAGGGGAAAAACGAAGCCGTGCCCTGCTGGCCTTCCCACGACTGGCTGGCGGCGTCGGGCTGCAGCACGATCTCGTGATCGCGATAGGGTCCGCCGATGCCCTCCGGGCCGGCAACCACCGAGACGGCGCGCCAGATCTGGCCGTGCATGTGCAGGCCCTCGCGTTCGCCCTGACCGGGACGATAGGCGACGTAGAACAGATTCCAGCGGTTCTCGCTTTCGTTGAAGACCGGGATGGGCGTCCACAGCGAGAAACGGTTGTCACCGGGCACGAGGGTGCCGGCGGTTTCATACAAGGTGCGCACGCGGCTCCAGGTGAGCGCGTCCGGACTCGTCCAGTAGGCGAGGCGCATTTTCACCCAGAACGGGTCGTCCGCCATCTCGGCGGTGAAGAGATGGTAGCGCCCGCCGTGCCGCAGGACGCGCCCGCCCTCGAAACCGTAGCGGTTGCCCGCGAGCCCGGGATGGCCGGGCCCGATGACCGGAGAAGGCGGGGCGGAGAGAAGGGTGAAGCGCATGGGATCGGAGGGGAAACGGAGGGATGGAAGAATCCGGTGCCGAAGAAAGGAGGGAGGGTCCGGTGCCGGCAGCCACAAAAAAGCACGGCGGCACCGGTGCCGCCGTGCTTTCTCAAACCAGACCCAAACAATCAAAAGCGGACCAAGGCGGTGAGCAGGTAGCTTCTCGCCGGACCCCAGCCGTAGCCGTCGAAGAACAGCTTGTCGGTGAGGTTGTTGATTTTGGCGCTGAACTCCCACTCCCGGCCGCCGATCTTGGTGTTGTAGCCGAGCAGCAGATCGAACCGGTCATAGGCCGGGTTTTTCAGGTTGGGTGCCTGCTGGCCCCAGGGCAGGATTTCCGGCTTCGACACCACGCCGCCGCCGATGCTGAAGCCGCGCAGGTTGCCGGAGGAGAAAGTATATTTGGTCCAGAGCGAGTAACTCCACTCGGGCACGCCGGGCAACCGCTGGCCGACATAGGCGGGGTTGTCGTCGCTGACATAGACGGTGTCCATGACCGCGCCGCTGAAGATCACCTGCCAGTCCGGGGTAACCGCATAAAAGACATCGAGGTCCACGCCTTTGGTGCGCTGCAGCCCGGTGGTTTCCCAGAACGCGGGGTTGGTGTTCAGGATGATGCGGGCGAGATTTTTCTTCTCGATGTGAAACCAGCTCAGCGTGGCGGAAAAACGCTTGTCGAGGTCGAACTTCAGGCCGACTTCCAAGCCCTCGCCGGTTTCCGGGGGGAGCGAGGAACCGTCGGGGTTGACAATCTCATTGGCCAGCAGCGAGCGGCTGAACGAACTGTAAACGGTGAAACCGGGCTGGTCCTTGATCGGGGTGAAGGACAATCCCAGCAACGGGGTGGTAGCAGACGAGTCGGAATCGGTCGGCTGGGGCGGAAGCAGCCCAAAGGGCCCGTTGGCCGGATCCATGGGGTAGAACAATTGCTTGATATTGATCTGGTCCCGCCGAATGCCGGCCAGCACCCGCAGCCGGCGCTCGAACAGATAATTGTGAAACAGCAGGTAGGGGGCGTTGTAGGATTGCTCGCGGGTGTAGTAAAACTGCTGCTGCCACTGGGTGCCGTTGGTGGCGGCCACGTTTTGCAGAATCGAGCGCGGGGTGTTGGCCCAGTTCTGCGCATCGTAACCGGTCAGGGTGACGAAATTGACCTTCGGCCACAGCGCGGAATCGGCCATGACGAAGTAGGACATTTCCAGGTCGAACTTGTAGAACTCCATCCCGGCCACGATCTGGCTCTCGATCCAGTCGCGCTTGAAAGTGTAGTTCAGGGAAGCGGTGAGATTGTTCTGGATACGGTTCGGCCAGCGAAAAGCCAGCGGCATGGCCTGCTCGTTGTAGGACGGAGGATCCACCGGCCGGGTCACCCAGCCTTCATTCTGACCGTTGGTGTTAATCTCCTGCAGTTTGTTCTGCATCCAGTTGTAATTGATAAAAATGCTCAGGTCGTTCGCGAAGGTGTGGGAGAAGTCGATGTCGTAGCGGGTGACAAAGGTGTCGTGGTGGTTCCGCGGACCCGCGCCGGCATGCACGCCGTCATCACGCTGAAATTTGTTGATGAGCTTGTAGGTGTTGAAAACGTAGTCCCCGTCGAAAATGCCCGACGGCCCAAACTGGGCCATGTGGTAGCCGTCGCCGTAGGGCCGGGGCAGGGTGCGCTTGCTGCTCATGTATTCGCCGCCGACCATCAGGTAGGTCTTGGGCGTGAGGTGCCAGCGCACCGAGCCGGCGACCACGCCGCGTTCGGAGAGATTGTAGAGCCCGGGTCCGTCGGAGGTTTCGTGCGCCGCCACAAAGCGGTAGGTGAGGTCCTGCCGGTCGAAAAAAGTGCCGCCCAAGTCCAGTTCCGTGCGCAGCTTCTGGTTGGAGCCGACCATCAGGCGCAGGTCGTTGATCCGGTAGGACACCGGCTTCTTG
>VFQQ010003442.1_pt1 | contig 15354 bp, 11 predicted proteins | sample 3512341 | NCBI WGS metagenome assembly VFQQ01 (sample SAMN10412373, study PRJNA504923) | tailings metagenome | isolation source: Relicate 2 Philex TSF1 revegetated site | place: Philippines: Tuba, Benguet | collected 2017-08-29 | reverse complement strand
GAGCGCAGCGCGTGAGCAAAATTTTCTGAAGGGGCCTTGCGCAGCCTCTTTATTTCACCTTTGGGCCGGCCTGCGCGTGAGAGGGGAAAGAAAGCAACTGCAAGGGAAAAATTTGCGTGACTGGTTTGCGCGTTGGCAAAACGTCTTGCTCATCGAAGTTTTTTAATCCATTATTAAACCAATTCTTGGTTCAAAACAAACCAATGAAATTTAACACATTTGTTTTGAACATTAGAATGGTTATACCGATTGGACGGTATTGCAGTAAAAAGTGGAAAAAAATCGCGGGATGTGGCATTTAGGAATACAATTTTATTATGTATAGCAAACTCAATGGTTGGAAAAATTTACTTTTCCCACATAACTATTAGATGTTAATCAATCGTAGTTATAATAACAATTTACTTGTATGAATTTGCAAGATTTTGTTGGTAAATCCTAGCTTTATTGCAATTTAAAATCATCAAAATAATTAAAAATCCGCTGCTGCTGTATGTTGAAATAGCTATTTAAGGAATGATTAACTAAGCAATATTCATTCCAATCAAATCGACTCTTCTAGTAAATTTTCATAATATGATTTATTATTTATTTTCGATTTTAGCCAAGCTGTCATAGAAATATACTCTTTGCTACCAGGAAAAAATAAAGTGTTTTTTTGAATTTTTGCTATAGTCTTTTCCATGTTATCCAATTTATTATCAATCAACCTAAGCAGTAAATTCATTGTTTGTTTAACTCTAGCTTCGGCTGATTGTACATATTTTACTTTGTATCTTCTTATTACCTTCCTAGCAATAGTTTCTGCATATTCCTTATCGCCAATTTCAAAATAAATTATCGCACCAATAGCTTCGCAATACATTAACATTTCTTTACCTAATCCTTCTGATTTTAGGAACTTATTATGGTAATTTCTCATTACCTCTTGGTAGCAACTAAGTGCATCCAGTAAATTATTATCACAAAAGCAAAGAGCAATTCGATTAATGCGCAATAGAAAATAAACAATTGAATTATCATTTTCGGCAACATACAAAGGCCACAAATTGTTAATTGTATGTCTAGCATTTTCAATTTGATTATTATACAAATACCAATCAAAATGCATAATTTCGGATCTAAAATAAAAAAATAAAAACTGTATGGAGCTTTTATCTAAATGAAGTGTTTGTTTGCGGTATAAACCCATGTACTTTTTTGCACTTTTATAATCTCTAGTTCTAAAACTTCCTTGGTAAGCAGAACGCAACAATTCGAGTTTATAATGAATATCCACACTCTTGCTATTTGCAATTAACTTCCAGTAATGCTCAGCCGTTTTCTTTAATTGGCTAAATTGTTTTTTATCGCGTAAACCTCGACAAATTAATGTTACATAAGACGGTGGAGTTTCTTGGTTTAACTTAAGTTGATTATCTTTCTCACTAACAATTACTTGATGTAGCAAGCTGTCAACATCACCTGTTACCTGCTTCGACAATAAATTAGAAAGCTTATCAAGAAAAAACACGTGCTTATGGTTAGACTCCATTTCGTATTTAGCTTGATTTATAAAATATAAAAAATCACTATGCTGTTTTAGCTTAGTCATTTTCACATTGTTTAAAATTTGATTAGCAATATATAGTCGATTATAAGAATCTAACGACAACAATATCAAAACATTACTCTTGCTTATTAATGCTAAGTTTAATGCCTCCACTAAATAAGCAGCAGCCTCTGCATAACCAAACTTTACTTGCATATATTCAGCAACTTTTAACAGATTTAAACACTTACTTTCATATGATGTAGTAGTAACTTTTAAATCAACAAACAACTCTAATTGATTACGCAAAGTTTGCAATATTTGGCTATTTGCAGCACTACTCTCTAGGCCATCTATTCCTTTATTCTTCCTAATGTACTCAACTATTTTTAATGTTTTCTCCGACATTACATTCGCATTGCGCGAGCACATAAAATATTTAAAATCTCGATATTCCTCCTTAGAAAATGACAGAATTATGAAAGACACAATTGACCTTGTTTTCATTACTATTTTTTATTTTATTTTGCAGATTTACAATATTTTAAAATATTTTAAAAATTCTGTCCACATAATACTATAACTTTAATTGCATTTTTTTACGAAACGATTACCAGTAATTTCGTATTGACACAAAAAAAAACATCTATGAAAAACATTAACAAACTTTTTTTTATTGCTCTATTTTTTTTGGCAATTAGCGTGGGAGCTCAACCAATTACAGGCATTAAAACAATTGGAGGAACCAACCCCGATTATGCAACTATTGCATCGGCAATAAGTGCATTAAACACTAACGGAACTGCGTTTGGCGGTGTAATATTTGAAGTAGCTGCAGGCCATTCCGAAACGGCATTAAACCTAACCATTTCAACGCCTACCGGTTCAGACACCAGTGAAATTATTTTTAGAAAATCTGGAATAGGTGCAAACCCTTTAATAAACGCGGGTACAGGAGTTAGTACTACTTTAGATGCCGTTATAAAAATTGCCGGAACCGACTACATTACATTTGATGGTATAGATATTTTCGACAACCCTACAGTAAATACAACAAATACCACTAGAATGGAATGGGGCTATGCCATATTAAAAGCAAATATTAATGATGGTTCAAGAAATGTTACAATTAAAAATTGTACAATTACTTTACAAAAAACCAATACCGCATCTAGAGGTATATATGCTGCAAACCATACAGCTACTAGCACATCCTTACTTAACATTACTGGTGCTTTGGCAACCAATAGCAATTTAAACATACACAATAATACCATTCAAAATTGCTTTCATGGCATATTTATTACAGGATCAACCAATGTTTTATTCTTCGACGACAGTATTGCAATTGGTACAGAAGGAGGAAACTTTATTACCGATTTTGGCGGAAGCAGTACCGCATATGGTATTTATATTCAAAACTTCAGAAATGCAACAATTGCTAACGACAGCATAGTGCTTGATTTTACGCCAACTACCAGCTCTACGCACTATGGCATATTTACCGGAAATGCATCAAATGCCAATGTTGTAATTGAAAACAACTTTATACAATTAAGCATTAATGGTACGCAATCTACAAGAGGTGTTTACGGCATATACTGCTTAAATGGAAATGCCGCAAACAACAACAGTATTTATATAAATAACAATCGATTGGTTAGATTTAGTGCCGCTGCCTCATCCACCATTTTTAGCAGCATATACACATCAAGTACAGCACATATAACCATTAGCAATAATTTAATTGATTCTTTTTTTAGAGTTGGAACATCGGGAAATACGCAGATCATTCACTCTTCATTAAATGCTGCCTCAAGAAATATTTTTGGAAATACCATTATGAGAATTGATGCCGCGGGAACTTCTGCACAATTAAGATGTATCAATATTACCGAAGGTGGTGGTAATATATATGATAATACCATCTTAAATACAAACTCTAATGCAACAAGCGGTATTACAAGAATTATGGAAATTGTCGGCAACTCGACTATTTATAACAATAACATTTCAAACATTACATCCGCAGGAACTGGAGCGAATGCAAGAACAATTGAAGTAGTGGGAAATAGTAATATTTTTAGCAATATCATTAAAAACATAAACCACCCATCAAGTAGTACAGGCACACTATTTATAATTAGTTCATCCGATGGGAATGCCGAAATCCACAATAATAGTATATCTAATTTTTCTACTTCAGGTAGCACTTTAGTAGGCATAGAATTAGGAGCAAGTTCTATAGCAAATGAATATACCATTTATCGTAATAGAATTTATCAATCTAGTAGTACCAATAATAGCTGTATTGTTAGTGGCATCAGGCAAAGTGGAAATTCAACTTCAATCATTTACAATAATCTAATAAGTGGATTAGCTACCGGGGCTTCTACTACCGTTGCAAACGGAATAAATGGAATAAACATTGCTGGAACGGGAGCAGGAGTTTCAGAAATATACCATAACAACATCGTTTTAAATGCACTTTCTACAGGTGGTTCTAATTGCTTACTACTCTCTACAAGTAATAATATTACAGTTGCAAATAATATACTTGTAAATTTATCAGGCAATAGTACAACAACTACTAGGTCGGCTTGTGCAATAAGAAGAACTAGTAATTTATACAGCACTTATAACGATGAATCTGATAATAATCTATTATATGTTTCAACCACTCCTACTACAAACCGCTTTATTTATGCCGATGGTACAAACCACTTTAATAACATAAACGATTATAAACTTTTTGCACAAGGTAAGGAACAATTAAGCATTTCCAATATTGTAAATTTTACATCTTTAAATGGAGATTCGTTAGCGTTTTTAATGCCTTTAGATACAGCATATATAGAAAGTGCAGGCAAATTAATTGCAACTATCTCTGGCGATTATCTTTCAGACACATCGAGATCTAACTTTCCATTGGCATTTCAATTAAACGGTGGTGGACTAGCTCCTGATATTGGGGCTCACGAATTAGATATGGCTTTTGTAGATATATTACCACCTGCTTTTGATTACAGAAGGGTTAACCGATCTTTAGCAAGCGGCGGAAAAATGCTTGAACCAGTTTTGATAAAAGATGTAAGCGGAGTAAACCTAACAATTGCGCCAAGGCTTTATTTCAAAAAGAGTTCAAACTCAAACACCCTTGCAGCCTCAAACACGCAATTTGATAATGGATGGAAGTTTACAAACGCTATAATTAACACAAATGATTATTCGTTTTATATAGACTATAGTTTGTTGTTTCCAAATGGAGCTGTTGCGGCTGGCGATACCATCGAATATTTTCTGGTTGCTCAAGATAATTCTAACAATTCAAATATTGGCGTTTCTGGTGCTATTCTAAATAATAGCCCAAGCAATACTATACTCACCTCTGCATCTTTTCCAGCAACTATTCAAAACAGCTATAGAATTATTTCAAATCCATTCCCTAATTATGTTACGGTTGGCAGCACAAATGCCGACTACCCTAACCTTACAGGAACTGGAGGATTATTTGAAGCTTTAAACAACGGTATAATATCTACTGATATAACAGCAGTTATAACAACAAATTTAAACAACGAAAATGGAATAATTGCTTTAAATAAATTCTTTGAAGAAGGACCAACATCTGGTCAAAATAAATTAATTATTGAACCAGCCTCACCAAATTTAACTTTTATATCAGGTACAAATGCCACAAGTGGCATAATTAACTTTAACAATGCTGAAAGAGTAATAATAGACGGGGCTTTATCCAGCAACAACATGTATTTGCAATTTACAAACCTTGCAACAACCGGAAATAATTCCGTTTTCCATATTATTGGCACTTTAGCGCTTGGTGGTTCAAAGTCAATAACAATTAAAAATTGTATCGTACATAACAGCAACAATCAAAACACCGGAAGCGTCGCTATAAGTATAGGAGGCACAACTATTGGTATTGGCACCGGAAATGCTCAATCCTTCGGAACAAAAAATATAAACATTATAAACAACCATTTATACCAAGCATATTATGGCATTTTGGCAAATGGTAGTTTAGCTGTTCAATTAGACAGTTTAAATTTTGAAAACAACACAATTGGAAAGGATTCCTTTGCAAATACAATTGTTAATTCAGGCATCTATATACGAGGTATGAAAAACTCGTACCTATCTAAAAACACTATTAAAAACATCTGGAGTAATGGCAGTACAGGTGTTTACGGAATTGTAGTAAATGCAGATTGTAACAATATTACTATAAATGCAAACCGAATAGACAATATACGAAATTGGGCTTTAGTTAGCGTACCTGCATATGGTATTTATTGCAATACAACTACTGTATTGAATTTAACCATAACAAATAATATTATTAGCAAAATATTGGCACAAGGTGGAAGTGCCGACTTTGCCACTGCGCCCGTTGGAATTTTCTTAAACAATGGCAATAATTCTATAATTCATAACAATACCATCTCACTTAACGGAAGCAGGTTAAACCATAGCGTTGGCAATGCCTATTCCGCTTGCTTATATGTTAGAAGTCCGATTAGTGGACTATCTGTAATGAACAATATTTTTAGAAATCATATGTCTTCTGAAAATACAATTAGCCCTGGTAACAATTTTGCATTGGCAACAAGCACCAATACTATAACCGCTTTTAGCACCTTAAATCACAATATCTATGAGGTTGGGTCAAGCACCAGTGGGATGGTTAATGCATTAGCAATTACAGGTAGCACGTTAAGAAACGACTTAAATATTTGGCGCTCATTCTCGGGAAGAGATCTACAATCTTTTTATGGCAATCCGGGACTTATTTCTGATTCAATTCCTTTTCCTGATACTACTAACGTAAATTGTTGGTTAATGAACGGAAGAGGATTACCGAGTCAAAATGTTTTTTCAGACTTCTGGGGAAATTCTCGAAGCAATTCCATATCAACCGGTTCTGTTGATATTGGGGCTGTAGAGTTTACACCAGGTATAAACCCTCCGGCTGCACAAGCAAGTGCTTTACCAAGTGCCGGTACAACAACTTCATATACACTTTGGGGAGACACTATTGCTTCCATTACATGGGCTGTAGGCTCGATTACCCCTATAGGCTTTGAACTAAGATACCATTCCGGAACACAACCACCGGTAACTACAAATAATAGACATTTTGATGCATATTGGAGTTTTGTTGGAGCGCCAATTATGAACTTAAATTACAATATTACCCTACATTATAAACCTGAATCGAGATTTGGTGTATTAAATGAAAATAATATTACTGCAGCAAAATTAAACCCTACTCTTGGTTGGGATGCAACACCATCTGCAAATACCTTTTTAAATACGGCTAATAGAAGAATTACCATTAACGGATTAAACGAACTTGATATTCTAACGGGGACAGATATGATGGCTCCTTTGCCAGTTAATCTATTAGAATTTAATGCACGCAAACAACATAATAGTATCGTTTTAAACTGGAAAGTTACCGATGTTGTTAATTTCTCTCATTTCGAAGTTGAAAAACTCACTAATTACGAATACCAAACGCTTTCTAAAATAATCGCAAACCAAAGTCGTTTAATTAGTAATTTCTCCTTTATTGACAATAACCCAATAAAAACAAACCAATACCGCTTAAAAATGGTTGACAGAGATGGATCTTTTGTGTACTCGCCTACTAGAATTGTGAATTTTATAGATAATTTCTACGAAGCAATTTCAATTTATCCCAACCCTGCTAATACCAATATTTACCTAAACAATATTGAAGAAATAAATAGCTTAAAAATTGCAAACATGCAAGGCATAGATGTTAGCGAACTAACCAAACAAAACAGTGCAAATAGATGGGATATTTCTTTGCTGCCTGAAGGCATCTACATTGTAAATATATCACTAACAAATGGCAACTCAACCAATACCAGACTTTTAATAACTAGATAATTTTTTCTTACAGCAAGCTCCAAATGGGGCTTGCTGTTTAATCCAACCGTAAATTAACTCCAAATAATGCTTGAACCGACTTATTTCTAAACCTATCATTGTCTAAATAAAGCCTGTTGTTTGTGGTATATTCAATATATATATAAGAAACACCAGCTTTTAAACTTACCTTAGGTCTAACTTGGTAACGCAATAAAAATTCAGAGTTAATGCTTCCTATATCGTTATCATCAACCAGCAAAACATTAAAATTAGAAACATTCGCCGTTTGCATATCGCTCTCCGATGTTTTTTTACTGCTGCTATAATTGGCAATTTGGCTTGAGCCAAATGAAAAACCAATTGCGTCAATATTAAACTCGAATACCAATTTGTTTGTAAGCAAATACTGCAAATAAATTGCAACATTTATACTATTAACTGAGTGCCTGTTAAAACCAATTGTATCCATATTGCCAATAGATTTAGTAAGCTTTGCCGGGGCCGTTAAAAAATTGGTGTTACGCCCGAAACTACCGGTATACCTAACACCATAACCAAGTGCAAACTTTTGTTTACTACCTAAATAATGCATTTGAAATGCCGCGGCTGAAACTGCATGTTGGCCTAAATTTGTCGACAAACTAATATCGGCAAATTTACCTTTTTTTACTTGTTGTGCTCCGGCAATAAATGGAACAAGCAAACAACTATGCAATACAATTATCCAAGTTATTTTTTTCATTTATGGTATGCTGTTATTTTTAAAATTTTAACTACAAGAACTTTACTGCAATGTAAACAATTAATGTCGTTGTAAATTTTTTTAGTCATTTAAAAAGTATCCATCAACACCAAACGCCAAAAGCACACCCATTGCATAAGCTATTATATCCGACCATAAAAAGCCACTACCTAATATTAATTTACCCGGCAAGGTTAAGCGTATTTGGTTTATCCACGGGGCTTGGTATAACTGACTTACTTCTACGCCATAACAAATAAGCAATGCAATTATTAACTTGTACCATTTTTTGGTATTAACCAATAATAAACTAACCAAAAAGTAAATCATTACCGCCCAAAGCATATCGCCAACACCCAAAGGAATACCATAAACTATTCGCGACAATAAACCTAATGCAATTGTAACAATCGCCATTAACAAGTAAGTTATTTGTAGCTTAGTGGTTGCATGCATTGTTTGATAATAACTATTTTACATCAAATTTATTGTAAAAGTGGGTTCAAACATAAACATAAAAAAAATCCGCACCTACCAAAGTAAGTGCGGATTTTGCAATTATGTTATGGATTGGTTTAGTACATGCCATCCATACCGCCACCCGGCATGGCCGGCATAGCAGGTTTATCTTCTTTTTCTTCTGCCAAAATACACTCGGTAGTTAAAATCATAGAAGCAACCGAGGCAGCATTTTGCAGGGCTACACGACTAACTTTAGTTGGGTCGATAACACCGGCACCAATTAAGTTTTCATAAACTTCGGTACGAGCATTGTAACCAAAATCAGCTTTACCTTCGCGCACTTTGTTAACTACTACGCTACCTTCGCCACCGGCATTGGCAACAATCTGGCGTAATGGTTCTTCAATTGCACGTCTGATAATTGAGATACCTGTATTTTCGTCCTCGTTATCACCTTTAATGGCATCTAAAGCTTCAATTGCGCGGATGTAAGCAACACCACCACCGGCAACTATACCTTCTTCTACAGCTGCACGTGTAGCATGCAATGCATCATCAACACGGTCTTTCTTTTCTTTCATTTCTACTTCGGTAGCAGCACCAATATAAAGTACAGCAACACCACCGGCTAATTTAGCCAAACGCTCTTGCAGTTTTTCTTTATCGTAATCGCTGGTAGTGCTTTCTATTTGCGCTTTAATTTGGTTTACACGAGCAGTAATGTCTTCTTTTTTACCGGCACCATTAATAATGGTAGTGTTATCTTTATCAATGGTAACTTTTTCTGCTTTACCTAAGTAAGTTAAATCAGCATTTTCCAATTTAAAGCCACGCTCTTCGCTAATTACAGTACCGCCAGTTAAAATAGCAATATCTTCTAACATAGCTTTTCTTCTGTCGCCAAAACCAGGTGCTTTTACAGCAGCAATTTTTAACGCACCACGGATTTTATTTACTACCAATGTAGCTAAAGCTTCGCCTTCTACATCTTCTGCAATAATTAATAATGGTTTACCGGTTTGTACTACTTGCTCTAAAATAGGCAACAATTCTTTCATGTTGCTTACTTTTTTATCGTAAATTAAAATAAACGGATTGTCTAAATCAGCTTCCATTTTATCTGCATTGGTAACAAAGTATGGCGATAAATAACCACGATCGAATTGCATACCTTCTACTGTTTTTACTTCAGTTTCGGTACCTTTTGCTTCTTCCACCGTAATTACACCTTCTTTGCCCACTTTTTCCATAGCATCGGCAATAAGTTTACCAATTACCTCGTCGTTGTTAGCAGAAATGGTAGCAACTTGTTGGATTTTTTTATAGTCATCGCCAACTTTTTGGCTTTGTTTTTTCAAATTCTCAACAACACCATCTACGGCTTTATCAATACCACGTTTTAAATCCATTGGGTTAGCGCCGGCAGCAACGTTTTTTAAACCCGCTGCAACAATAGCTTGAGCCAAAACAGTAGCAGTAGTAGTACCATCACCTGCAATATCGGCAGTTTTGCTGGCTACCTCTTTTACCATTTGCGCACCCATGTTTTCGATTGGGTCTTTTAATTCAATTTCTTTAGCTACACTAACACCGTCTTTGGTAACGGCCGGAGAACCAAATTTTTTGTCGATTACCACATTACGACCTTTAGGGCCAAGGGTTACTTTTACAGCGTTTGCTAAAGCATCAACACCGCGTTTTAAACCTTCGCGGGCATCTACACTATACTGAATTTTCTTTGTCATGTTTGTATGATTTTTATTTGTTAACTATGTTAAATTAAATAATGGCGAAAATGTCAGACTCGCGCATAATCAAATAATCTTTGCCGTCAATGCTAATTTCTGTACCGGCATACTTTCCGTATAATACGGTATCGCCTGCTTTTACAGTCATTGGCTCGTCTTTTTTACCGGCACCGGCGGCAACAACTGTACCTCTTTGTGGCTTTTCTTTTGCAGTATCAGGAATAATAATTCCACCTGCTGTTTTTGTTTCTGCTGCAGCGGGTTCAACCAGAACCCTATCTGCCAATGGTTGTAATTTAACTGACATAGTTTATATTGAATTTTAAAATTGTAATGTTTACGCTATTGCAGCATCATAAGCCATGCCAAGCCAAAAAACCTGACATAATTTCCAATTTAATGAAATTTTTGCCTGAAACATTGACAAAAACACCAAAAAACATTGAATTAAAGATGATGGCAACAAGTGTATTCTGGCTCAAAAAAAATACAACATACAATCAACTTAAACACAAACAACAATTTAAAACCCTGTTAAACTCTTTTCTATTATTTTTGAACCCATACAACCATTGCAAATTTTGATTTGACTAAATATAAACCCGCTATAGTTGACGTATAACGAAAAAGACATAATAGAAGGTTGCATTAAAGGCAACAGAAATAGCCAAAAATCTCTATACGAGCATTTTGCAGGAAAAATGTTGGCCGTATGTATGCGTTATGCCAAAGATAGGGCCGAGGCAGAAGACATGTTGCAAGAAGGTTTTTTAAAAGTTTTTCAAAGCATAGAAAAATTTAAAGGCGAGGGTAGCTTTGAAGGTTGGATTAGACGCATTATGATTTATAATGCCATTAACCACTACAAACACCGCATGCGTACTTTTAAAGAAGACTTAGATGCCACCAACTACGATGCCCCCTACCACGATGATATTGTTGACAAAATTTCGGTAAAAGAAATAATTGCCCTTGTACAACATATGCCCGAAGGCTATCGCATGGTTTTTAACCTATATGCCATTGAGGGTTACACCCATAAAGAAATTAGCGAACAACTAGGCATTGCTATTGGCACCAGTAAAAGTCAATATGCACGCGCAAAACAACTTATGCAACAAATGCTTGCAAAACATTACCAAATACTAAATGAGCCGTTTGAAGAAGCAAAATAACTTAGAACATAAATTAAAACATCGATTTAACGACCTGGAAGTTCCTCCTTCTGAGTCGTTGTGGAACCGTATTGAACAAGACCTAAGCAACTCAGCTCTGGAGAATAACCTGCGCAATCAACTTAATAACGCTTCTTACACCCCCAACGATAAAGTTTGGCAAAACCTTGTAAACCAACTACCCGAACAAAAAAAACACAAAGGCTTAGGCTATTGGCTTTCGGGTATTACACTACTTGCCATTGGCTTTATTGGCGGATATTTGGCATTTTACCAAAATCCAGCCTCACAATTAACCGTTTCAAACACATCTTTAAACACAACGGTTTTGGCTGAACCAACTACAACTAATAACAACACCAATGTATTAAACGCACCAAATACGCAAGCTGTAAAGCAAAAAGAATCAACAATATCTGGCAATCAGCAAGAATCGGTTCAAACCACCCAAGCGTTGGTTCAAACAGAAAATAATAAAACAGAAAATACCATTAAAAACCTTGCCAATAAACCTGCCAACAACATGGCAAACACCCCAAAAACAAACACTTTATTGCCACAAAACCAACTTAAAAAACCTGGTAAACAAATCAGATATAAACAAAATAACAATGTAACTAACAAGGCTTTTACCTTTAATAATCTTGCCGATTCTGTTGCTAAAACATCCCTTAACAGCCCCATTTCTGCCACTGCAAATGCAGAGAAAGTTTTGGTTAAAGAACAACAAAACAAACCCGAAAACAACCGCGATGTAATTGAAATTAAAGATATACCGCCGCTTAAAAATACCAATAGCGATTCTACAATTACTGTTTCAAGCGCTGCTACAGATGCCTACGTAAAACCCGAAGATGAGCTTAGTAAATTTGGCTTAACTGCAATTGTGGGCCTACAAGCAACCGGCATGGCATTAAATATGCCTAAAAACGATGTTTACAACCTTAACAAAACTTACCAACTGCGAACAGAATTGGAAAAAGCAGCCGTTACATGGACAGGCGGCTTTTTGGTAAACTACCATTTAAACAAAAATATTATTTTAAGCTCGGGTGTTACCATAAACAATATAAAGCAAACGTTAAGCTATAACCTAACTACACCTAGTGGCAGTACCGATACCAATAAAATTCAACCGCCATATGCCTATTTACATGCCACCGACAGCGTTGTTAATGGCACTACCAGAAGCTTAGAAAACACCTACAGCTATACAGAAATTCCGGTACAAGTAACATATATACTGGGGTCAAAAAGTAAAATAAATGCAGAGTTTCATGCCGGTGTAAGTTATGCCCTTATTGGCTCTGTTAACACCTACATGCCCGATGCCAGCTGCATTGGATTTATGCAAATTGCAGACCGCAATCAGTTTCCGGAATTTAAACATGTTTGGATGGCTTTTGGTGGCATAGGTGCATCTTATAAAATTAATTCAGGTTTATTTATTGGAGCAAACTTATTTGGCAAAACAGCCCTAAACAGCATGGTTGGCAATAATCGCTGGATTCAACAAACGCCATACATGGCAGGCATAAACCTATTTATAAGAAAGCGTTTTTAGTTTACCATTAAAAATCTTGCCACAAATTGTATGGTAAGTACAATTTGATTGCATAAATTGCCCAAAATTTTAACAATGAAAAAAGTTATACTAACCTTATTTACAGCAATTATTAGCTTAAGCGCTTATGCACAATGCACACCCGATGCCAGCATTACAACAACAGGTGTTTTTCCGGCGATTTTAGATACCGGCGATTTAAACCAACCGTACAACCAAGTTATTCAATACTTTATTGTACGCGACACTGCTGTTACTTTTCAAGGGCAAAACATTAATGCAACCATAGATTCTATTACCATTACCGGAGTAAAAGGTTTGCCGGCAGGCTTAAGTTATGGTTGCCATAATGCAGATTGTGCCGCTCCCGGTGGACAGCCCGGCTGCGTTACCTTATCCGGCACACCCACCGAATCGGGCATTTTTCCATTGGTAGTTTATATTCGCATTAAAGCCAGAGCGTTTTTAGGTCCGCTGCCCATTAACCAAAATGTTAACGACAGCAATGGCAGGTTATTTATTGCCATTAGACCTATTGCCACCAACAGCATAGCATCGCAACAAATAAGTAAAGATATTTATGCATTTGAAAACAACAAAACATTACAAGTTTGGTTAAACCAAAACAATAACGAAATTACCAATTGCATGCTAACAGACCTTACCGGAAAAACTGTATTATTTAACAACCAGTTTACCAAAGATAATTTTGGCGCTATGCAAGCCAATACTGCCGGTTTAAACAATGGTATTTATTTACTGCAAGTACAAACCAAATTAGGTACAGGCATAAAGAAGGTATTTATTGGTGAATAACATTACAAAAATTACTCAAAAAAAGGCTGCCCCTGTTTGTAGGCAGCCTTTTTTGTTATATGTTTATAGTTCAATGAAATTATACAATACGCTCTGCAACAACTTAACAGCAAGCCTATTTACCAAACAAACTACCCAAACCCGGCATCATACTTTTTGCCAAAGCTGCTGTTTCGGCCTTACCGGCTTGTTCTGCAGCCTCTAGTGCTTTCTCAAATGCAATGCCTATTAAGTCTTCCAGCTCTTCTTTGTTTTCGGGGTTTAATAAAGTGTCAGCAATTTTAATATCTTTAAATCCTTTACCTGCGGTTAGGGTTACAACCACTTTATTATTTCCGGCTTCGCCTGTTACCGGAATTTGATTTAATTTTTGCTTTAAATCTTCGGCCATTTGTTGAGCCTGCATTAATTTATCTAACATAGGCTGCAAAGGTAATACAAAAAATTGTAGTGCCTTTTTTGTGTTTTACCATTTTTAACATTATTTGCACCGCTAACTATGAGAAAATTTTTACTGTTTACTTTTTCATTGCTGCTGCTAAATAGTGCGCAAATATGGGCTCAAACCGACTCTACAAAGTTTGAAGACGATGATGATATTGACTTTAGCGCTTATGCTAACGCAAGTTTGGCAGGTGGTGTTAAACGCTATTGCACCAGTAAGGTGTTTGATTTAAGTCCGAATAAACTAATCTCTATTGGCTACGATTTTATGGGCAAACAGCACCTGGTAAACTATGGCCCCGATACCGGACATGCCAATATACACAGCGTGCAAGGCGTAAGAATTGGCTTTAACGTGCCGGTAATTTCTAAAACCAATATTTTATGGAGTATTGGCGGTAATTATTGGCGCATGGGTTACAATATGGATAAACCCAAAAATACCAATAACTATTTTACCAATGCCTTACATGATAGAGGTTTAACAACCATAGGTATAAACACAACCTTATTTAAACCAATTAACGAAGATTATTTTTTTCTGGGTCAGCTTTCGTTTGATGCCAATGGCGATTTTACCCTTGGCGATTCAAAATTGTTTGATTATTTGTTGGCACCTAAGGTTTCAATTGCCGCCTTATACGGCAAAAAGCGCAACGACAGAAGCATGCTTGCTTTTGGTTTAAGCCGAACCTATCGCGCCGGAAACCAAACCCTATTTCCGCTAATACTTTTTAACCATACTTTTGCCAACCGCAAATGGGGCATAGAGGCTTTGCTACCCGCCCGTGCAGCCATTAGAAGAAACTTTAATCCGCGTAATTTGTTGTTTGTTGGCTACGAAATGGAAGGAAATAGCTACAGCATTTTAAACAGAACAAATCCGGTTGACCGTAATTTAAACAACTTAGAACTTCGCAGGTCTGAAATTAGGTCTAGAATTACTTACGAAA
>VFQQ010003438.1_pt1 | contig 15374 bp, 33 predicted proteins | sample 3512341 | NCBI WGS metagenome assembly VFQQ01 (sample SAMN10412373, study PRJNA504923) | tailings metagenome | isolation source: Relicate 2 Philex TSF1 revegetated site | place: Philippines: Tuba, Benguet | collected 2017-08-29 | reverse complement strand
AGCGCCTCGTCGAACGTGCCCTGCAGCCGAAAAAAGTAGAAGAAAGCAAACCCCCTGGAAGCGTGAAGTGCGCAACCAGAGCATCAAGCCAGTGCGACAACAAATGTGCTCGCAGGCAGGCAGTACATGAAGGAAGCTGTAAGGAGCTGGCACACGGGGTTCGTTTGGCATGAGAAGAGACAGGGGCGCCGGCAGCGCCTGTGGGGAGCAGCAGCAGCAGCAGCAGCAGCAGCAGCGTGCGAGCCAAGCTGCCCGTTAAATCCCCTGCCCCCACCTGGCGGTACAGCTGGAAGAACAGGTGGCCGCCGTTGATGAAGTCGAGCACCAGGTACAGCTTCTTGGGGGTCTGCGGCACAAGGCAGAATGATGATGAGAAAGATGAGCAACAACTGAGGATACAACAACACACCTTTTCAGCTAGTAGGCAGCGGGAGCAAGCGCGTGTGCGCAGCCCACCAGCAGCGCGGCAGCCCAGCACGCAGCGACCCAGCACCTCAGCGTTCCAGCAGCGGCGTGCCTGGAACGAGTAGCGCAGGGTGACGATGTATGGGTGCACCACCGAGGTCAGCACGTCGCGCTCAGCGCGCACATAGTCCTTGTGGTCCCGCTCCAGGATGCGGTCCTTGCGCATCACCTGCAGCAGGACAAGAGGAGCCGGGCGGGTGATGCAAACCGCTCTGAGTGGTCAATAGCCCCCGCTTGTGGGCGGGGAAGCATGCACCACGTCGGGACCGTGCACCCCACCCCGGGGCCAACTAACTGCACATGCCGGTTGCACGCCAGCTGCCAACCGCCCATCTGGCCTCCTTTTTACCTTCATGGCAAAGATCTCGCCGGTGTCGCGCTTGCGCACTTGGAACACCTTGCCAAACGCGCCCTGCAGAGGGTGGAGGGCCAGCGCATGGAAACAGGCAAGCAGGGGTCAGCCTCAGCCGCTAGCACAGGGAGCAGCCTGATCGGCAACTTGTGCAGGCAAGTGTTGCACGCACCCGTTGTCACGTAAGCATAGCAAGCAGCCCGCAGGCTAAAAACAGGCGCACCTGTCCCACGATGCGCAGCAGCTCAAAGTCGTTGGGCCCCAGGCGACTGCGCCCGCTGGTGGACGCCATTTCTGCAGGCACAATGGTGGCAAAGAGGCAACGACAAACGCATGGTGAGCCGCTGATACAACGTGGCTCTGGCCCCAAGGGCGCTGGTGGACGCCAGCTCTGCAGGCACACGGAGGCAAACGCCAAAACAGCAATTGGAAACACGCGGCGTCTACACGTGTAGGCGGCAGCAGCAGCAAGCACACACTGAGCCAGGGACACAGCATGCCTCGGGCTTGGGACTAGCATGTAGTGCTGATCGGGCGGCGACCAAGCAGTGGCCGCTCCCCTCCCACGCATGCCGCGCACACCGCACCCTCCACAGGCTCAGCACTCCCATCCCGCATGCCGTGCTCGCTGTTTTTAAGCCACCCTTCCCTGTCCGCTTCTCACCCGCACTGGCCTCCGTCTCCACATATGTCACAACCTCTGTGTTGGCTGCAAGCGCCGCCGTCTCTGCCGCCGCCTTGATGCTGGTAGGCGGGTCCTCTGTCTGGGCCAGCAGCCCCGCCGCCCGAGTGTTGCCGGCGGCGGCAGCGGCCGCAACCGCAATGCGCAGGCCGCTAGTCAGGGCCACGGGGGAGGCCTTGACGGGGGAGGGCAGCGGCGAGGGGCCCACAAACTGCGGGGGAGGGGTGGGGGGTTTGTAGCAGGTGAGTGGGGGCGGGAAAGCGGGGGAAAGTGGGAACAAGCAGCTGCCTGGATGATTGGGTGTCTCCCAGCACATCCATGATGTGAGGCAACGCAAGCATGCAAGGCGCAACTGTAGCAGGCGGCTCATAGCATTGCCTCCACTGCAGCACTGCCCAGAGCACCCCTGCTGACCAGGCGCCCAGAAACCGCTCAAGCACCCGCCCAACCCACAAGCCGCACAGCCGCAGCATCCCAGCAGCGCACCGATGCGTGGGGCGAGGCTTCAGCGCTGCTGCAGGTGCTGGCCGGCCGTGCCTCGGACCCTCCGCGCTCCTCATCATACTCCTCTTGGAAATGCGGCTCCAGCTCTAGGTCTCCCTCCTCTGCCACCTCATCCTGGTGCGACTGCCGCACCGCGCCCGTCAGGCGGTGCGAGGCGCAGCCGCTCCACAGCGCAAAGCCGGCGTCGGGCACCGGAGCCGAGCGGTCGGCGGCCGCGGCGGACGCAGAGCCAACGTCGGGTATGGCGACGCCGCCGAGGCGCAGAGCCGCCAGGCGGTTGGTGGGCGGCGCCAGAGCCGGCCCGGACGGCGGCTCGAATGCGTGCGCAAATGGGTTGAGCTGCTTGGTGCCCGGCATGGCGCCCGAGCTGCCCCTGAAGCCGGGAGAAGGCGGGCTGCCGCTGCCGCAAGGCCGGGCTGCTGCCGCCGGCGGGTTGCTGCTGGCGGGGCTGGCGCGCCGTGCGCCCCGCTCAGCTGCCCGGCACCTCCTGGGGCACAGGCAGGGCCTGCCTGGCGGCGTGCAGCCGCCTGAAGCCGCGCAGACTCAAGCGCTCGGGGGGGCTGGAGTGCCCGCCGAGCTTTCAGCGGCCGCTGGAAAGCGGCGCTGGGCTGCAGGCGATCGCAGGGGCAGTGCGGGAAGCACGGGAGTCAGCGCCAGCACGTGGGTGCGAGCGGCGGCTGGGGTGTGGCGAGGAGGCCGTGCAGCGCCCTGCCATGAAATTGGCTGGCAAACAAACGATCCTGCGGTGCTTGCAAGGCGCTGGGAGGCCCCGCCGCCGCCTCCATGCCGCGCGCTCGAGCGTCCATGCAGGAAGCCGGCAGCGTCTTTGCAGGCGCTCATAAGAGGGGCAGTTACCGCGAGTTTGTACATTGCTGCAGCCATGGCAAAGCAGCGCCCCAGGCGGGGCGGCCCCGCCAAGCGGGCCGCTCGCGACGAGCCGGAGCTGCCCAGCGACATGGAGGTGCGCTCGAAACGATGCAGATGCAGAATGTAATGCTAGCAGGCGCCCAGGGCCACGGCCTGCCTGCCTGGGCGGCTGCATGGCCCGCTGCCGCGCCTTGAGGCCCCGTGATCCCGCAGCCGCACCGTGGTAGTCACATCTCGCCATGCAGTGCGCCAGAACCGCCGCAGCGGGCGCCTGCCTTCTGCCGCCCAGCCGCCGGCCGCCGCTGCCGCCGCCAGCCCGGACCGACGCCCTGCCACTGGTCGTGCCTGCCACACTGCAGGACGAGATTGAGAAGCACCACAAGGCACGGGACAAGCTGCCCCTGGACATCAACGATGATGTGGCGCTGTCGGACGACTCGCTGGACGAGGACGAGGTCAGCGGCCGCCTCGCCAAGGCTGCCTGCCGCTGCTGCCGCCGCTGCTGCTGCTGCCGCTGCTTGTGGTTGTCTGGTGACGTTGCTGCTGCTCAGCTGAGCATGCAGCGGAGCTGCTGTTTGGAGGCATCATTTCCAAACCCACCCAGCACATGGCGCTGACATTGCAACCCTGCTCCACCCCACCGTAGGTGCTGGGCCTGGGCGGCGGCAGCAGCGAGGAGGGCAGCAGCGGCGACGAATTTGAGGACACAGACGATGAGATTGAGGCAGAGACGCAGTACGGACGGCGTGAGTGCAGCTGCGTGGCTGTGCTTTGCTTTGCGCTGCTAACAGCCAGACAGCAGGGAAGCGTACCTTTGACTGTGCAGCTGCAACCGCCACGGGTGCTCGCTCCATGACCAGCAGCCGGCCTGTGGTGTCACAACGCGGCAGCTGCAACCGTCCTGCCCCTGCTGTCTGCTCTTGCTGCTGACCTGCTGCTCTCTGCGGTTTTCGCACATCCCCCTATTCTGCAGTGGCCAAGCAGGCCAAGGCCCTTGAGGCCAAGCTGCGCATCCAGCGGGGCGAGGAGGAGGAGGGGGAGGAGGGCGAGGAGGGCGAGGAGGGCCGCAAGCGCGACCGGCTGTGGGGCGCCTCCAAGCGCGCCTACTACGGCGCCGACCTGGCGGACCTGGAGGTGAGGCTGCTGGGTATTTTTGACTCGTTTTGATGGGCATAATGTCCATCGTTTTCTTACTGCTACTGTGCCTCCAAGCGCGCTTATTACTGCGCCGACCTGGCGTTCCTGGAATTGCGGAGGCTGTGTTGGCGGCGGGTGTGTGTGGAGGTGTGAGCGCAGGTGGTGTTTGCCTAACAAGCCAACGCTCAATGCCTTGCCTTGTTGCCTCACTCACAGGGCTCAATTCAATTGACAGCACCTCAAATGCCCTGAGTCTGTTCCTTGCTTGGCACAGGGCTCTGAGGAGGAGGAGGACATGCGGGATGAGGAGGAGGAGGCGCTTCGCCTGCAGCGCGAGGCGGCGGCGGCGCTGCGGCCGGAGGACTATGGCCAGTCGGAGGGCAGCAGCGAGGAGGAGGGGGACAGTGAGAGCGAGGAGGAGTCAGGTGAGGGGGGCTATGAATAAGCTAGCAAGCTGGGAGCGGGTATGGCCAGTTGGAGAGCGAGAGCGAGGAGGAGTCGGGTGAGCCTTTAGGCATCAGGAAGGGGAGTGGGTAGGGAGCGGGTGGGAGTGAGTGGGGTATTTGGAGGGCACCAGCGAGGGCAGCAGTGATTGAGGGGTCCGGTTGGTTGCCATCTGTGGCCGGCTTGGTTAAAAGGGGCCGGCTTGGTTTTGTGGCAGCGCCTATACAGTACAGAGGCATTGGCTGGACGAGGAACTGCCGCTTTATTTGCGTGGCGCACCTTTTTAAAGCGTTGCCCACTCTCATTATCCTACACAGACGAGGAGGGGCCCACGCTGGGCCGCGCAGCGGCAGCAGGCGGTGCAGTGGTGGAGCGGGTGGCTAAGGACCTGTCCTCGCTCACGCGCGAGCAGCGGCTGGCGGCGGTGCAGCAGGACGCGCCTGAGCTGCTGCAGGTGGGTGTAAGGGTGATTGATCCCCTAGGTGTTTGAACAGGGTTGAAGCGCTGCGTCCTTTGTGGTCAATTGCGGCAGGACGCGCCCACGCTGCTGCAGGTGGGCCGAGGGATTGTTTGTTTGTGTTTTTAGGGTGTGTGCGCAGCGAGCAGCGCTGGGGCCGCATGCACTGATGCTGTCGGTCAGGGGGGCACATGGTAGTGTTTGAGCCGGCGCCTGCTGCGGTGACCGCTGCCTCTGGCTGTTTGCTGGCTGCGCTGCGACACGCCACATGGCTGCAAATCTGCCCCTCCCTGCTGCACACCTGCCATCCCCTCACACATGAATATTCCACTCCCACTACTGCCTGCAGCTGATTGCGGAGCTGCGGGAGGGGCTGACCGAAGTGCGCAGCCGCGTGGGGCCGCTGCTCAAGGAGGTGCGGAGATTTGTTGCTGCCTTGCTGGTTATTGTCGCGCCATGCTGCTGCGGTTAGGCTTGGCCTACCACCCTCGGGCACGCGGTCTGGGCACGCCCAGCCGTCTTGCCACCAATGCTGCTGCGGACCTGCTGGCTGTTGTGCCATGCTGCTGCAGCCTTCTGGTTGTGTTGACACGACTTTTACAGCAAGGCTTCTGCAGCAGAGTGTCTGCGGACGGGAGCACGTGTACCTAAAAATCCTGTGGCTAACTGCAGGTTCGGGAGGGCGAGCTGGCAACGGCCGAGGGCGTGTCGTACCTGGAGGCCAAGCACCTGCTGCTGCTGCACTACTGCACAGCCATCGTCTTCTATCTGCTGCTCAAGGCGGTGAGACTGGGGGCCGCATGTGGCATGTCCAGTGCTTTGGTGGCAGCGCCGGGCAAGCATCGGCATGTGCTTGCTGGTCCCTGCCGGCTGCAGGGACACCTGACACAAGCCATGCGGGGCTCCAGCAACCCCTCCCTGCTGACCCGCGCTTCCTGTGCCTGCAGGAGGGGCGCCCGGTGCAGAGCCACCCCGTGATCCAGCGGCTGGTTGAGATCCGAGCATACCTGGTCAGTTTATAGGGCGCTTTGGGATGGGCTGTTGGGGTATTGGAAGTGATCCAGCGGCTGGTGGAGATCCGGGCCTACCTGGTCAGTTGAAGGGTGCTGTGGGTTGGAACGTTTAATTGCTGGGCATCCTTGCAGTGTGGTGCTGGCTGGGGTGCAGCTGGAGTGTGCTCCGCACATGCCACGGCTGTGTTACCTTGCCGACGTGCCGTGCGGCAGCAGCATGCCTGATCTTCCCACTACCGCTTATGTTGGATGCCCGCAGGAGAAGATCCGGCCGATTGACAAGAAGCTGCAGTACCAGATTGAGAAGCTGCTCAAGGCCGCTGCAGCCACAGCGGGCACAGCGGGTGGTGCCGGCGACGGCGCCGACGCCGGCGGCGAGGCGGCGGCAGCACTGGGCGGCGGAGATGACGCACTGGCCTTTGGCCCGCGGCCAGATGCTTTGGTGTCCAAGCGCGGCGGCGCGGCGGCGGCAGCGGCAGGCGGCGAGGAGGAGGGGGGAGCGGCCGGTGGCGTGTACCGCCCACCTCGCCTCAACCCCGTCTCAATGGAGCTGGATGAGCAGGCGGGAGAGCTGTCGGCGCGGGAGCGGCGCCAGCTGGTGCAGGCGCAGCGGCGCGCGCAGCGCAGCGGCTTTGTGCAGGTGGGTGGGTGCAGCTGTTGTGGGAAGGGAAGGGGACGGGACGGGAGGGGCTGGTTGTGTGTGTTTAGAGTGAGAGCTGGGAGGGGCTCTGCTGGTGTGTGCAGGTCTCAGGCGAGAGGGTTGGCTGTGACTTGGGGTCGGCAAGGGGCTGTGATGGGTGGGGAGGACCAGGCAGCCATCCTTCGTCCCGCCCTGCCTCCCTGACCCCTCACGCTAGTTATTCAATGCCCCGCCTCTCCACTCCACCTCCCTTCCCTACCTCAAACAGGAGCTGGCAGCCGAGCTGGCAGGCGCGCCCGAGGAGCAGCGCATGGCGGCGGCGGGGCTGGACACGGCGGCGGCGCTTCGCGAGCGGCAGCGCCTGGCGGCGCGCGAGGACGTGGAGGAGGAGCTCTTTGTGAGTCGTTGCTTTCAGTTGCTACTGGCTTGTTGCTGGGTTTGTTCATTGAACAGAAGGTGGCGGGAACAGCACGCGAGGACGTGGAGGAGGAGCTGTTCGTGAGCGCTTGGGGTGGCATGTGCCTATCGATGAGCTGTTGCGCTGCTGTCATGCTGCACTCCCGGTCCTTCCTCCGCATGCCCCCTGTCCAAGAAGTGCGCACCCGGCTGCTGCTGCTGCTGCCACTTCGTCCTGCCAACATCCTGATTGCCGACTCGCTTCTGTTTCCTCTGCCCCAGATCCGCGTACCCATGTCCAAGGAGGAGCGCAAGCGGCTCAAGGCGCACCGCCGCGAGGGCCTCAGGTGGGCAGCCGCTGCCGGCTGGCATGGCAGTGGCGCCACAGCAGCAGTGCGCTCACACTGCATCCCAGTCAGCGCAGTTGCCTTCAGCCAAGCGCAGATGCCAACCAAGGCCAAGGCATGCAGCCAACCCGTTCGGTTCCGTCAATAACTCTATTCTCCCCCTTCTGCAGCGGCAAGGCGCTGCTGGACGACTTTGCGGACGAGGTGGCCGACATTGTTGGCGGCGGCGAGGGCGCCTCTGCCATCGACGCCGTGTTCCAGCGCCACCGCGCGAGCCAAAAGTTTGGTGCTGACCTGGAGGCGCAGGTGGGCGCAGGGGCTGTGGGGGAGTGCCAGGGATGAGGATTGTGGGAGGCATGGGTTGGGGGACGGCGCCACCTTGCCAGCCAGAAGTTTGGGTATCAGCTTGCTTACCTCTCCATGGCCTCCCCCTCCCCGCCCCTCAGGCCCTGGCGGCGGCGCGCAAGGGCGGGCGCAGCGGCGACGCCGACCTGCCCTCCCGTGAACCCCTGTACGAGCGGCGCGCCAAGTTTGACTCGGTCCGCGCGCGCCAGCAGGTGCGCTGATGTGCTTGTGTGCTTGTTTCGATGTGCTTGCCTGCTGTGGCGCTGCACTCGAGTCGCCTGGCATGTCTGCAGGCATCCGCCGTCACACCTGCTCCTGTCCGCTTCCCGCCGCTGTGCGCCGCTTCATTTCCCATCTCCATGCACCAACTTGGCATGTCCCTCCTTCCTGATCTCATAGGCCGCGCTGGAGGAGGACGAAGGGCCCGAGGAGCTGGGCGGCGGGCGGGGCGGCGGCAAGCGGCGGGAGCGCGAGGAAGATGAGTTCTACCAGGAGGCCAAGGCGGCGGCAGGTGGGCGGGAAGGGCTTACTAGCTTTTGCTCCGTTTTGGGATGAGGGGCAACGAGGAGCGAGAGAGCGCGAGGAGGACGAGTTTTACCAGGAGGCCAAGGCGGCGGCAGGTGGGCGGCATGGTTCACTTGGATGTGTGGGTGTTGGCTGAGCAGACGGTGTGCATGGGTGTGGGCGTTGAGCAGAGGAACCAGTGCTATTGATTTCCAGCTCAGCAGCTCTTGGCATTTGGGCTCCAAGCTGGCCTGCCGGCCCCGGTTGCTGCCCACGCACCATCACTGCTCACCACCCATGACCCTCTGCGTCTGCACCCCTCTTCACGTCATCTGCAGTCGCCAAGAAGTCCAAGTGCAAGCAAGCAGACTCCTTCCCTCCTACCCTCTCCATGCTCAACCACCTGTAATCCATCCCTCTGCCTGTGCTCCCCTACCCGCAGCCGCCAAGAAGTCCAAGCGCAAGGAGGCCTACTCCTTCCCCCAGACACTGCCACCTGCTGAGGACCCGACGGCGGCGGGCGCACGCGGCATCACACGCGGTAAGCTTCAGGGCGGCTGGCTGGCTGGCTGGGGGCCTGTGGCTATGGATGAGGGGTGCATGGCCGCTGGTTTCCCAGGCTGAGCCCTGTGGCTGTTGGTTACACATTAGAAGCGGCCTGCGCATGGGGCTTGCTGCGAGGCTGCGCAGCAGCAGTGTGGGCGGCTGCCGGGGCGAGGCACCGCAGGGGCTGCCGCTGGGCGCTGAGCCATCGCGCAGGCATGCCCTCCCGACATGCTGCGGGCAATTTTGGCTTGGAAGGCTGTGTGAGCACAGCTGGCCGTACTTCTGACCGGCATGGCTCTTGCTCACACTCAACTCACCCTGCCTGCCCACCCAATTGCAGACATTGAGAAGAACCGGGGTCTGACGCCGCACCGGCGGAAGGACATCAAGAACCCGCGCAAGAAGCACAGGTGGGTGGCTGCTGCATTGTGTGGCTGGAGATGTGGCTGCTGCACTTTTGGAAGGACATTAAGAACCTGTGCAGGAAGCACAGGCGGGGGGCGGCAGCTGGTTATGTTATTCGGTCGAAGCATGGCTGCGGCACTTGTGGGAAGGCAGCCCTGCACGGTGTGCCCACTGGGAAGAGCAGATGCATCTTCGCCCTTTGTACATCCTTGGTCAACTGCGCCCCTCACCCCCACCCTCACCCTTCACTCCACAACCGCCCATCCTCTGCCTCCCCACAGGATGAAGTACGCAGCCGCCACGGTGCGGCGCAAGGGCCAGGTGCAGGAGGTGCGGGCGGGCGGCGCGGCCTATGGCGGAGAGGCAACAGGCATCAAGGCCCGCGTCTCCAAGAGCGTGCGCCTGTAAAGAGGCGGCCGCCGCAGCTGGAGTGGGTAGGAATGCGCAAAGAGCATGTGCCTGTGAGCCTCCAAGAGCGCGCGCCTGCGAGGAGGCGGCTGCTCTGGCGGGCGGCGCTTCTGAGAATGTTCCAAGCGCCTATTCCTATCAGGCAGCAACTAGGATTTCCAACAGCAGTGCCATTACGCGACTGCACGCCGGCTTGGCAGCCGCTCTCTGTTTGCATCCCCTGCCTGGCATGCTGTGCCGTGCGCTGCTTGTTGGTCCCATCATTTGTTTGCGTTTTCGCTTGCCAAGCTTGACTTTCTGCGCTACATGGTGTGTGATACATCAGTGTGACAATAATACAACCACGAACGCAAGCTCAAAAGCAGAGTCAACAGATGATCAGATGGCAGGCTGCACCTCGCGGCGCGAGCTGACCGGCTTCTCGATGGTTTGAGTCTCTGCCCTTTGGACTCGCTCGAATCTGAACAGCGGCATTGTGCATTCTCCTGTCCCAGAAGCTCTAGCGGGACATTTCTTTAAGTCCAAGTGTTGCAATTGGCATAACATATTTTGCAAGTCACATAGCATTTTGCCTACACCTCTTAGTGCCCCTCCGGCAGCCGCAGGCCCAGCTGCTGCATGGCCTCCAGGAAATCTGGCGGCAGCGGCGCCCGCACGGTGATCGGCTCGCCGGTGCGAGGGTGGGTGATGTGCAGGGCCGCGGCGTGCAGAGCATGGCGCCCGATCCAGGGGCCTGCATCGGGATGGGCGGGGGGCGGTTGGGGCAGCAAGGAGAGGCGATAAAATGCCGCAAGCAAGCTAGCTGACCTGCTATGAGAGATCAGGCCCTGCACCTGCCAACGACAGCAGGGCCAGAGACATATGCAACAGCCCGGCAGATGCTTCTCGGCGGTGCGCCCACCTGTCACTCCGTATAAGTCGTCGCCCAGGATGGCATGCCCCGCATGCGCCAGGTGCAGCCGGATCTGCGGTGCAGCACGCAACAGGCGAGTCAATGTCCGGTGCTGCGGCAGCCACAGCACATGGGCAGCAGCAGCGGCATGCGCAGGCATCCGACCGGAAGTCTGTTTGGCTTCCGGGCCTCACTCAACGCGACACGCTCACCAAGCTACACCCCCACAGAGCAGCTCCCCGCACCTGGTGAGTGCGCCCCGTCAGCGGTCGGCAGGCCATCAGGCTGAGGCCGCCGCCGGACACCGCCGCCACCAGCGCCGCGTCCGAAAAGGGCGCCGCGCTGCCCTGGGCTGCCAGGGCGGCAGCCGGCTCAGAGGCCAGCACAGTGAACTCTGTGAGGGCGGGCTTGCCTCCCTCCACGATCCTGCGGGCCACCCTGGGGAGAGCAGGGCCGGGAGGGAGGGGAGGGGCAGGTTGAGGCGCCCATCCCACGAGACCGCAGACTAGTCGACCTGTCGACACGTGGCATGCAAGGTAAATGCAAAGTCGCGCAATCGTGCGTCGGCAGGCAAACAAGGCGCCCACATACCGAGCCAGGCAATGCACACCCCCTCAGCTCACTGCTCCTCCTCGTCCCGGTCGATGGGTGCATCCACAGTGAACTCCCGCTGCGGGGGAACCCCCACCGCCAGCGCCATATACTCCTTGCGCACCGTCTTCTTCCTGCAAGTTTTGTGAGGAAGCATGGCAGAGATTGGTGGGCAACAGCTAAACGTGCAACGGCACCAAGTGCCCTTGGCCATGCTTGCCAACTCCTGGGCTGGTGTCCCGCTCTTGCTGGCTCTGGTGAAGGGAACCCCACTCCACTCAAGATGCCTGCCCTTCACGCCTCCAACCGCACCTGAACTGCGCGTGCACGCCGTCCACGATGTCTCGCTTCTTGGCAAACAGCACCACGCCCGTGGTGTTCATGTCCAGGCGGTGCAGCGTGAGCGGCTCGAAACCCAGCGTGCCTGCGGCAGGCAGGGCGGGGAAGCGAGGAGGAAGTTGCAGGGGCTGTGCATCGGCAGACAGTGGAAAGCCGCGACTCGTGTGCCACAACAAGGCGGAGTGAGCGCCATAAACATGCAATGTAGCCGCCTGCACTGCACCCGCTGCGGAGCCCTGCATTTAAGCCTTCAACAAACTCACACCCTCCGCCCCTCACCAATGATTCGGTTGACCATGCTGCCGCCAGTGTAGCGGTGCTTGGGTGCCGTGATCACGCCCGCGGGCTTGTTGACTGAAACCGAGGGGCAGGTGGCAGAGCGCAGGGGGCAAGCATATCGCGTCACAGCAAAATACAGCGCTAGTGCTGCCCTTTCAGGCACAGCCCATGCAAGAGGCTGCCGCTAAACGCTCTTGATCGTGCAAATGAAGGCAGCTGCTGACCTGCAATGAGGTCCTCGTCCTCCCACAGCACCTCCACTGGGTGGTAGTCCGCGGCCAGAGGGGTCGACTTCATGGCCACCTGGGGCAGGGCAAGTGCAAGCAGCTAGCTATTCCAGGTACAGTGGCGCGCATGGCAACAGGCCCCTAAATAGACACGTCAAGTGTGGGTCGATTTCATGGCCACCTGGGCAGGGCAGACATCAGGCAGGCAAGCAGCAAAGCGTCTTCAGAACAAGCCGCGGGGGCAGGGCAAGCAGAGGCGTGTTTAACACAAGGCGTGGCTGCTGAGAGCTCGCTCACTCAGCGGTTTCACTGCAAGCACACAGGCCATTCTGCGCACAGGCCGTTCTGTGCACCCAATGCCATCAACGCACTGCCCAGTCAGCAGCCCGCACCCGCAGCAGCTCCTCGGCGCGCCGCAGCGGCAGGCCCAGTGCGGCGGCAACTTCGGGTGGGCCCTGCCGCAGCGGCTGCCCCGCCGCATCCTGCTGATGGAACGCAATCTCTATCTGCAGCAGATGGGCAGCCAGCACGCAGCAACTTGAACAGGCACAGTGTTGAACGGAGGCCAGCACTGCAGAGAGCCGGCGGCTGACACAACAAGGTGCAACCGCCTGCGTGCATTGAGCTCGAGGCAGGCCCACAGAGCACCTGGCAGAGAGAGAGAGAGAGAGAGAGAGGCCCACAGCCCAACAGCTCAAGCAGCAGTAGCACGCACAGCAGACGCAGCAGGCTCACCGCGCGCCGCCGCTGCTGCGCCTCCCGCTGCTCCGCCTGCGCCAGCCAGGCGCGGATGGCGGCGTCTGCTGGGTGCAGCTTCCACTGTGTCTGCTCCTGGCCTCCTCCGTCTGCTCCGCTGTCCTTGACTACTGCCCGCTGCTGCCCGTCAGCCTGCGGCTGGCCGTCCTGCTGCTGCTGCTCGGCGGGCTGCCCGCCTGCCTGCGCCGCTGGCTGCTGCTCTTCTCCCTGCTGCGACTCGGCGGCCTGCAGCATGGCGCGCCACTCCTCTGGGGGCGCGACATCCGGGCAGCAGCGCAGGATGTGCACTCCAAAGTTGGGCACTTTGAAGCACTGCTGGCCGCAGGCAGGGCAGCGGTATGATGGCCGCTCCCTCCACAACCGCGCCGGCCGCCGGTTGGCAGCATCCGGCTGCTTCCGCTGCTTCTTCTGCTTCTGCTCTGCGGCACGGGGGCTGTCAGCCGCCATGGTCGCACACGGCTGTGCTGCTGCGAGCTGCTGCTGCTGCTGCTGTTGCTGCGTGGCGCTGCTGGCGGCAGCGGCGGCGGCGAGGTGCTGGTGCGGACGCGAGGCAGCTAGGCGCGTGCCACGAGCAGCGGCTCCCAAGTGGTGCACTGAGCTGCCGAGGACGCGGCAGGAGGCGCTGCCCAGGCGCGCCAACATACAGCGAGCGCCGCCAGCGACCGGCCAGGGCGGCAGAAACACCTAGTACAGCATTAATTTTCCTCAGGCAATGCCATGCAAGGCGTTATGGCCGGGGCTTGGCCCATGCACAGCCGCCGCCAGCGCCCAACGGCGGCGTGCTCGGCGGCAATTTGTGAGCTGCGGCCTGCTCCAGAGTACCTGATGGCCAGCCCCAAGTTCAAGGCAGTTTCTTCACGAAGCACTCCGGCTGCTAACCTCCGGCTGCTAATCTCAAGCGCGAATGGACTGCGCCTCTTCAAAACCACTGCCGGGGGATGCGTCTGTTGCACTGCTGGCGGCGGCTGGCAGCACAGGAGGGCGCATTTGTTGGAGCTACGGCAGTAGATGGCATGCTGTCGAATGTGCTACGATACACTTGCATTTCCAGTGCAGGGAGCGCGGTCAGGACAGCTATAGAACCGCATCAGGGAGCCGAGAGGAAGGAGAGCCTGGCAGTGGCACCGAGCGTTTGTGCCCGCAGCTGCCGCCGCTCCGGACAAGTTGGTGGGGCACCACTCTTCTGATAGGCATGTATGGCATCACGCTGCAGAGCCATGCATATACAGTGTGCGTACCATTGCACAGCCCCCAAGGACAAGCGTGCATCGACGAGCGTGCTGCGCTGCCGACACCGCGCGCGGCCGCGGCCGCCGCTGCTGGCTGCTGCCCCTTTCACAGCCGCTCGTTCTATCTACCGTCACGCCGTTCTATCGAGCAGCTCTTCAGCCCTTCCTTTCGTCTGCCAGCGGCCCCAAGCAAGCAGTCGCGGTCGCGGAGCCCTCCTGCGCAGCCCGCCCGGCGCGGCAACATGGCAGACGAACCTGGCGATGCTGCTGTGGCACAGCCGCCCACCGACCTGGGCAAGAGCCTGCGCTGCTGCGTCCCTTGCCGCCTGGTCAAGAGCTTTGAGCAGTTTTACGAGCAGGTGAGCGGTCCATTCGGTTCCAGCAGTGGCGAGATCGCTTTGTTGAAGCTGCGGCGGGCCGCCGTGCACTTCTGCCCCTGCCGCCGCCGCCGCCGCCTGCCGCCGCTTGCTCTGCAACCAAGCCATGCTGCCGCCTGCAGGGCTGCGAGAACTGCCCCTACCTAGACATGGAGGGCGACCGTGAGCGCGTGTTTGACTGCACAACCTCCGAGTTCAAGGTGAGCGTGGGTGTTGCAGCAGCGATCCAGCTCGGACGAGGGCCGCATGCAGCACTCCCGACTGCTGCCGATTTGCTGTTGCTCGGGTTCGCTTGTTGCAGCCTTTTCAGCCCCGCAGTGGTGACTCCTGTGCTCCATAGGCCATTTCTTGCTTATTTTTCCTGCTGCAGGGCATGGTGTGCGTAGTGGACCCCAAGACGAGCTGGTGCGCCAAGTGGCTCCACCTCAGGTGCGGGGGACTTGCGAGGGATTGAGGGTTGCGAAACTTACTGCAGCCATTGGGAGCTGCAACTGCACAGGTGGAATGCTGCTACAACCAGATTGTGGTTGTTTGATGGCTGCCTAGCCGTTGCTCAGCCAACACAGCGGCAAGAGCGCCGCGAGCCACGCCTTCCATGCCTGATCAGTGACGCTCCCCGCCACGCCACCCCCACGCCCACCCCCTGCAGAAAGTTTGTGCCCGGATGCTACGCGCTGAGCGTGCAGGGTGACCTGCCGCAGCACATTGAGGTGAGCGCGCGGCCCGCGTGGCTCCAGCCGCCATTCATGCCCAGTAGCCGTTCATGCCGTCCCGCCCGTCATCTGCCCATGTCGTTTCACCGGTCCTTTGCCGTGCCTGCTCCCGCCGCTGCAGGATATTCTTGATAACCGCGGCATCAAGTGGCGCCTCGCAGACTGACGGCCGGGCGCGGGTGGGCCACTGGCTTACCACTGCCCGCTGCCCAGCCATGCGCAAGCTGCCCTGCTGGCCCCGCAGCTGCTCGCTTCTTGATCGCTTGCATTCTGGTCTTGTGCTTGCCCTTCCTGCTCCCTCTGCTGTTGCCGAGTGCTTCGTTGCTCATTTGACGATTGACCGCCGGCTTGCCCGCCTCCTTCTCCTCCTGACATGCCAACTCACACACTGTCACTCTGCAAGCGTGCTATAATTTACATGAAGAGGCAGCGCCATACTGGGCCAAGGTGGCCGGAGTC
>VFQQ010003436.1_pt1 | contig 15387 bp, 10 predicted proteins | sample 3512341 | NCBI WGS metagenome assembly VFQQ01 (sample SAMN10412373, study PRJNA504923) | tailings metagenome | isolation source: Relicate 2 Philex TSF1 revegetated site | place: Philippines: Tuba, Benguet | collected 2017-08-29 | reverse complement strand
GCTTCAGGTCGCCATCGCCGGCATAGCCGGAATGGAACAGGTGACCGACCATGACGAAGTCTTCGTAACCCTGCGCGAACAGCGCCTTGTAGGGCTCGAGCTCGACCGGGTCCCAGGTTTTCGAGATATCGACAAATCCCTCGTGGCTGTCGGCGGTGGAGGAACCGTGGCCGGGGAAGTGCTTGAGCGCGGTGACGAGGCCGACATCGTGATGCGCGGCGACGAACTGCTCGGCAAAGATGGTGACGGTGTTGGCGCCCGAGCCATAGGCGCGGCCGAACCTGGCGATGACCTGGTTGTTCTTGTTGCGGTTGAGGTCGACCACCGGACCGAAATTGACGGTGAAACCGAGATCGGCAATGCCGGCTGCCATCTTGTTGTAGGTGGTGCGGGCTTTTTCGATACCGGCGGCCGCGACATCGGCGGCGCTCGGCGTTTCGGGGAAGCCGACATCCTTGGTCAACCGCTCGACGAGGCCGCCCTCCTGATCGAGGGTGAGGAAGGGCAAGAGGTCCGGCGACGCGGCGCGAAACGCCTCGTTCATCGCCTTGACGGTCTTGAGGCTCGCAACATTGGTCTTGAGATACATGACGCCGCCGAGCAGGCCCGCGGCGATCTGATCGCGCACATTGACCACGCCCTTGTCGTCGACGCTGTCGCCGGCAAAGCCGATCACGATCATCTGGCCGGCCATCTGTTCGAGCGTCGCGCCGGTCTGGGCGGCGGCGGGGGCAGACACGGCCAGCACACCGGCAACCATGGCCACGGCGAGCGTCTTGAGGCGCGAGGGGATCACATCGGACTCCGCAAATCAGGTGCGCGGAACCTGCCCCGCCATTGCGGCGAAAACAATGCCCGTTCTCTAGGTCTGTGGGACGGAGATGGCGCAGTCGGCGCCCTTCTCCCGCCTGCGGGGGAAGGTGGCTGCGAAGCAGACGGAAGGGGGGAGCAGCTTGCGCCGGGATCGAACATGGGAGGGTGAGGCCAGCGCAAGGTGCTCCCCTCTCCACCACGCTATGCGTGGTCCCCCTCTCCCGTAAACGGGAGAGGATCGCCGACTGAGCGGTCGGTGGGTCGATACTAAGCCGTCATCGGCCGGGGTTCGGTGCCGCGGGCGTCGAACCAGGCGACCATTTCGGCGCCGGTGCGGGGGCGGCCGTAGAAGTAGCCCTGCCCCACCTGACAGCCCATCATCTTGAGCATCCAGGCCTGGTCGGCATTCTCGATGCCTTCGGCGACGACGATCTTGTCGAGGGTTTCCGAAAGCGTCATCACGGCGCGGATGATGGCGCCGGCCTCGGCGCTGCCCGGCAGGGTGCGGACGAAGCTCTGGTCGATCTTGATCTTGTCGAGCGGCAGGCGCCCCAGATAGCTCAGCGACGAATAGCCGGTACCGAAATCGTCGAGGGCGACGCCGACGCCCATGTCGCGCAGCTTCTGCAACGTGTCGATGATGGCCTGCGACTTCGAGACGAACATGCCCTCGGTGATCTCGATATCGAGCCGATGCGGCGGCAGCCGGGAAACCGCGAGCGCCTCGCGGACGTCGCGCACCACGTCGCTCATGACGAACTGCACCGGCGAGACGTTGACCGCGAGCTTGATCTCCTCGGGCCACTTCACGACTTCCTTGCACGCCTCGACCATCACCCAGCGGCCGATCTCGATGATGAGGCCGGTTTCCTCGGCGACGGGAATGAAGCGGGTCGGCGAGACGATGCCGAGATCAGGATGCTGCCAGCGCACCAGCGCTTCGACGCCGATCAGGCGCTCGTCGCTGAGCGCCACCTGCGGCTGGAAGGTCAGCGACAGCTGGCGGTTCTCGATCGCCTCGCGCAGGGCGGCGTCCATGTCCTGCTTTTCCTTGAGGCGGTCGTCCATGTCCTGCGAGAACAGCGCGACGCCGCCGCCCGGCGTATCCTTGGCGACGGAGAGCGCCATGTCGGCATGGCTGAGCAGCACATCGGGATCGAAGCCCGAGAGACCGGAATGGGTGGCGCCGGCGCTGGCCGAAATCAGCGCCTGATGCCCGCCGGTGAGCGTATAGGGCGCGGTGACGCGAGCGATGATCTCGGCACAGTAGACGAGCAGTTCGGCGTTCGGCATGCGGCGGCGGAGGAACATGGCAAAGCTGTCGCCGCCGACGCGGGCGATGGCATCGGCGCCGCAGGCATGGAGCCGGCTGGCCACCTGCTTGAGCACCATATCGCCAAAGCTGTGGCCCAGCGTCTCGTTGACGGTCTTGAAGCGCGACAGGTCGACGAGGATCATGGTCACGCCGGCATCGCGACCGCGCTGACCCTCGCAGTGGCTGTGCACCACCTCGACCATTTCGAGGCGGGAAAGCGTGCCCGTCAGCGGATCATGGCTGGCGAGGAACTTGAGGCGCTCTTCCGAGCGGCGGCGTTCCGAGACGTCGCGGAAGGTGAGGCAGGCGACGCGGCGCGGCGCCATCCGGCCGTCGACGCTGGCGACTTCCGAGCGGGTGATGGAATATTCGATGATGCGCGGCTCACCGTCCTCGCCCGGCAGCATCAGCTCGGCCGGAGGCGCATTGGGCGGCGCGACCGGCGCGGCTATGAGGCGGTGGATGGCGCGCTCGATCTCGCTGGGCAGCATGCCATCGGCGCGCAGGCCGACCAGCCCGGTACCGAGGATCTCTTCGGCGAGGCGGCTCGCCGCGATGATGCGGCCACCGCCATCGACCACCACCACGCCGTCGAAATTGTCGGCGATGACGCGATCGAGAATGCCCTGCGTGGCGTCGCGCTCGTGCGAGGCTTCCGCATGGGCGCGCTTGCGGATCACCACTTCGATCAGCAGCGCGTTGACGAGGAACGCCGCCTGGGCGACGTGGATGGCGGCGGTGTCGAGCAGCAGCCCGAACTTGAGCTGCAGCGCCAGCGCAGTGAACTCGGCCAGCAGCGACAGCAGCAGGCCACCGGCGATGGCGACCGGCAACGGCAGGCGACCGCCGAGCCAGACGGCGCAGAGCCCCATGAAGCCGACGAGCAGCGCGACCGGCAGCCAGCCGGCGGGTTGCAGCAGACGTCCCTGCCCCAGCGTTTCGGCCGCGAGAATCTGCACCATCGCGCCGGGGATCACGCCGTGGCGGGGCACCACGAATGTATCGCGCAGCTCGAGCGCCGAGGCGCCCACCACCGCGGTCTTGCCTTCGACCAGCGCAGGGTCGAACGAACCGTTCAGGATGTCGGCGACGGAGATGCGCTCGATGGCGGTCGGATCGATGGAATAGTCGATGACGAAGCTGCCATCGGCCGGCCCGCGTACCTCGGTGAGCGAGGCCGCGAGTGAGGTATAGACGGTGCCGCCCAGCGTCAGGCCGAAGGGATAGTTGCGGACGATGCCGCCCGAGCCGACCGGTACGTTGACCGTAACGGGACCGGCATGCTGGGCGAAGCGCGCCAGCGGCAGGTTGAACTGTTCCTCGCCGCTGCCATCGGTGAGCTGCCGGAGGGCGGCGAGTTGCACATAGCCACCGGCCCGTTCCAGCGCGTCCTCGAAGGCGCGGTCGTCGGCTTCGTTGGAAGCGGCGCTGAAATCGACGTCGAAGGCGAGATTCTCGACGCCGGCATCCATGAGCGCGTCGACGAGCTTGGCGTGAACGCTGCGCGGCCACGGCCAGACCCCGACGGTGCCGAGGCTGCGCGAGTCGATGTCGATGAAGACGATATTGCCGGTAGGCTGGCGCGTTTCGGCACCGAAGCGGATGTCGCGCAGGGAGTCGTCGATCGGCCGGAACAAGCCGAGCAGCCCGGCCCCGAGGACCAGACCCCAGATGAGTAGCGTGATCGCGACTCTCAGCTTGTTGTCCAAGTGACCCGCCGGGTGATTGCCAGAGCGCGATAATGCAATGGCGAAGTTACCAATCCATGCCTAGAGAAGACCGCCTACCAGCCCGCCCACGGCGCCTCCCACCGCACCCACAGTGCCACCGACCGTTTCGGTGACGGTACTGACGGTCGAGCCGACCGAGCCACCCACGGCGTCGCCGACACTGCCGCCGACCGAACTGACGGTGCTGCCGACGCCGCCGGTGACGGAACTCACAGTGCCGCCCACGGCATCGCCAACATGGCTCACGGTGTTACCGACGCCGGTGACGGTGTTGCCGACGGTGCCGCCGATGGCATTGCCGGTCGAGCCGATGACGTTGCCGACAACGCCGCCCTTGCCGTTCGAGGGACCGAACAGCTCGGACACCACGCTGCCCGCGACGGGCTTGCCCGACTTGTCGAGGATGACGGTCTTGTCGCTGCCGCGACCGCTGACGGCGAGGCCATGACCATCGGTGCTGGCGGTCTGGCCGGCAACGACGAGGACGGACTGGCCGGAATGCTGGTCTTCGACCGCGACGCGGCCACGGGTGACCTTCACCGACGCGTCGGACTTGCCGGAGGTGACGGTGAACTTGGTGCCCTTGACCACCGCGGCCAGGTGCGGCGTGCGCACCGAGAAGTGCTCGACGTTGCGCACATCGGCTTCGACCGAGACGGTACCGAAATCCTGCAGCACGGTGGTGAAGTTGCGGCCCGGCTTATCGACGATGCGGATCTGCGTCTGCGGTCCGACTTCGATGATTTCACGGCCGCGCTGGAAGGTGACGCGCCCCGACTTCATGGTGCGGATGACACGATCGTCCGGGACGATGTCGCCGCGCCGCAGTTCGAGCCAGTCCTTGTCGATGAGCTGCATCACCTGCCCGCGCAGCTTGACGGCAACCCAGTTGTCGGCGAGCGCCGGAACCGCGGTGAAGAGAAGAACCACAATGGCCAGCAGCGCACGCACGGCGTGTTGCATCGAGACTATGCGGCCATGCACGGCCGCCCTCCTGGAAACCCCAGCAGAGACAATGCCGGAGATTCGATACAGAAGGGCTAAGTGGCAGCACTAACAGGTGGTTTCCGGCGTCGCGAAAAGACGCCGGAAACTCAGTAGTTCCAACGAGCGATCAGCGATTCATGCGGTTTTCGACGATGTTGTCGACCACCGAGGGGTCGGCCAGCGTCGAGGTATCGCCCAGCGAGCCGAACTCGTTCTCGGCCACCTTGCGCAGGATGCGGCGCATGATCTTGCCCGAGCGGGTTTTCGGCAGGCCCGGGGTGAACTGGATGAGGTCGGGCGTGGCGATCGGCCCGATTTCCTTGCGGACCCAGGCCTTGAGCTCCTTGCCGAGCTCCTCGTCGCCTTTTTCGCCGGCCATCAGGGTGACGTAGCAGTAGATGCCCTGCCCCTTGATGGCGTGCGGATAGCCGACGACCGCAGCCTCGGAGACCTTCGGGTGCGCCACCAGCGCGCTCTCCACTTCGGCGGTGCCGAGGCGGTGGCCGGAGACGTTGAGCACGTCGTCGACGCGACCGGTGATCCAGTAGTAGCCGTCTTCATCGCGACGGCAGCCGTCGCCGGTGAAATAGTAGCCCTTGTACTGGGTGAAGTAGGTCTGCACGAAGCGCTCGTGGTCGCCATAGACGGTGCGCATCTGGCCCGGCCAAGAATCCTTGATGGCGAGCACGCCCTCGGCCTTGGTCTGGTCCTGGACCTTGCCCTCGGGCGACAGCACCACCGGCTGCACGCCGTAGAAGGGCTTGGTCGCCGAACCCGGCTTGGTCGGGATGGCGCCGGGGAACGGCGCGATCATGTGGCCGCCGGTCTCGGTCTGCCACCAGGCGTCGACGATCTGGCAGCGCTCCTTGCCGACATGCTTGTGGTACCAGAGCCAGGCTTCCGGGTTGATCGGCTCGCCGACGGTGCCGAGCAGCCGCAGCGTCGGCATGTCGTACTTGTCGGCGAATTCCGAACCAGCGCCCATCAGCGCGCGGATGGCGGTCGGGGCGGTGTGGAAGATGTTGACCTTGTGCTTTTCCACCACCTGCCAGAGGCGCGAGGCATCCGGATAGCTCGGGATGCCTTCGAACATCAGCGTCGTGGCGCCATTCGCCAGCGGGCCGTAGACGATGTAGGTGTGGCCGGTGACCCAGCCGACGTCAGCGGTGCACCAGTAGACCTCGCCGTCGCGGTAATCGAAGCTCAGCTGATGGGTCAGCGAGCCATAGACGATGTAGCCGCCGGTGGTGTGCAGCACGCCCTTGGGCTTGCCGGTGGAGCCCGACGTGTAGAGGATGAACAGCGGATCCTCGGCGTTCATCGGCTCGGGCGGGCAATCGGCGGAGACCGACTTGGCGGCCTCGTCGTACCAGATGTCGCGGCCGGCGGTCATGTCGACGGCATTGCCGGTGACTTTCGAGACGATGACCTTGGTGACGCCCGGCGTCTTCTTGAGCGCCTCATCGACGTTCTTCTTGAGCGGGATCAGCTTGCCGCCGCGGCGGCCTTCATCGGCGGTGAGCACGATCTTGCTGTCGCAGTCGAGAATGCGGCCGGCGATGGAATCGGGCGAGAAACCGCCGAAGATCACCGAATGGACCGCGCCGATACGGGCAGAGGCCAACATGGCGACGGCGGCGTCGATGACCATGGGCATGTAGATCGTGACGCGGTCGCCCTTCCTGACGCCATTGGCCTTGAGCACATTGGCGTAGCGGCAGACGCGTTCATGCAGTTGCTTGTAGGTGACCTTGCCGTCGGTGCCCGGCGTATCGCCTTCCCAGATGATGGCGGTCTGGTCGCCGCGGGTGGCCAGGTGCCGGTCGAGGCAGTTGGCCGAGACGTTCAGCACCCCGTCCTCGAACCATTTGATCGAGATGTTGGGATACTCGAAGCTGGTGTTCTTGATTTTGGTCGGCGGCTTGATCCAGTCGATCCGCTTGGCCTGCTCGGCCCAGAACCCCTCCGGGTCGCTGATCGAGCGGGCATAGTTGGCGGCATACTGTTCCGCCGTGGTCAAAGTCCGCGCCTTCGCAGCCGCGTCCGGCTCGAACACCAGAGTCTCGGTCATGTAATTCCTCCCGTGGGCACGATCCCGAGCGGGCACCTGCCGGCTCTGGGGCAGGATCGTGCGCCGATGCACGCGCCAGGTTCCGCCCTTTTCAGAACCAAATCGGCGCGCGCGCCTCGTGTCCAGTTCTAGCCAGAGCCGGAAGCGGAGACAAGCAGACCAATGGGGGGAGTGGTCTTATGGGTTCGAGTTGGCGGTCGTCTCGCGAAAAGACTCGCGACGCGCCTGAGGGCGGGCGGTCGTCTCGCGAAAAAGGCTCGCGACGCGCCTCAGGCGTCCTTCGCGCGGCGGGCGGCGAAGAACTCGGCGATGCGCGGCATCAGCGAGACGTCGATATGGGCGCGCTTGAGCGCCGTGAACCAGAGGGCGGCCGACCAGACGGTCTGCGCCAGCACGGCGGCGAGGGCGGCGCCGAGGAGGCCGAGCGGCGGCACCAGCAGCAGGTTGGCGACGACCAGCACGGTCATGCCGATGCCGATGGCCGGCAGCACGTCATGCGGCCGGTCGTTCATCGACAGCACTACCGAGGTGGGGCCGAAAAAGGCGCGGACGATCAGGGTGATGCAGAGCGCGGCCATGGGTAGCGCCCCTGCCCCGAATTCCGGGCCGAACAGCAGCAGCGCCAGCGGTCCGCCGACGGCCACGACCGCGAACAGCGCAATGGCGATGCCGGCGGCGGCGAGATTGGCCTCGCCGATCTTGCGCAGCAGCGCTTCCCGATCCTTCGCCAGGTCGAACATGTCCGGCATGACGACGGAATAGACGGCGGCGACGCCGAACGAGACCAGCGAGAACACGCGGGTGCAGACGCCGAACACGGCGAGCGTCTCGCGGTCCATGAGGTTGGAAAGGAGGATGAGGTCGATGTCGAAGAACAGATCGGTGGCGAGCGCGATGATCACCCAGGGCAGCGCAAAGCGCCACCAGCGCCGGACCTCGGACTTTTCGACCACGCCGGCGACCGGTACTTCGCGAACCGCCCGCCAGAGCCAGGCGAACTGGCCGGTCGCAATGACGAGGAAGCCGGCGGCCAGCACCCAGACGAACGCGTCGAAGGCGGCGGACGGGGCAAAGCCGACCGTGGCGACGACCAGCGCCAGAACCATCAGCATCGGCCGGAACACGGTGTCGGCGAAGAACCCGGCGAATGGCCGCTTGAGGCCGACCAGCAGCGCCGAATTGCAATAGACCAAAGCCGTAGCGAGGCTCATCAGCATCACGGCGAACCAGTGCGCCTGGATCAGTTGCCCCGGCGCGCCGAGCAGGCCGGCCAGCGGATAGCCGACGACCAGCAGCAGCGCCGCCATGATGCCGACATGGCCATAGGACCGCTTCATGAAGCCGCGCAGGTTGCGACCGTGGCCGGCGGCGCGATACTCGGCCGCAAAGAACGTGCCGGTGGTCTCAAAGCCGAGCGGCATCAGCACCGCGACGATGTTCGCGGTGGCGACGAAGAGGAGGAAATTGCCCAACGCCTCGGCGCCCCAGAAGCGGGCGACGGCGGCCTGGGCGAGGAACACCACGCCGGCCCCGGCGAGGCGGGAGCCGAAGAGGATGTTGGAATGGGAAAAGAGCTTGGCGAACAGGCGTTTCACGACGTGGCGGCCTCTGCCTTGTGCTGGCGCTCGAGCCGCCTGGCCCGGAGCTTTTGCAGCATGTCACGCGCCCCGAAGGCCGCTTCGCCGATGAGGAACGGCAGGCGGTAGGCAGCGTAATTGGCGGTGGGCGGCACCGGCGTCACCAGCCCGGCATCGCCGACCATGCCGATCTTGAACTGATGGAGGCCCGCAAAGCCATCGGTGCCGCCGAGATCGTACCAGCGCGCCCGGGTATTGGCCTTGAGCCAGCCGATGATGTGCCAGTGGAGGAAGTAGCCTGCACGCAGCGGCAGGGCGCGGTCTTGCGTGGCGCCGTAGAGATAGACGGCGCGATCGCCGGCCTTGAAGATGATGGCGCCGGCAATGACCTCGCCACCTTCCGAGACCAGGAACAGTTCAGGCCGCAGCGCGTCGCTCGCCATCGCCATCAGCGGGCCGACGGTGCCGTGATAGGCGGAGTGATCGGCGAACCCCTTGCGGCCCACCATGCGGTCGTAGAGCGCATCGAATTCCGGTAGCCGGTCGGGCGTGGCGCGTTCGAAACTCAGGCCGGACTTTTCGGCCTTGGCGAGCTGGCGCCGCCAGTTTTGCGAAAAACTCTTGCGCTGCGCCTCGTCGGAGAGACCGATGTCAACGATGTAGCGCTCGTTGAACGCCATCTGCGCGCCGCGGTGGAAGCCGCGCGCCAGCAGCAGGTCGAACTCGCCATTCTGTGGCGCTAGCGCCGGCAGCGGCAGCAGCGACAGCATCATCCGGCGCTTCCTGGCGTAGTCGTCGACCAGCGCCTCGACCATCAGGCCGTAGCGGCCCAGTGCATCGCCCTGCTCGGATTTGAGGAACGGCCCCCACTTGGCGAGCGCGATGGTCGCCAGCCCGAGCGGCAGGCGCTGCAGCATGACGAGGCAACCGCCGATGACCTCGCCGCTGGCTGAAATCAACACCGGCTCGAGCGCCACATTGGGCCAGCGAGCGCGGGCGAAGGTGAAAAGCTGTTCCTGGGAAACGCCGTCGAAGCCGCCGATGGCCGCTTCCCACTCGGCGCCGGACACCACCTGCAGCGTCGCCGCGGCCTGCACGACCGCAGGCGCGGCAAGCGGTCGATCCAGCGTTTCGGTGATGCTCGACATAGGCTTCCCCGGCCTTTTGGTTGCCGGGGACGCTACGCGCGGGATGTTTGCGAAGTGCTACTTCGCCTGGGCAAATGCCCCAAAAGTTCGGGTTTGGTTACCCGAACCCTAGTGTGCCGCGGCGATCGGCGCCGGACCGCCGCCGATGAACGGAATGAACGGCAGCGAGTGATCGAAGACGAGGTTGGCGCCTTCGTAGACCATCTTGACCGCCACATAGAGGATGATCAGCAGGCCGATCCAGGCGATCCAGCGGTGCTTGGTCAGGAGGTTGGCGATGAAGCTCGCCGCGATGCCCATCAGCACGACCGAGAGCGCCAGACCGAAGATCAGCACTTCCGGGTGATGCTGCGCCGCGCCGGCGACGGCCAGCACGTTGTCGAGGGACATCGAAACGTCGGCGATGACGATGTTGATGACCGCCTGGCGCAGTGACTTGCGCGGCGCCCCGGCGGCAACCTTGCCGTCCTTGTTGAGGTCGGAGCCGGCCAGGGCTTCGGTCGCGGCGTGCTCTTCGGTATGCGGCACCGCCATCTCGCGGTACATCTTCCAGCACACCCAGAGCAGCAGCAGGCCGCCGGCGATGAGCAGGCCGCCACCCAGCGACAGCAGCGACGTGGTGATGAGCGCAAAGCAGATGCGGAGCACCGTGGCGGCGGCGATGCCGATGAGGATCGCCTTCTTGCGCTGGTCGGAGGCGAGACCCGCGGCCGCGAGACCGATGACGACGGCATTGTCGCCAGCCAGCACCAGGTCGATCATGATGACCTGACCGAGGGCCCAGAGCGCTGCGGGATCGATGCCGAACATGCGCGAAAGTCTCCGAAAACGGGAAAAAGCGAGAATACGGCTATGTATGCAGGCCTTTTGCGCCTGTGAAGCCCTACCAACGCATATTTCCACGCAGGGATGCTTGGCAGAATGTCGAATTGGCGACGGACGTACGGTTGTGCGCCTCAGCGCCCGCAACAGGCCCGGTTACCACCACTTCCAGTCATGTCGAGGGGATTGGTGGGTGCACAAGGACTCGAACCTTGGACCCGCTGATTAAGAGTCAGCTGCTCTACCATCTGAGCTATGCACCCTGGGCCGGGCGGGGACATAGCAAGGGGTGCCCCCCCTGTCCAGCACTAATCCATGCATCCACGCACTTTCCCGTTTTTGCCAGATTGCTAAGCTAGCGCGACGGTTTGGGGCGCGACGAGACAGGATTTTCCATGCAGATCGCCGATATTCTGTGGCTGCCGGTGACTTGGCTGGGCGCCAACGCGGCTTCGCTGATCATTTCCTGGTATCTCAGCAAGTTCCTCTACCGCACCATCAAGAACCTGTCGCCGCAGGCCTATGGCGTCGACAAGAACTTTGCGCCGCTCATGGCGCAGGCGGCGCGCTATGGCGTGATGATCTTCGGCATCGTCACGGCGCTGAGCTTCATGGGCGTGTCGTCGGCTTCGATCTACGCGGTGCTGGGCGCGGCCGGGCTTGCGGTGGCGCTTGCCCTGCAGGGTACGCTGTCCAACATCGCCGCGGGAATCATGCTGATCTGGCTCAGACCCATCGCCATCGGCGAATACATCACCGGCGACGGCGTGGCCGGCGTGGTGGTCGAGATCGGGCTGTTCGGCACACGGCTGCGCTCAACCTCCGGGCTCTACATCTTCACCCCGAACACCAAGCTCTGGAACGGCGCCATCACCAACCACAGCCGCGAACCGCGGCGGCGCATCGACGTGAACATGAACGTCCCCGATTCGATCGACCTGGGACGGGCGCGGCGGACGATGCTCAAGATCGCCACCAGCGACAAACGCGTGCAGGTCGATCCGCCGCCGACGGTGCATGTCGAGGCTTTTGCCGGCGACCGCATCATCCTGCAGATGCGCGCCTGGGTGCCCACCCCCGAATATCTCAACGCCCTGCGCGACATCACGGAGAAATCCAAGCTCTCGGTGAACAAGCTGCTGGCCGCCGGTGGCGACCATGTCGAGGTGACGGTGGCGGACGACCCGCACACGATCAAGCCGGGAGAGAAGACGCCGGATTTGACGTAAGAAGAGAGGCAGTAGGCAGTAGCCAATAGGCAGTAGCTCTCGCACCCCCTACTGCCTACTGCCCAAACCCTACTGGCTGTACCTATGCGTGGCCGTTGAGGCCGCGGAAGGCGTCCTTGCCCCAGATGGCTTCGACCTGGGCGTTCTTGCCGCAGCCGGCGCGGTAGCGGGCATAGCGTTCGTTGCTCGGCATGCCGCTGTTGGGGTCGATGTCAGTCTTCTGCCAGAAGTTCTGATGGTAGTCTTCGGCCGGGTAGAAGGTCGGCGCCATGGCGATGACGGTGGCGACGGGCTTGCCGAGTTCCTTGGCGACTTCGGCCTTCTCGGCCTCGGCCAGCTTCATCTCGTCGTCATTGGCGACGTAGATGGCGGTGGTGTAGCTCTCGCCGAAATCGCAGAACTGGCCGCGCGTATCGATCGGGTCGATCAGGTGGAAATAGGTATCGAGCAGCTTTTCGTAGCTGGTGACGCTGGGATCGTACTCGATCTTGACCGCCTCGCGATGGCCGGTGGTCTCGGTGACGACCTGCATGTAGGTCGGGTTGTCGACATGGCCGCCGATGTAACCCGACGTGGTCGAGATGACGCCCGGCGCGTGGTCGAAATCGCTCTCGATCGACCAGAAGCAGCCGCCGGCGAAGATGGCGACGGCAGTGTCGGCCGCCTGGACGCTGGTCATCATCATGACCCCGGCGATGGCGACGCCGATGGCCAGCTTGTTCTTCTTCATTTTGGATCGTCTCCCTGGACCGATGTCCGCTGAGGCTAGATGACGCCGGGAAAGCTTCACAGGCAACACAAACAAGCGTGCAATCCGGCGCTGTAACTTTTCTCGACCTCAAGCGAAGAGACGCTATATCAGTGCCATGAGTTTCACCCCGCCCCGCCCGCTGCTCACCGCCATCGCCCAAGGCCTGCCCTCGACGATCCCGTTCGTCGGGCCGGAGGCCATCGAGCGGCGCACCGGCCTGCCGATCCGGGCGCGACTGGGCGCCAATGAGAGCGGTTTCGGGCCGTCGCCGAAAGTCATCGAGGCGATGCGGGCGACCGCGCCGATGGTGTGGCGCTATGGCGACCCGGAAATCCACGACCTCAAGCACGCGCTGGCGGCGCACCTGATGGTGCCGGCGGACAATGTGGTGGTGGGCGAAGGCATCGACGGGCTGCACGGGCTGATCGCGCGGCTGATCATCGAGCCGGGCGATGTCGCGGTGACCTCGCTGGGCGCCTACCCGACCTTCAACTACCACGTCGCCGGTTTCGGCGGACGGACGGTCGCCGCGCCCTATCGCGACGACAAGGAAGACCTCGAGGCGCTGGCCGAGGCCGCAACGCGCGAGCGGGCCAAGGTGGTCTACCTCTCCAACCCGGATAACCCGATGGGCACGTGGTGGAGCGCCGGCGCCATCGCCGATTTCATCGACGCGGTGCCCGAGGAAACGCTGGTGCTGCTCGACGAGGCCTATTGCGAGACGGCGCCAAAAACCGCCCTACCCGCCATCGATATCTCGCGGGAAAACCTGATCCGCACCAGGACCTTCTCGAAGGCCTATGGCCTCGCTGGCATGCGCTGCGGCTATGCGGTGGGCGAGGCCGGCTTCATCAAGGCCTTCGACAAGGTCCGCAACCACTTCGGCGTCACCCGGATGAGCCAGGCGGCGGCGATCGCGGCGCTGGCCGACCAGGACTGGCTGCACGACGTGGTGGCGAAAGTCGCCGCCGCCCGCGACCGCATCGCCACCATCGCGGCGACGGCGGGGCTGAGTTCGGTGCCGTCGGCGACCAACTTTGTCGCCATCGACTGCGGCCGGGATGGAGTGTTTGCGATGCGGGTGCTGAAGGCACTCGAAGCGCGTGGGGTTTTCGTGCGCAAGCCGATGGCGCCCGGCCTCGACCGCTGCATCCGGGTGAGCGTCGGCCCGGCGGCCGAACTCGATGTGTTCGCCGAGGAATTCCCGTTGGCACTGCGGGACGCGGCGAGCTCCTGACAGCAGCTGTCAGGAGGGTTGGAGCAAGGTCTTCTCAACGCGGCACGGGGCCGCAAAGAGGAGCCGAGAATGACCAAGATCGACCGCCGCACCTTCATCATCGCCGCCGCTGCAACCACCGTCGCCAGCGTCACCGGGCCGGTATCCGCCCAGTCGCTGACCAATCCGCAACCAACCAGGATCGCCATTCCCGAGCAGGAGCTTGCCGACCTCACCGCCCGGCTGCGTTCGGCCCGTTGGCCGGTGGAAGTCGATCCGGGCCAGTGGGAACGCGGCGTGCCGCAGGACTATCTGCGCGGCCTTGTCGACCACTGGGCCAACCGCTTCGACTGGCGCGCGGTGGAAGCCGAGCTCAACCGCTACGAGCAGCTCGAATTCACCCATGAGGGCCAGGCGCTGCACGCCTTCCACATCCGCTCCGCCCGCGAGGACGCCATCCCGCTGGTGCTGATCCATGGCTGGCCGAGCTCGGCGATCGAGTACCTCAAGCTGATCGAACCGCTGACCAACCCGAAGGAGGGTCCGGCCTTCCACCTGGTGATCCCGACCCAGCCCGGCTTTGGACTTTCCCCTGCCCCGACGGTGCCGGGCTGGACCTCGCAGCATACTGCGGCGGCCATTGCCGGGCTGATGACCGACCTCGGCTATGAGCGCTATGGCATTCACGGCAGCGACATGGGCTCGGACGTGGCCGGCAAGCTGGACAATCTCGCGGCCGGCAAGGCGATCGGCGTGCACCTCGCCACCGACATCAGCAGCATCGTCGCGGTGGCCTCGTTCATGGGCATGGACCTCAGCGCCAACCCGAACCTCACGGAAGACCAGAAGCAGCGCGTCGCGGCCCTCTTTGCCGCCCTGCCCGACCGCATGGGCTATATCGCAATCCAGTCGACCCGGCCCAAGACGCTGGGCTATGCGCTCAACGACTCGCCGGTGGGGCAGTTGGCCTGGATCGTCGAGAAATTCGAGGCCTGGACCAATCCCGGCAAGGCCCTGCCCGAAGACGCGGTCGATCTCGACCAGCTGCTGACCAATGTGTCGCTCTACTGGTTCGGCAAGGGCGGCGCGGCGTCGGCCAATGCCGTGTGGGAAGGCATGAAGGCGATGGGCTGGGCGCCGCCGACCGGCACCCCGCAGGGCGTCGCCGCCTTCAATGCCGACGACCTGGCCCGGCCGCTGTTCGACCCCGCGGGCAGCATCCCGCATTGGTCCGAGTTCACCGCCGGCGGCCACTTCCCGGCGATGGAAGAGCCCGACCTGCTGGCCGGTGACATCGGCAAGTTCTTCGCCGGCCTGATCTAGTTGATCCCCTTGCGGATCCAGTAGTCGGAGAAATCGACGACATTGCCGCCGGGCCGGTTGGCCCGGCGTTCGTATTCGAGCATCAGCGCGATGGTACGCTGCACGATGGAGCGGAGTTCGGCCGTGTGGCCGTCGGGACCGCTGAGGATCGCCGCAGCCTGTTCGAGGTGGTCGCGGGCGAGGACGTAGGTTTGACGCATCAGGGTCTCGGCTTGGTTAATGGCGGGGAAACACAATTTCTTCGTGTTGAGCGCGAGACTGGCCGAGTCATGGTTCAGCAGTGCTTGCCCTGGGCGGCCGCTTTTGTCGCAAAAGCGCTGAAAATGGTAATCACGTGCAGACGCCTGAAAGCATGGAGCTTTTTCTGCATAGCGGGCGATGAGGGCTGTGCATAAGTTCGGGCTC
>VFQQ010003435.1_pt1 | contig 15387 bp, 9 predicted proteins | sample 3512341 | NCBI WGS metagenome assembly VFQQ01 (sample SAMN10412373, study PRJNA504923) | tailings metagenome | isolation source: Relicate 2 Philex TSF1 revegetated site | place: Philippines: Tuba, Benguet | collected 2017-08-29 | reverse complement strand
CGTCGTCGCCGGCATCGCCGTGGATCAGGTCGTCGCCCCATTCGGGGAAGTAGTTCCGGTCCGGGTCCTCGCCCCAGTCGTTCCAAACCCCGACCCAGTCGTTGCCCTCGCCCGCATGGATCGTGTCGTTGTCGTCGCGGCCGGTGATGCGGTCGTTGCCCGCGCCGCCGTGGATGACGTCGTTGCCGCCTTCTCCGCTGAGATTGTCCCGGTCTGCGCCGCCGTCGAGACTGTCGTCACCGAGACCAGCCCAGAGCCAGTCCCGGCCATCGCCGCCGAGGAGTGAATCGTTGCCATGCTCGCCGGCAACGTAGTCGTTGCCGGCGCTGCCCTGGACCGTGTCGTCGCCGCCGCCGGCCGAGAGCTGGTCGTCGCCGCCCATGCCGTGGAGAAGGTTGTTGCCGGCGTTGCCGGCGACGATGTTGTTCAGCGCATTGCCGGTGCCGTTGATGGACCTGTCGCCGGTCAGGGTCAGGTTCTCGATCCCAGAAGGCAGGGTGTAGCTCGCTGCCGCCGAGACCGCGTCGATCCCGGTATCGGCGGAGGTCGCGCCGAAATCGAAGCTGATCGAAATGACGCGCAGGTAAACGAGCACGTCGGCATGGGTGACGTTGTCGCTGTAGTGGAGGCTGCCGGACAGGGGTGCCGTGAACTGCGCCGCATCGATGGAGGTGGGGATGTCGACCGAATTGAAGACCCGGCCCGACAGGTCGAGACCATCGAAGCTGAGCCCGTTGTAGGTCAGACCCGCGTATTGGACCGGGGCGACCGTACCGCCGTCGTTGAAGCCGAAGCGGTCCCAGAGCTGGTGGTCGGCGTCGTTGAAGACATTGAAGCTGCCGTTGCCGAAGAGCAGGTGCTGGCCGTTGCTGAAGTCGATGACCAGTGACGACAGGCGGTAACCGGCGAACATGGGCGCACCGTCACGCTCGTTCCCGATCACGAAAGCCGGGGTGGTCGAATCGATCTGGAACGAACCGGTGAAGGTGGTGTTGGCGAAGGCCGCGACGCGGGAATCGCCCGTTCCCATCGACACATCGCCCATAAAGCTGACGAGCACTGGATGATCGGCCCACTCCACGATGACGTCACCGGCATCGTCGACGGCGTAGACGTCGACGCCGGGCCCGCCGATCATGGTGTCGGCGCCGGCGCCGCCATCGAGGGTGTCGTCGCCGGCGGCGCCCTGCAGCAGGTCATTGCCGCGGCCGCCGTATAGGGCATTGGCGACGTCGTTGCCGGCCAGCGTGTCATTGCCGCTGCCGGCGTAGACCGTCTCGATCGTAAGGGCCGCGATCGACAGCGCGCGCCCCGCGATGCTGCTGGCGCCGCTCGCGAGATCGATCCGGCTGTTCGTCGTAACGGCGGCGGCGTTGAGAATGTCGCTGCCGCCGTCCGTATCGTTCAGCGTCTGTCGTGCCGAAAGATCGTTCGTGAGCGTGCCGAATTCGTCGGTGTAGACGTAAGTGTCGTCGGCCGAGAGGCTCTCGCCATAGGCCCTGAGCGTCCAGGCGTTGAGCGTACCGATATCGGTGGCGCTATCGTCGACGACCGAGAGCGTCCAGGTGCCGGCGGCGTTCTCGCCGCGGAAGCTTGCCGCCGAGAAGGTGAAGCGGATGTCGTCCTGGTTGGATCCCCAGTTGGTGAGGAGGCCGGCGCCGGGCGAATCGAGCAAGGTCGCCACCGTCCCTTCCGGGCTGGTGAGCGTGATGCGCAGATCGCCGATCCAGGTATGGGTGAGGTCGAGGTCGAGCGTGACCCATTCGACATCGAAGGCGCCGAGGTTGGTTGTCTGGGTGATGCCTGCGAGGCTGTTGTCGGGGATCGCCCTGGAAATCGCGACCGAAGCGGAGACCGAGCGCTCGTCGGCCGAGGCATTGGTCTGCCGCCACGTTTCGGCGAGCCGCACGGCGGCCGTGGCGTCGATCAGGCCGAAGCCGTATTCCTCGCTGTAGTGGCGGCCGCCGCCGTTCCAGTCGGCCGCGCCGTTGTACTGCCAGCCGCCGGATCCGCCGGTCTGCCGGGCGGCGAGGCTCAGGATCTCCTGCACGTCGCGCCAGCCCAGATTGCGGTTGGCTTCCAGCATCAGTGCGACGATGCCGGCGACGATGGGGGCGGAGAAGGACGTGCCGGTGAGCGAGGTGAAGTCGGTCGAGCCGTAGCCGGCGGCCCCGACGCGATCGGTCGTGAGGATTGCGGTCGAGGAGGACGACCCGGTCCCTCCGGGAGCCGCGATCAGCAGCGAGTTGCCCGAGACGCTGTAGCTCGTGACGGCGCCGGTATTGCCGGTGGCGGCGACCACCACGGTGTGCCGGCTGTTCTGGAAACTGTGCAGATTGGTGTCGTCGCCGTATTCGTCGCTGTTGCCGGCCGACTGCACGACGATGGTGCCGAGACCGTCGCGCCCCTCGGCCGCGAGGCGGGCCAGTGCCTGTCCGGCCGTGTCGAAGGGCGCCACGCCGAAATCGTCGACGAAGGCGGCGTTCGGGGTGGAGAAGAACTGGTTGCCGAAACTCCAGGAATCGTTGACCACGTCCGCCTGCAGCGCGGTCGTGAAGGCGCGCACGGCCTGGGCGGCGAAGGCGGCGGCGGAAGCGTTGAGCGGGTTGTAGTAGGCAAGGAGGTCGGCGTTGTAGGCGACGCCGACGATTCCGCTGCCGTTGCGCTCGGCGGCGATCACGCCGGCGACCGCGGTCCCGTGCTCGTCATCGGCGTTGAGCGGATAGCCGCCGGCGGCACCGGTTACGGTGTTGATGCTGCCGGCGGCGATGTAGTTGCCGTCGAGATCCGGGTGCGTGTAGTCGATCCCCTGGTCGAAGACCGCGACCTTGACGCCCTTGCCGGTGTAGTCGGCCCAGGCGGGGAGGACGTTGATGCCGGCATTGCCCGCCTGCAGATACCACTGCTGGGCGAAGAGGGGGTCGGAGGGCGCGGTGGAGGAGGCGGGCGCATGGGCCCCGCGGACCGACGGCGGGGTGGGGACGGTGCCGCCGCTGCCGCTGCCGGCAGCCTCGAGGGCGAGACTGCGCGCCGCGTAATGGGCAAGCGCTTCGTTGACTTCCGCGGAGGTCCAGACTCCGTCGGTGACGTCCGACCAAGAGAAATCGCCGATGAACTGACCGTCGTAGCCGGCATTCACGATGATGATCGGACTGCTGGCCGACCCGTCGCCCTGGAAATGGATCTGCTCGATGCCATGCGCGGGCATCTGCCATTCCAGCAAGGTGACAAGCTGCCCGGTGACGGAATCGAACAGGACCAGATGTCGGCTGTCGATGGTGGCGTAGTAGGTCGAGGCGCGGGAGCCGGCGAAGCTCACGGTGTCGAAACCGCTGCCGCCAGCATCGAGGATGTAGGACTCCGTGGAACCCCGCATCGTGTAGGTGTCGCCGCCGGAGCCGCCGGACATGAACTGGAAGTAGCCGGTGGTGGCGCTGAGGATCTGGTCGGCCCCGCCGAGGCCCAGCACAATGCGACCCGTGCCGGAAACCAGCGTCTCGGCGCTGCCGGAACCCACCGTCTCGGTGAATCGGATCGTCATCCCACCGCACGCCTTGTCTTTGGAAAAATTGTAGCGATTTCAGCCGGCTTTGCTACGTCCTTCGGTGGATAAAGTGACAGGACGCACGCCTTCGAGCGCCGCCGCCGTCTCCAGGAACTCCCGCACCAGCGGCAGGCGCCGGCGTTCGGCGAGGCAGACGACGTATTCGCCGACGCCCAGTTCCGCATCGTCCACTTCGAGCACGGTGAAACGGCGGTCGGCCGGCAGTTCGCTTTCGAAGACGACGCCGAGCCCGAAACCGGCGCCGACCGCCTCGCGGACGGCCTCGCGGCTTTCGGCTTCGACGATCGCGCGCGGGCGGATGCCGGCTTCCGCGAGCGCGGTCTCGAAAACCTCGCGGGTGATCGAGCCGCGCTCGCGGAGCACGAGGTCGGCATCGGCGAGCGCGGCGAGGCGGAGCCGGCCGGCCCGGGCGAGGGGGTGTCTCACCGGGGCGAAGAGGATCAGACGGTCGCGGCGATAGGCGAGGGTATGCAGCCTGGGGTCGGAGACCATCTTCGCCATGACGCCGACATCGGCGTCGTAGTCGAACAGCTGCTTCAGCACCTCGGCGGAGTTGCCGGTGCCCAGATAGAAGGTCAGGCCGGGCCGCCGCTTGCGCATCTCGGCCAGGATCGGGATGGCATGCGCCGGACCGTCGGCGGCGACGCGGATATGGGCGCGAGGGACGCTGTCGCGGCCCTCGAGCAGCGCCTCGGCTTCCTCCTCCAGGGCGAAAAGGCGGTTGGCGAGTTCGTAGAGCGCCTGCCCGATCGCAGTCGGCTCGGCGCCGCGGCCCCGCCGCTCCAGCAGGCGGACGCGATGCTGGGCCTCGAGCGCGCTCACCTGGCCCGACAGGGTCGGCTGGCTGACGCGGGCGGCGCGGGCCGCCTTGGTGAAGCTGCGTTCGCGGGCGACGGCGTGGAAGGCGCGCAACTGGGTCAGATTCATATCGGCCAGACCTATTGATGACATCCGGATTATGTATTTGTCATATGAGAGCGGCTTGCGCAGCATCCAACGCATCGATCGCTGCAGGAACCTGCCCATGCCGATGCCCGCCCAGTCCGAAACCGGCGATCCGCTGCTGCTGACGCCGGGTCCGCTCACCACCTCCCGGTCGGTCAAGGCGGCGATGCTGCACGACTGGGGCTCGCGCGACCCGGCCTTCATCGCCATGAACGCCGAAGTGCTGGAGGCCATCACCCGCCTCGCGGGCGCCGAAGGCAGCCACGTGACGGTGCCGGTGCAGGGCAGCGGCACCTTCGCGGTCGAGGCGATGATCACCACGCTGGTGCCGAAGGGGGCGAAGCTCCTCCTTCTCGTGAACGGCGCCTACGGCCACCGGGCGGCCAAGATCGCCGCCGTCGCCGGCCGCCAGCCGATCGTGCAGGAGACGGCCGAGGACACCGTGCCGGATCTGGCGAAGCTGGAGGCTGCGCTGGCCGCGGATCCCGGCATCGGCCATGTCTTCGTGGTCCATTGCGAGACGACGAGCGGCATCCTGAACCCGGTCGCCGATGTCGCCGCGATCGTCGCGAAGGCCGGCAGGAAGCTCCTGGTCGATTCGATGAGCGCCTTCGGGGCGCTGCCGATCGATCTCGCCTCCGTGCCCTTCGACGCGTTGGCGGCGTCTTCCAACAAGTGCCTGGAGGGCGTGCCGGGCCTGGGCTTCGTGATCTGCCGGAAGAGCACGCTCGCCGCCTGCGCGGGTCACGCGACCACCGTCGTCCTCGACCTCTGTGAGCAGCAGGCGGCCATGGAGAAGACCAGGCAGTACCGGTTCACCCCGCCGATCCACTGCATCGCGGCTCTGCATCAGGCGATCGGCGAGCACGCGGCTGAGGGCGGCGTTGCCGGGCGCGGCGGACGCTACCGGCGCAACTGCTCGGTGCTGATCGAAGGCATGCGGGCGCTCGGCTTCGAGACGCTGCTGCCCGACCACCTGCAGGCACCGATCATCGTCACCTTCCACATGCCGGCCGATCCGCGGTTCGACTTCCAGCGCTTCTATGACGGGCTGAAGGACCGGGGCTATGTGATCTATCCCGGAAAGCTGACGGTGGCCGACAGTTTCCGCATCGGCTGCATCGGCCGGCTGGACGAGGGGCACATGAAGGGCGCGGTACGGGCGGCGGCCGAGGTGCTGGCCGACATGGGCGTGCAACATCCCGGGCGCAGGAAGGCGGCATGAGCGGCTTCAGCATCAACGGGCGTCACTATCGCCTTCCCGCCGCGCCGACCGTGGTGGTCTGCGTCGACGGGTCCGAACCCGGCTATATAGAGGCCGCGGTCCAGGCCGGCATGGCGCCCTGGTTCGCCGCAACGCTGAAGGAGGGCACCAGCCTCCTCGCCGATTGCGTGGTGCCGTCCTTCACCAATCCGAACAACCTCTCCATCGTCACCGGGGCGCCGCCGGCCGTGCACGGCATCTGCGGCAACTACCTGCTCGATCCCGACACGGGGTCGGAGGTGATGATGAACGACCCGAAGTTCCTGCGGGCGCCGACGCTGTTCACCGCGCTGCAGGCGGCGGGGAAGCGCATCGCCATCGTGACCGCCAAGGACAAGCTCCGCGCGCTGCTCGGCCACGGCCTGAAGATCGGGCCGAAGGAGGCGATCTGCTTTTCGGCCGAGAAGGCGGACAGGTGCTCCCTGGCCGAGAACGGCATCGAAGGCGCCCTCGACTTCGTCGGCCGGCCGCTGCCCGGCGTGTACAGCGCCGACCTGTCGGAATTCGTCTTCGCGGCCGGCGTGGCGCTGATGAAGCGCGACCGGCCCGACGTGATGTACCTGTCGACGACCGACTACATCCAGCACAAGCATGCGCCCGGCACGCCCGTGGCGAACGCCTTCTATGCGATGATGGATGGGCATCTAGCGGCGCTCGAAGCCATGGGCTGCGTGATCGCGCTGACCGCCGACCACGGCATGAACGCCAAGTTCAATGACGCGGGCCAGCCCGACGTCATTTACCTGCAGGACGTGCTGGACGGCTGGCTGTCGAGGGGCGCCGCCCGCGTCATCCTGCCGATCACCGATCCCTACGTGGTGCATCACGGCGCGCTCGGCTCCTATGCCGTGGTCTATCTGCCGCAAGGGGCGGACCGCGCCGCGCTGATCCGGCGCATCGCCGATCTGCCGGGGGTCGAGGCGGCGCTGTCGAAGGAGGCGGCCTGCGAACGCTTCGAATTGCCGCTCGACCGAACCGGGGACATCGTCGTCGTCTCGACCCGCCACAAGGTGATCGGGACCAGCGCGGAGCGGCATGACCTTTCCGGCCTGACGGAGCCCCTGCGGTCGCATGGCGGGATCTCCGAACAGCAGGTGCCGCTCATCGTGAACCGCGCCCTCGCGCTGGAGGCGGGGGAGCGCTGGCGCAACTTCGACGCCTTCGATCTCGCCCTCAATGCGGTGCAGGCCGCCGCCCGGGAGGCCGCGGAATGAGCGCCGCCCCCCGCCTTCCCGAGATCCGCCGCGAGAGCATGCGCATCGCGGGCAAGCCTGTCGCCACCGACGGGGTGATCGAGGTGCTGAACCCTTTCAACGGCGCCGTCGTCGGCACGGTGCCGCGGGGCCGGGCCGAACATGCGGCCGAAGCTTTCGCCAAGGGTGCCGCCTTCCGGCCCAAGCTCACGCGCTACGAGCGCCAGCGCATCCTGATGACCGCGGCCGAACTGCTGGCCGGGCGGAAGGAGACGCTCGCCCGCCTGATCACCGCGGAGAGCGGGCTCTGCCTCAAGGATTCGCTCTACGAGGTCGGCCGTGCCTATGACGTGTTCAGCCTGGCCGGGCAGCTCGCCATCCGCGAGGATGCCGAGACCTTCGCCTGCGACATCACCCCCCAGGGCAAGCCACGCCGCATCCATACGCTGCGCCAGCCGCTGCTCGGCTGCATCAGCGCCATCACGCCCTTCAACCATCCGCTCAACATGGTGGCGCACAAGCTCGCTCCGGCGATCGCCACCAACAACCGCGTGGTGGTGAAGCCGACGGAACTGACACCGCTCACCTGCCTCGCCCTCGCCGACGTGCTCTACGAGGCCGGCCTGCCGCCGGAAATGCTCTCGGTGGTGACCGGCAATCCGGGCGATATCGGCGATTCCATGATCACCGACCCGAATGTCGACCTCGTCACCTTCACCGGCAGCGTGCGGGTGGGCAAGTACATCGCCGAGAAGGCGGGCTATCGCCGCGTGGTGCTGGAGCTCGGCGGCAACGATCCCCTGATCGTGATGGAGGATGCCGATCTCGACAAGGCGGCCGAACTCGCCGTCGCCGGCGCCACCCGGAATTCGGGCCAGCGCTGCACGGCGGTGAAGCGCATCCTGGTGGTGGAGGCGGTGGCCGACGACTTCGCCGCCCTGGTGGTCGCCAAGGCGCGGAAGCTGAAATGCGGCGATCCGATGGACCCGGCCACCGACGTGGGTACGGTGATCACCGAACGGGCCGCGAGCCTGTTCGAAGCGCGCGTGCGCTCCGCCGTCGCGGAAGGGGCGGAACTGCTGCTCGGCAACGACCGGCAGGGGGCGCTGTTCCCGCCGACCGTGGTCGACCGCGTGCCGGCCCGGGCCGAGCTGGTCCACGAGGAGACCTTCGGCCCGGTGATCCCGATGATCCGGGTGCACGACATCGACGATGCCATCCGTACCTCGAACGGCACGGCCTATGGCCTGTCCTCGGGCGTCTGCACCAACCGGCTGGACTATGTCCAGCGCTTCGTGGCCGAACTCGAGGTCGGCACGGTCAACATCTGGGAAGTGCCGGGCTACCGGATCGAGATGTCGCCCTTCGGCGGCATCAAGGATTCCGGTCTGGGCTACAAGGAGGGCGTGTCGGAGGCGATGAAGAGCTTCACCAATGTGAAGACCTGGTCGCTGCCCTGGTCGGCTTGACACCGACCTGTCATGAATCTTGCTTAAGGGATTGCAGGAAGGCTTCGAACCTAGGGGACGGGAAAATGAAACAGGGACTTTGGGGTGGGATCGCGGCGGCGGTGCTGGCGATGGGTCTGGCCATGCCGGCCGTTGCGCAGAAGACGAAGCTCACCGTCTATACGGCGCTCGAGAACGACCAGCTGGCGCCGTTCAAGTCGGCCTTCGAGGCCGACAACCCGACCGTCGAGATCGCCTGGGTGCGGGATTCGACCGGCGTCATCACCGCTCGCTTCCTGGCCGAGAAGGACAATCCGCGGGCCGATGTGGTCTGGGGTCTCGCCGGTTCCTCGCTGTTGCTGTTCGACCAGCAGAACCTGCTCGAGCCCTATGAGCCCAAGGGCGCTTCGGCCCTGAAGCCCGCCTTCCGGTCGTCGAAGACACCGCCGACCTGGGTCGGCATGGATGCCTTCCTCGGCGTCATCTGCTTCAACACCGCCGAAGCCGGCAAGGCGGGGATCACCGCACCGACCTCCTGGATGGATCTGACCAAGCCCGAATACAAGGGCAAGCTCGTCATGCCGCATCCGGCTTCCTCGGGCACCGGCTACCTCACGGTCGCCGCCTGGCTGCAGGTGATGGGAGAGGCGGCGGGCTGGAAGTTCATGGACGCCCTGCACGAGAACATGGCCGTCTATACCCATTCCGGCAGCGCCCCCTGCGTGCAGGCGGCCAAGGGCGAGCGCGTCGCCGGCATCTCCCTCGACATGCGCGGAGCGCGCGAGAAGACGCAAGGCGCGCCGCTCGAGGTGATCATCCCGAAGGAGGGCGTGGGCTGGGACATGGAGGCCACCGGCATCGTCCGCGGCACCAAGAACCTCGCTGCGGCGAAGCTGCTCGCCGACTGGGCGGCCTCGAAGAAGGCGAACGAGCTCTACTCCAAGTACTATGCCGTCACCGCCCATCCGGAGGTGAAGAACGCCCCGGCCAACTATCCGGCGACGGCGGAGGCCGCGATGGTGAAGAACGACTTCGACTGGATGGCCTCGAACCGCGAGAAGATCCTGTCCGAGTGGGACAAGCGCTACGGCGGCAAGGCCGCGCCGAAGTGACGTTCAGGTCCGGCGGAAGAGGAGCACGGCGGCGATCAGGGCGGGAACCGCGGCGATGACGAAGCCGAGGGTGAAGCTGCCGGTCGCCGCCAGTATGCCGGAGAAGACCAGCGGAAAGCTCATCATCCCCGCGCTGCCGAAGGCGAGCACGCCGCCGGTCATGCCGCTGACCTGTTCGCGCGGGGCGACGCGGGCGACCTCGGCCAGCAGCACGCCGTGCCAGCTGACCGCCGTGCAGGTATAGGCGCAGCCGGCGGCGATGATCAGGGAGAGCGACCAGCCGGCGCCGGACAGGCCAAGCAGCACCGAAGCCGCCGCCATGCCGATCCCGAGGCCGGCCAGCACCGCCCGTGCGGCCGACAGACGGCCGGCGAGCCAACCCCAGAAGATGCGGGCTGGGATGGCCGCCGCCTGGGACACCGAGAAGGCGAAGCCCGCCGTCTTCAGGTCGTGCGCCAGCGCCTGGGTCAGGTAGATGACGAAGAAGGAGGCGAAGACCGACTGCAGCCCGACGAAGGCGAACGAGGCGATCGCCATGACCCGGAGCGCGGGCGCGCGCAGCACATCGCGGATCGTGCCGAGCACCGCCGCGGCCGAGAAGCGGGCATCCGGATTGCGGTCGCGGTCGAAGGAGGCCCGCAGCGGCTGCAGCAGCAGGGCGAGCGCGAGGCAAATGCCGGCGGAGACGAAGAAGGCCCCGCGCCAGCCGAAGGCGGCGACCGAGAAGGGGACGATGGCGCCGGCCAGCATGGCGCCCACCGGCACGCCGGTCTGCTTGATGGAGAACAGGAGCGGCGCCAGATGCGGCGGCGAGAGCCGGGCCAGGATCTGCGAGCTCGCCGGCGTCGAGGGCGCCGTGCCCATGCCGATGATGAGCGCCCCGAGGGCGATCAGCGGCAGGCTGCCGGTGGATACGATGATCAGTCCGGCCGCCGTGGCGCAGAGGGAGAGCTGGCTGATGCGCAGCGCGCCGTGGCGCTGGATGAAGGCGCCGCAGGAGACATGGCTGAACATGCTGGCGAAGAAGACGAGGCCGGTGAACACGCCGACCAGCGCCGGATCGAGGTCGAGCGCCGCGGCCACGGCGGGAGCCGCCACCGGCATGACCAGCCCCGACATATAGGCGAAAGCCTGCTGCACCAGCATGGAGACGACGGCGAGGATCAGCAGGGTCATGGACTGGGACGGGCACTGCGGTTTGTCGTTGGGATCGAGGGTAGAGCGCCCGGCCCGCGCGGCGCACGCGAAATCTGGGGGCCGGCCGGTGCACGGAGCGGGAGCGACGACGGCCTGTCACCGATCCGTGACCGAAGAGTGCTAGGGTCCGGAGCGGGACAGGGGGACGGTCTTGGGGACTGAAGCAGAGACGGCGGGGGAAGCCTATCTTCGCGTTCGCGACGTAGCCAAGCGCTTCGGCGCCTTCGCCGCGCTGGACCGCGTCTCGGTCGATATCCGCAGAGGCGAGTTCGTCTGCTTCCTGGGGCCGTCCGGCTGCGGCAAGACCACGCTTCTGCGGATCATCGCCGGCCTGGAGATCCAGAGCGCCGGCCGCATCGAACAGGCCGCCCGCGATGCGGGATTTCGGCATCGTGTTCCAATCCTATGCACTGTTCCCGAACCTGACCGTGGCCGACAATGTCGGCTACGGCCTCGTCAGCCGGAAGCGGCCGAAGGCGGAGGTCACGGCCCGCGTGGCCGAACTGCTCTCGCTCGTCGGCCTGCCGGAGGCGGGAGAGAAGTACCCGGCCCAGCTTTCGGGCGGGCAGCAGCAGCGCGTCGCGCTGGCCAGGGCGCTCGCCACCTCGCCCGGCCTCCTCCTGCTGGACGAGCCGCTTTCCGCGCTCGACGCCCGGGTCCGCATCCGGCTGCGGCACGAGCTGCACAGCATCCAGCGCCGGCTCGGCATCACCACCATCATGGTGACGCACGACCAGGAGGAGGCGCTCGGCCTCGCCGACCGGATCGTGGTCATGCACCAGGGAGGCATCGAGCAGGTCGGGACGCCGGCGGAGATCTACGGCCGGCCGGCGAGCCCCTTCGTGGCCGATTTCGTCGGCGCCATGAACTTCCTGGACGGGACGGTCTGCGGCGCCGGCCGGCTGAAGGTCGGCGGGCGGGAGTTCGCCGTGCCCCTCGAGGAGTTCACCGTCGGCGCCGAGGTGACGCTGTGCATCCGGCCCGAGGACGTGCAGACCCGCAACGTCGGCCCCGCGACGCCCAACGCGCTGTCGGTGCGGGTCAAGGCGCTCGACTTCCTCGGCCCCTTCTGCCGGGCGAGCGTGGAGGGGGGCGGGGGGCTCGCCCTGACGGCCGACTTCTCGCGCAACCTGATGGATGACCTGGCGATAGCCGAGGGCGTGGAACTGGCGGTGGCGCTGCCGCCGGCGCGGCTTCGCGTCTTCCCGCGCGCGAAGCGATGACGGCGGGCGTGGCCGTGAAGGCGCGTCGGCGGCTCTCTGCCGACGACCTCGTGCTGCGCGCCGGGATCGTGGCGGTGCTGGCGGCACTGATCCTCTTCGTTGCCCTGCCGCTCTGGGCGCTGCTGTCGAAGAGCTTCCAGAACGCCGATGGCGGGTTCGTCGGCTTCGCCAACTATGCGCGCTATTTCGCGACGCCGAGCCTGCTGCAGCCGCTGTGGAACAGCCTCGCCGTGGCCTCGATCTCCACCGCCCTCGTGCTGCCCGCCGCCTTCCTCTACGCCTATGCGCTGACGCGCAGCTGCATGCCGGCGAAGGGGCTGTTCCGGGCGCTGGCGCTGATCCCCATCCTGGCGCCCTCGCTCCTGCCCGCGCTGTCGCTCGTCTACATCTTCGGCAACCAAGGCTTCCTCAAGTCCTGGCTGTTCGGCAACGAGATCTACGGTGCGCCCGGCATCGTCATGGCGCAGGTCTTCTACTGCTTCCCGCACGCCCTCACCGTCCTGGTGGCCGCCCTCTCGCTCGCCGACGCGCGGCTCTACGAGGCGGCTTCGGCGCTGGGGGCCTCGCGCCTGCGCACCTTCACGACGGTGACGCTGCCCGGGGCCAAGTACGGGGTGATCGGTGCCGGCTTCGTCGTCTTCACGCTGGTGATCACCGATTTCGGCATCGCCAAGGTGATCGGCGGCCGGTTCGAGGTCATGGCGACCGATGTCTACAAGCAGGTCGTCGGCCAGCAGAACTTCGAGATGGGCGCGGTCGTCGGCATGATGCTGCTGGTGCCGGCCGTGCTCGCCTTCGTCGCCGACCGGATCGTGGCGCGTCGGCAGGTCGCGCTTCTGACCGCCCGGGCCGTCCCCTATGCGCCGAAGCCCAGGACGGCGCGCGACCTGCCGCTCTTCGTCTTCTGCTGCGCCGTCGCCGGCATCATGCTGTTCATCCTGGGCATGGCGGTCTGGGCCTCCTTCATCACCTACTGGCCCTACAACCTGAAGCTCACCTTGAGGAACTACGGATTCGACGAGTTCGACCCGGCCGGCTGGTCGCCCTTCCTGAACTCGCTCCTGATGAGCGGCCTCGTCGCCGGCATCGGCACCGCCTTCGTCTTCTTCGGCGCCTATACGATCGAGAAGGCGCCCGGGGCGCGCCCGCTGCGCATGGCGGCGCATTTCCTCGCCATGCTGCCGCTGGCCGTGCCGGGCCTCGTGATCGGCCTGGGCTATGTCTTCTTCTTCAATGCCCGCTGGAACCCGATGGGCTTCCTCTACGGTACCCTCGCCATCCTGGTGCTCAACACGCTGGCGCATTTCTATACGGTGGCGCATCTGACGGCGACGACCGCGCTGAAGCAGATCGACCCCGAATTCGAATCCGTCTCCGCCTCGCTGAAGGTGCCGGTCCTGCGGACCTTCGCGCGGGTCACCGTGCCGGTGTCGATGCCGGCCATCCTCGACATCGGCGTCTATCTCTTCGTCAACGCCATGACCACGGTGTCGGCGGTGATCTTCCTCTACGGCTCCGACACCAAGCTCGCCGCCATCGCCATCGTGAACATGGACGAGGCGGGATTCACCGCCGCCGCGGCCGCCATGTCGACGCTGATCGTGCTGGTCAGCGCCGGGGTGAAGGGGCTGCAGATCCTGCTGTCCCGGGCGATCGACCACCGCACCATGGCCTGGCGCAGCCGCTGAGCCGCCGTCAGATGATCTCGAAGTAGCGCTCCAGCTCCCAGTCGGAGATGTGCTTCCTGAACTCGCGTTCCTCCCAGTCGCGGGTCGCGGCGAAGTGCTCGACGAAGGCATCGCCGAAGAGTTCGCGCGCCGCCTTGGAGGCGGCGAGCCTCTCGGCCGCCTCCATCAGCGTGCGCGGCAGCTGCAGCTTGGCCGGGAAGCGCTTCTCATAGGCGTTGCCGGTGACCGGGTCGGTCGGGACCATCTTCCGCTCGATCCCCATCAGGCCGGAGCCGATGGCGGCCGCGAGCGCCAGATAGGGGTTCCCGTCGGCGGCGGCCACGCGATATTCGACCCGGGTCGATTTCGGGCTGCCGGGGATGACGCGGAGCGCCGTGGTGCGGTTCTCCACCCCCCAGGTGGCGGCCGTGGGGGCCCAGAATCCGGGGATCAGGCGGCGGTAGGAATTGATGGTCGGCGCCACCATCGCCAGCATCTCGGGCATCAGCGACTGCTGTCCGGCCACGAAGTGCCGGAGCGTCGCCGAGAGGCCGTGCGGGTCCCTGGAATCGTGGAAGGCCGGCTGCGCCTTCGCCACCAGCGAGACATGGATATGCCCGCCGCAGCCGGGCCAGTGGGGCGACCACTTGGCCATGAAGGTGGCGAGCAGGCCGCGCTGCTGGGCGAAGACCTTGAGGAAGGTCTTGAACAGCGCCGCCTTGTCGGCCGCGGCCAGGCCTTCGTCCACGCGTAGTGCCGCTTCCAGCACCCCGGCGCCGGTCTCGGTGTGCAGGCCCTCGATACCGATGTCCATCGCCTCGCAGAAGTCGAGCAGGTCGCGATAGAAGCCCGCGTGGACGGAATTGCGGAGCACCGAATAGCCGAAATAGCCGGGCGAAAGCGGCTTCAGGTCGCGGTAGCGCTTCTCGCGGATCGAATGCGGCGTTTCCTCGAAGACGAAGAACTCGTATTCGAAGCCGCACCTGACCGAATAGCCGAGCGCCTCCGCGCGGGCGAGCACGCGCCGGAGCGCGGCGCGCGGGCAGACCGCCTCGGCCGCGCCGTCGAACTCGCCGAGGAAGAAGAGGCCGCCGGGTTCCGAGGGCATCTCGCGCGCGCTGTCCGGAATGACCCGGACCTTGGCGTCCGGATAGGCGGTGTGCCAGCCGGTATAGCGGGTGTTGTCGTAGAGCTGGTCGTTCGCATCCCAGCCCAGCACCACGTCGCAGAAGCCGAAGCCGCCGTCGAGGGCGGAGAAGAACTTGTCGCGGTGCATGTACTTGCCGCGCAGGATGCCGTCGACGTCATGGACGCCGACCTTCACGTGATTGAGGCCGCGCTCGCGTACCAGTCGCTTCGCGTCCTCCGCCGTCTGGATACCGGTCAGCGCCATGTCCCTCGAATCCCGTTGCTCGCCCCCGCGGGCGTCATCCTAGGGCCGGCGGACAATTCTGTCCGCCGAGGAGAGCGGCGGCGGAGACGCCGTTGAGCCAGGCGGGCCGGCGGGAGGGATCGGCCGGCGCCTTCTCCGAGGCGAAGATCGGCTTCTCCAGCAAGTCGCTGATCGGACGAAGCTTTTCCGGTCTCTGCCGCTTTTCGGGGCAGCCTAACCCTGCCAATTCGTGCCAATTCGAGCCAGTTTGGGCCAGCAGGGAGCCTTCCAGGACCGGTTCGGCGCCGGCTTCGGCCAGGTCGAGCCTCCCTCCCTCGCGCTGCGCAGCAGCGTGGGGGAGGGTCGGGGTGGGGGCGGTTGCCGCATGTGCGCGGCCGAAC
>VFQQ010003433.1_pt1 | contig 15391 bp, 14 predicted proteins | sample 3512341 | NCBI WGS metagenome assembly VFQQ01 (sample SAMN10412373, study PRJNA504923) | tailings metagenome | isolation source: Relicate 2 Philex TSF1 revegetated site | place: Philippines: Tuba, Benguet | collected 2017-08-29 | reverse complement strand
AAGCAGACCGGGCACCGCCATTCGCCATGCAGACTTATGATTTTATCGTCGTCGGTTCCGGGTCGGCTGGCTCGGTCGTAGCGGAGAAGCTTTCGGCATCGGGACGTTTTACGGTGCTGGTCCTGGAAGCCGGTGGCAGCGACCGGCGTTTCTTCGTGCAGATGCCATTGGGCTACGGCAAGACCTTCTTCGACCCTGCGGTGAACTGGAATTACAGGACCGAGCCAGATCCCGGCCTTGCCGGCAATGCCGATCATTGGCCACGTGGCAAGATCCTGGGCGGATCGAGCTCCATCAACGCCATGGTCTGGATCCGCGGCGCCCGCGAGGATTTCGATGCCTGGGCAGCCGCCGGCAACCCTGGCTGGGATTATGACGACGTCCTCCCGATCTTCAAGGCGATCGAAGACAACGAGGCGGGCGCGAACCAGTGGCGCGGTCGTGGTGGCCCGATCCACGTCACCGACAACCGCTCCCGTGTCCATCGGTTGACGATGCGCTACCTGAAGGCTGCCGAACAGGCCGGCCTGCCTGCCAATGACGACTTCAACGGCAAAAGCCAGGAAGGCGTCGGCATCTACCAGATCACGACCAGGAATGGCCGGCGCATGTCGACGGCGCGCGGTTTCCTCCGTCCCGCCATGAAACGTGCCAACGTTCGCGTCGAAACACATGCGCTGGCGACGAAGATCCTGTTCGATGGCAGGCGCGCGATCGGCATCGAATATGTCCAGAACGGCGAAGTCAGAACCGTGCGCGCCGGTCGGGAGGTGATCTTGTCCGGCGGCTCGATCAACTCGCCGCAGCTTCTCCAGCTCTCGGGCGTAGGCCCGGCCGACCTGTTGTCCAGCCTCAACATTCCGCTCGTGCAGCAGTCGGAAAATGTTGGCCGAAATCTCCAGGACCACCAGGGCATCAACTACACCTGGAAAGCCAAATGGCCGACCCTCAACCAGATCCTGCGGCCCTGGTGGGGCAAGCTTCTGGTTGGCCTGCACTATCTTGTGCTGCGCTCCGGCCCGCTGTCGATGTCGATGAACCAGGGCGGTGGTTTCTTCCGCACCGATCCGGATCAGCCGCGTCCAAACATGCAACTCTACTTCCAGGCCTTTTCCACCGTGCTGCCGAAATCCGGCGAGCGGCCGATCCTCTCCCCGGACCCATGGCCTGGCTTCTCCATCGGCCTTTCCAATTGCCGTCCATCCAGTCGCGGCGAAATCATGATCCGCTCGAAGAATCCACTCGAACATCCCACGATCACTCCCAACGCTTTCTCGACCAACGAGGACGTGTCGGAAATGCTCGACGCGGTGAAATTCCTGCGCCGCATCGCAGCGCAACCGGCGCTCGCCGACGTTATTGCGGAAGAGGTTTTGCCTGGACCTTCAATCACTTCCGATGCCGACCTGATTCAGGATTTCAGGAAGCGTTCCGGTACCGTCTATCACCCCGTATCGACCTGCCGCATGGGGCCGGATCCTGCCCGTGCCGTGGTCGATCCGCGCCTGAAGGTCCATAGCATTGGCGGTCTGCGCGTCATAGACGCGTCGATCTTTCCCGACAACATCGCTGGCAACACCAACGCCGCCTCGATCATGACGGGGTGGAAGGGCGCTGAAATGGTTCTGGAGGACAATCGATGAAAGTCACCGACGTAAAGACCTGGGTTGTCGGCAATCCGCCACCCGGCATCGGCGGCAAATATTTCATCTTCGTCAAACTGACGACCGACTCCAATGTCGTCGGCTATGGCGAAGCCTACAACGCCACCTTCTCGGGACACGTCACGGCCCGCATGATCGAGGACATGGCCGAACGCTACCTGATCGGCCGTGACCCGCACGATGTCGAAAGTTTCTTCCGCCGCTGCTATTCGTCGGGTTTCACCCAGCGCCCGGACGTGTCAGGCATGGGCTGTTTCTCTGCACTCGAAATGGCCTGTTGGGACATCATCGGCAAGGAGGCCGGCAAGCCGATCTACAAGCTGCTCGGCGGCCAGGTCCACGAGAAGCTGCGTTCCTACACCTACCTCTACCCACATGAGGGCAGCGTCCATTCGGAGGACGCCCGCGGTCGCAATGTCTACAACGATCCCGATCTCGCAGCTGAATGTGCGGCACTTTACGTCGATCAGGGCTTCAACGCCGTGAAGCTCGACCCCGCCGGTCCCTACACAGCCTTCGACGGCCATCAGCCGCGCCTCCTCGACATCGACCTCTCAGCCCGCATGATCAAGGCGATCCGCGAGGCGGTCGGCACGCGAGCGGATATCCTGTTCGGCACCCACGGCCAGTTCACGGCTTCCGGCGCGCTTCGCATGGCCCGCGCCATCGAGCCATACGACCCACTCTGGTTCGAGGAACCGGTGCCGCCTGACATGCCGGAAGTGATGGCGCAGGTGGCGCGCGGCACATCGATCCCGATAGCCACCGGCGAGCGGCTGACCACCAAGTTCGAGTTCGCACGCGTCATCGAAAACCGTGCCGCCACCATCCTGCAACCAGACCTCGGCCGTTCCGGCGGCATTCTCGAGACCAAGAAGATCGCGGCGATGGCCGAGGCCTATCACATCCAGATCGCGCCGCATTGCTATTGCGGGCCGATCGTGGGCGCTGCCAACATCCAGCTCGCTGCAACACTGCCGAATTTCCTCATCCTGGAATCCCTGAAGCAATGGGACGGTTTCCACGCCACCTTGCTCAGGAAGAAGATCGAATGGCAGGACGGCTGGGTCATTCCATCGAAGGAACCCGGCCTCGGCGTTGAGCTCAATGAAGCGGTCTGCGAGGCACATCCCTGGAATGGCAAGCAACTGCATCTGGAGATGGCACCAGATCCTTTGTTCCCATGACGATCCACAATATCGACTAAAAAAATATAGCAATTTCAGTAGCTTACTGCAATCTTCGGAATCAGTCCGAAAAGGAGCTGATTCAAGATGCGAAGGAATTGAATCAGCACCTCAGCTTCAAGGCACGGGGCATGATCTCGAATTCCGCCGGGACGCGGCCCGGCGCCTCGCCGTCGATATCGACCAGGGCACTGTTGTCGAAAGCACCGACCGCCGGCTCGACCAGGACCTTCCTGCCGCGCAGGATGGTGACCGCGGGATGGTTGCGATGCCGGCCGGTGTAAAGCAGACGGATATCCCGCATGAGCGCGACCTTGCCCCCGGCGCGCAGGATGACGATGTCGAACTGCCCGTCGTCCAGCGAGGCATCCGGCGCGATCATCATGCCGCCGCCGAAGAAGGGACCGTTGGCAATCGCCACCAGGGCGACACGTCCCGCGATCGGTTCTCCGTCATCGATGGTGACCACGACGTCGTCGAAATGGTAGTTGAAGAACTCCGTGACCGTGCGCCACAAAAACAGAACCTTCGCCGGGATACGTCCTTTGCGCCTGTCCGCATTCACCGCGCGATCGACATGACCGGACAGGCCGAGACTGGCAATGTTGATGAAATGCCGGCTGGCCAGGGCGCCGTGATCATCGATGTAGGAGATGCGCCCGACATCGATCATCCGTATTTCGCAAGCAGCGATCCGCTCGAGCACCGCGTCGACGTCGTCCGGCATGCCGAGACCGCGCGCGAAATCCGATCCAGTACCACAGGCGAGCAGACTGAGTGCGGCGTGATCATACCCCTCCCTTGCCGCCTGAAGCAGGCCATCGGCGGTTTCGGAGGCTGTACCGTCACCGCCAGCGGCAATGACCAGATCGTATCCCTCGGCCGCGAATTCGATCGCCAGGCGTTCTGCGTCGCCTTCCGCCAGTGTCTCACGCATTTCGAAGCGACCGAGATGCCGTTCGAGCGCGCTGGCGACATCAGCCCAGTCGCGCTTCAGCCGACCGTCGCCGGCAATGGGATTGAGAATGATGCCGACCTTCAACCGCGTCTCCCCTTGCGGTGGTCCTACCCGTATAAAAGCGTCTCACTCAGAACTCGGCAAGGGTGGAGGCGGTTGCACGCAAGTTCGCGGCTTGGGCAAAACCGTCCCGTTTACCCGAAAAAACCCCTTTTACCACACGTTATTCCCGATAACCCCAGTATTCACAGGCCGTCTGTGGTTCCGCATCCCGGTGATCGGGCGTATGGTTAAATCATCTCAGGCGGCCACGGATTGAACGGTCGAAAGACAACGGCAACCACGCGGAACTCCTGAGGCCTGCACCGCGCAGATCAGCAACGGGCTTGCTCGTTGCGAAATCGAGAGCCGCGATGTGCGGGGCCGCGGAAAGCGTGCGAACGCCAACGGCGGACCGATGCGAGCCATGAAGGCCGGGCAAGACCTTCGATGGCACGTCGACCGAAACCCGCAAGGGTCGAGACCGACGTGATCCGGATGGATGCAGCCCTTCGGGGAAGCAGACGGACGGGTCGTCAAAATCAAGGCCGGCAGGTGCAATGTCCTTCGGAAATTGCCGCCGCTGACTGGTCCTGGTCTGACAGGGAGGCGCTGGGAGAGATCCCGGCGCCAACTGTTTTTGGGGTCCGCGTCACAATCGCGATTTCCGGAAGCTCCGATTGCTGGCACGGCCGCTGCGTGCCCCAACGCGCCACGGCTGCACACGGGAACGGAATCGGCTATCGTCCCCTCGTCATTCGAGGAGAGAGGGACCTTCCATGACGCTGATCCAGAAACTCGCCCTGGCTTACGCCGTGCTGTTCTTCGCCGTTGTGGCGATCGGATATGTTCCGGCCTTCAACGATGCCAACGGTTACCTCTTCGGCCTCTTCTCCTTGCAGTGGTACGATGATCTGCTGCACGCCTTCTCGGGTGTCTGGGCGGCGGTCGCCGCTTTCATCTCCCACCGCCAGTCGGTATTTTACTTCAAGCTGTTCGGCTCGGTTTATCTTTTCGACGGCATCCTCGGCCTCGTCACCGGCTCCGGCTGTCTGGACGGCGGCATCTTCATAAATGGCTTCCGCTCCTTCAGCGACATCGAGTTTCCGGCACGCTTCTTCGCCAACCTGCCGCATATCCTGATCGGAGGCGTTGCCGTCTACATCGGCTTCCGACTGGCCAAACGCGTACACGACCACTTCGCAACGGCCTGAGCCATGTTCGTGCTGCGTTGGCTGAAACGCATCCTCAAGGCGATCGTCTGGCTGGTCGTTACCGTCCTGCTCATCCCGATCCTGGGCCTGACCTATGGTTGGCTCACCACCCCGGCCCTTGATACCACGCCCCTGCCCGGCATTGCCGAAGGTGCCCCACCGAGGGAATTGGCTGAAAAGGCACGCGCCGAGATCCCCGGCTACCAGCGGCCGGAGGAATCGACCTTCCTTACCTATCCGGAATGGGCGATCGTCTATGCCGCGCGCGAATATGCCGGCTATGTGAAGGACAATCCGCCGAGCGGCTTTCCCTACTGGTCCTATATCGGTCGCTTTTGGCAGGACTATGCGATGGTCATCCGCGCCAGTTCCGCCTATCCGCTCAACTGGCAAAACCATCAGATGCTTGCGGTCATCGGCACCAGCCACACGATCGAGCACGCGATCCAGTGGGCATACGAGAACACGGCGGGCCGCGTCACGGAAGCGATCGGTGGCCATCGCACGGCGGCCGATGCCTACCAGGCCAGGGTGGCAGCTGAATATGCAGCCTTCCTCGATCAGGTTCCTTGGTATCAATTCCCCTATGCCGAAAAACGCTCGGGTCTGTTGGCCGTCGAGCCCGCCGCCAATGACGGTGCGGTGCGCCCAAACGAACGCAAGCTCGCCTTCGGTCTCGCCGACACGATCAAGCAGGGCTATGCGGATCTGATCAAACAGGCGCTTGCCGCCACCTCCGATCCTGCACTGCTCGACATCCATGTCTGGGCCAGGGGACCGGTCGGCGAGGCGACGCGCGGCGAACCTGACACCTTGCTGGAACGCTATCATGGTGCCGAGGGCGCCGTCTTCGTCACCAAGCGCTATCAGGTCTTCACGGAGATGATCCCGCGTTTGATCGAGAAGGGCATTTCCTTCGTCGAGATCGGCGGCAATGACGAGATCATGGCTACGGTTCTGTCCAATAGCCCGGTTGCCGTTCCTGAAGGCGCCCGCGAGTTGTTCGCCTACCCGCTGCCAGCCGACCAGGCGCTGCGTCGCACCGGCCTCGTCGTCGCCGTGCGCAAGCTCCATACGGTCGTTCCCGCTCTGATCAAGAGCGGGGCAAGACTGGAGCACGTCTACGATTATTGACACTTTCCGCCACGCTGATTTCACAATCGCAGCGAAATCCCGCCGTGTTGCTGAGCGATCCTGCCTCTGATTTCGAGGGGCTGAGCCGTGATCAAGACCGCACTTGTCGCCATGACCATCGTGGGATGCGACTGCGACGCAAAGCTGTGTGAATATATCGGCGAAACACCAGCCAAATGGTCGACCGTAGCCGACTGTGAGGCTGCGATGAAAAACCAGATGCTGCGCCACCGCAAGGGTTTCAGCTATCCGGTGGTCTCCGGCATATGCCGGACCGTCCAGCCGCAAACGGCGATCACCGTTTCAGCCGCTCCGCCAAAAGTCACGTCGACTGCGCTCGATGATGAAATCGCCGCACTTGGCCTGCATCGACCGGAAAATCCGGTCGGCCCGCGCCCCGTAGCGGCTATCGAAATCAGGACGGAAGCCCGTGAACCCGATGTCGAGGGCAGCGATGCCACCCTCTACCGTACGGAGAGTGGCTACACGCTGGTCAAGACCAGGCTGGATCGGACTGTCTCGAACACCGCCATGATCCTGAAACGCTCTGCCGGCTGGCTTTCAGCGCAACTGCAAGGTGGGTGGTGATTACAGTCTACCCGCCCATGCGGAGTTTCAGGCTGTGCCAGAACCTGTCGATCATCGGCCGGTCGGCTGCGGCGTTGTCATCATCCAGACTGGTGATCACCACCACACCCTGGTCCGCGGTTCCGTAGCTCATCACTTCGTAGGCAACCTGGTCGGTGCTGGACTTCACCGTGGCCGTCAGTCCCTTCAGCACCTTGCCGTCGGCAAGCTTGCGCGAACCGGCTTTCTGCGTGAGCTTTCCGCCTGCCCGCACCGATTCCTTCGTGATCTCCTGCAGCATGAACTGGTTGAGCATGACCGGGTTCATGTCGGAATATTCCTGGATGATGACCATCGAGCCGACCGCCGAGGCCATCAGGTGCTGATCGACTCCCTTGGAAAGATTGGTTTTTGTGACCGTCACCGTGCTCGGGTGCACGAAGGAGAAGCTCTTGCTGCTGAACGTCGCGAACGCATTGCGCTCCAGCTTGACCCGCGCGTCCTTGCCGTTCGACAAGGTCACGGTTGCATCCTCACCGGGATCGATGTCGACGGAGACGCCGTCGATGGTGAGTTTGTAGGCCTTGAGATCTTCCGAAACCGCGGGGGCCGAGGCAAGCATGACGGCAATGACACCTGCCATCTTCGCTCCGTATCGCATCCCAATTCTCCGTTGCATCAGGCTGCGCGGCTCAGTGCCTTCAAGGCGCGATAGAAGGTCGAGGAGAACAGCTCGTTCGGGTCGTAGCTGCGCTTGCGTGCCAGGAAGAGCGGCAGTTCCGGATAGGATGCCAGCAACTGCGCGCCGGTATAGTGCAACTGATAGGGCAGGAAGAAACGACCGCCATATCGGATGGTCACGTCGATCAGTGCCCGCGTCAATTGCCGCATCTGCGCACTGCCTTGCTCGGATACCGGCTGGTTGATGTAGAGCACCAGAGAGAAGGCAGGCTGCGGCGCATAGTTCAGCGCGATGTCTTCCTTGTGCACCACCCGCACCGACGCGTTCAGCACCGGCAAGGGCTGGTTGTGCAGGATCGCACGCACCTCGGCGATATAGGCATTGTAGGCCGCGCGCGGCACGAAATATTCGTGCAGGATATCGGTTTCACCTGCCAGATCATTGAACAGGTATGGCACGGAATCGTGCATCGGGTTGTTGCGGGTCACGAGGCAGGCCTCGCCCTCGCCCATCGCCACTGTTCGCGCCACCGTGCAGCTTTCAAAGCGTGGCTCCAGCGTCTTCTCGGTGAACCATTTCAGCTCCTGGAACGGTGCGCCCCATTTCGCCAGGTTCATGATCAGGCGCTTGACACCGACCGCGCCGGATTCGCCGATCGGCGGCTGGTCTCCAGGGGGCTGCTCGGCCACCTTTTCGTAGCGATAGACGATCATGTCCTCCAGGAAATTTCCCGGTGCCGTCGACAGGTGGCCGTAGAACAGGCCGATCTCGCGGTTGGGCTCCAGGACCTCGCTGAAGAACCGCGGAAATTCCTCCGATTTTATGATTTCACGGCTGGTGCGGTAGACAGCGTTGTCGACGATGTCGAGCGTTGCTTCCAGGACCACGCCGAACAGTCCGTAGCCGCCGACGACATGGCGAAACAGGTCGGTATTTTCAGACGCCGAACACGTCAGCACCGCGCCATCAGCCAGCATGATGCGCAGCGACCGGATAGAACCGGCAACCGAACCGGCCTGATGGTCCATGCCGTGTGCATTGACCGACAGCGAGCCGCCGACGGAAAAGATATCCGTCGACTGCATCGCCTTCACTGCGAAACGCGGATGCAGGATGTTCTGGATGTCGTGCCAGGTGACGCCGGGCTGCACCGTCATCGTCTTTGCTGCCGCATCGACCGAGACGGCATTGAACTTGCGCATGTCGAGGACGACGGCGTTGTCGTCGAAGGCATGACCGCCCATAGAATGCCGCACCGCCGCCATCGAGACCTTCAGGCCATTGGCACGCGCAAATGTCAGTGCTTCCGCTACGTCTTTTTCGCTGCTCACTTCGACCATGCCGTAGACGGGTGTGCGTGAAAGCCCGCTGGCGTCGTTCACGGTTCCGCCTTTGGTCAGCCAGGTCAGGCTGGCATCATGGCTCGGCGCATTTTCCATAGGTGTGAGAGGCAAGGCATGGCCATCCACGTCGGCGATGCGTCCGGCATCCTTCGCCGAGGACGGGTTGCGCATCAGCCGGGCTACCGTGTTTCCACCCCACAAAACGCCACCGCCAACCACCGCCGCACCGAGCAACAGTCGTCGGCTAGGCCGCCAGCCGCCTTGACGTTTCCCCATGCCATGCTCCCCCCTCGTTTTCCAACCGATAGCGCGGGCCTTTTGCAAAGACCATACCGCGATGGCTTGGCTGATGGCCGGGAGACGCAAGAAAGCCGGCCTGTCGGCCGGCTTTCTCCGAATGATACACTGGTTGGGAAGAAACGACTTCGCGTTGGTCTCAGGATGACTTGACGATCGACGTCACGATGCCTGTCTTGTCGTCGACGGTCACCGCCACTTTGATACCCACCTTGAGCTTGTCGACCGTGGTCTCCGCCGGAAGCTGATAGATCTTGCCGTCATCAAGGGTGAACGACTTGGTATCCGGGTCGATCGATTTGATCGTGCCTTGCACAGTCGCGGCATGGGCTGGGCCAGCCAACACAAACAGCGCGACGGAAGCGGTCGCGGCAAGCATCTTGATTTTGTTCATGGTCAGAGCTCCGTTTTTGGGATCGGAAGCGTCCCGGTCGGCTCCACACCATCAGCTGCAGCGTTGCGAAAACGACGGGACAACCGAAATTAAGGAACCCAGAGCACCAGCCCCAAATCACATTGGGTAACTTTGCCAAACGAAATCATAGGCTTAAGGGGCGGTTTCTCGGCATCGAAACGCCGTTTTCCGTTCTCCTTCAGCTGGTTAGGGCAAAAATCACACACCCGGGACATTTTTACCTTGATACCCTGCGATGAGCCCAATTCTTCTTCGGTTCAGTTCGCACCTCTCTTCCCAAGAATCGCGCATTCTGGCATATTGGACCGGTTCAATCGGCGCTCCCGGCCGATCTTTCTGAAAGTTTACGTCTTGCACCCCTCGATCGAAATTATCGGCGCGGTCGCTGCTTTCATCACGACGGTCGGATGGATTCCGCAAGTCGCCAAGATCGCCCGCGAGCGTCGCGCCGGCGACATCTCACTTATCACTACCGGCGTCCTCGCCTTCGGCATCCTGCTGTGGGCGCTCTATGGCATTTTGATCGGCTCCTGGCCGGTCATCCTCGCCAATGGCTTCACCTTCATGCTGGTTGCAGCCATCGTCGCCATGAAACTGCGCTACGGCTGAGCAGTTCCCAGAACCGAGGCCAGCCTCTCTTCCACGCGAGCACGCAGGGTCCCGGTAAGACCCGTCGCTGGCATCAGCCGTTCGCGGCCGCTGTCGCGCAGCCGGACAAACGGATGCATCCTGTACGCCGCGACCTTGCCGAGGCTCTCCGGTTCAGCGCTTACATCGACGGTAAAGATCCCGCCAATACGCCCCGGCCAAGGCTGCCGAGCCAGGGCAGTACCCAGGAAGTCACCCACCCCATAAGCAACAGGCACCTGCCCGATCTGCTTCACTGGCTGCAGGACATGCGCGTGATGCCCGACAATCAGCCCGAACCCGTATTCGACCAGCTGTCGTGCTAGCGCCACGGTTTCCGGTTGCGGAAAATGTCGGAATTCCCAGCCCCAGTGCGGTACAGCGCATAAGAGATCCACGCCCGCCAGACTGCCTGCAGGCCAGCGCCCGGGGTTGGCTTCCGTAGACACACGACCCGAAAACAATGCTTCGGCAGCGTTTCGCCAGACCGTGAAGGCCGCGAAACCGATGGTGAGACCGCCCGCCTTGATCCCCTGCACGGGGCCGCCGTCTGCCGTACCGATGATCCGGATCCGGAGCCGCTGCAACGCCCCGACCGTCTCGGTGAAACCCTCGCCCCCCTGGTCGAGCATGTGGTTGTTGGCCAGCGACAGCACCAGCCGCTCGCGCTCGATGCCGACCGCAGCCATCGCCTCGGCCAGGAAGGCCTCTTTCATGGCATGATGCGTACCGAGCCACGTGCCAAGCCGCGCCCGCACATGTCCGACGATCGGGCTTTCGCAATTGCCGATCACCAGATCGGCGGAGCCGAGCAGCGCCTTCAGCGCTGGATCACATATCGGCGCCTGGCTGGAGGCGACGGCCGAGATATCTCCGATGAAGGCGAGTCGCACGGTCCTGTCTGGACGAGGTAGCAAAAGGTCCGCCGCCGCCGGTCCGAAATCCTTCGCATCGCCGTGCAGCGACGGTTTCAGGAAACGCGGCAGCCAGGAGAGCTTGTAGGAAAGCGGATAGTTCGACACGCACGGCCCAGGATTGTTCGCCCCGGTTTATACACTCCGCCGCAGGCGGTGAAGTGGTACGTCACGAGGATCAGGCGCTACGCGGCCCGCCCAAAGAACTCCCGCCTTGCGCCATCATCGAGAAAGCGAAGTTTGCCCATGTTGCGCAGCAGGCGCCTCGGCCGTCTCAGGGCTTCCCAGCTCAGGAAATATTTGACCAGCAGGCTGGGCGCCTTGCTGTGCGATCCGGCATGACCGACGCGGTAGACAGCGCCACGGAACGGCAGCGGCGTCAGCGGTGTACCATTTTTGGCCAGGACGTCGGCGATGCGGACATGGCTGCCCAGCATCGACTTGATCCAGTCCAGCGACGCATCCTCGAAACGTTCGGGCAAGCCGTATAGGGCAGCACGGATGATGAGCGAGGTTCCGCACAGATGGCTGAAGTCGTCATATCCCAGCAGGATCTTGCCACCGTCGTCCCAGATGTAGCCCTTGTCGATCGTCCAGCCATTCGCGGTTCGATTTTTGGCGACATGTTCAACGATGCGGGCGCTGACGAAATCGTCGTCGTCCACGATCATGAAGAAGCCGCTGTCGCGCGCGGCCAGCATGCCCATCAGCACCCGTCGCCCCTTGTCGGCGCGGAAAGCGTCGTAGACGTCTTCGATGTTGGCCTTGTCGATCTCGTGCAGGACATTCGGCGGGAATGTCACGCGCACGACAGTGAAGCCCTGCGGCAGATCGGGCAGGTCCGCTCCTTCGTTGGCCACGATGATCCCTTGCCAATCGCTGTCGGTCTGGTTCGAGATCGACGCCACGGTCTGGGTGAGGTTCGACTTGAGCAGTCCCCAGTCGCGGGCGTTGTCCTGATGACGGACGGGGATGATGAAGGTAACGAGGCTCATCGCAGCGTGCCTCCGTGCGAAGCCGGCGACCTCATGCGGCGATCCTTTGCCCTGCCTGGCTGCGCGCCCACGCGATACCATCGTCGAGCGACGTTGCCTTGTAGGAGAGATCGGTTCCGCCCGAGAAGGCGTTCATGAAACGCCGCACCTTGCCATAGCTGTTGTCCAGCACGGCGTGCGGACGTCCGATCAGCAGCGAGCAGATATGGACATGCAGGCGGTCGGTAACGATGGCCTGCCCGCGCGAGATCTGGCGGATGCCACGCTGGAAGCGGTTGTGCGCCGCCGCGTCGAGCTTGCGCAGCCGTACCTCGCCGGGTTTCAACGTCAGCAAGCCGGATGCCGCACCGATCGCCTTGGAAACGCGCACGCTTCGCGCGGATTCGCTCGTCCAGTCCTCGACCGGAATATCGCCATAGGCCGAGAGATCGGCATCGCCCGCCTTCTCCTTGTCGGAGCGCAGCATGGCCAGCACCGGAAACTCGGCGGCAGCCGGCTTGATGGCGCCAATGGCGAAAGCCATGTCTGGGCACAGGCGAACCTGGCAGTCGAAATGTTTTTCGGCGAACTCCCGGGATTCCTCGTCACGCACCAGCAGCACGAAATTCCTGTGCCGCGCGATGGCGCGTGCGCTTTCCGCGATACGCCCGGGCGACGCGTAGTGGATGGACTGCGGAAACTGGATGATCTGGCGGTTCGGAAAACGCTCGAGGATCCGCTCGCGGAAATCCTGGTGTGCGACCCAGATATCGCCGAAATTGCCGCCGCCATGGATGAAGATCGGTCCACTCGGCATCGCCTGCTCCAGCTCTTCCGCCGAAAAATCATCGATGCGCGAGACATAGGCTGGCCGTTTGCCGCCATAGCGATCCTTCAAATAGGCCATCTCACCCAGCCAGATCGCGGAATCGCCGCAGTTGCGGATGTCCGGAAAATCGAGGATCGCCATCGGCTCTTCGACCGACAGATAGTCCTTGAGGCAGTCATGAATCCTGTCCTGCAATTCCTTGATCAGGACCAGGTTTGATTTCGGTGTCATGGACGTCTCCATCTGGAATGTCTCGATCTGGCTGTTGGGCGGCAAGGCGCGGCCACCGCGTTTCGTCAGGCGGGGCGGACTTTCGAATAGATCTTGCCCAGGATTTTCTGGATTTCGGTCTCTGGCCCCTCGGGCCGTCCCATCAGGATCCAGAGCGTGAGGGTGGAAGCGCAGTACAAAAAGCCTCCAAGGCTGACCAGAACCGCCAGTTGCTTGGCGAGCTCGACCTTGTCGGTTGTGTAATCCAGATAGTGTGACGCCACCGCGACGCCGGCAGCCATCAGCGCGATGCTGGCAAGTGCGCGTACATTTGCCCAAAGCTGCTTCGATACGCTGACGCCGATGAAACGGCGCACCAGGATCATGTTGACCAGCGCGCTGAACAGGCCCGTGAACACGCGACCGATGATCACCCCGGGCAGACCGGCTATGATCAGTCCGACCACCATCACCGGAACGCGCACCAGCAGCATCTGCGCGTCACGGATGAACAAAAGCCGCGTCTCGCCCTTGGCCATGCCGAGTGGCTGCACCAGCGAACCAAGGGTCTGCAAAGCGAACACAGAGGCAAGTGCCTGGATGACGAAGATCACCGGCGCCCATTTCTCGCCAAGCGTCAGCCGGACCAGCGGGTCAGCGATCACCGCGACGCCTATACCAGCCGGAAGTGCGATCGCCGCGACCAGCGCCTGCACGCGCTGATAGGCGGCGGCGAGGCGCGCCGGATCGTGGCGGATGCTGGCGAACCCGGGATAGATCGTCTGCGTCAGCGGCATGGTCGCTTCGCGCGTCGGCATCATCGCCAGATTGCTGCCCAGCGAATAATAGCCGAGCGCGGAGCCCCCGAGCATCTTGCCGACGAGCAGATAATCAAAGCGCCAATTGAGCGTATTCACGATCTGGCCCGCGGTGAGCCAGGCCGAGAACGAAAAGAACTCCTTCATGTGGCGGAAGGTGATCCTCGGCCGGAACGGCAGCACCATGTAGGAAACCACCACGTTGGTGGCCTGACTCACCAGCGTTCCGATCACCAGCGCCCAATAGCTGTGATAGATCATGGCAATCGCCACCGCTGCAACGAAACCCGTCAGCTTCTGCGAGACCGCGAGCACGAACTCCTGCCAGAAGATCAGGTCGCGCTGCAGCATGATCCGGCGCGGATTGATCAGGCCGCCCAGGAGGATACTGACGCCAAGCGCCAGCATGACGCCGGTAAGCCGTGGCTCGTTGAACAGGAGCGCCGCCGGATAGGCGAAAACCGCGAACAGCAACCCAAGCAGCAGTCCTCGCGAGGCGTTCAGCGTCCATGCCGCGCTGAAATGCGATTCATCCGGCGCCTTGTGACGGATCAGCGCTTCGGAAAGTGAAATCTGGGTCACCGTGTCAACGATCAGCAGCATAGTCGTGGCCAGCGCCACCAAGCCGAAATCGGCGGGCGTCAGATACCAGGCCAGCACGAAGGTCGAGAGCGTCGCCAGAGCGTTGACGATCGCCCTGGACAGGCTGAGCCACATGCTTCCCTTGACGAGGCGTCCGGTGATGCTGCTCATGCGGCGACGCTGGCTCCTGTGGGCAGAACCATGCGCATCGCTACGAAACGAACGGATTTTCGCGATACGAGCGCCACTGGAGCGTTTCCGTTTTTCACGGAAACGCGGAAGCGCTCTGGCTCTTTGTTTTTACGCAATTCCAGACGCGAAAACGCTGCGCACTTTTGCTGGAATTGCTCTAGAGCGATCTCCGCCGGTACCAAACCGTACTCCAATCGGAACCGGTCACGACGGCAATCCTTGTGGGATTTTCGCGCGTGCCTGTCTTTGTTCGCCCCTGCCGCTCACCAAGACGGCCGCAAATTAGGGGCCGGTATGTTGCACCGCAATAGGAACCCGATCACGGTTCATTTCAGGCTTTCGTTATGTAACCACGACAGCGGTTTAGCCTCGTCCGAGAGCTGCCCGAAGGGTCGGAACATAGGCTGGAAATGTGTCAGCATTGGAGCTTTCGACAGAGACTCAACCCCTCAGTCGTCACTCGTCTCGATGAAACAGGACAGGGTTGCGCCACCCCGCACGGAATCCGTGCCGGACCAGCGCCATCGGTCCTGGGGCTCGACCGGGGCGATGCAGGGAATGCGACAGGGCTTCCCGTGCGCGCCCATTCCTGACAACCTCATGTCAGGAGGGCTCCTGACATTCCCGTCGAAAGATCGCTCGGGCCCTTTCGGCTCTTCCCATTTCAGCGGACTCCTCCCATATTCGGAGCATGGCCAAATCCCCTGAAAAGAACCCGCCTCGCCCGGAGGATCGTTCCGCACCG
>VFQQ010003432.1_pt1 | contig 15394 bp, 9 predicted proteins | sample 3512341 | NCBI WGS metagenome assembly VFQQ01 (sample SAMN10412373, study PRJNA504923) | tailings metagenome | isolation source: Relicate 2 Philex TSF1 revegetated site | place: Philippines: Tuba, Benguet | collected 2017-08-29 | reverse complement strand
CGCACCGGCTGTACAATATCGGCAACAACCGCCCCGAACAACTGACCGCCCTGATTCGTGAGATCGAAACCGCCTGTGGTCGCCCGGCCGAAATCAACCTGCTGCCGATGCAGGACGGCGACGTCTACCAGACCTTTGCCGACATCGACGACATCGCCCGCGACCTCGGTTTCGCGCCGACGACGCCGCTGTCCGCCGGCATTCCGGCGTTCGTTGACTGGTATCGCAACGATTGGCTTGCAACCCCGACACACCAATAGCCGCTGAAGACAGGATTGATTGGCCGCGTCGCACCTCTATAGCCATCACGCAGCCCACATCGCCATCAAGGAGAATACCCCGTGACAATCATGCTCACCGGTGGCACCGGCTATATCGGCAGCCATGTCGCCGCCACGCTGTTGTCCACAGGGCAACCGATTGTCTGTTTCGACAATCTGGCCAACAGCGATGCCAGCGTGATCGACCGGCTCGAGGCGATCACAGGCACTTCCGTGCCGCTCGTCGTCGGTGATATTCGTGACGGTCAGGCGTTGCGGCAGGTGATGGCGGAGCATGCGGTCACGGCGGTGATCCATTTCGCCGGGTTGAAGGCGGTCGGCGAATCGGTCGTCGAACCGCTGAAATATTATGACAACAACGTCCGCGGTACGCTGTCGCTGGTCGAGGCAATGGCCGATTGCGGCGCCAAGACGCTCGTCTTTTCGTCAAGCGCTACGGTCTATGGGCAGCCCCAATATCTCCCGCTCGACGAAGATCATCCGACATCGGCAACCAATCCCTATGGCCGCACAAAACTAATGATCGAGGAAATGCTGGCCGACATCGCCGCCGCCGATCCCGCGTGGCGGATCGCGATACTGCGCTATTTCAACCCTGTCGGTGCGCATGACAGCGGGTTGATCGGCGAGAATCCGAACGGCATTCCGAACAATCTGATGCCCTTCATCACGCGCGTCGCCGCCGGACGCCTTGCCGAACTGTCCGTTTTCGGTGCCGACTACGATACCCCCGACGGTACCGGGGTGCGCGACTATATCCATGTGCTCGATCTGGCTGATGGCCATGTTGCCGCACTCGACGCAATCGGCCAAGCCGAACCGGCGCTTTCGACATGGAACCTTGGCACCGGTCAGGGCTATTCGGTGCTCGATATGGTCAAGACGTTCGAGCGCGTGAACGGCGTCAGCATCCCCTATCGCATCGCGCCGCGCCGCGACGGCGATGTCGCGAGCTGCTACGCCAGCCCGGAGCGCGCCGCGCGCGAACTGGGCTGGACGGCGCAGCGCAATCTGGATGCCATGTGCGCGTCGAGCTGGCGCTTCGAACAAACACTGGCGATGCGCAATTCGGCTTAGCCGAACCAGCCCGCCGTCTGGGCCAGCACCCACAGGCCGATCAACAGAAACAGCCCGGCCGCGATCATTCGCACTTTTGCGAGATCGACCCGCTTGAGCAATTCATGCCCCAGGAAAATCGCCGGCACATTGGCGATCATCATGCCCAGTGTCGTACCGGCGGTGACCGCCACGACGTCATGATATTGCGCGCCGAGCGCAATCGTCGCGATTTGCGTCTTGTCGCCCATCTCGACCAGGAAAAAGGCGACCAGTGTCGTCAGGAACGCGCCAAAACGCGGCTTCGGCGCATCCCCGTCTTCGAACTTGTCGGGGATGAGTGTCCACGCTGCCATCGCGATAAACGACAGGCCGACCGCATAGCGGAAGATCGCGCTATCGAGAAAACTGGCCGCTGACGCGCCGAGCAGCGCCGCGAGCGCGTGATTGGCCAGCGTTGCGACCAGGATGCCCAGGATGATCGGCAGCGGCCGGTTGAACCGCGTTGCGAGCAGGATCGCGAGCAGTTGCGTCTTGTCACCGATTTCGGCGAGCGCAACGACCGCGGTCGAGGTGAGCATGGCTTCCATGAAAAAACTCCGGGGCCGGGCGGCGTTGCGATTCCAATAGACATCAAACCCGCCGCCCGGCCCGGACGAAGGTCGATGCCATTGGTCTCGCCCAAGCGGTGTCCCGCTTCCACCGTACCATGACCTCTCGGCCAAGTATGTTGATACGGCGGCCCGTCGCGCGCGACGGCTGGCTACTCCCCAGATGACGCGGCTGCGTTAGGGGGCGCTTCGGCGTCTGGCAAGTCCGAAGCGGCGGCAGCGGCCTTTTCCGCCACAGCGATGTCAGCGTCCATTGCCTTCGCCCGCGCCTCGATTTCGTTCGACGCCTTCTCGTACCGTGTCTCGAAATCGGGTTCGTCCTTGCACGCGGCGACAAGCAACAAGAATAGGGCAAGGGCGACCCGGCGACGCATCAATAATCCTTGCGATACCGGATGCTGAGGTTTGACTGTCCGGACCCTCCGGCCTGACTGAGCAGCGAAAGGGCGGGCGTCAGGCTGATTTCCAGCTGTGTCGCGGTGTAGCCGCGGGCGTCGGTGATCACCTCCAGATAAATGTCCTTGGTAATATATTGCCCCGCGGCGAGCGCGGCACCGCGACCCACGGTGTCGTCGGGTCCGAGCACGCGTAGCCGGTCGATGCCCGTCGCGGACTGGAGCGCGCCGAGCGGGCTCAGGCCACCGCCGCCGCTGCTCAGCGTATTCAACGACGAGGCGAGCTGCACCGCCTGCAACGGCGACAGCGACGTAATCGAATCGCCGAACAATATCCGCGAGACAATCTCGTCCTGCGGAAGTCCCGGGACGCTGGAAAAGGCAATTTGCGGATTGCTCGCGCGTCCCGACACGCTGATGTTCACCGTCACCGCTTCGATCGTGTCGCTCGCGAGAAGGCGGATTGCGGGGTCGAACGCGTCACCGGTCGGAAAGTTTACCCGCCCTTCCTGCAGATCGAAGGAACGACCCGCAAAACCGAGCGTCCCGCGGATCAACTCGATTTCCCCCGTCACCCGGGGCGCTTCGGTCGTACCGCGCAGCACGACGTCGGCTTTCCACTCCGATTCGAGTCCCATGCCGGTGACGTAAATTTCGTCGGGCGCCTTCAGCGCAATGTCGAGACGAACGAGATCGAACAGGCTGCCGCCGACGGCAGCCAGTCCGTCACCGCTGACGCGCTGGCGCCCCGTCGGCGGTTTGCGGCGAACTCCGGTCAGCACCGGCACCTGGGCGGCGCCCTCGCGCACGATGCGATAACGGGTTTCGGGCAATCTCAGGCTTCCCGACAAAAGTGCGGTCTGTCCCGCCGTCTTTTCGAGCGTCAGGTTCCCCGTCGCGCGCGCCGCGATATTCTCGCTGCGTGCCAGCCGTGCATTGTCGAGAACCATGGCGATATTCATCGGATAACCATCGGCTTGCGCCAGACTGATAAAGCCTTTTGCCTGGACGGTGCCGTCGCCTGCGGTTGCGGTGAGCTGGTCGATCTCCAGCCGGTTGCCGCTGAAGCGTCCGTTGACGGTCATATTGCTCAACCGCGTCCCATAGGTCTGGTTTTCATAGACCAGTTCTTTGCCCCGCACGACGCCGGTCAGGCATGGGTCGGTAACACTGCAACTGAAATCGGCGGCCACCGCGATCGGCCCGGCAAGCCGCTGATTGGCCGGGCCGGCAAAGGAATAGAGCGTGTCGGCAGGCCCGTTGTAACGGATGCCGCCGCCAAGCGGCGCGGCCCGCAGCCGCGCCATCCAGTCGCCCGCTCCCGGTCCCAGCGGGCGCAGCGATGCCTGCAAGCGGCCGATGACGCTGCCGCGTTTGCGCATCACGACCCGGGCCTCTCCCCCGTCCGCCAACAATTTTCCGGCAAAATTGACATCGACCGGCTGACTGACCGACGCGGCGGTAGTCCGGGTAAAGCCGGTGATGGACAGCCGCGCGTCGGCCCGTGGAAAGCTGGCGGGGCTGGCTTGTTCGAAATCCACGCTTCCTGTCGCGCGGCCGCCTAGTCCCATATCAGGATAGACGGCGTTGAGGATCGTCATATTGACCCGGTCCAGTCGGCTCTGGATCATGATTCCTTCACCGAAGCGCCCCGCCAACCGCGCACTGCTGCCGCGGCCAAGGTCGATCGTCGTGGGAAGCAGTTCATAATCGTCGCGGCCCGGGATGATCCTGGCCGGGGAAGCGGTACGGAAATTGATGCCGGTCGCACGGCCCTGCACCGTCGCGCGCCACAATTCAGGGGTCAGATCGGCATTGGCCGCGATCCGGAACGGCACGCCGCTGTTCCCTTCGACCAGCGCCTGCGCCTTGCCGCGACCGTCGCGATAGTCGATCTTCACGCGGCCAACGGCAATGTCATAATCGCGTATCCGCGTCGACGCGATCTGGACGTCGGCAACGACATGTGGCGAATCGTAAAGGGTGACGTCGGCATCGACAATCGCCGAACCAACCGCCAGTCGGGCAGGTCCGGGCAGGACAAGATCGTTGGCACGCGCGTTGATCGCCGCAGCCTGATACGACCCGTTCGCGCTCAGACGCACAAGGCCGCCCAGCCCCTGGCCTGCCGCTGCAAGTTGTCCGACAAAGGGTCCGGCGTCGCTGCGAACCAGGCGGCCGCTAAAACCGATCCCCGACAAATCCCCGCGTTCCACGTCGATCGTCAGCGGACCGGTCGCGGTAAGCAGGACAACGTCGGCTGCCAGCGGGCCATAGTCCGTGTCGCCGGTTGCGGCGAGGCGATAGCCGTTCGGCGCACCGGTGATGCGCGCGACCAGATTGGCAAGCCCGATCCCCAATCCCGGGCGCTCGGCGGTGACTTCCGCGCGCGGGTCGCTGATTGTTCCTGCAAGCTGAACCCCGACCGGACCGTAATCGGTCGAGTTTGCCCGCGCGGTCAGGCGGATCTGCCCGTTCGGCGCATAACTCCCCTGCCCGCCCGTAACCCGCAACCGTGGCGCGGTCAGCCGAAGAGCGGAAAACCGCACGATACCGTCGGTGCCATATCGCACGTCGCTCGACACCGTGGCGTTGCCGCCCAGAAAATCGCGAACACCCGAATTGAACAAGCGGGTCGATCGCGCGCGAAGGCGTCCACCGATCTCGAAACCGCCGCGCGGTGCGGTCTTCAGATCGACGTCGGTCGTCACATCGAAAATGCCGACACTTTCGATCCGGTAATCGTTGATCCGCCCGTCAATGGCACCGGTGTAAAATCCGCGGTTGAGGTCGGCGATGACGATGGCCTTGGCGTCGATCCGCGACGATCGCAGCCGCAAATTGTCGCTCAGGATCCGGCCCTGGCTATAGGCCAGATCGCCATCGAGCCGCACCGACACCAAAGTGCCCCCGGCGACCGTGTCCAGGCCGCGAATGCGCGATGCTTGCCCTGCCACAGGAACAAGAATCTGGTCGGCGTCGACGCGCGCTCCGCCCGAAAGCGTCAGCCCTTCGACCAGAATGTCGTTGACCGCCAGGCTGGCGGCATCGGCCCGGTATGCGACCGTCGGCAAGGCAAAAGCTCCGTCCAGGGTGGCCGTCGCGCGCAGCCCGCTGGCGCGCAGCGCGGGAGCAATCGCACCCGGCCGCAGAATGTTCACCGCCAGGCGCAGTTCCTCGTAGCGGTTCGTCCCCAGATCGACCCCGCCGCTGATCCCCAGCCGCGCCGCATCCGATGCCAACCGCCCGTCGATCGCGGCCTTGCGCTGGTCGAGCGCTGCGGTCAGGTCGACCGCCGTCTCGGCACCGAGCAGTTCCGCGGCAGGACCGGTCAATAGGCGCGATGCCTGCGTCGTCCCCTTGATCGCGAAAACACCGTCGCGGGCGGTCAACGCCATTCGTGCGAGCGGCGCGTTGCCCAGCGCGGCATCAAGCCTGCCGTTCCAGACCTTCCAATCGCCGCGCCCTTCGAGCTTTGCCGTCATCGTGTCGTCGAAACCGCCCATCGCCGCCAGCACGCCGCCTTGTGGCGCGACGAGATTGACGTTCACGGCCAGCCGGTTTTGCTCGGGCACCGCATCGAGCAACAACTTCACCGAGTCGCCCTGCCCCGCCCCGCCCGCGATGGTCGCGGCATCCAAAGTAATCTGCGCGCGACGGTCGGCGATGGCGACTTTGCCCGTCAACGTGGCGACCTGCCGCTCGCCGGCCACCGCCGGCTCAAAGACAAAACGGTCGACGCGCAAAAGGCCGATATCGATGTCGAGATCGGGTAGCAGTGGCTCGCCGGTATCCGGCACCGGTGTGAACGCCGGCACCTTTTCCATCACCAACGTCCTGGCCGGCGCCGACCGGATATCGACCTGATTTGCAAGATAGCGCACCGGGCGCCAGTCGATCCGAAGTTCGGGCGAGCGCAGGAACACCCCTTCTGTATCGGATAATGTCAAATCGCGCACGATCATCTGGCCATAAAGCGATCCGTCGAGACGACCGATCCCGATCTTCATGCCGTTTTCGAACTGGTATTTCTCGATCTGGGTAACGACGAAACGCCGCCCGGCGTCGCTGTTCAGGCCCACCAGAAACAGCGCAAATATCAGGACAATACCAAGCAGGCCGTACCCAACGCCGCGCAGCAGTGTCTGCGGCCAGCGACGCGCCTGGGGGGGCAAAGGATCAGTATCGCGCGCGGGTGACTTTTCCGTCATCAGAAAGCCTGACCGATCGAGACATAGACGCTCACCCAAGGCTCGCCCGGCTTGCGCCCGATCGGCGTCGCCAGATCCAGGCGCATCGGGCCGAAGTTGGTGTAATAGCGCGCGCCAACCCCGGCACCGAAGCGCAGGTCGGAAAATGTCGGTGCCGAACCACGATAGACTTGTCCGGCGTCGACGAAGCCAACAACGCCGAAATTGCCGAAACGGTAGCGCGCCTCGACTGCCGCTTCGTTGACGGAACGCCCCCCGATCGGGTCGTTGTTCGGGTCGCGCGGCCCCAGCCCCTGATAACCGAAGCCGCGAACCGATCCGCCACCGCCGGCATAGAAACGCCGCGACGGCGCCAGTCGTTCACGCGCTGCGCCCAGGATCGATCCGACCCGGACGCGCCCCGCGACCACGATGTCGTCGGTCACCGGGTAATAGCCGCTGATGTCGAAACGTGTCCGCGCATAGGGCGAGAACTGACCGGACACCGAGCCTTCGGGCTGGATCAGGGTCGTGATGCGATAGCCCTTGGTCGGATCGAGCAGACTGTCGGTGCGGTCCATTCCGACCTGTCCGGTCAGACCGAAAATCGTGTAAAAGTCGCGCTGCCGGACGCCGCGGGTGAAATTATAGTCATCCTCGCTGGTTGCGATCAGTTCGGCGCCATAGGCATAGGTGAATTTCTTTTGCCATATCGGCGTCGAATCAAAGCTGACGCGCGCCGCGACGCGTCCGGTAATTGCCTCGAAAGCATTGTAGTCGCTGCGTTTTGCTTCGGCGATCAACTCGAAAGTCCGGTCGCGCCGTCCGGCGTTCGACCGACGCAACGTCGCACCGACCCCCTGCTCCTGCGTTCCCAGGACGCCGCGAAAGATCAGCGCGCCTTCGGGTGGCAGCAGGTTGCGGTGCGTCCAGCTTCCTTCCAGGCGGATCCCCTCGCCCGTACCATAACCCGCGCTGGCGGCCAGCGTACGGGGCGGGCCGGCCTGCTGCGTTACCAGCATCGTCACATATTCGGTATCGTCGCCGGCGCTTTCCCCGGTGGGTTGCGGCTCGGCGGCGACAGTCGCGAACAGCCCGGTTGCGACGAGCGCCTGGCGCAGATCGTCGACCTTGCGGCTGTCATAAAGTTCGCCGCGTTTGAAACGGGCGAGCCTCGCGACATGCTCGGCGTCGAAAGCCAGGTCGCCCGTCGTTTCGATCCCGCCGAACCGCGCACGGCGGCCGATATCGACCGGCAGCGTATAGACACCATCGCCGGTTGCCCCGTCGAGCAGGATGTCGCGCTGCCCGACCTTGGCAAAAGCATAGCCTTGTTCGGGTAGTTTCAGCGCAATCGCCGCCTCGGCGCCCTGAACGCGCTGTGCCACAATCGGCTCGCCGACCGTCAGTGGAAAATTGTCGGCAATCAGCGTGGGCGGCACCGTCGGGTCCGCCTGGACGTTGATTTCGGCAAGCCGGTATCGGATTCCCGGCGTCACATCGATAATCGCGATAACCGGCTGGCCGCGACGCTGCGCCTCGCCCCCCCGGTCGATGCGGGTATCGATGACCGCGTCATAATAACCCTCAGATGCCAAGATGCGCTGCATCAGCTCGCCATCGGCGGCCAACCGGGCGCGCACCATCGCGATATTGTCAGCCTTGCCGTCACCATCGTACAACGCCGACAAATCCCCGAACAGGTCAGCGAGATCGACGTCGGTGCTGTCGTCGGCGGGCGCAAGCCCGTTGACCTGGACCGAATAGGCGACGCTGACATTGTCGCGCTCGGTTTCGGCTTCGGCGAACTCGACCGGGTTGACGTCGAAATTCTCGAGCGGCGGCAGCGGCGCCGCCAGCTCGACATCGCTGATCGGCGCATCGCCGATGGCTTCGACCGCGTCCCGGTCGGCCAATGCCGGCAGCGCCACGCCGGACGCCGTCGCGAGAGCGGATGTGTCGGCAACGGGATCAGAAGCTTCGCCTGCGGCCTGTCGCCGCTCGAACTCGGCAATTGATTCCAACGGGCGGTTCAGTTCCGGGTCGTCCTCGGCGCTGATCGGCGGGATGGCGGTGTCGAACTCGTCATCGCCGATGATCGGCGCGACTTCAGGAAAGACAGCATCAGCCGGTGGCGGCGAAGGCGCGGCGATCTTGCCATCCTCGCCTGCGACAACGGTGGGCACGACTGCGGGCGGTTCAACCTGCTGAGCCCGCGCGGCAACGCTCCATCCCAATCCGCAAAGCGATGCCGACAGCGCCAACACACCACGCAGGGATCGCGAGCGATTGCGGGGCGAATGGCAGGAAGTTTCAGATATTTGCATCGATAAGCCGCCGAAAGCGTATCTCTGGGCGGCAAGGACCGGGCGTGCAACCGGATTTTGCCGGATATCCCGGCCAATCCCCTTCAGTTCGTCGCATATTCGCTGCCCCACCTATCCCGTCGTCGATCAACGAACAGGCGGCAGTCCGGTTCCGCGGCTCAGCTATCGACGCCGAAAAGATCGCGGCTGTACACTTTGTCGGCCACGTCGGCGAGTTCGTCGGCGACGCGGTTGGCGATGATCACGTCCGCCTCGGCCTTGAACGCGTCGAGGTCGCGGACGACGCGCGAATTGAACAGCCGCTCGTCGGCGATCAGCGGCTCATAGACGATGACCTCAATACCCTTGGCCTTGATGCGCTTCATCACACCCAGGATGCTGCTCGCGCGAAAATTGTCTGATCCGGCCTTCATGGCCAGGCGGTGAATGCCCACAACGCGCGGGTTCTTCCTCAGGATCTCTGCCGCGATGAAATCCTTTCGCGTCGTGTTCGACGACACGATCGCCTGGATCAGGTTTTGTGGCACCTCGCGATAATTTGCGAGCATCTGCTTGGTGTCCTTGGGCAGGCAATAGCCGCCATAGCCGAACGACGGGTTGTTATAGAAACTGCCGATCCGCGGATCGAGACACACGCCCTCGATGATCTGCCGCGAATCGGCGCCGTGCATCGCCGCGTAGGTGTCGAGTTCGTTGAAGAAGGCGACGCGCATGGCGAGGTAGGTGTTGGCGAACAGCTTGATCGCCTCGGCTTCGGTGTTGCCCGTCTGCAAAAGGGGCGTATCCGCGTTGAGCGAGGCGGCGAGCAGGAGCTGCGCAAAATCGGCGGCCCGCGGGTGCGTGTCGCCCACGACGATGCGCGACGGATGCAGATTGTCGTAAAGCGCCCGCCCTTCGCGCAGGAACTCGGGCGAGAAGACGATCGCGTCGCTGCCATGTTGGGCGCGCATCCGGTCAGTAAACCCCACCGGCACGGTCGATTTCACGACGATCACCGCATCGGGCGCCATCGTCAACGCATCAGCAATCACCGATTCGACGCTGCCGGTGTTGAAATAATTGGTGTCGGGGTCGTAGTCGGTCGGGGTGGCCACCACGACAAAATCGGCATCCTGATACGCGACAAGCTTGTCGGTCGTCGCGACCAGATCGAGCGGCCGGGTCGCCAGATAATCCTCGATTTCGGGATCGACGATGGGGGAACGCTTCTTATTGATCTGCTCGACCTTGCGCGCGTCGATGTCGAGCGCGATGACATGGTTGCGCTGCGCGAGCAGCACCGCGTTCGAAATGCCGACATAGCCGGTGCCGACCACGGTGATCTTGGTTGCCGTGCTAGGCGGCGCATGTTCTGACGGCAATGAAATGTTCCTCGCTGGGTTATCTGCCGTCCCTAGCAACTGGCGCGCGACCGCTCAACCGGCGTCCGGCGAACCCCGGCGACAACTCAGGTGCCGCAGAAGGTCCGGTACGGCGCAGCATCGATCGGCCCCGGTTCGGCAAAGCGTTCGAAGCCGGGCCGCTCGACAAAGGGCTGCTGCACCACCTCCAGCAACGCCTGCCACGGACCCATGTCGCCCGCCTCGGCTGCTTCCATCGCTGGTTCGATGATGTGATTGCGCGGGATATACAACGGATTGACCGCATCCATCGCATCCGCACGGGCAAGCGGGCTCACCCCGTCGCTTTCGATATGCTCCCACCACCGCGCAACCCAGGGTGCCATTGCATCGGGCGTCGGAAGCAACTGCTCGAGCCGCGCGCCGTCGCCGCGCAGCAGCATGGCGAGCGCGCGAAAAAAGGACGTGAAATCGACGCTGTGCTTCTCGAGCTCGGCGAACAGATCATCGACCAGCGCACGATCATCGGCGCCGCCTTCGGCGAGCCCCAGCTTGGCGCGCATCACCCGGTCCCAATGCGCGCGAAAGCGTCCGGGTATCGCATCGACCAATGCCTTTGCGGCTTCGACATCGTCCGGCGACACGCTGTGAATGGCCGGCAACAGCGCTTCGGCAAAGCGCGCCATGTTCCAGTGCATGATCTGCGGCTGGCGCGCATAGGCATAGCGTCCGTGCGTATCGATCGAACTGAACACCGTGTTCGCGGCAAACCGGTCCATGAAGGCGCAGGGTCCGTAATCGAGCGTCTCGCCGCTGACCGCGACATTGTCGGTGTTCATCACGCCGTGAACGAAACCGACGCCCATCCAGTGCGCGATCAACGCGCATTGCAGGCCGATGACGCAATCGAGCATCGCAAGGTGCGGATTCGGCGCCTCGGCCAGTTCGGGCCAGTGGCGCCAGATGGTGTAATTGGACAGTTTGACCACATGATCGACACCGAAATGCGCCGCAAAAAACTGAAATGTGCCAACCCGAATATGGCTGCTCGCCACACGCGTCAGCACCACCCCCGGATGCGCGCGCTCGCGCTGCACCACGTCCCCTGTCGCCACCGCCGCCAGGCAGCGCGTTGTCGGCACATCCATCGCCGCCATCGCTTCGGATACGAGATACTCACGCAGCACCGGCCCCATCGCCGCCTTGCCGTCGCCGCCGCGGGAAAAGGGTGTCGGGCCGGAACCCTTCAGCTGAATATCGAAACGGGCGCCATCGGGCGCGACGATCTCGCCGAGCAGCAGCGCGCGGCCGTCACCGAGTTGGGGTGAGAAATGGCCGAACTGATGCCCCGCATAAACAATGGCGAGCGGGCTGGCGCCTTCGGGCGTTTCCCCACCCGAAAAGACGCGCGCCAGCTGGTCGTCGGGAGTGTCGGCCGCGTCGAGTCCGAGCTCTTTCGCCAGCAAGTGATTAAAAACCAACAGCTTCGGCGCCGCGGGCTTTGCTGCCCCAGCCGGCGCATAAAAGCCCTCCATCGAATCGTGAAAGCTGTTGTTGAACGCAAATTCCATTCCGTTGCTCCTTGCCGGTAACTTGGACGTAGGCGGCGTGATTGCAAGCAATCGCGGCGGATCAGGCATCGAAGCCCGATCCGGGTGGCGTGCGGGCGTTCGGAGCGCGCCGCCGCTCCTCCTGTTCGCGCTGCCTGAACGATTCTACCTTCATCGACCACATGGTGAACGGATGTCCTCGCGCACGAAAACCCGGCACCAGACGGCAACGAATGTTTGACCACGCCACGCAGCCTGTACGACATCAGCCGCAATCTCGACTTCGATCCTGCTATTCCGGTTTCTGTCGGCATTCCCTGCTTCGCTTCCTGGCAACGCGATGAATGGGCATATCGCGGAACGCGACATTGGCCAGGGCTGCCTATAATTTCGTTGAATCGCCCTGACGCCGGGCCTACAGGAGCGCGATAAAAGGAATTTTCTGTGCTATTTGGGCGCTCAACCAGCCATCGATCGAAAGAATCCGGACAAGTGGCCCGACCTATCGCTGCTTGCAGCTCCCGAAAATTCCGCCGCCCCTTCCGGCGCGGAGACGCGAGGTGGCATTAATAAATAACAATGCCGTCGCAAGCCACGCACATGCTCCGTCGCGTTCCACCGTGCTGACGCACGGGACGCTGCAAACCCTCATTACCTTGCTGGTTGGCATCGCCGTTCCGCTCGCGATATATTGGCTGGCCTATCCGTCGTCGATGAAGGAATCCTATATCGCGAGGCTGACAATTGCGTTGTCGGCGACAGCTACAATTGTGGCCGTGGTCGCGTCGACTCGGATGATCCGATATCCCGGCGTCTCCCATGCCGGCACGATCCTTCCCGCCTTCGGTTCCGCTTACGGGATCGCGCTCGCGGTCTTGTTGATCCTGCGCGAACCATACAGCAACGCCATCCTTTTCCTTTGCTTCGTGGGCTCGGTCGGCGTGCAGTTCGCTATTGCGGCGCGCTTGCGCCAGACCGCCGACCCCATTCATTATCTGGTGCCGGGCGGCCAGGTTTCTTCGCTTGCCAGGGCCCGTGGCTGCCGTTCGCTCATCTGGCCCAGCCCCGATGCGCCGCTGCCCCCCGGCGCCATCGTCGTGGCCGACTTACACCATGACCTTAGCGACGAATGGGAACGGCGGATCGCCGAAGCCGCGCTGGAAGGCGTCCCCATCTTTCATTACAAGCAGGTGCTGGAGGCGCTAACCGGCCGCGTCCAGATCGAGCATCTTTCGGAAAATGTCTTGGGTTCGCTCATCCCGAGCAACAGTTATCACGGCGTCAAACGCACGGCCGACCTGATCGGCGCGATGATAGCGCTCCCGCTGCTTCTCCCGGTCTTTCTCGTCGCCATAATCGCGATAAAGATGGACTCGCCAGGCCCGATCTTTTTCCGCCAGAAGCGCGTCGGTTTTCGCGCAAGGCATTTCCATGTGCTGAAGTTCCGCACCATGCGGCCCTCGGCCAATGCCCTCGGCGTTTCGGATGTGCACGCGAGCATGACAAGCGATGACGACGAACGGATCACCCGTGCAGGCAAATGGCTCCGCCGGACACGGATCGACGAGCTTCCGCAGATCTGGAACATCCTGCGCGGCGACATGAGCTGGATCGGACCACGCCCGGAGGCGCTTCCGCTCTCGCAATGGTATGCGGGGGAAATTCCTTTCTACGCCTATCGCCACATCGTTCGGCCAGGCATTACGGGCTGGGCGCAGGTGAACCAGGGCCACGTCACTGAACTCGAGGATATCAACACCAAGCTTCAATATGACTTTTTCTACGTGAAGCATTTTTCCTATTGGATCGATATCATCATTGCCGTCCGGACGGCGGCCGTCGTGTTCAACGGTTTCGGAGCCCGTTAGCGGCCTTGCTCCGTGGCTGATTTTCCGCCAACAGTTCTCCATCCCCCAATCCGGTTGATCTTCATGTTCCGCACAATTGCCATCATCATTGCCACGCTTGCGCTCGCCTATGCGGCGTGGAACAACACCGCCAGCACGCTGTTCGGAAAATTTGCTCCGGAGCGTGCCCTTCGTCTCGATCCGACCTCGGCGAGGGCGTTGATCAACATCACCGAGAAAGCCTCGACGAACAAAGACAAGTCGGTGTTCATGAGGATCGCGCGCGGCAATGCCATTACCGCGCTGCGCCGCGAACCGCTCGCCACGCACGCCCTTCGACAATTGGGTCTCTATTATGCAGCAAAAGGCCAGACGACCGAGGCGCGCAAGCTGATTCGCCTTGCCGCCGGCCTGTCGCGACGCGACGCGACGGGCCAGCTGTGGCTTGCGGACGACTATCTGCGTCAGGAGAAATATAAGCAGGCACTGGAAGCAATCGATACCGTTCTGCGGACCGAGCCGGAAACGCACGAGACGATTTTCCGCGTTTTTGGTGCGACGCTTAGCGATCCTGAATTCAGGCGCGTTTTTGTGGCCTATGCGCGAATCCGGCCCTCATGGCTCGGCCCTTTCATCGACCACAATGTCGCGACGACACAGCGACCGGAGTGGCTTTCGCAGGCTTTGGTGGAGCTCCAACCGCTGCCGCCTTCGATCCTCAGCGACGCGTCGTCCGGCGTTCTCCTTACGGCACTTGTCAACCGGGCGCCCATCGACGAGGCGCGCCGCTTCTATCTGAAACTCGCGAACGCCAACCCGAAAGCGCTTGAATCGCTTACATATCGGCGCCCCGCCGATAGCCTGCTCTTTCCGCCCGTCGGATGGCAGTTGATCAACGATGGCAATGTGCAGGGCTTCGGCGATATCGACGCCGCTTCGACCACCATCGAAGCCATCGCCGTTGCCGGGCGACGTGGCATGGCCGCACGCAAACTCCTGTTTCTTCGTCCGGGATCCTATCGTTGGACGGGCGACACCGATCTTGCTGGCATGATCAGTGGATCAACCGCAGGCATCGGCGTTGTCTGCAATGACGGCCCCGGCGCCTGGACCCCGCTGGCGCACAAGGATCTGGCAAGCGGCCGCAACAGTCTTGATTTCTCGATTTCGCCCACCTGCTCTGCGCAAATGCTCGCCATCGATATCGTAGCATCGGACGGCCAGTCGGATTCAAGCATGAAGGTCGGAAACATGCGCCTGACACCAGTCGCCCACACTGCCCCGGCTATCAAGACCGATGCTGGCGCCATCGCTCCGGCGCAATAGCGCGACCCGGGTTTGTCATCAATCCGTTTCACGCCCGCGCATCACCGCCGCAACGATCTGCTCCACCGCGGCGCGTGCCGAAAAAAGCTCATCGGACAGCGCACGACATCGCGCCGCGATGCCGGGGTCAGCAAGCTCATGCGTCATCATTTTTTCCGCCAGCGCCGGAAGATCGCGGCCTTCCATTTCGACCGAAACCCGCCCTACGCCGCGCGCCTCGACGAGCTTCTGCAGGTCGTTTCCATCGTTGATGCTGGCGAGTACCGGCAGACCCGACTGCATATAGGTCAGGAACTTGCCCGGAATATTGTGAGTGCGGTGACGACTGTCTAGGCAGACCATCCCGACGTGGCATTGGCCATAGAGGCCGGGAATATCGTCGGGACTGATCTCTTCCTCGAACAACATATTGTCCGGACTGCGCTCGCTCGCGAGCCGACGCAGCCGCTGCGCCTCGCTGCCGCGCCCGAC
>VFQQ010003430.1_pt1 | contig 15399 bp, 16 predicted proteins | sample 3512341 | NCBI WGS metagenome assembly VFQQ01 (sample SAMN10412373, study PRJNA504923) | tailings metagenome | isolation source: Relicate 2 Philex TSF1 revegetated site | place: Philippines: Tuba, Benguet | collected 2017-08-29 | reverse complement strand
CGACTTCCTCGTAGAACTTGCGCATGCGGCCTTCGATCATCTTCTCGATGACGTTCTCCGGCTTGCCCGATTCGCGGGCCTGCTCGGTGAAGATCGCCTTTTCGCGGGCAACGGCGGCCGGATCGACCTGCTCGGCGGTCAGCGCCAGCGGGTTGATCGCTGCAACGTGCATGGCAACCTGCTTGCCGAAGGCGCGGGCAGCATCGGCATTGCCGGTCGTCTCGACGGCAACGAGCACGCCGAGCTTGCCGAGATTGTCGGCAACGGCGTTGTGAACGTAGGTCGCGACGGCACCCGACGAAACCGACAGCCTGGCCGAACGGCGGAACGAGAGGTTTTCACCGATCGTGCCAACGGCGTCCTTGATCGCGTCGACGACAGTCTTGTCGGAACCCGGATAATTGGCGGCAGCGACCGCCTCGGTTTCGCCGCCGACTTCGAGCGCGACCTTGGCGACGTTGCGGACGATTTCCTGAAAACCTTCGGCGCGGGCGACGAAATCGGTCTCGGAATTCACTTCGACGACAACAGCGTTCGTATCATCGCCTGCGACGCCGATCAGGCCTTCAGCGGCGGTACGGCCGGCCTTCTTGTCGGCCTTGGCGATGCCCTTGGCGCGCAGCCAGTCAACGGCGGCTTCCATGTCACCACCGGTTTCGGCAAGTGCGGCCTTGCAATCCATCATGCCCGCGCCGGTCATGTCGCGGAGCTGTTTAACCTGTGCAGCTGAAATGCTCATTTTTGCCTCTTTGTTCGAAATGCGCGGGCGCACCATCGAACAATCGATGATGCGCCTGACGCCAACGCGACAATCCGCGCCAATTTTCAAGAAAAATGAAGGCCGGGACCGGCCTTCGCGGTATTTATGCCTCGGGCGCGGAGCCTTCGGGTGCTGCGGCAGGCGTCTCCTCGAGAGCCGGCTCGACGGGAACGTCGATGGCAGCGCCGACGTCGACGCCGAGAGCGCCCTGCTGGCGAGCGATGCCGTCGATGGCAGCCTTGGCGATCAGGTCGCAATAGAGCTGGATGGCGCGGGCCGCATCGTCGTTACCCGGGATCGGGAAATCGATCTTGTCCGGATCGCAGTTGGAATCGAGAACCGCAACAACCGGAATGCCGAGACGCTTGGCTTCCAGGATGGCGATCGCTTCCTTGTTGGTGTCGATCACGAACATCAGGTCAGGCGTCGAGCCCATGTCCTTGATGCCGCCGAGAGCCTTGTCGAGCTTTTCGCGCTCACGCTCGAGGTTCAGGCGCTCCTTCTTGGTGAAGCCCTGGGCTTCGCCGGCCAGAAGCTCGTCGAGCTTGCGCAGACGCTGGATCGAGTTCGAGATCGTCTTCCAGTTGGTCAGCATGCCGCCGAGCCAACGCGAATTCACGTAATACTGCGCCGAACGCTGCGCGGCATCGGCAACGATGTCAGCCGCCTGACGCTTGGTGCCGACGAACAGCACGCGGCCGCCACGGGCAACGGTGTCCGAAACCTGCTTCAGGGCCTGGTGCAGCAGCGGAACCGTCTGCGACAGGTCGATGATGTGGATGTTGTTGCGGGCGCCGTAGATGTAGGGCGCCATCTTCGGGTTCCAGCGGTGGGTCTGGTGGCCGAAGTGAATGCCAGCTTCCAAAAGCTGGCGCATGCTGAAATCAGGCAGAGCCATTCTTAGTTTCCTTTCCGGTTAGCCTCCACGGACGTTTGACATTCTTCCGGCTTGGTCCTTTTTCCGAAAAGTCTGCAACTTTTCGGGGCCAAGCCGTAAAACGCCACCGGAGGTTTCAGCCGGATTTCTCCCGGGCAGACACCAAAGTCCGTGTGTGGAATGAGCGCGCATATAGAGGGTGAAGCCTGGAAAAGCAAGCGCGCATGGTTTGGTGCGCGCTTCAAGCCACCGCGGCGATCGGCACAGGGCGAACCTGCTCCGGTATTTTCTTGCCCGCGTGAACCTTCACCCGCCTGAAAACGGTGACGATTTCCTCGCGGCTGCAGGCGACCGCTCCGAGCCTCAGAGCACGGTCACGCTCGAAGGCAGTGATGTCGTAGTGAGGCGCGGTGGTTTTCGGCGGTCCCTGATAGGATGAACGATGCAGGCCGAGCTGAGCTGCGAAGCGATGAAGTTCGGCCATCTCATCCGCCATCAGATGGCACCAGCGGCGGCCCGCCCAATGCCAGATCGCATCGTCGACATAGACCGCCATCAGCCGAATACGCCTACTTGTCGCATTTCTGCTTGGAAACAGGAAACAGCGACAGGTTGACCAACTTGCCGGTCATCGAAAACTCGCCATAGTCCATCATCAGATCGCGGGTCAGGCCGTTTTCGTGCAGCTTGAAGCTGATTCGATATTCCGGCACCTCTTCGCCGCCACCGGCCGCCTGGTCGTCGAAATATGCAATCTCGACCGGCCAGTACTTGTCCTTGCCGAGCGTCTTCAGCGCCGGCAGTTCCGGGTCGCTTTTGTCCGAATCCGACTCCGTCTTCTTGCCGACGATGACCGTGGTCGTCATCACCTTGTCGGCATCTTCCGAACCATCGAACAAATTCGTCTCGTAGAAGGTCTCGCCGCTGTTGGCCTTCTTAATCAGCTCTTCCAGGTGCTGGGTCGGAAACTGCGTGGGCGACAACTCCAGATCGCTCTTTTCAGGCTTGTCGATGACGACCTTGAGCCCGTCATCCTCGCGCGTGGCGGTGCCCTTCACTTCCTTGTCAAGATTTTGGTCGATGAAGGACTTGGTGACGAAGCTAAAGGTCTTGCCCTCTGCATCCTCGAAAGTCGTCGTCTGCTGATCGGTGACCCTGGAGTTGTCACCTGAGTCGATCTGCGTGACGAAGCGGAACTTGACCGTATAGCCTTCGCACGGCGACCCGTTGAACTCATAGACCATGCGACCGGAAAGGCTGGTGATGCCGGAACGATCGGAAGCCTTGTCGAGGACGAGATCATAGACCGCGCGATGTGGCGCCAGAGGCGTTGCGGCAAAGGCAGGCATGGCAAGCAGTGCCGACGGTGAAACAAGGGCAAGCAAGGCGAGGCGCAGTGCGCGCATGAAGACGCTCCGATCGGCGCGGTCCAGATTGGCCGCTGGGAAAGATGGTCACTTTAAAAAAAGTCGTGGCGGAAGCGAGGCAAAAATAGCAGTTTGCGCGCGACAACCGAATTCCACCATTAAGACATAGGGAATGACGATGGGCGAAACAATCGAAAACCGGCTCAAGGATCTGGGCGTCTACCTGCCGCAGGCCGCAGCCCCCGCCGCAAACTACGTGCCCTTCATGCAGAGCGGCAATCTCGTCTTCACCGCCGGCCAGTTGCCGTTGAAGGACGGCAAGCTCGTCGCCTCCGGTCTGCTCGGCCGCGATCTCGATACCGCCGCCGGCAAGGAAGCGGCAAAGCTGTGCGCCATCAACATCCTGGCGCAGGCAAAAGCTGCGACCGGCAATCTCGACAGGATCAGGCGGCTGGTGAAAATCACCGTCTTCGTCGCTTCGTCCGCGGACTTCACCGAGCAGCATCTCGTTGCCAATGGCGCCTCCGATTTCCTGGTCGCAGCGCTCGGCGATGCAGGCAAGCATGCGCGCTCGGCGGTCGGCGTGGCGGTACTGCCGCTGAATGCCGCCGTCGAGATCGAAGCCATCATCGAAGTCGCCTGATAGCGAGCGAAACCATGACCGACCTTTCCTGGCTGACGGCCCGGCCGATCGCCCATCGCGGCTATCACGACCTCAACAAGACGGTGTGGGAAAACACGCTGTCGGCCTTTGGCCGCGCTGTCGACAAGGGCTTTGCCATCGAATGCGATGTGCATCTGTCATCGGACGGCGTGCCGGTGATTTTTCACGATAACGGCCTGGAACGCCTGACCGGCACGGACGGCTTCATCTGGCAACGAACGGCAGGCGAAATGGCGGCACTGCGGATCGGCGGCACTGCCGATCACGCCCCTACCCTCAAGGAATTGCTCGACCTGGTCGACGGGCGCGTGCCGCTCGTCATCGAACTGAAGGGCATTCCGGGCCGCGACGACGGGCTCGTGAAGCGCGTGTGCGACATGCTGCATGGTTATAAGGGCAAGGCAGCGATCATGTCCTTCGACCACTGGCTGATTCGGCAATTTCCGGCGCACGCCAAGAAAATCCCGACTGGACTGACCGCCTACGGTTCGAAGAGCCATGAGGTGGAGCCCCATTTCTCGATGCTCGCCTATGGCATTTCCTTCACCTCCTACAGCGTGACGGAACTGCCCAACCGCTTTGTCGATTTCGTGCGGGAAAAGCTCGACATGCCGGTCATCACCTGGACCGTTCGGGATCAGGCGATGGTGGAGCACACATTCGCCCACGCCGACCAGATGACCTTCGAAGGCTTCGATCCAGACGCAGCTTTGACATCATGAACCAATATCCTCTTGCACTGCAAAAACGGCGACGTATCTAAAGCTTCATGGACAGCGAAAGCGACGGGCAAGGGAAACAGGCGGATGGCCAATATGTCATCCGCACCGTCGACAGTATCAACGCTTTTTCCCGCGGCGAATGGGACAGGTTTTCCGGTGCCTCGCGCGGAGGATCGGAAAAGCCATACAACCCTTTCGTTTCGTTCGATTTCCTGAACATTCTCGAAGAATCGGGTTGTGTCTCGCGGCGCGCCGGCTGGCAGCCGCAACACCTGCGGCTCGAGGCGCCGGACGGTGCGGTGCTTGGTGCCTTGCCCTGCTACGTAAAATCGCACAGTCAGGGCGAATATGTCTTCGACCATGGCTGGGCCGACGCGTTCGAGCGCGCTGGCGGGCGCTACTATCCGAAACTGCAGGCATCAGTGCCGTTCACGCCGGCGACCGGGCCGCGCTTGCTGGCCAACGACGAAGCGAACGCCGACGCTGTGAGAGCGGCCCTCGCCTCCGGACTGAAGCTTTTGACCGACCGGCTAGGCGTTTCCTCGGCACATGTCACCTTCGCTCAAGGTGATGACATGACCGCGCTCAAAGATGCCGGCTTTCTTGCCCGCACCGACCAGCAGTTCCATTTCTTCAACGAGAATTTTTCGAGTTACGACGACTTCCTCGCCACCCTCGCGTCGCGCAAGCGCAAGGCGATGAAGAAGGAACGCCGCGAGGCGCTGACCGACGGCATCTCTATCGATTGGCTGACCGGCAGCGATCTCACCGAGCGAGTCTGGGACGACTTTTTTGCCTTCTACATGGACACCGGCAGCCGCAAATGGGGCCGGCCCTATCTCAACCGGAAATTCTTCTCATTGATCGGCGAGCGCATGCGCGACGACGTACTGCTGGTCATGGCCAGGCGAAACGGGCGCTACATCGCAGGCGCCATCAACTTCATCGGCTCGGATACGCTTTTCGGCCGCAACTGGGGTTGCATCGAGGACCATCCCTTCCTGCATTTCGAAGTCTGCTACCATCAGGCGATCGACTTCGCGATCGAGAAGGGTCTGAAGGTGGTGGAAGCCGGCGCGCAGGGCGAGCACAAGCTGGCGCGCGGCTATCGGCCGGTGACGACCCATTCGGCCCACTACATCGCCCATCCCGGCTTGCGGAACGCGGTTGCCGAGTATCTGGAGCGCGAACGCCGTGAGGTCGAGCGCATGAGCGAGTATCTCGACGAGCACGGACCGTTCCGCAAAGGCGATCCGGGGGTCAGTGCACCAGCGTCTTCGAAAACAGATTGATGATCATCACCCCGACCATGATGAAGCCCATGCCGACCAACGCCGGTATGTCGAGCGACTGGCGAAACCACAGCCAGCCTATGGCGGTGATGAGAATGATGCCCGCACCGCACCAGATGGCATAGACCACGCCGACCGGCATGGTTCTCAGCGGCAGCGACAGGAAGTAGAACGCCAGCGCGTAGCCAATGACCGTGACGACGGAAGGCACCAGCCGGGTGAAACCCTGCGTCTCCTTCAGCGCCGTCGTTGCGAGAACTTCAAATAGAATGGCTATCAACAGATAGGCATAGTTCCAATACATGCGAGCTCCTGCCCCATTGATTCGGTGTGGCCCATCAAACGATTATGGCTTGAGCGACGGAACCACGAGAGGCAGACGATGGCATACGACGATACCAATGTGTTCGCGAAAATCCTGCGCGGCGAACTGCCGTCGCACAAGCTCTATGAGGATGCGGATACGTTCGCGCTAATGGACATCATGCCGCGCGGCGACGGCCATTGCCTCGTCATCCCGAAAAAGCCGTCGCGCAACATTTTCGATGTCGAGCCGGATAGCCTCGCGGCGGTGATGCGCACTGTGCAGAAACTGTCGCGCGCGGTGATGAAGGCTTTTTCAGCCGACGGCGTCACCATCCAGCAGTTCAACGAGACGGCGGGCGGCCAGGTGGTATTCCACCTTCATGTCCACATCCTGCCCCGCTTCGAAGGTGTGGCGCTGAAGCCGCATACGGGCGCGATGGAAAAGCCGGAAATCCTGACGGCCAATGCCGACAAAATCCGGGCCGCTCTCGCCGACAGCTAAAGCAAATAGAGCCCTGCCAGGAGAGCAAGCTCCGCGCCGATGATGCCGACGAGCACGCGCCGGCCAAGCAGCATATAGGCGGTAAAACCGATCACAGCCGCGCCGATGCGCAAGCCGACCGGCGTCCCCGCCAACTCGCCGCTTGGAAAGATGATGAGATTGCCGATGACCGCTGCCACCAGTGCCGTGGCCACGGTACGGACCAGCACCAGAACGTCCGAATCCTCCGAAATGCGACCGCCGAAATAGACGCCGAGGAAACGCCAGGCGTCCGTCGCCAGCCATCCGGCGACGAGGATGAACAGGAACGGCCACCACCAGGCGTCGATCGACCAGAACGTCATCAGGCCACTCTCCTCCGCATCATGCGGTGGAAGATGTAGGCACCGCCGCCGCCGATGATACCGGCGAGAAGCAGGTCGAAGCCGGGCCACAAGACATGGAAGACTGGGCCGAGCACCAGACCCAGAACCATCGCGACGTGCCCTGCCCGCTCCCGCGCCGAGCCCCAGAGAGACGTGAGAAAATACATCGGCGTGAGCAGGAACAGGGCTGCCGAGACCATCGGCGGCAGGCTGTCGGCCAGCAGGAAGACGATTGCCACCACGATCATGTTGAACAGGACCAGCGTCGGCCCCAATCCGGCATAATAGCTTGTGCGCATCTCACGCGGGATGCCGCCCAGCCGTTCCATCGCCAGCACCCAGGAGGTTACGGCGACGAAATGGGACAGGGCGTAAAGAGCCCACTTCGACGTGCGCGGGCCCTTCAACTCCGGTATCAGCGCCACGACCATCGGCATAAGGCGCACCGAAGACAGCGCGACGGCAAAGGCTGCCGCCGGCAATGAAGCGCCTGACAGAATGCCGCCTATGAGAACGACGTTGGCCGGTAGCGCCCAGACAGTACCGGTCATGAAAACGGCCTGAACCAGGGTCAGCCCCGCTTCCTTCGCCAACCCGGCAAAGCCGATGTGGGCGCTGGCGAGGATCAGGCCCGGAACGGAGAATGCGGCATGGACACCGCGCAGATACCAGACCCAGCGCCCGGCGGTATCAGCTTCGGGATCGATGGAGATTGCGGTGACTTCGTCGGACATCGCCTTGCCGCTTAGCACATGCAAAAAGCCGAGGCGACGTGAAATTCATGGGCCAGAAAATGCCGGCCAGAGCCAAGTGCAACTGACATGCCGGCTTGCGCACAGCCGTCTCGATGGCTGCCGGTGCACGCTCTCACATTTTTTGTACAAGCACGCCGAGGTCTTTTCCTGGCAAGAAAAACATTTGCATTGCCTGTTTTTTCTGCATAGCGTTAAGGTGCCTGTTTTCAAAGCATGGGAGGGTTTTGAACATGGGTATCCGCATCGCAAGCGGACCGCCGAAGGCGGCATAAATCAAGGGAGAAAAATCCGGGAAGGCTGGGGGGTGTCGTCGCAACAACACCGAGGGGTTAATAAAAAATGGAACCGGCAGAACTCCAGACCAAGATAGAGGCGCTGGAGGCGTCTCTGAAAATGGCCACCGCCGTCAATGCGGAGATATTCTATTGGTGGTGCACCGCATTGATGATCGCCATCCATGCGGGCTTTCTTGCTTATGAAATGGGCGCATCTCGCGCCAAGAACGCACTAGCCTCCGGCGTCAAGAACCTTGTCGCCTTCGCATTCCTCGTACCGTTCTTCTATTTCGTCGGATGGTTCATCTACAACTCTTTTCCGAGTGGTTTTACGATGTCGGACGGGGGCGCGGGCGCCCTACCCTGGACCCAAACGATGGGACCGAATCTCGGAGACAATGCTTCCGGCATCTTCTGGGCAGCGTTCACGCTGTTTGCGGCGACTACCGCATCAATCATGTCGGGTTCGGTGATAGAGCGTATCCGCATTTCCGGTTTTGCCATTCTCGCGATCGTGCTCGGCTCAATGGTATGGGTTCTCGGCGCATCGTGGGGCTGGCATCCCAACGGCTGGCTGACCACGAGCTGGGGTCTTCACGACATCGGCGCGGCAGGCTGCGTCCACATGGTCGCCGGCTTCTTCACGCTCGGCGTGCTGATCAATCTCGGGCCGCGCATCGGCCGCTTCAATGCCGACGGCAGCGTCAACGAGATCAACGGCCATAACATGCCGATGTCGCTGATCGGCCTGATGCTCATCGTCATGGGCTTCTTCGGCTTCCTCGGCGGCTGCATCATCTACACCGGCGACACCTGGATGACGATCTACAACACGCCGACGACGCTTTCGGCCTTCGCCTTCAACACGCTGATGGGCGTCGCCGGCGGCATGCTCGGCTGCTACCTCGTCACCCGCGATCCGTTCTGGATGATGTCGGGTGCACTCGTCGGCGTCATCTCGTCGGCACCGGGCCTCGACGTCTATTACCCGCCGCTGGCCTTCATGATCAGCTTCGCCGGCGGTTGTGTCATTCCCAAGCTCAACGAACTGCTGCTCACCAAATTCAAGATCGACGATGCCGTCGGCGCAGTCGCCGTCCATGGCTTCGGCGGCGTCTGGGGTCTGGTGGCCTGCGGCATCTTCGCATCGGGCTATCCGAATGCGGAAGGACCGGCCATCTCGTTCCTCGGTCAGGTCCAGAGCATGCTGGTGTTCGCCGTCCTCGGCTTCCTTCCCGGCTATGTGCTTTCCTACGTACTCAAGCTGTTCGGCCTGCTGCGCAGCAGTGAAGCCGCGGAGAAAGCCGGCCTCGACCTCGCCGAGGTTCCTGTAAAAGCCTATCCCGAATCGCGCATCCCCGCCTTCGGCGACGGCGCACTCAGCCCCGCCGAATAATGAACGCAATCAAATATATAAGCGGAGACGTTTCATCATGAACAGCGCACCGATCACCACCTGGGAAGGCGCGGAAGCCTACTTCACCTTCGCCGACAAGCCAGCCTTGCTGGTCTTCTTCTGCCTCGCCGCTCTTGCTACCTGCGTCTACACGATCGTCAGCATGGTCAAGCACGAGAATGCGAGCACCAAGAAACTGAACGGCAAGTAAGCCGGATCGATCTTTGGCCAAAAAAGAAACCCGCCGGCTTTCGCAGGCGGGTTTCTTGTTTATGAGCCAGATGGCTTTGGCTTCTCAGCCCTTGCGGGGCAATTGCGGCACGAGGCTGCGCTTCGTTCCGTCCTTGCCCTTGGGCGGGGACTTCGGCTTCTGCGCGGCTGCCGGTTTCTTGGCGACTGCCTTCTTGGCCGCCGGCTTCTTTGCCGGAAGCTTCTTCGGCTCTTCCTTCTTCGGCTTGACCGGCAGTTCGTCGGCGAGCGATTCGAGTTTCAGGCCGGTTTCGCCGGTTTCCTTCTTCTCGACCGTCACGCGCACCGTGCCGCCCTTCTTGAGCTTGCCGAACAGCACTTCATCAGCCAGCGGCTTCTTGATGTGCTCCTGGATGACGCGGCCCAGCGGCCGGGCCCCCATGCGCTCGTCATAGCCCTTCTCGGCAAGCCAGGCGATGGCATCCGGCGACAGATCGAAGGTCACGCCACGCTCCGAAAGCTGGGCTTCAAGCTGCATGACGAACTTCTCGACCACCTTGTGCACGACCGGAACCGGCAGCGTACCGAACGGGATGATTGCGTCGAGACGATTGCGGAATTCCGGCGTGAACAGCCGGTTGATCGCCTCGACATCGTCGCCTTCGCGCTTGGTCGAACCGAAACCGATCGCCGCGCGCTGCGCATCCGATGCGCCCGCATTGGTGGTCATGATCAGGATGACATTGCGGAAGTCGATCTGCTTGCCGTTGTGGTCGGTCAGCTTGCCGTGATCCATGACCTGCAACAGGATGTTGAACAGATCCGGATGCGCCTTTTCGACCTCGTCGAGCAGCAGCACGCAATGCGGATGCTGGTCGACGCCGTCGGTCAAGAGGCCACCCTGATCGAAGCCGACATAGCCGGGAGGCGCGCCGATCAGCCGCGAGACCGTGTGACGCTCCATATATTCCGACATGTCGAAGCGGATCAGTTCCACGCCGAGCGACAGCGCGAGCTGCCGCGCGACTTCGGTCTTGCCGACGCCGGTCGGGCCTGAGAACAGGTAGGAGCCGATCGGCTTTTCCGGTTCACGCAAGCCCGCACGCGCCAGCTTGATCGCCGAAGACAGTGCGGTGATCGCCGTATCCTGGCCGTAGACGACACGCCGCAGCTCGGTCTCGAGACCGGCCAGAACCTGCTCGTCATCGGCGGAAACGGTTTTCGGCGGAATGCGGGCCATCGTCGCGATGGTCGCTTCGATCTCCTTGATGCCGATCGTCTTCTTGCGCTTGCCTTCCGGCAACAGCATCTGCGAGGCGCCGGTCTCGTCGATCACGTCGATCGCCTTGTCCGGCAGCTTACGATCGTTGATGTAGCGCGCCGAGAGTTCCACCGCCGCCTTGATGGCTTCGTTGGTGAACTTCACCTTGTGGAAATCCTCATAATAGGGCTTCAGGCCCTTCATGATCTCGATCGCATCATCGACCGTCGGCTCGTTCACGTCGATCTTCTGGAAGCGCCGCACGAGTGCACGGTCCTTCTCGAAGAACTGGCGGAATTCCTTGTAGGTGGTCGAGCCGATGCAACGGATGGCGCCGGACGACAGCGCCGGCTTGAGCAGGTTCGACGCATCCATCGCACCGCCCGAGGTCGCGCCCGCGCCGATCACCGTGTGGATCTCGTCGATGAACAGGACCGCGCCCGGATACTCCTCGAGTTCCTTGACGACCTGCTTCAGACGCTCTTCGAAATCGCCGCGGTAGCGGGTTCCGGCAAGCAGAGTGCCCATGTCGAGCGCGAAGATCGTCGCGTCCTGGAGCACTTCAGGCACATCGCCTTCGACAATGCGCTTGGCCAGCCCTTCGGCGATCGCCGTCTTGCCGACGCCGGGATCACCGACATAAAGCGGGTTGTTCTTCGAACGGCGGCACAGCACCTGAATGGTGCGGTTGATCTCGGATTCGCGGCCGATCAGCGGGTCGATCTTGCCGGCCCGCGCCTTCTTGTTGAGATCGACGCAGTAGGCGGTGAGCGCGTCCTGCTGCTTCTTCTTGCCGCCCTCCTCCTGGGCGTCGCCGCCACCGGAGGAACCGCCGGACTGTTCGTCCTCGGCACCGCGAGGCGTTCTGCTCTCGCTGGCGCCCGGCCGCTTGGCAATGCCATGCGAGATGTAGTTGACCGCGTCGTAGCGGGTCATCTGCTGTTCCTGCAGGAAGTAGGCGGCGTGGCTCTCGCGCTCGGCAAAAATAGCGACGAGCACGTTTGCGCCCGACACTTCGTCCCGGCCCGAAGACTGGACGTGGATGACCGCGCGCTGGATGACGCGCTGGAATCCTGCGGTCGGCTTCGAATCTTCATCGTAGCCAGTGACCAGATTGTCGAGTTCGGTATCGATATAGGTGAGCACCGTGTGCTTCAGGTCGTCGAGGTCGACGTTGCAGGCACGCATTACGGCGGCTGCTTCGGCGTCGTCGATCAGTGCCAGAAGCAGATGCTCGAGGGTTGCATATTCATGGTGGCGCTCATTGGCGAGTGTCAACGCCTGGTGCAGCGCCTTTTCCAGGCCTTGGGAGAAAGCCGGCATTCAGTACCTCATTTCTTCTCCATCACGCATTGCAGCGGATGTTGATTCTGACGGGCAAAATCCATGACCTGGGACACTTTGGTCTCGGCCACTTCAAATGTATAGACCCCGCATTCACCGACGCCATGGTTGTGAACATGCAGCATGATGCGGGTAGCGGCTTCGCGATCCTTCTGGAAAAACCGTTCCAGAATATGGATGACGAATTCCATCGGCGTGTAGTCGTCGTTGAGGATCAGAACCCGATAAAGGCTGGGCTTCTTTGTCTTGGTCTTCGTGCGCGTGATTACGGCTGTGCCGCGACCGGGGCCATTGCCCCCATCCTGGCCATTCTGCATATGCGCCACTCGCTTGGTCGTGGCATCCCCGCCGTTCGTCACTTGTACCATGCCTTTCGCGGGATCCTCACCCGAAACTCGAATGTAGGTAGTCGACACCAGATTTTAAGCCCTTCTTTCTTGGTGACAATATGCTTGCTCGTTTCAGGAACGACGATTTCAGTCAATCGTGATCGGATAACGAGCAAGAAGAACGAAAAAACCCGGCTGCGCAAGGCAACCGGGTTTGTGGCGGAGCGACGAGCTCCGCGAACAGGTCAATCGCGAAAAACTACTTCGCCTTGGCAATGATCGATTCGAAGGGCTTGTAAGCCTCCTTGGCGAGGTCGGCATAAAGCTCCTGGAGCTTGGTAGCTTCGGCGACAAAGCCTTCATAGGCCTGCTTGGCGTAGTCGGTCTGGATTTCGAGGGCCTTTTCCAACGAACCCGACGAAATCACTTTTTCAAACGCAGCAGAACCGCTCTCAAACGACTTCTTGGAGTACTCGCCCGCTTCGGCGGCGATCGCCTGGGCACTCTTGGAGACGGACGCAAAGCTCTTCAGGCTGTTGTCCATGAATTCCTTGCCGAATTTGCTCGTATCTTCAAACGACTGCAGCATGTGCGCATTCCCTTTCGTTGTCGGTTGGTCTGGCGCTTTTTTGTGCGATGCCGCTAATTTATTGTGCGATGCACAAAAAGTCAATTAGCAATGCCTCAACGACGGGCAATCCGGGGCGGTGTCGAAAGATAAATTTATCCTAAAGGCAGAACAAAATGGTGAACGTTACGGTTACCATAAACGGATTGGTAACGCTGTACCCCTACTGTGACCCGAAAGTGAGGCAGGAGCCTTTGCCGCCTCGGGTGCAACAAAAATCCAAAGGGTGTAACAGTGCGTCACGCGTTTGCCGGCATTGCTCTCCGACAAGTATTCTCCGCAAAATCCGCAATCGCAGCCTTTCTCGCCATTACGATGTGCGTGACGGCAGTCGGTTCGGCATCGGCGAATTCGAAATATGCCGCAATCGTCGTTGATGCCAATACGGGCAAGACGCTGTTTTCGGCGAATTCGGAATCGCGGCGCTTTCCGGCATCGCTGACCAAGATGATGACGCTGTACCTGACCTTCGAGGCGCTTTCGCGCGGCAAGATCAACAAGGATACCCGCGTCCCCTTCTCCGCCCAGGCATCCGCACAGCCGCCGACGAAGATCGGCGTGAAGGCGGGCGGCTCGGTAACTGTCGAAACCGCGATCTACGCGCTCGTCACCAAGTCGGCCAATGACGCCTCGACCGCGCTTGCCGAGCTTCTTGGCGGCTCGCAGGACAATTTCGCCCGCATCATGACCGCCAAGGCGCGCAGCCTGGGCATGAATGGCACCGTCTTCCGCAATGCCAACGGCCTGCCCAATTCGGCGCAGTTCACCACCGCCCGCGACATGGCCACTCTCGGCATCGCACTGCGTGAGCACTATCCGCAGTATTACGGCTATTTCTCCACCCGCTCCTTCACCTATGGCCGGCAGCGCATGCCGAACCACAATCGCCTGCTCGGACGCATCAAGGGCGTGGACGGGATCAAGACCGGCTATACGAACGCCTCGGGCTTCAATCTGGTTTCTTCGGTTTCCGACGGCAACCGCCGCATCGTCGCGGTGGTGATGGGCGGCGCCAGCGGCGCTTCACGCGACAACCATATGGCCGACCTGATCAAGAAATATCTGCCGGAAGCCTCGAACAGAGGCAAGGGCGGACCGCTCATCGCCAGCGCCACCACCTCGCCGATCGGCGCGATCGCCAAGGTGCTTCTGCCCAAGCATGACGCGCCGACGCCGGATATACGCCCCGACGCCGATATCGTGGTTGCAGCCGATGAAGCGCCGGCCGTCGTCAAGCGAAAGACCGCGCGCACGCCGGAAACGGTCCCCGCCCCCGTCATGCAGGCCTATGCCGATCCGGCGCCAAGGCCGCAGGCTGAGGTTGAGGAAGCCGTCGAGCAGCGCACTGCCGCAGTCGATCAGGCCGTTGCCATCCAGGAGGAAGTCGATCCGGCCCATACCGCATCTGTCGGCCCCTCGGGTTGGGCGATCCAGGTTGCGTCGTCGCCGAGCCGCGCGGAAGCCCAGGCATTCCTTTCCAAGGCAAGCCAGCAGGCTCCCAAGCTTCTTTCCGATGCTGCGGCCTTCACCGTCCAGTTCGAGAAGGGCGGCGTGACCTACCATCGCGCGCGGTTCGGCGGCTTCGGCACCAAGACCGCCGCGTGGGATGCCTGCGCTGCACTGAAGAAGAAGAAGATCGCCTGCTACGCAATTCAGAATAACTGAGGCAGCAGGAAACACTCCGGGTTGTTTCGTGTCGAAGGAGACTAATGGTGATTGGTGAGCAAGACGTCCTTGGCTTCGTTGATCCGCGCCGCCAGGAAAGACGTGCCTCCGAGATCGGGGTGCAGGCGCTGCATCAGGCGGCGGTGCGCCTTGCGGATATCCGCCGCGGTGGCCCCCGTTTCAAGACCAAGGATCTTGTAGGCCTCCTCCTTAGTCATGGCGCCAGAACCTGGCGCAACACCATGCCCCTCGCCACCGTGCGCATCCGCGTCTTCGCGCCAGACGGGAAACCGGCCATCAAGATAAGTCTCTAGAAGCTGCCGGCTTTCCTGATCGCCGGAGAGGTCGGTATAGAGTTCCTTGAGCTCCTTCAGCGACATGGCGCTCAGCATCTTCTGCTCGTGCCGGCCGGCAAGCACCATGCCTTCCAGCACGCCGCTGTCGTGGTCGAGTTCCATTTCCAGTGCTGCGGTGCGCACGGTCGAGCGCTTTCCCGGTGTCTTTTTCTTCGAAGCGCGAATACGCCCGGACGAATACCAGGCAAACGCCGCTGACAGCAGCATGCCGCCAAAGCCTGCGCGGCCGACGAGCAGAAACACGACGCCCACAAGCCCGACCGCTATAGGCCCGGCGAGCGTCGCCGTTCTGGCAAGGCTGGCGGGCTCGGCGCGCAGAAAAATCGTGCCAACCACCAGCAGCAAC
>VFQQ010003429.1_pt1 | contig 15400 bp, 15 predicted proteins | sample 3512341 | NCBI WGS metagenome assembly VFQQ01 (sample SAMN10412373, study PRJNA504923) | tailings metagenome | isolation source: Relicate 2 Philex TSF1 revegetated site | place: Philippines: Tuba, Benguet | collected 2017-08-29 | reverse complement strand
GGCTCTTGAAGAGCTCGGTCTGCAGGTGGCCGATGCCGCCGGTGCCCGAGCTGGCATAGCTGTACTTGCCGGGGCTCTTCTTCAGCTCGGCGATGAAGCCCTTGTAGTCGCGCGCCGGGAAGCTGGGGTGCACCGCGATGACGTTGGGCGTGGCCGCCAGGTTCATGATCGGCACCATGTCCACCGCGGGGTCGTAGCCGATCTTCGGGTTGATGGCGGGGTTGGCCGCCGTGGTGCTGACCGTGGCCATGCCGAGCACGTAGCCGTCGGGCGGCGACTTGATCATCTCCAGCGCACCCACCGATCCGCCGCCACCGGCCTTGTTCTCCACCAGCACCTGCTGGCCCAGCGCAGCGGCCATGGCCGGCGCCACCACACGGGCCACGATGTCGGTGGTGCCGCCCGGGGCGAAGGGCACGATCAGGCGCACGGGCTTGGCGGGGTAGGCCTGGGCGTGGGCTGCCATCGGCAGGGCGATCGGCAATGCGAGCGCCAGGCTGGCGAGCAGGGTGCGGCGGGTGGTGATCATGGTGTCTCCATGGGTGTGGGTGATTCAGGGTGCGCTCAGGCCCAGCAGGCCGGCCTTGAGCCGCTTGTCGTAGGGGCGCTGGCCCACGAAGGAGGCGAGCAGCGCGGCGTAGAAGTCGGCACCGGCGATCGGCTCGCCGCGCAGTGTGCCATTCAGCGCGAAGAGCGTGCCTCGGGTAGGGTCCTGATCGAGGTCGATGCGGTCGCCCTTCTTCACCGTGCCCACGGCGAGCATCGTGCGCGCCAGTTGCTCGGCGCGCGCAGCCAGGCGCCCGGGTTCGCCGCTGTTGCGCGACAGGCCCTTCTGCAGCGCCTTCACCAGTTCTTCGGCCGGCACGTCCTGCAGCAGGCGCAGCTGGACCCGCTTCGGGCCGGGCATGGCCAGCACCTGATCGGGCACGCTGCTGCGGCGCGGCAGGTACAACGCCGCCACGTAACCCTTGAACCAGGCGACCGCACGCACGCCCGTGCCGTTGAGCACGAGCTCGGTGTCGGCCAGTTGCAGGCGCGACACGAAGCGCTGCCCTTCCACCTGCACGGCAGCTTCCTGTGCACGCAGCAGGCCGAAGGCCATGGCACCGGCGGCCAGCAGCAGGGCACGGCGGTCCGGGAGACGATCATCCACGCTGAACATCAACGCCCATGTTGCCTCAGCCGCCGACCTGCGCCGCTGCGGCCACCACGACCTCGGGTTAGCCCGTAGCGCGCAGGCGGCGCGGCGATACTCCGGCGCATGTCCGACGCGCTGCTGCTGCTGCCCGACTTTGCGCTCATCGTCTGCGGCTACCTGATCTGCCACCACACCGCCCTCGGCCGCCCGGTGTGGGAAGCCGCCGAGCGGCTCGTGTACCACCTGCTGTTCCCGGCGCTGCTGTTCCAGGCCATCGTGAAGAACCCGCTCGCGCTCGGCACCGCGCTGCCGCTGGCGGGCAGCGCGCTGGCGGTGGTGGGCTTCGGCGTGCTGCTGGCCTTTGCGCTGCGCGCCTGGCCGGGGGTGGACGAACGGCTGCACGCCTCCGGCGCGCAGACCGCCTTCCGCTTCAACAGTTATGTCTCGCTGGCGCTGGCCGAGCGCCTGGCCGGCGCGCAGGGTGTGGCCTGGATGGCGCTGGTCATCTCGGTCTGCGTGCCGGTCTGCAACATCGCCGCCGTGTGGCCGCTGGCGCGGCACGGCGGCCACGGCTACCTGCGCGAGCTGCTGCGCAACCCGCTGATCATCGCCACCGCCTCGGGGCTGTTGTTCAACCTGCTGGGCCTGAGGCTGCCGGAGTTCGCCGCCACGGTACTGGCGCGCATGGGCGCGGCGGCGCTGCCGCTGGGGCTGATGGCGGTGGGTGCGGGCCTGACGCTCGGCGCGCTGCGCGAGGGGCCGCGGCTCGCGGCAGCGCTGTTGACGATCAAACATGCCTTGATGCCGGCGCTGGCACTCTTCCTCGTGCTCACGCTCGAGTTGCCGCTGGGCCAGCAGGCTGTTCTGCTGGCCTTCGCGGCCATGCCCACGGCCAGCAGCGCCTACGTGCTGGCCGTGCGCATGGGCGGGCACGGGCCTTTCACGGCGGGGCTCGTGACCGTGAGCACGCTGATCGGCATGGTGGTGCTGCCGCTGTGGCTGCAGGTGTGGCGCGGGCTGGGTCAGTGAGGCTGCCGTTGCGCCAGCGCCCAGTCGATGTGCGCCTGCACCAGCGGCACGGCGGCATCGCGCGCGGCTGACAGCGCCTGTGCCACCGCTGCGTCACCGGTCTCGCGCCAGGCGTTGCCCAGCGCCACCGCGAGGTTGCGCCGCCAGCGCGTGAAGCCGATGCGCCGGATCGCGCTGCCCTCGGTGTGGCGCAGGAAGGCGGCTTCGTCCCAGGCCCACAGCTGCAGCAGCGTGGCGTGGCCGAAGGGCTCGCGCACGTCGAAGTCGGGCAGCGTGCTCACGTGAGCGTACTTGTTCCAGGGGCACACCCGCTGGCAGTCGTCGCAGCCGTAGATGCGGTTGCCCATGAGCGGGCGAAGGGCTTCGTCGATGGCGCCGTCGTGTTCGATCGTGAGGTAGCTGATGCAGCGGCGCGCGTCGAGCCGGTACGGTGCCACGATGGCCGCCGTAGGGCAGGCGTCGATGCAGGCGCTGCATTGGCCGCAGTGTGCGCTGGTGGCGTCGGTGTGCGGCAGCGCGAGATCGACGAACAGCTCGCCGAGGAAGAACATCGAGCCCGCCTCGCGCGCCAGCGCCAGCGTGTGCTTGCCGCGCCAGCCCAGGCCTGCGTTCACGGCGAGTTCGACTTCGAGTACAGGCGCAGAGTCTGTGAACACGCGGTGCCCGAAGGGGCCGATCTCGGCCGCGATGCGCTCGGCCAGCTTCTGCAGCCGCTGCCGCAGCACCTTGTGGTAGTCGCGGCCCCGGGCGTACACCGACACCACGGCGCGGCCTGGCTCCTGCAGCGCGGCGGCCTCGCGCGCGGCCCAGTCGGGCGGCGTGTCCCGCGGCAGGTAGTCCAAACGCGCCGTGACCACGCTCACCGTGCCCGGCACCAGCTCCGCGGGCCGCGCGCGCTTCAGGCCATGCGCGGCCATGTAGTGCATGCTGCCGGCAAAGCCCGCGGCCAGCCAGTCGAGCAGCCCCTGCTCGGCCTGGGCCAGGTCGACGCCCGTGATGCCGATCTGGGAAAATCCCAGTTCCCGTGCCCAACGGTGCAGCCCCGAGGCCAGCGCCGCGGTGTCGACGTGACGCTCGAGCCCTTCCGCCATCCGCCGATTCTAGAAACCCGCCTGCTGCACTGGGCCGACGAAGCCGCCTGCGAGGCCTTTGCGCGCCACCTGGCCACGCTGCCTCCGCTGCGTGATGCCTTCATCGAGCTGCAGGGCCCGCTCGGCGCCGGCAAGACCACCTTCGTGCGCCACCTGCTGCGCGCCTTGGGCGTGCAGGGCCGCATCAAGAGCCCCACCTACGCGGTGCTGGAGCCTTACCGGCTGGGTGACGGCAGCGCCGTCTCACACCTCGACTTCTACCGCCTCGCAGACCCGCACGAATGGGCCGAAGCCGGCCTGCGTGACGTGTTCGCCTCACCCGGCCTCAAGCTGGCGGAATGGCCCGAGCGTGTGGCCGGCGAGTTGCCACCGCCCGACCTGCGCGTGGCCATCGACCCGCAGCCCGACGACAGCCGCCACGTGCGCGCCGAAGCGCTCACGCCGCGGGGCCGGCAACTGCTCGCATGAAGCGCCGCCAAGCCCTGCTCGGTGCCGGCCAGGTGGTGCTGCTGTTCGGTGTGCAAGGCGCCGCGCAGGCGGCCGGCATCGTGGCGGTGCGGCTGTGGCCGGCGCGCGAGTACACGCGCGTGACCATCGAATCCGAAGGCCCGCTCGTGGCCACGCACCTGATGGCGGAATCGCCGCCACGCCTGGCCGTGGACATCCAGGACCTCGCACTCGACGGCCCGCTGCGCGAACTGGTGGGCCAGGTGCGCGCCGACGACCCCTTCATCGCCGGCGTGCGCGTGGGCCAGTACCAGCCGCGGGTGGTGCGGCTGGTGTTCGACCTCAAGCAGGCCGTGCGGCCCGAGGTCTTCACGCTCGAACCCGTGGCCGCCTACAAGCACCGCCTGGTGTTCGACCTGCGCCCGGTGCAGGAGGCCGAGGACCCGCTGCTGGCGCTGGTACGGGAGAAGGAAAACGCGGCCAGCAAGGCGGTGGAAGACGCGCTCGGCGAGCTGATCGCGCGGGTCGACCGCCCCCGCCCCATCGCCTCGGCGCCCGAGCCCCTGCCCCTGCCACCCCCGGTGGCCGCGAAGCCGCCGGCGCCGGCCTCGAAGGAAGAGCGGCAGAAGATCAACCGCCTCATCATCGTCGCCGTCGACCCCGGCCATGGCGGCGAGGACCCCGGTGCCATCGGCCCCACCGGCCTGCGCGAGAAAGACGTGGTGCTGGCCATCGCGCTCCAGTTGCGCGACACCCTCAACACGCTGCCCGGCATGCGCGTGATGCTCACGCGCGACGGCGACTTCTTCGTGCCGCTGAACGACCGTGTGCGCAAGGCCCGGCGTGTGCAGGCCGATCTCTTCGTCAGCATCCACGCCGATGCCTTCGTGCGCCCGCAGGCGCGTGGTGCCAGCGTCTACGCCCTTTCCACGCGCGGCGCCAGCAGCGCCGCAGCCCGCTGGATGGCCGAGCGCGAGAACAAGGCCGACGCGGTGGGCGGCGTCAACATCGCCGGCGTCAACGACCGCCAGCTGCTGGCCGCCATGGCCGACATGAGCACCGCGGCGCAGATCAAGGACAGCCTCAAGCTCGGCGCCGAGGTGCTGGGCCACATCGGCCGCGTGGGCCGGCTGCACAAGGCGCAGGTGGAGCAGGCCGGCTTCGCGGTGCTGAAGGCACCCGACATCCCGAGCATCCTGGTGGAGACGGCCTTCATCTCCAACCCCGAGGAAGAAAAGCGCCTGCGCGACCCCGAGTACCGCGAGGAGCTCGTGGCCGCGCTGGCCAAGGGCATCCAGCGCTACTTCGCGCGCAACCCGCCGCTGTCTCGCCAGCGGCCGGTGTAGCGCCTCATCGTTTCAGGAGCACGAGCCCGATCGCCAGCACGATGGCGGCCACGGCGCCGAAGTCCTGCCAGTGCAGCGCCTCCCCGAGCCACCACGCGCCGCTGAAGACGCCGAGCACGGGGATGAACATGACGCTGATGGAGCTGGCCACCGGCGGCATCGTGCGCGCCAGGTAGAACCAGGCCGCGTGCGCGAAGCCGAACACGCCCACGGCGTTGAAGAGGATGCTGCCCCACACATGCGGCTCGGGCGCGCGCCACCGCGGCTGCTCGAAGGCCACCGTGATGAGCGCCATCGTCACCGCGGTGGCCGCGGTCATCCAGAACACGATGGTCAGCAGCGGCAGCTCGACCTGCGAGCGTCGCAGCTTGTGCGTGCCCAGCGCCCACACCGCCGCCGCGGCCACCACCGCCAGCGCGGCCCAGGGGGCTCCGGCCATCTTGCCGAACTCGCTGGACAGCAGCAGCAACACACCCGCTGCCGCCGCGCCCACGCCCAGGAACTGCGGCCAACTGAGCCTGTCGCCATACAGCCAGCGCCCCCACAGCGCGGCGAACACCGGCATCGTGTAGCCGAGGATCGCCGAGCGCCCGGAGCTGAGCTGCTGCACGCCGAGGATGATGACGACGTGCCAGACGATCATGTTCAGCAGCGTCAGCAGCGCCAGCTCCTTCCAGTGGCGGCGCGGCACCGCAAACGGCACCTTCAGCAGCAGCAACGCGGCGCCCAGCACCGGCAGGCCGATCCACATCGACAGCGCGCGGAAGGCGATCGGCGGGTAGGGTTGCGGCGCGCCGGGCAGGCCGCTCACGCCGAGCTTCATCACCGGCCAGTTGATGCCCCACACGAGCGTCAGCAGCACCAGCACCCAGAGTTGGCGGGTGGTGGGCCTCACCGGTCGTCGCGCCCGAAGTAGCGCTTGCTGCGGAACAGCCACCACAGGCCGAAGCCCACCGCCGCCATCATGCCGAGGGCGATCCACACGCCGCTGCTGCTGTGGATCAGCGGCAGGCCGTCGAAGTTCATGCCGAAGAAGCCGGTGATCAGGTTCAGCGGCAGGAAGATGGCCGTCAGCACGGTCAGCGTGCGCATGATGTCGTTGGTGCGGTGGCCGAGGGCGCTGAAGTGCATCTGCACCGCGGCCTCGGCGCTCTGCTCCAGGCGGCGCACGTGCGAGAGCACGCGCTCCACGTGTTCCAGCACGTCACGCGAGCGCACGCGCAGCAGCTCGCGTTCGCGCTGCTTCTCGGGCTGCGGCTCGGCGGGCCATTCGTCGAGCGCGTCGATCCATTCCTGCACGGCGCTGCGCTGGTCCTCGCAGATGTCCTCCAGCAGGTGCAGCGCGTTGCGGCTGTCGAGCAGGATGCCCCAGTCGTCGAAACGGCTGCGCGGGTCCAGCAGCTGCTGCTGCAGGTAGCCGAGCTGGCGCGTGAGCAGGCGGCGCAGGTCGAGGTAGCCGTCGACCATGTGGTTGACCATGCGCAGCATCAGGTCGGCCGGGCTCGTGGGCAGGCGCGCCGCGCCGCGCGGATCGCCGGCCGTGGACAGCGAGGCCAGGCGCTGCGCGAAGTAGTCGCGCACGGCGCAGTCGGTGGGGTGCACGGTGATGAGCACACGGTCGAACACGGCAAAACCGACCGGGCTGGTGTCGATGCTCTGCAGCGCCTTGCGCGCGCTGGCCATGGTGCCGCGTGCTTCGTCGACGAACAGCTCGGCGCTGCCGGCCCCGGCTGCGAGACGGCGGAACACCATCAGGTCGTACCAGCTCGTGTAGTCGAAGTGGCTGGGCAGCTGGTTGTTCAGCAGGTCGGACACGTGCAGGTCCACCAGCTGCCCGCCGGTCCAGCGCTGCAGCGACTGCTGCAATTCGGCAGCCCGCACCTCGAACTCGCGGCGCGCGCTGCCGACCCAGATGAAGCCGGCGTCGGGCAGCGTGGCCGGCAGATCGGGCAGTTCAATGAACTGCTCGGGCAGGACGTGGAAGACCCGCATTCAGCGCTGCTGGCGGAGCAGCCGCGCGGCGTCGCGCGCGAAGTAGGTCAGCACGCCGTCGGCGCCGGCGCGCTTGAAGGCGAGCAGGCTTTCCATCATCACGGCGTCGTGGTCCAGCCAGCCGTTGAGGGCGGCGGCCTTGAGCATGGCGTACTCGCCGCTCACCTGGTAGGCGAAGGTGGGCACGCCGAACTCGTCCTTGACGCGGCGCACGATGTCCAGGTAGGGCATGCCGGGCTTGACCATCACCATGTCGGCGCCTTCGGCCAGGTCCAGCGCGACCTCGCGCAAGGCCTCGTTGGAATTGCCGGGGTCCATCTGGTAGACCTTCTTGTCGGCCTTGCCCAGGTTGGCGGCCGAGCCCACGGCGTCGCGGAAGGGGCCGTAGAAGGCGCTGGCGTACTTGGCGCTGTAGGCCATGATCTTGGTGTGGATGGCGCCGGCTTCTTCCAGCGTGGCCCGGATCGCTCCGATCCTGCCGTCCATCATGTCGCTGGGTGCCACGATGTCCACGCCGGCTTCGGCCTGCACGCGCGCCTGCTGGCGCAGCACGGCCACGGTGGGGTCGTTGAGGATGTAGCCGCTGTCGTCGAGCAGGCCGTCCTGGCCGTGGCTGGTGAAGGGGTCCAGCGCCACGTCGGTGAGCAGGCCGAGGTTGGGGAAGCGCTTCTTCAGCTCACGCACGGCGCGTGGCACCAGGCCTTCGGGGTTGAGCGCTTCCTTGCCGTCGGGCGTCTTCAGCGCCGGGTCGATCACCGGGAACAGCGCCATCACCGGCACACCGAGCGCGACACATTCTTCAGCCACGGCGAACAGGCCGTCGATGCTGCGCCGCCGCACACCGGGCATGCTGGCCACGTCCTGCGCCTGGCCCTGCCCGTCGAGCACGAACACCGGCAGGATCAGGTCTTCGGGCGCCAGGCGGTTCTCGCGCACGAGCGCGCGCGTGTGGGCGTCGCGGCGCAGGCGGCGGGGGCGGCTGGCGGGGAACGGGGGCAGGCTGGGCGGCATCGTGTGGGGCCCCTGGACCAGGGGCAAGCGACGGTTGAAAACCGCGTAGCGGCCCGGCAGGCGTCGTGCTAAAGTGGTGCGTGAATGATATGCGCGAGCGTATCGTTCCCTGCTTTTCCTCCCTGAGCAGGTGCCTTAGCGTGATGACAGCGATAAGGCTTGCACGCCCCGGCCTCTGGCCGGGGCTCTTTTTTGTTCCAATCGCCGCATGAGCTCCGGCTACCTCTGGGTCAAGGCCTTCCACATCGTTTTCGTGGCCAGCTGGTTCGCGGGCCTGTTCTACCTGCCGCGCCTGTTCGTCAACCTGGCCATGGTGCCGGCCGACAGCCACGCCGAGCGTGAACGCCTGCTGGTGATGGCGCGCAAGCTGTACCGCTTCGCGAGCCTCTTGATGATCCCCGCGCTCGTGCTCGGCTTCGTGCTGTGGCTCGGGTACGGCGTGGGCAAGGGCCAGGGCTGGATGCACGCCAAGCTGCTGCTGGTGGCCGGTGTCATCGGCTACCACCACGTCTGCCGCAGCCTGCTCAAGAGCTTCGAGCAGTTCAGCAACAAACGCAGCCACCGCTGGTTCCGCGTCTTCAACGAGGCCTCGGTGCTGCTGTTCGCGGCCACCGTGGTGCTGGTGGTGGTCAAGCCCTTCTGATGCACGGCGCCCACCGCAGCTCGGCCACCGGGCTGGCGCTGGTGTATGCGGCGCTGGTGCTCTACGCCAGCCTGTACCCGTTCGAGGGCTGGCGCTGGCCGCCGGGGCAGACGCTGGCTGCGCTGGCCTGGCTGCCGACGGCGCAGTTCCAGTCGCGCTTCGACGTCCTCAGCAACCTGCTGGGCTACGCGCCGCTGGGCGCCCTGGTGGCGCTGGCGGCGCTGCGCAACCGCTGGCGGCTGCGCCACGCGGCGCTGCTCACGCTGCTGGCATCGGCGGGCCTCTCGTACACCTGCGAGTTGCTGCAGCAGTTCGTGCCGGCACGCGTGCCCTCGCGCGAGGACTGGTGGTTCAACACCGCCGGCGGCTGCGCTGGCGGCGTGCTGGCGCTGGGCGCGCACCTGGGCGGGCTGGTGGAGCGCTGGCACCGCGTGCGGCAGCGCTGGTTCGCGGGTGACGCGGCCACGGCCCTGGTGCTGCTGGTGCTGTGGCCGGTGGCGCTGCTGTTCCCTGCGCCGGTGGCGCTCGGCCTGGGCCAGATCGGCCCGCAACTGGCCGATACGCTGAGCGAGCTGCTGCGTGGCGTGCCCTGGGCCGAGCCGGCCTTTGCGCTGCTGCAGGGTGGCGGCGAGGCCCGGCCGCCGCTGCGGCCTCTGGCCGAAACCCTGCTCGTGGCCACCGGCATGCTGGCGCCCTGCCTGGTGGCGCATTCGGTGGTGGCGCCGGGCTGGCGGCGCCTGGCCATGACCGTGGGCGCAGCGGTGCTGGCTGCCGCGGCGATGACGCTGTCCACCTGGCTCAACTTCGGGCCGCAGCACGCGGTGGCCTGGATCGGCCCGCGCAGCACGCCGGGCCTGCTGCTGGGCCTGGCGCTGGCGGCCGCGATGGCGCCGCTGCCGCGCCGGGTGGTCGCCGGCGTGGGGCTGATGGTGCTCACGGCGCTGTGTTTCGGCGTCACGCAGGCGCCGGCCGACCCGTACTTCTCGCAGAGCCTGATGGCCTGGGAGCAAGGCCGCTTCGTGCGCTTTCACGGCATTGCGCAGTGGATCGGCTGGCTCTGGCCCTACGCGGCCATGGGCTGGATGCTGTCGCGGCTGGCTTCCCGCGGTGAGTGATGGCGCGCATGAGCAGATGCGCGCGGCGAGTTTGCGCGGCAAGGCACAGCGGCGACACTTCCGGGTTGCGCCTGTGAGACCCCGACAACGATGAACTTCCAGCAGCTGCGCTCGGTGCGCGAAACCGTGCGCCAGGGCTTCAACCTCACGCTGGTGGCCGAGGCCCTGCACACCTCGCAGCCCGGCGTGAGCCGCCAGATCAAGGAGCTGGAGGACGAGCTCGGCGTCGAGCTCTTCGAGCGCGCCGGCCGCCGGCTGCTCGGCCTCACGCCGCCGGGCCGCGCCATGCTGCCGATCATCGAACGCCTGCTGCAAGAGGCCGACAACCTGCGCCACGCCAGCAGCGACTTCGCCGGCAGCGAGCGCGGCGTGCTCTCCCTCGCGGCCACGCACACGCAGGCGCGCTACGCGCTGCCGGGTGCCGTGCGCGACTTCCGCAGCAGCCACCCGCAGGTGTCGCTCCACCTGCAGCAGGGCTCGCCACGGCAGATCGCGCAGCTGGTGCTGGAAGGCCAGGCCGACCTCGCCGTGGCCACCGAGGCGCTGGCCGACTACCCCGACCTCGTCGCCCTGCCCTGCTACCGCTGGACCCACGTGGTCATCACGCCGCCCGGCCACCCGCTGACGCAGGAGAAGACGCCGCTCACGCTGGCGCGGCTGGCACAGTTTCCGCTGGTCACCTACGAAACCGGCTACACCGGCCGCAGCCACATCGACGAAGCCTTCGCGCGCGAAGGCCTGGCGCCCGAGGTGGTGCTGGCCGCGATGGACGCCGACGTGATCAAGACCTACGTCGAGCTCGGCATCGGCGTGGGCATCATCGCCTCCATGGCCTTCGACGAGGAGCGTGACCTGCACCTGCGCGCTGTGGAAGCCCGCCACCTCTTCGCCAGCAACACCACGCGCGTGGCGCTCAAGCGCGGCGCTTATCTGCGCGGCTTCGTTTTCGACTTCATCGAGACCTTCGCGCCCACGCTCACACGCGCGGTGGTCGAGCGCGCGCTGGCCAGCGCGCCCGGCGAATCCTTCGACATCTAGGCCGGCGCTAGGCTGCCGTGCCGGCCTCGAAGCGCGTGACCTTGCGCGGCCGCAGGTACACGCGGCTGCCGCGCTGCAGCTGCAGGCGCTCGCGCAGCTGCACGTAGTCGCTGCGCGGCAGCTCGACGTCGACGTAGCCCTCGCTGCCGTCGCGCTGGAACTCGATGCGCGTGCGCGCGCCCACCGTCAGCGTCTGGCTCAGCGTGGCGGCCCAGGCCTGCTCGGCGGGCTCGGACAGGATCTCCAGCTCGTGCGGGCGCACGTAGGCCAGCTCGCCGGCGGCCTGGCCGGTGCGGCCGTGGAACAGGTTCACGTCGCCCAGGAACTGCAGCACGAAGGGTGTGGCCGGGTGGTCGTAGACCTCGTCGGGCGGGCCCACCTGCTCGATGCGGCCTTCGTTCATGACGACGATGCGATCGGCCACCTCCATGGCCTCTTCCTGGTCGTGCGTGACGAAGACGCTGGTGACATGCACCTCGTCGTGCAGGCGGCGCAGCCAGCGGCGCAGTTCCTTGCGCACCTTGGCGTCGAGTGCGCCGAAGGGTTCGTCGAGCAGCAGCACCTTGGGCTCCACCGCGAGGGCTCGAGCCAGCGCGATGCGCTGACGCTGGCCGCCGCTGAGCTGGTGCGGGTAGCGGTCGGCCAGCCAGTCCAGCTGCACGAGCTTGAGCAGCTGCATGACCTTGTCCTTGATCTCCGCCTCTGACGGCCGCGTCTGCTTCGGCCGCACACGCAGCCCGAAGGCCACGTTCTCGAAGATCGTCATGTGGTTGAAGAGCGCGTAGTGCTGGAACACGAAGCCCACGTTGCGGTCGCGCACGTCGGCGCCGGTGGTGTCCTCACCGTGGAACAGCACGCTGCCGGCATCGGGCACCTCCAGGCCGGCCATGATGCGCAGCAGCGTGGTCTTGCCCGAGCCCGAGGGCCCGAGCAGCGCCACCAGCTCGCCCGAAGGCACGGTGAGGTTGAGGTTGTCGCAAACGACGGTCTTGCCGAAGGCCTTCTGCAGGCCTTTCACTTCGATGCTCATGTTCTGTTCACTCCGCGCGCCCGTGGGCTTCACGCTTCTGGCCCTTGACCCGCTGTTCGACGACGTACTTCAGCACCAGCGTGACGAGTGCCAGCAGCGCCAGCAGCGAGGCCACCGCAAACGCGGCCGCGAACTGGTACTCGTTGTAGACGATCTCGATGTGCAGCGGCATCGTGTTGGTCTGGCCGCGGATGTGGCCGCTGACCACGCTGACCGCGCCGAACTCGCCCATGGCGCGTGCGTTGCACAGGATCACGCCGTACAGCAGCGCCCACTTCACGTTGGGCAGCGTCACGCGCCAGAAGATCTGCCAGCCGCCGGCGCCCAGCACACGCGCCGCCTCTTCCTGCTCGATGCCCTGCGCCTGCATCAGCGGGATCAGCTCGCGCGCGATGAAGGGGAAGGTCACGAACACGGTGGCCAGCACGATGCCGGGCACGGCGAAGATCACCTTCAGGTCGTGGTCCTGCAGCCAGTGGCCGAACCAGCCCTGCAGGCCGAACACCAGCACGTAGATGAGGCCGGCGATGACCGGGCTCACGCTGAAGGGCAGGTCGATCAGCGTCAGCAGCACCTGCTTGCCGCGGAACTCGAACTTGGCGATCGCCCAGGCGGCGGCGATGCCGAAGGCCAGGTTCAGCGGCACGCTGATGGCGGCGGCGATCAGCGTGAGCTTGATCGCGCTGAGCGCATCGGGCTCGACGATGGCGGCGAGGTAGACGTCCCAGCCCTTCTTCAGCGCCTCGTAGAACACCGTGGCCAGCGGCACGAAGAGGAAGAGCGTCATGAAGACCAGCGCCAGCCCGATCAGCGTGCGCCGCACCCAGGGTGCTTCGCCGGTGGCCGCGCGCAGCACGCGCGGCGGCGTGCCGACGCTTGCCGGCGCCTTCAGCACGGCGGTGTTCATGCGATGCCCCCTTGCCGCCGCCGCGCCCAGGACTGCAGCAGGTTGATGACGAGCAGCATCACGAAGCTCGTCACCAGCATCACCACCGCGATGGCGGTGGCACCGGCATAGTCGTACTGCTCGAGCTTGGTGATGATGAGCAGCGGCGTGATCTCGCTGATCATCGGCATGTTGCCGGCGATGAAGATCACGCTGCCGTACTCGCCCAGGGCGCGTGCGAAGGCGAGCGCAAAGCCGGTGAGCAGCGCGGGCGTCACGAGGGGGAACACCACCTTCGTGAAGGTCTGCCAGCGGCTGGCGCCGAGCGTGGCCGCCACTTCCTCCAGTTCACGGTTCACGTCTTCCAGCACCGGCTGCACCGTGCGCACCACGAAGGGCAGGCCGATGAAGACCAGCGCCACCCACACGCCCACGGGCGTGAAGCTCACCTTGAAGGGCAACCACTGGCCCAGCGTGCCGTTGCCCGCCCAGATGGCGGTGAGCGCGATGCCGGCCACGGCCGTGGGCAGCGCGAAGGGCAGGTCCACCAACGCGTCGACCAGCCGCTTGCCCGGGAACGAGTAACGCACCAGCACCCAGGCCACGATGAGCCCGAACACCGCGTTCACCAGCGCCGCCAGGAAGCTGGCGCCGAAGGTCAGCCGGTAGCTGGCCAGCACCCGCGGCGTGGTGGTGGCGTCGAGGAACTGCTGCCAGGTGAGCGTGAAGGTCTTCAGGAACGCGGCCGACAGCGGGATCAGCACGATGAGGCTGATGTACAGCAGCGCAAAACCGAGCGCGATGTCGAACCCCGGCAGCACCGAATGGCGCTTGAGCAGCGCGCGTGAGAGCAGCATGGCGGCGTCAGCGCCTATCGGGCCTTGGCGGCCAGGATCACCTGGTCGTACAGCGCGCCGTCGTTGAAGTGGTCCTTCTGCGCCTTGGTCCAGCCGCCGAAGACCTCGTCGACGGTGAAGGTGCCGACCTTGGGGAATTGTTTCGCGTACTTCGCCAGCACCTTGGGCGAACGCGGCCGCAGGTTGTGCCGGGCGGCGATCTCCTGCCCGGCCTCGCTGTACAGGAACTGCAGGTAGGCCTCGGCCTGCTTGCGCGTGCCGCGTTTGTCGACCACCCTGTCCACCACGCTCACGGGGTTCTCGGCCAGGATCGTGCGCGCCGGGTAGACCACGTCGAACTGGTCGCCGAACTCGCGCACGATGAGCGGCGCCTCGCTCTCGAAGGTGACGAGCGCATCGCCCAGGTTGCGCTGCGCGAAGGTGGTGGTGGCACCACGGCCACCGCCGTCGAGCACCGGCACGTTGGCGAAGATGCGCGTCACCAGGGCCTTGGCCGCATCGGGGCTCACGCCGCCGGTGACGGCCGCGCCCCAGGCGGCCAGGTAGGTGTAGCGGCCGTTGCCGCTGGTCTTGGGGTTGGGGATGATCACGCTCAGACCAGGGCGGCCGAGGTCGCTCCAGTCGCGGATGGCCTTCGGGTTGCCCTTGCGCACGAGGATGACGCTGATGCTCGTGGTGGGCGAGGCGTTGTTGGGCAGCCGCCTGGCCCAGTCGGCCGGGATCAGCTTGCCACGTTCTGCCAGCAGGTCGATGTCGTTGTGCTGGTTCATCGTGATCACATCGGCCTCCAGGCCGTCGACCACGCTGCGCGCCTGGCGGCTGCTGCCGCCGTGGCTCTGGTTGAGGGTGAGATCCTCGCCGGTGGTCTTCTTCCAGTGCGCGGCGAAGGCGGCGTTGAAGTCCTTGTAGAACTCGCGGCTCACGTCGTAGCTGACGTTGAGCAGGCTCTGCGCGGCAAAGGCGCTGGGCAGGCCGAACAGGGCCAGCGGCGCGGCGGCAATCAGGTGGCGGCGGGATACAGGCAAGGCAGGCACTCGCAATGGAAAACGACTGCCGTGCACTCTAGGTGGCGGCAGCCGCGACACCAACGAAGCGTTTTGCGCTTGCTGATGCAGAAAACAGATATGCGGAGCGGGCGGGCCTACTTCCTCGTGAAGATCCTGTCGAACACGCCGCCGTCGTTGAAGTGCGTGGCCTGGGCCTTGGTCCAGCCGCCGAAGACCTCGTCGATCGTGAAGAGGTTGACCTTCAGGTTGAAGGTGGAGGCGTGTTTGGCGGCCACTTTCGGGTCGCGCGGCCGGTAGTAGTTGGCCGCGGCGATCTCCTGGCCCTCGGGCGAGTACAGGAACTCGAGGTAGGCCTGGGCGACCGCGCGGGTGCCCTTGCGGTCGACGTTCTTGTCCACCACGGCCACCGGCGGCTCGGCCAGGATGCTCAAGGAGGGCACCACGATGTCGAACTTGGTAGGCCCCAGTTCCTTCACGGCCAGGAAAGCTTCGTTCTCCCAGCTCAGGAACACGTCGCCGACACCGCGTTCGGTGAAGGTGGTGAGCGCGCCACGGGCGCCGCTGTCGAGCACCGGCACGTTGGCGAACAGGTCGGCCACGAACTTCTGCGCCTTGGCTGGGTCGTTGCCGTTCTTCTTCAGCGCGTAGCCCCAGGCGGCCAGGTAGTTCCAGCGCGCGCCGCCACTCGTCTTCGGGTTGGGCGTGATCACCGCCACGCCGGGCTTGACGAGGTCGTCCCAGTCCTTGATGCCCTTGGGGTTGCCCTTGCG
>VFQQ010003428.1_pt1 | contig 15401 bp, 15 predicted proteins | sample 3512341 | NCBI WGS metagenome assembly VFQQ01 (sample SAMN10412373, study PRJNA504923) | tailings metagenome | isolation source: Relicate 2 Philex TSF1 revegetated site | place: Philippines: Tuba, Benguet | collected 2017-08-29 | reverse complement strand
CGAGGGTAATGCACTTGGACCTTGGGGCGCCAGCATGGCAGGCAGTGGCAGCAGGCCGTTTTGGCTCAGAGGACGGCACCTCATGCTGACAGCGGAGAGGCTCATGACTATATCCCCAAGCGCGCCACTCACTGCGCAGTGCCTTCCATGCTAGCATAGCCGGGCTGCACAAGAGCCCAGGAGGGGGAGCAGCATGGTGGGAGCAAGGTGGCCGGAAATGGCTCACCGAAACCACTGCACCTTGATCGAATGCACAGTGCCGCACGTTGCAGATAGCTTAGCGCACGCTTGCACGCCGTGCACCGCTGACTCGATCTGGAATCTAGCGATCAAATGCACTGACCTCGTTGAAGTAGGGGTCAAGCGTGCCCAAAATCATCGACTGAATGCTCACCAACACCTGTGCAGGGCATGTGATGACAATGAAGCAAAATAATGCTCAGATTGAAGGCACGCGAGCGCCAGTGCAGGTTGAGGCTTAATATGCGCAGCCGGTACACGGGGCAGACGTGAGCACGTCAGCATGCAAGCTACAGGGAGGCAATGCTGGCGGGACACTGCATTGGGTGCCCCACCCTCTCACCACCAGCAAGCCTCACCCAGGCCCAGCCCACCTGCAGCAGGGTGCTCTGCCCCGGCTGCCACCCGGGCCCCGCCCACGTGCCCAGCAGCGACAGGCACACCTTGCCGTTCTGCACAGGATGGGTCGATTTGTTGGAAAAGGCATTTTCCGCTACCACACATGTAACACTTCCTGAAGCCACAGACCACTTGAGAAGAGCGGCCCATGACCACTGGGCGCACCTCGTACAGGTTTGGGTTGAAGCGCACCCTGCCGCCGCCGGTTGTGAGGAACTGCACCTGTGCTTACCAAATGTTGGGCCAAGGATTCATGAGTGTTGGGTCAGAGGCAGAGCCGAGCTTCGAGGCGTGCATGCCAAGGCGCTGCAAATAGCAGCCTGAAGATTGCACATCGCAGATGGGCGCATAGCAGCCGCACAGACATGCAGCGCGCCTGGGGTGGGCGGTTGGGGTTCTCATTGCAACCAGGTGTGCTTCCACACAAACATTAACTGGAATGCACCTGGGGCGGGCGGTTGGGGTACTCTGGCGGCAGCAGGATGTCAAAGGCAAAGGCGCCGCAGGCGTAGGGCGTTTCGTTGGGCGCGAAGATGAGGGCCTGCGAGGGGCAGCATTGAACAAGGGGCTGTTGGATGCAGTCACAGGCATGTTTCGTTGGGCGCGAAGCTCAGGGCCTGCGAGGGGCAGCATCGATTGTAAGGCACCGACCCACCCCCCCCCCCCCCCAACCAGTCTCCAAAACAAGCGAGTGGCAGCACTTGCAAGGCGCTGTGCCACGCAGCAGCTGGGAGCAGTGCCGCTCGCAACTAGCAAGAAGGGAATCGAGGCTGCAGAGCGTACCCGCAGCACATCCATTCTGTCCTCATCCATCGCAACCAGGATGCCCGACTCCCACGCCAGCGGCAGCTGGCCTGGCAGCGTGGCGATTTCCTTGGTGACCCGCCGCAGCCGGTCGCTGACCGCGCCTGCAGGCATGGACCGCTTCATTCACTTGTTTGTGGTGGTGATAGCATTAGAGGCGGTGTGGCGATTTCCTTGGTGACCCGCCGCAGCCGGTCGCTGACCGCACCTGCAAAGGACGGAGCATTGGCTTTACTACTAAATATGATGAGCTGCAAGAAATGTGCCGATACGCAATGCATGGGGTTAGCTCAGTATGCATGGCTGGGTTGGGCAGCAAGTTGGGTGGCAAGTGAATCCATCTTCTCACCTTGTGGCACCGCCTCGGCGTGCTGCCTGAAGTAATGGTCGCGCAGCAGCGGAATACTCTGCGAGGCAGGAACAGAAGGCAGTGCTTGATATCGACAAGTAGTGGTCACGCATCAGCGGAATGCTCTGCACGTGTTGCAGGGAGCTAGAGGCATGTTGGTTGCCTTAACACTTGCAAGCACGGCACCCTCGTTGGTGTGATGCTCTGGTGTGGCAAGCCAACAGGCCGCTGCTGCTTGAGTATCTTGCTCGGCTTAGGTATAGGTTATCCAAGCCGCTCACCTGGAAAGCCAGCGGCTTCAAGCTCGCTTCGTACTGCTGCCGCTGCTCAGAGCTAGGCACCGCCCCTGCGCCGTTTGCCTGCTGCTGCGCCTGCTGCTGCGCCTGCTGCTGTGCCTGCTGCGCCTGGGCGGCCGGGGTGGGGGCGCCTGGCTGGGGCAGCTGCTGCATGGAAGCGCGCCAGAGGTCTACTGCCTGCCAAGGAAATGGCAGGGTAAGGCAGTTCAGTGAGTAAAGGTAGCAGGGCAGAAAAGCGGTTTCTGTGTTGTAAGCCACAGGTCCGCTGCCTGCCAAGGAAAAGGGCAGAGTGATACGGTGAGAGCACGCACCTCCCCCACACGAGCGCAGCACACTGAGAGACGTGTGGGATTGGCCCCACCGGCAACCAATCTCGTGAACAGTAGGTGCGCACCTCCTGCACCCGGCCGCAGCATTCCGAAACATCCAGTACCGCTCCCACCAGCGCCACGTCATCCTCGTCGCCCTCCGCGGCCAGCTGCTCGGCGTTGCGCCGAAACACGTCGGCTTGCACGCGCAGCGCCTGGGTTGGGTGGGTTTGGCACAGGTAAACGATGTGGGATTGACGGGAGGGGTGGGAGGAGTAGGAGGAGGGTGGGCTTGCACGCGCAGCGCCTGGGTGGGGGCGGGTGGGCAGGAGGGAGGAGGGGAGGAAGGGGGCAGGCAGGGTTGAGTGTTGGGGAAGAGGGCCAGGTCGGCACAGCCCAGCAAGCCGAAGAACTTGAACCAGCCAAAAGTCCATCCCAAACCTGACCCAGTTGACAGCGAGTTCAACGCTGTGCAAGTGCATGGGCATGTGCATGCACACCCGCCGCCCCTGCCACGCGCCCATGCTTGTTGCCTGCCTGTAGCGCTTCCCAGCAGCTGGTGTCGCTGCCGCCCCCGCCTGCCTCCCCGCCGCCGCCCTGCTCCGGCGCTGAAGCCGCAGCAGCGTCAGCAGGGGTGCCGCTGCGCTCTGCTGCCGGCTCAGGCTCGGGGTTGTCCCGCCCGGTGCTGCCTGGCCCCCTCCGCGGCCGCTTGCTTGGCTGCCGAGCCTCCGCTTGCTCCGTCGATTGCTCCTGCTTTTGGCCCTGCTGCGCGTGCTGCGCCCGCTGTGCCTGCTGCGCCTGCTGCGCCTGCTGCGCCTGTGGCCGCGCCATCACGGCTTTCAGGCGGTCGCTGTCTGCGGGCTGCAGCAGCAGCGGCAGCAGGTCGGCGGAACCTGCAGGGGGAACGCAATGTGGGGGCAGGCAGGGCGGGTGCAGTAACTGAGCAGGCAAACCAATCCTATTCCGCCGGCTGATTTCCAAGCCCAGCCGGCCCCTCCAAATGGCACCGTCAAATTGCCTGCCATCCACCCAGCCACCACCCGCCTGCCAAGGATGACACGAGCTGGCACACGTGGCAGTACAGCTGGCACATGCAGCAACTGGCTGTATTGACCGCAGCTGATGCCAGCCACCACCCACCTGCCAGGCATGACACGAGCTGGAATACGTGGCAGTACAGCTGGCGCCGGCCAGACACATCCATCAGGCTGCGGGGCATTGGGAGCAGTAGCTTGCCTTAGTGGAACGTTCCAATGACCTCCGGGCGGATGACAAGAACGCTGCAAGCGAGCAAGCAAGCCAAGTCGCCACATGGGCGGCTGGCTGATGCTGATGGTCGTCGCAGCAGTGCAGACGAGCATCTGCCGCTCCAAGGCTGGCCCCTTCAAATGGGGATAATCGAAGGCTGACACGCCAGCATGCCACTTGCCTGTCGTTGTGCAGCAGCAGGCGCAGCAGCGGCGCCAGCGGGCCACCCAGCAGCACTCCCAGCAGCGGCAGCGGCAGGGGCGCCAGCCGCGCATGTGCCGCAGCTGCAGGCAAGGGGGTGTTTAAGCAAAGTGCTATGACGAGTGGTAGAGCGACGTAGTGAATGGGTAGCAAAGGAGCAACGGAGTGCAGCACGGGTTGCGGTCCAGCCCAGCAGGCACATGCTTTGCTTGCCACGCACACCAGCCTGCACAGCAATAACAGGCACTCCCTCCCCTGCATTGTTGCCTACCCACCGGCCCAGCTGTTCAAGTGCAGGCGCAGCTGCTGCAGCAGGTCGGCTGTGGCACCGTCCAACTCATCCTGCCTCCGGGCAGCCTCGGCCTTGCGTTTTGCAGCTTGCTTGCTCTCTCCATGCCCGCCGTAGCCCTCCCCGCCGCCATACCCCACTCCCTTGGGTCTATTGGCGCGTCCGCCATGCCTGCCGCGCCCGCCCCAACCGCCGCCCCAACCGCCATTCCATCCGCCGCGCCCGCCGCCGCGCCCGCCGCCCCAGCCGCCCATTGCAGCACCGCCCAGCATTGCTGCAGCGTCAAACATGAAGCTACCGTCTGCGGTTCAGAGTTGGGTAGGAGCGCAGGCAGCGCGAGGGTTGGAAAAAACGGTCGTTATCAATTGGGCGTGCCCCAGCATGCGCAGCGCTGCTGCCGTGGACAGCGCTGCCTCTATGCACAGCAGCTGCCTCTCTGCGCGGCGCTGCACCTCCCATGCACTCCCCTCCCACTGCGCACCTTCCCCATAGCCATCCTCCCCATACTCCTCTTCCTCCGCCTCCTCCCATTCGTCTGCCGCACCATTGCCGCCTGCCCAGCCGCCGCCGCCGCCGGCAGCTCCCTGTGCCATCCACGGCTGCGGCGCTTGCCATGTTGCCGTTCGCCCGCCGCCAGCCTGCGTCGCCCGGCCCCTGCGCCGTCCCTGCTGCTGTTGCCCCTGCCCCTGCTGCTGCACCTGCTGTGCCTGCTGTGCCTGCTGTGCCTGCTGTGCCTGCTGCTTCTCCTGCTTACCCTGCTGCATCTCCTGCGGTGCTGCAGCTGCCTGGCTCGTTCCACCGTTGCTCCGCCTGCTGCGCCTCCGCCCGCCCTTGCCCTTTGCTGCTGCTGACCCTGCTCTGGGTTGCTGCTGCTGCCGCTGTGACTGAGGCAGTGCGCCTTCCACCAGCACAGCGTGCAGCTGCAGCAGCAGGGCGGCAAGCTGCGTGCACTGCTGCTGGCATGCCTCTGCGCTGGCAGGGTCCTCTCCTGCTGCTCCTGTGGCTGCTGCTAGTCCGAATGCTGCCGCTGCCTCCAAGCCAGCTGCTGCTATCTCCAAGTCGGGCTGAGAGCCCAACAAGTCGATCACATCATCTTCTGCTGCGCCCGCTGTGCCTGCTGTGCCCGCTGCCGAAGTGGGCCCACACAGCCCCACAGGCTCTGCTGCAGGCGCGCCAGCTGCTGGCACTTCTTCGCTGGATGCCGGCGCTGCTCCTGCCCCTGCTGCCGCCGCCGCCGCCAGGTGCCAGAAGTGCGAGTCAATGTGGGAGCAGGCCTTGGCCCCTAACAGGGCAGCCAAGTCACGCCGGGTGATGGGCTGACCGCAGGTCTGCATGGGCACACGTGCATTGGGGATGGGTGGCTCTTGCAGCAAGAGCTGCTCAGCAAGGGGCGGCTGCGGATGCCTGCAGGGTCAGGCACACGCAAATTGCAACGCAGAGCAGGCGGAGCAAGCATGCAAAGCAGCAAGGAAGTGCTGCACGAGGGGCTGAGCTTACCGGCACCGGGCAACAAAAGTGGCCCACTGCAGCCGCCAGGCTGTCGGTCGGCGCCCCTGCCAGCTGCTGTAGGTGCCTCTGAGCCTCCTCGGCAGGCAGCCGGCAGCCGCAGTCGAGCGTGTACAGGCCAGAGAGGGCGGGAGGGCTGGCCCCTGCAGCAGCAGCTGCTGCTGCTGTGGCTGCTGCTGCTGTGGCCACTGCTGCCGCTCCCGCTGCTGCCCCTGAATCCGCCTGAGGCGGCATGCCGTCCGGCGCAGCATCTGCTACCCCGCCTGAGGCTCGTGCATCCTCAATGCCTGCAGCCTGCTCAATCGCTGCCGCGGCCTGCGCAGCCGCTGCTGTTGCAGCAGGGCCCTCAGCTCCGCAGATGTCACACACCGCTGCGCTGGCCGCATTGTGATATGTGCATGCTCCGCACGCCCAGCCGCTTGCAGTCCTTCCATTGCTCGGGCACCCCTGCTGCTGCTGGGGCGGCTGCTCAGAGTGCCCGGCGGGCCCATCCACGGCAGCCGCTGCCACTGCTGGCTGCTGGCTGCGCGCGCTGCCGCATGCTGAGCATGCCAGGAAGGCTTGCGGGTTGATCAAGGTGCAGGTGCTGCACGTCCAGCCCTGGCCGTCTGCAAGAGAGGAATCCCAGGGGGCAGGCCAGAGAGGACTAAGTTGGGCGCTGGATAACAATGCAACACCAGCAGCCGCCGGTGCGTGCGCGGCCTCAAGCAGAGGTTTGCGCCCGGAGGCAGTTTACTGGGCTGGACTGGAGGCCTAATACTCACAGTGGAGATACAGAAGCTGGATAATCTGGGAAAAGCTGCGGCTTGGGCAAGCAAGCTGCAAGCGAAGCTCTGGCGCCGGTGGCGGCAGGCGGGTCGAACGGCGGCAGTGGCGGCGAGGCGGCTGCGGCGCCCAGGGCAGCGGGCATGGCCCTGTCGATTCTCACCAAGGGCCCCATGGTGCACGGTGACATCATCTTCGCTGTCGGAGCTTAGGAGTTCGACTTCCAGCGCCGCCATGGGGCAGGGGCTGGCCCAACGGGCCGCTGCAGCGCTTCCTGGTTGCTGCAAATACCGATGACACGCCAGTCGCCGTCAAAGGTCGAGGACGCGGCGCAGCGGGAAAACCCTGCTCGCAAACTCGCTGGAGGAGAGGCAGACGAAGCCGCCGCTGCTTTGTAGAGCTATGGACCCGGCGATAGAATGTTTCGACCATCGCCATGCCGCCGCGGCTGCATCTGCTGCCGCCGCCCGGGCGATGTGGCGCTTGACGCATGCTCAAAGCGCGTTCCGTTGCAGACATGGCCAGCTGCTCTCCTGATTCTGACACATGTATCGTTCAGGGTTTGTCATATGGTCTTCCTGGGAAACTAGAAGCTGCTCAAGAAGCGACTTGTGTTGGATTGCAGCCACCGCGCCGTTGGGCGAGCTCACCGCCGTGCACTATTCCGATGCGGCAATGAGCGGGCTCGCGTAGCGCGTTGCAGGGGGCTCGCCTGGCGCAGTGCCGCAGGCATAAGAGGCCACTCCCCATCAGCAGTCAGATCAGGAACGCAACGGGCAAACGTCCTGATTCACCCCACAGCAGGCTGGCACAGACGACGGACCTCGCCGACGCGACGGACAGTGCGCCGCGCTGCCGCCGCTGCAGTCGCTGCAGCGCACTCGCCCCTTGGCTCGCCCCCATCCGCTCAAGGCAATCGAGCACAGCTTCCTGCCGATGTGAGTGGCATTGCAGCAGCGAAGCGTGCGCTGCCAGGAGGGGAGACAAGTCGGACGGGTCGCAGCGAGTAGGCAAGGTTGAGGATCGGCGTCCGATCGCATCGGTGGATGCATCGCAACGCCGGCGCGTGCGAGGTGCGCCTCCACAGCAAGCTTGGGCTGCGAACGGCCTCTTTTGTGCACCCTGGGCACTCCTTTGGCTCCCTTGGTGGAATTTGAGGCCACACGATCACGTCGCGCCATTGCTGGCCGCCGCCGCCGCCCCACTGCCGCCGCCGCCGCCGCCACCAGCTGCCGCCGCCGCCGTGCCCTTCTGGCGGGAGGGCTTGATTAGGACCCGCTGCCTCGCCCCACAGGTCGGCCCCCTAGCACAATGGACGATGACTGGGATGGGCCCCTCGGCCCTCTGTGGGTGGAGTACCAGCGGGAGATGCGGCGCAACCGTCGCCGCAAAAGCTGGTGGGTTGGCCTCACCTGCTATTGCAAGGGCAGGGTGGTGCACATGTTTCTGGTATTGCACATGAAGCAACAGCCCAGGCTGTTGTACTTGCGAGCGGGCCAACTGCCAAACCGGTCAGAAGCCATGCTGCACATTTGGCAGTCACCAGCTCTTTGATGATTGATCGGTTGTCGTGGGCTCGTGATGGGTTTGCATGGAGGCTGAAACGATGCAGCTCTGCCTGACATGCTGCAGGTGCCTGTGGATCGCCATCGGCGTCGCGTTGCTGGCACTTGCCGCTGCCTGGTGGGCTGCAAAGCCTGCAGGGCAGGCGCCGCCCAGCGCCTTGCAGCTGGCCCAGGAATGGAGCGAGGACTATGCAGCATTCCGCCGCCAGCTGGGCAGTGCGCCAGATGCTGCCTGGCTGGTGCAGCAGCCCAACATGAGTGCTGCCCTCCTGGCCGCGGCAGCCGGCACCGGCAGCCGGCAGCTGCGCGAGGTGTGGGTGGCGGCGTGGCGGCAGGCGGTGCGGCGGGACAACTGGGAAGCGGTGCGCGGTTTCAGGGACTTGTTCCGCGAAATGGCAGAGAAGCTTGCGCAGGAGCGCAAACTGCTGGGCGGCGGGCGCCGGCGAGCAGCGGCAGCCGCCGCGGCCGCCGAGCAGCTGCGCCGCCAGCTGGCCTGCCAGTTGCAGCTGCTGCAGCTTGCAGCCGACTTTGCGGCCAGGTGGGCGCAGCTGCAGCAGGGCTGGCAGCACCCGCTCCCCGGCAGCAGCGGCGCTGGCGCGCAGCCCCAGGTCACAGACGTGGCTGCTGATGCGGGGCACGCCCACAGTTACCTGCTCGTGGCACACAGCATCCTCAGCACCACAGCTGGCTCGGCCGGCAAGCCAGACATCATTGCTCTGCAGGCTGTGCAGTTTGCTGTGCTGGGCGCGGCCGGCACGCTGGGCTGGAACTGGGGCCACTACACCAACGTCACCCAGGAGGCGCAGCAGCGCTTTGGCGCGGCGTGGTGGCAGCCGTCCGCCGGGCAGCGGGCGTGCTGGGAGCACTGGGGCACGCTGCGCCCGCTGTATCAGCGCGGCGGCGTTGGCATCTGGGGCCGGAAGCCGCCCAAGCAGCGGTGGTGGCAGCTGGGCCGCGGCGAGCAGCAGCCCGGCATTGCCGAACTGCTTGAGACGGGCGCACTGGGCGGCTGGGTGCAGCACCTGGCAGCTGCGGCTTATGAGGAGAGCAGCGCTGCTGAGGTGGCACTCGTGGCTGGACAGCTGGCGGTGCTGCCCGGCAGCCGCGCTGTGGCGGTGAACGCTGCGGGTGCTGCAGGCTGCCGCTGGTCCTGCCCTGGGTGGCTAGTTTGCCTGGCTAGAGAAGTGCAGCAGCCCCTGCTGAGCGCAGCCCAGCCTCTGCGCGGTGTGCCGCTGAGCACCCGCTGTGTGCTTGTGTTCCATGCAGCGTGCGCGACGCCAGCCTTAGCCTTTAGCAGCGCCCCACGCTCACATGCCCCCCCCCCTGCCCATGTGAAGTGGGCCCTGCCTGCCAACATCACTTTACAAAAGGAGTCCGCGGTGTGGTCGCCCACGTTTGCCCTTGGGGCCACACTCTGGTCAGCATACTGCCCGTGGCTCACTTGCAGTGAAGTGCACACTGCCGCGACACGCCTGCGCAGCAGCGCACGCCTGCACTTTAGCACCCTCCGCCACGCGCTCCAAACGAGCGCGTGCTGCCTGCTTCCCATGGCCGCAGGCGGCTGGTGGCGCTTTCACGGGGGCCCGTCGTCCACCTGGCAGCCCTGCCAGACCGGCCCCTCAGCCGCTCGGCGCAGCTGCGGGTCAGCGCCGCGGGCTCGGCAAATGTGTACAAGCCCACCCTGGGGCAGCCCTCGGGGCTGGACCCCGGCTGCACTCCGCCCTTCTTCATTCCGGCAGACGCGCCCTGGTTTCAGCTGGCCTGGATGTCGCCTGTGCCGGGCGCAATGCGCAATGGCCCAGGTGCGCCGAGTGGCGGCCTCGCGTCACATGCTGGCCTGCTGCGCAGCCCAGTGTGCCTGGTCCATGGCGGCTGCTGCCACTTTGCTGCCTTTCTGCGACATGCTTTGCTGCCGCTGGCGAGGAGGCAGGCGGGTCACGCTTGCAAGCCGCCTGAAGCCGAGCCGCCCTCCTGTACGCCTTGCATTGCAGACCCTGCTGCTCTGGACTTTGTGGCTGGGGAGCACCAGCACCGCCACCTCCCCGGCTGCTGGCTGCTGCCTGCAGCGTACTGGGACATGGCGGCGGCCCAGCCGCAGCCATGGTGGGAGCGGGCGGGCGTTGGGGGCAAGCAGCGGGAGCGAGAGGACTCGGCCTGGGAGACCTTGATTGCAGTGCAGCTGGAGCTGCTGCAGCCGGGGGGCGGCAGCGCCCTGCCAGCGGCACCAGCCTCCCCGCTGCCGGCTGTGCCAGCTGGCAATGGCGTTGCGGCGCTGGTTGAGAGCAGCCGGTACGCACAGCTGCTGAGCCAGGAGCAGCAGCTGGAGTGGCGCCTGCCGCCTGCCGCACCCGGCTTCAACAGCAGCTTGTTGTGGCTGCCAGAGCTGCCCCCGCTGGTGGATGCTGTGCTGGCTGTTTCCAACGGCAGCAGTCGCGATTGCCCGCTGCCTGGCGGCGGCGGCGGGGAGCCGCCGGGCGTTGCATCAGCCCTGGATCACCTTGGCGCGCTGATGGCCCTTGCGGTGCCAGCCCTTGACGAGGCTGCCATGCAGCAGGCGCGTATGGCGCTTGGCAGCCCGGCCAGCGCGAGCGGCTGGCGGCGCTGGTATGCAGCCTTCAGGAGTGGCCTCAACCGCTCTGTGGGCAGCTGGATCGAAGCGGGCCTGGTTCAGCTGCTGCGCGCGCTGGTGTCCCGCACAGCGCGCGGGCTGGCTGCCCTAGGTACGCCCCTTGCCTTGGTGTGCTGCAGGCAGCATGCAGCTTGGGGTGGCACGCCATCCGGGCCTGGTGCAGCCCGCATGATTGTGCTCCAGCCTGTGGTATGCAGCAGCCTCACCCCTGTGCGCACTTGCCTCTGCTGCGCAGCCCTGGTGCTGCTGCTTGTGCAGCAGGGCGTGCTAGCGTGCCAGCTGGCAGCTGCTGCGCTGCGCCACGCACAGCGGGCACGGCAGGCCGGCGCCTCGGATGCTGCGCCTGCTGCGCCGGAAGCTCCTGCGCTGCTGCCCCACATCGTTGGCTTGCCGCATGGAACTCTGCGGCGGGCGCTGCGGCTGTCGGCGCGGCTGAAAGACTGGAGCCCTCTCAGGCTGACCATCCTGCTGCTGAGCCTCACAGTGAGACCGGGCTGCTGGGCTGCCTGGCTGGGTGGACACATGTGCCTCGGCTTGCAAGCTGGGCCCCTCCCTGCGCCTCGGCCCTGCACATGGTGCTAGCTGCTGCTGTGTGCGTGCAGCGCCTGGCGGCGTGTCTGTAGGCTGTGCATCAGCGCCACCGCATGCAGCAGAGGGCCAAGCATGTTCCACCTGCCCCTCTGTCTGCTCAACCGCCTGTCCCACAGGTCACGTGGAATTACCCGCTGTGGCCCGTTGGCATAATCTGCCTGATGAGCGCCGTCGTTCCTGAGGCGGAGGCAACTGAGGAGGACGCGCTGCTGTGCGTCCATGCCTTTCTGGCACGCCTGGGTGAGTAGGTGCATAATAGCCCGCCCCAAACAGCAGGCACTTGCACATTTTTTACACCGCCACCTGCACCGAAATCCCCTCCCGCCGCTTGCACACAGCCTGCCTGTCGCCAGGCACACTGGCCCCCATGCATCCTCGCCTCTTTCCAGCCGCACATCCATGCGCTGCTGCCCACGCCCCTGCCCTGCAGGTTCACTGCTGTTCCTGACCACTGCCAGCGACGTCGTCTCGTTCTTTGAGGTGATTGGCAGCGAAGCAGTGAGCGGAAAGCAAGTGCAGTTTGGGCTGCTTTGCCAAACCACTGCAAGGGCAGTTGACGCTTGCACTTGTGGGTGCCATTTTCAGCTCTGTTGAGTTCAGCTCTGCCGTACTCTGCAAGCTGCTGAGGCTTGCAGGCCTGGTGACCTGATTTGTGCCGACCCCGGCAGCCCGTTGCCCTGGGCCGTGCCATCGAATGCAGGCAGCTGCAGCAGCAGCAGCCCTATGAGCGCGCCCGCCTCGCCAAGCCTCTTTTCCCCACCCTGCCCGTCTTGCAGGCAGGGCCGGCAGAGGCGGAGCGCGGCTGGTGGGCCCAGCTGCTGGGCTTCCTGCTTGGCCCAACCATGCGCATGCTGATTGCGGGGCCGCTCTCAGGCCTGGCAGACGCATATGACGTGAGCCCTTCTACAGACGGCTGTGCCTGCTGCCTGCCGCAGATGCCCCGTGCTTGCTGCCTGCCACGCTGTGCTGCACCATCCACCCCGCCGCGCTGTGCTGCACCACCCAGCCCGCCGCGCTGTGCTGCACCACCCAGCCCGCCGCGCTGTGCTGCACAGCACAGCCTGAGCACGCACTTTTCAGGAAGCTCAGAGCGCCCCTCCTGCGATGTCTGTCCAACTGCAGGCTCCCTTCGATCCGGTTGCTCGCCGGTTCTTTCAAACTGTGGCAGCGGACTATTTGGAGTTTCAGCTGTCCACCCGGGCGGTCTGTGCACTCGGGCTGTGGGACTGCACCCCCACGTTCGGCTGCACCGGCCCAGCTGCCTTGCTGGCAGGGCGGGGCCCGCTGCTGCTCGCTCTGGCGCCACTCTTCTGGGGAGTGTGGGCCAGCATCCGCGCTGCCGAAATGGACCTTCCGCCCGATGACGCCGCCGCCCAAGCATGGCAGGAGCGGGTGAGCCGGGATGCAAGGGCGGCTGTGCTAGCCAATTGCGTGCCGTGGAGAAGGGTCCTGTAGGTGTGGCTGGGCTGCCCTCGACCCACTCAGTGGCTGCTGCGGACGTTGCCACCAGCCTCGCCAGCTGTGGATTTTGCAGGCTGTGGGGCAGCCTGCAGCTGAGCTGGTCTGCGTGCAACCTGATGAAGTGTGCGCTGCCACCTGCCTCGCAGGCGTACCGCTTTGCGACCACGCTCTGGCCGTTCGAGATTGTGCATGCCGTGCTGTGGCGCGCCAGCCACCCATTGGAGCCCGGGGGCCCGCAGCTGCTCCGAGGGGCCAGCGCCCAGTCGTTGCCAGACGCTGGCACGGATGCGGGCGTGCCCATGCTGTGCCGCCCGCCAGCCGGCACCAGCTGGTGGCAGCGGCTGCGCCTGGCTTACGTGGCCAGCCCCACGACAGCCGGGGGGCTCGGCAGGCTTGCGTCAGCACGCAGGCTGCTGCGCAGCGCACGGCAAGATGTGAGTGGGCAGCAAGTGGGCGCTCTGCTGCTGCCGCTGCTGACGCACCCTGCCAAGCGCACGTGCACAGCTGCACCTGACGTGCGCACTTGCGCACGCTGACGTGCACAGCTGCACATGGCTTGCGCTGCCCTGGCTTGCACAGCTGCCCGCACTTGGCCGTTCACACGTGGCGTCGCCCAATGCCACACACCCCTTGCCGCAGTTAACCCTCCGACATTTGCTAGGCTGCGCGTTTGTTGCCGTGGTGACAATCCCGGCACGGATGCTTGTGTGGCTGCTGCTCGGCCTGGCCGCCGGGCTGCTCAGCCTTCCAGGCCTCGTCGCCGCTGCCATCTCCCTGCCACTCCGCCTCTTCTTCGGCCCGCTGTCGCAACACTGGTAAGTGCTGCAGCCGCAGCAGTGGCCGCAGCAGTGCCTGCCGGATGCAAAGGGGCACCAGCGTGGCTGTGGCCCCGTGCGCTGCACTGCCGGTTCAATTCAGCAATCTACCGCTGCAGCTGCAGTGGGTTGCTGGGCAGATGCCGTATACTTGCCAGGCTGCTGATAGGCCGGCTTAGTGACCATCTGACATCCTGACATCGGCCCATGTGCAGGTGCCCAGACAGCTCCGACCAGGAGCGCCCGTCCTTGCTGGCGGCCGCCCTGCAGTGGGCAGCCGACGCAGCAGACGCAGTGCCTGGCTTGCTGGCACGGCTTTTGCTGGCTGGGGCTGGGGCAGCGGGCCGCTTTGTGGGCCTCGGCGCAGGCGGGGCCCCGCGCCAGCGCAGGCCACCGCAAGAGCAGCCGCCGGCGCAGCGTGCCGGCGCACGGCGGCAGCGCAAGGGCCAGGCCAGCGGCGGCACTGCGGCAGCCCAGCAGGCAGGCAGCCGCCCTGCGGCAAGCTCCCGCCCAACCAGCACTGACCAGTCCCGCCCAGCCAGCGCTGGCGGCAGGGCAGGGCGGCGGCCAGCTGACGGTGCAAGCACCAGCAGCGCCGCAGCTGGGCCCGCTGCACAGGCAGCTGCCACTGAAGAAGCAGCCTCTGCGCCTACTGCCTTCAGCTGGTGGCCGCTGCGGCGCCGCAGGCCGCAGCAGGCTGCGCCAGCGCCGTCTGAGCCGGAGCCAGCCGCAGCAGGCCAGCCAGATCAAGCACGCCGCCAGCAGCAGCAGCAGAACCAGCGGCTGCAGCAGCAGCAGCAGCAGCAGCAGGACCAGCGGCAGGGCAAACAGACAGCGCGCTCGGCACAGCCCCAGCCGGCAGCCGAACTGAGCCGCAGCACATCTGCACAGTCTGAACAGTCCTCGCTGTCTGAGCCGGCAAGTGCAGGCGGCAGCAGCGCCGCCGGTCGGGGCAAAAAGAAGCGGCGCGCCCAGCAGCAGCAGCAGGCGCAGCAGCAGCAGCAGCATGGACCGGCGTCGCCTGCACGGCCGCCGCCCAGCCCAGGCGGCAAGTGGGAGCAGGTTGACCGCAAGCCCAAGCAGCCGGCGCAGCAGGCACAGCAGCATCACCAGGAACAGCAGACGCAGGTGCAGCAGGTTCTGCCGCTGCCCGCCGCACCGCAGCAGCAAGTGCGCTACTGGCAGGCAGCAGAGGAGTTAGTGTGGCAGGACAGCCGGCCGGAAACGCCGCCAGTCTTCCCAGAGCAGCCGCCAGAGCAGCCGCCAGAGCAGCCAACAGAGCAGCCACAGCCAGTGGCCGCAGTGCCTGCGCCTGCCCCGCTGCCACTTCCCATCCCGCTGCCGCTTGCACCAGGGCCAGCAGCTGGGCAGCCCAGGCCGCCTGTTGCGCTGCCTGTGCCAGCCCCCGTGCCCTTGCCGCCCCCCGCAGCAGGCGTGGCACCTAGCAGCGCAGCAGCCGCTGAGCCGCCGGCATGGGATGCGGAGGCGGCGGCGGCCATGGCTGCCCTGGCTGCTGCCGAGGCGCGGCGCCCCGCTGCCGACATGGAGTGCGCGGTGTGCATGGACAAGCCCCCAGAAACGACTCTGGCTCCATGCGGGCACCGGTGAGCGAGCATTGCTGCTGTTGGGTTGGAATAAGCAGTGCTGCTGTTGAGTTGAGCAAGCGCCACTGCTGTGGGAGCCAGGTTGTGGAGCCAGCTGGTGGTGGGGCAATGTCGGTGGCATTGGGTTGCGATGCTTCTTTGATACTCAACGGCCCGCCCATGCACATGCCGGCATGACATAACATGCTGGCGATTGGGCCTCCTCGTCTGCACATCAGCTGCCCCACAGCCATGCTGTGCTCCCGAGCGACTGCTGCCCCATGCACGTGCCTGCCCGCCCCCCCCCCCCCCCCCCCCCCCCCCCCCCCCCCCCCCCCCCCCCCCGCCCCCC
>VFQQ010003427.1_pt1 | contig 15405 bp, 18 predicted proteins | sample 3512341 | NCBI WGS metagenome assembly VFQQ01 (sample SAMN10412373, study PRJNA504923) | tailings metagenome | isolation source: Relicate 2 Philex TSF1 revegetated site | place: Philippines: Tuba, Benguet | collected 2017-08-29 | reverse complement strand
TCATAGGCCCAGCCTTTCATGAACACACGGTCGATCCAGCCCGTGAGCAACCCAGGCATCGACCACCAGTAGACCGGATAGACCAGCACCAGCGTATCGGAACGGTCAATACGCGCCTGCTCTGCCGCAATGTCATCGGCAGCAGGCGCCTTGCCTTGAAAGGTGGCGATGTCACTTGCGTTGAAGCGGGGATCGAAGCCTTCGGCGGCCAGGTCGGCGATCTCGAAACTGTTGCCGGATGCAGCGACGCCGTCGGCGACGCTGGCTGCAATCTTGTGGGTGAGGGACTTGGCATCGGGATGCGCGACGACGATGAGCGCGTGCATGACGGGGCTCCCTGGAGGGTGTTGCGGAGAAGTGGATCAGCTTATATACTTTTAGTAAGTTACTTTTGGTATATAGCGATGTCAAGCGACCATGCGAACAATGTGCGCCCGCGCCGTCAGCGCCTGTTGCGCGAAGAACGACATCGACAGCTCCTCGATGTCGCCTGGCGCATTGCGCGTGAGGAAGGCACCGAGGCATTGACGCTCGGTCGGCTGTCTGAGCGGGCGGCGGTGACCAAGCCTGTCGTCTACGATCATTTCGCTACACGTTCGGCTCTGCTGGCCGCGCTCTACCAGGAATTCGACGAGCGCCAGAACCTGGTCATCGATGCGGCGCTGGCGGCAAGCGAACCGACACTCGACGGCCGGGCCTCGGTGATCGCTTCGTCTTATGTCGATTGCGTGCTGGAGCAGGGTCGCGAGATCCCCGGCGTGGTGGCCGCCCTTGTCGGCACGCCGGAACTGGCGACCATGAAGCACGAGCATGAGGCTGCCTTCCTCGACAAGTGCCGGGCAGCTCTGGCGCCGTTTGCGAGCGGAGTTACCACGCCGCGCCTGTGCGGCATGCTGGGAGCGGCTTCCGGTCTGTCCGCGGCTGCCGCTTCGGGAGAGATCACCGCGGACGAGGCCCGCGACGAACTCCATCAGACCATCCTGGCCATGGTGGCGCGCAGCGCCGGGTGAACGCACTTTCGCCTTCGAGAAACCCTATTGCCGCGTGGCAATGGTTGCCGCTGCGCCGCCCATCAGTACGGCCGCGCCGCGGTTCATCAGGCGCATGGCACGCGGCGACTTGAGCGCATGGCGCGCCTTTGCGCCGGCCAGAACGAAGGGCAGCTGCGCCAGCGTCAGGATCGCTGCGGTCAGCGCCACCAGCACGGAGACGTCCACGAGCGTGATCGCGTTCAGGTCGATGATGGTCGGCAGGATGGCGATATAGAACAGGATCGATTTCGGGTTGCCGAAGGTCACCAGCACGCCGGAGGCCAGCGCGCGCCACTGGTTGCCGGCGTCAGTTTGTGTGCCTTGGGTCCTGATGTCGAAATCGGCGGTCCAGTACTGGTAGGCCAGCCAGACCAGATAGGCGACACCTGCCCATTTGATGACGATAAGTGCCAGCGTGAAGCTCTCTGCAATATAGGCGAGGCCGGCCAGCACCGCGACGAGGTAGAGAACGTCGCCTATCACCATGCCGAGCGTCATCCACACCGCCTGCCGGTAGCCGCTTTTCATCGCCTGCGCGACGATGGCGACGATCTGCGGGCCGGGAATGGCGGCAGCGATCGCCAGCGCACCGGAATAAGCCAGGAACCCCGAAAGAGTCATCGTTTCGTCCTTGGTCGAGCGGAACAGGCCGCGCGCCGGCGCGGACGAGAACACCATATTGCGCTCTTGCATAAGCGCAATCGGTGCGAGGATGAATGCTGCCATCGGAGTTTCCGATGGAGACATTCGTACCTTCCCGTTTCCCTTTGCTTTCCTGCGAGCAGACAACTCCTCCAGGCCACTGAACGAAGGCTGGCCAAAGCGGAGATCTCATGGATACGACAACTGAAAACAAGGCCGAGCGCGTCCTCATCGCCGGTGGCAGCTCCGGCATGGGGCTGGCGCTCGCGGGGTCGCTCCTGTCGGAGGGAGCTGAAGTAACGATCGTCGGGCGCTCGCAGGCAAGGCTGGATGCGGCGGGTGCGAGCCTGGGCAATCCATCTTTGTTGCGCCTCGCCGTCGCCGACATTGCCAGGGAAGATGAGGTCAGCAGGCTTTTTGCCGATGCCGGCCGGTTGGATCACATCGTCTCGACCGCTGCCGACATCGGCGCCTCCTACCGGCTGCTGCCGGACCTCGACCTTGCCGAAGCGCGCCGGGTGGTCGATTCGAAGTTCTTCGGGCCGCTGCTGCTGGCCAAGCATGGCGTTCCGGTCTTGTCCCGGACAGGGTCGATCACCTTCACATCGGGCATCAACGCCTATCGGCCAGCGGCACGCGGCTCGGTGACGGCGGCCATGAACGGCGCGCTTGCTTCACTGGTGCGCGCGCTCGCCGTCGAACTCGGGCCGATCCGTGTCAATGCCGTCTCTCCAGGCTGGGTCGACACCCCTATCTGGCAGCAGGTCGCCGGCGACACCAGGGCGGCGACGCTCGATGCCATGGCCGCTCGCCTGCCGGTCGGCCGCATCGGCAGGCCGGAAGACATCGCCGACGCAATCCGTTTCCTGATGCGAAACGGCTTCGTCAGCGGAACGGTGTTGCACGCCGAAGGCGGGCATCGCCTGGTTTGAACTGCCGGCGCGAAGCCTCCAGGAAGAGACGAACCGCCGGCCGTTTGCCGCGCCGGCCATGCCAGATCATGGAAACGGGGACCGACGAGCTGTTGCCGGTCCATGGCAGGGTCACAATCCGCTCGTCACCGGCCATAACGGCAACGCGCGGGATGAGCGCCAGTCCGGTACCTTCCGCCACGAGTTTCTGGATCGCCGCGATCGAGCCGAGTTCGACAGCGATGCGCGGTCGTGCCCCATCCTGTGCGAAAGCGGTTTCGAACATCTGGCGGTAGACACATCCCCGCTCGGTTACCAGAAAGGGCTCGTCGCGCAGATCGTCGGCGTTCGCCGCGGCTTGCCCGGCGAGCCGGTGGCTGGCCGGCACGGCGACGACGAGCTCTTCTTCGGCGATCACTTCATGTTCGAGATCCGACGTTTCGGGTGGTTCGCCAAACGCGAAGGAAACATCGAGGGCGCCGCTCTTCAAGCCGGCGCGCAGCGCACCACTGCCGGCGCTCTTCAATTGCAACCGTACAGCCGGATTCTGGGCACCGAAATGCGCCAGCAGCGGCGGCAGATAACTTGCGCAGAGCGTTTCCAGCCCGCCGATCGCCAGCGTGCCTGCCGCCGTGTTTGCGGCCGTTGCCACCGCGGCCCGTGCTTCATCGGCGCGGGCCAGAAGGTCGTGGGCGTGCTCGAGCAGGCGCTGACCCGCTTCGGTCAGTTTCAGCTTGCGTCCGATGCGGTCGAAAAGCGTGGCATTCAGATCGGCCTCCAGCGCCTGGATCTGTTCGCTCACGCTCGACTGGGCAAGGTGGATGCGCTCCGCGGCCCGTGTGATGTTGAGCTCGGAAGCAACGGCAACGAATGTCTTCAAATGCCTGAGTTGCATTGGCTGTCCATGGTGCTGCCAGGTTGAAGGTAGGAGCTCATGCCAGCATCGCGCGGCTATCGAGATGGTTCTTCAGCACGGGGGCGACGGTGACGGTGGCGATGCCTGGAATGGCGACCATGCGTTCGCGCAATGCGCTCAGCGCAGCCAGGTCACGCCCCCGCACGCTCAACACCATGTCCATCGGCCCGGAGACATGATCGCAGCTCTCGACCTCCGGAAAGCCGGCGACCATCGGGATCAGCCGGCCGCAAGGGCGCCCGTCGGTGCGCACGAAAAAGAAAGCGCGGGCTCCACCCGGCTCCACCGGGCCGGTCGTGTCGATGGTGAAGCGCTTGATCACGCCCTGGCGTTTCAGCCGTGCCAGGCGATCCTGCACGGCGCTGCGGGAAAGCCCGACCGCGCGTGCCAGGCCCAGCACCGGCTGGCGGCTGTCACGCCTGAGCAGCGTGACCAGCTGCCGGTCGATGTCGTCGAGATTTGGTGTCGCGAGATCCATCCCATTGTCCTTTCCCCGGCAATCCGCCGGCCGGGCGTCATCTTGCCGGTCGCATTCCGGCGGCGACGTCGTCCAGAAGTCTGCGATCGAAACCAAAGCCGCAGGCAAGAGATGGAACGAGCCGCACGCATTTACCAGTATGGACCGCCGGAAGTTTTGCAGATTGAGCCAATCGAGGTGCCTGTGCCGGGTCCCGGCGAGGCACTGGTGCGCCATACGGCGATCGGACTGAATTTCGTCGAGGTCTATTTCCGGCGCGGCACCTTTCAGATGCCTGTGTTACCGGCCGTGTTGGGCAATGAGGGCGCTGGTATCGTCGAGGCGATAGGCCCTGGCGTCGAAGACGTGGGGGTTGGCGATCGTGTCGTCTACGCCGACAGTCCAATTGGCGCGTATGCGACGGTGCGCCTCTATCCCGCCGACCAGCTGGTGCGTATTCCGGCAGCCGTCAGCGACGAGCAGGCTGCCGCTTCCTTCCTGCGCGGCGTCACAGCGCGCATGCTGCTCAAGGATGTCGTTCCCCTCCATCCGGGCGACACCGTGCTCTACCATGGCGCAGCCGGAGGCGTCGGCCTGCTGTTCGCTCAATGGGCGCGGGCACTCGGCATCCGCGTCATCGGTACGGTATCCAATGCCGAAAAAGCGGCCGCCGCGCGCGCTGCCGGCTGCATCGAGACGATCGACTATCGCACGCAAGACTTCGTCGAGCAGGTCAAGGCGATCACCGGTGGTGAAGGTGTTGCCGCCGTGTTCGATTCCGTCGGCCAGGACACGTTCATGAAATCGCTGGAGAGCCTGCGCCCGCGCGGTGCGCTTGTCGCCTTCGGCAAGGCTTCCGGCAACCCGCCGGCGATCGATCCGTTCCTGCTGGCGCCGAAGGGACTTTACGTGACCTGGCCGATCCGGCCCGTCTACACCGCCCGACGCGTCGATCGCGAACGCAGTGCCGACGAACTCTTCGAGGCGATTGCCGAGGGTATTCTCGATGTCGGTCCGAACCGCATTTACCCGCTGGACGATATCGTGACCGCCCATCGTGACCTGGAGGAGCGCAAGATCATCGGCGCGGCGGTGATCAGGCCCTGATATCCGGTACTTGGAGCGTTTTCGTTTTTCACGGAAACGCGGAAACGCTCTAAGTTTTGTTTTCGCCGCATTTTTGTAACGCCAAGTGATTCCACTTGGCTACAAAATGCTCTGGCCACCGCACGAGGCGAGGGATCACCGTCTCTCGAACCGTTCGCGAGCGGCCGCCTGGCAGCTATGAAAAAGTCCGATGAAGAGCAGTTCGCGCACCGCGAGCTTCTTTCGGCCCCAATAGCTGGCCGTCTTCATCGCGTCCGGGTCGGATGTCTCCGCAAGCGACGATTTCAACATGCTGCCGGTGCAGTTGAGCACCAAGGCCTGAATGGCCGTTCGCCCGCATGTCTTGGCTTCGGGTGTCATCGATGCGGCGGGAAAAGGATGAAATGCAGCGCGATAGCCGCGTGTCAGGAATGAGGTCTGTTCACTGGAATAGCCGCTCGCCGCAAGGAGTTTGGCCATCCTGGCCCGCTCGCCCGCCAAGGTCAGATCACCGCAGGCAGGCGCGGCATTTCCCTCCGGGACAGACGTCACCGTCAGAATCCCGACAATGGCCGCTGCCATCCATTTGGGAGTGAGTTTCAAGACATTGAACATGGAACAGCCGCCCTCCCCGCAACGACAGTGAGATTGCGCAAAATGCGGGACGCGTAAAGGACTCATGCGTGCCAATCAGTTCCAGAGCCGTTGACTTGCTTTGTACCGATCGGTACAAGCATCGCAAAACACCTGACAACGAGCCGATGGAGATCATGATGAGTCGTCCGCCACTGCCGCCTTTCAACGCCGAGACCGCTGCCGAGAAGGCGCGCAAGGCCGAGGACGCCTGGAACAGCCGCGATCCCGAGAAGGTGTCGCTGGCCTATACCGAGGACAGCCTCTGGCGGAACCGCGCGGAATTCGTCAGGGGGCGGCCTGAGATCGTTGCCTTCCTTGCGCGCAAATGGGCGCGCGAGCTGGAGTATCGCCTGATCAAGGAAGTCTGGACCTGGAACGAGAACCGCATTGCCGTGCGGTTCGCCTATGAATGGCGCGACGACAGCGGTCACTGGTTCCGCTCCTACGGCAACGAGAACTGGGAATTCGACGAGGCAGGCCTGATGCGCAGGCGCGTCGCATCGATCAACGACCTGCCGATCACCGAGGCGGAGCGCAAGTTCCACTGGCCGCTCGGCCGCAGGCCCGACGATCATCCGGGTCTCAGCGCTCTCGGGCTCTAGAGCGGGATACGATCAGGATGAAGCCCACTCTATCTCTTTGTCTGTCGCATGATCATTATCAGAAACGTCTGCAATGTTTCGGGATCATGCTTTGAATGCGCAAGGGTGTGGCTGGCCGGCATGAGCTGATCGTGGCGATTGCCGAAGTGTTTCGCGCGCATGGCTACGCCGGCGCCAGCCTGTCGCTGATCACGGAGGCGACGGGGCTCGGCAAGGGCAGCCTCTACAACTTCTTTCCAGGCGGCAAGGACGAGATGGCGACCGCTGTGCTGGCGCATATCGATCGCTGGTTCGAGGACGAGGTTTTCTCGCCGTTGCGCGAAGCGAAGGACCCGCAGGAAGGCATCGACCGCATGCTTGCGGCGACGGATGCCTACTTCCGTTCGGGCCGCCGCGTCTGCCTGGTCGGCGCCTTTGCACTGGACGATGCACGTGACCGTTTCGCCGCCGAGATCAGATCCTACTTCGGGCGTTGGGTGACGGACCTGGCCGGCTCGCTGCGGCGAGCGGGCCAGCCGGAGACGGAAGCCCGGCGACTGGCCGAAGAATGTGTCGCCGGCATTCAGGGCGCGCTTACGCTGGCGCGGGCCTTTGACGATCCCGCGACGTTTTCCCGCGCGATGACGACCATCCGCGAGCGGCTCGGCGTCGCCGGCGCCCGATGATCCAGATGTCGGTTCAGGCCGCGTCCAGACCTTCGAAGATCAGGCTGTGGTGAACGGCGGCACCCGCTGTGACACCATCGGCTGAGGCCCAGGTGGCATTGTGCATGCCGCGCGCCGCATCACCGGCTGCAAAGACGCCGGCCACGCTCGTCGCTTTCTTGCCGTCGGTCACGATGATCGGACCGAAGAAGCCGTCTTCGAAGCCGCAGCCCAGCCGTTCGGCCAGCGGACTGGCCATGACCGTGCGCGGGGTCAGGTAAAGGGCCGTCGTGGCCACCCGGCCGCCATCGGCGAGCACGACTGCCTGCAGCGTCCGCCCCTCGCCTTCCAGGAGATCGATGCGTGACGGTTCGATGGTGACGCCGCGTCGCGAGAGCTTTGCCAGCATAGCTGCATCGGGCATCGGCTGGCCGTTGAGGAACAGTGTCGTCGGACCCCACTCGGTGATCATCAATGCCTTTTCGGCGCAATGCGGCGTGGTTGCGAGCACGCCGAGCGGCGCGCCACCGAATTCGTAGCCGTGGCAATAGGGACAATGCAGCACGCTGACGCCCCAGCGCTCGGCCAACCCGGGCATGGCGGGCAGGATGTCGGTGATGCCGGTGGCCAGCACCAGGCGTGAAGCCTCGAGCACCGGCCCCGATGCAAGCGTGACGGCAAAAGCACCCTCGTTTCCGCCGGCATCCACGGCTTCGTCCGCGATGAAATAGACATTGGGGTAGGCGGCAAGTTTTTCGCGCGCGGCAGCGATCATGCGCGCCGGTTCTGCGCCATCCTGGCCGAAGAAGCCGTGTGAGGCGGTGGCGAAGCGGTTGCGTGGCTTGCCGGCATCGATGACCGCGACGTTGCGGCGTCCGCGCGCGAGCTGCATGGCGGCGGAGAGGCCGGCATAGGAGCCGCCGATCACGACCGCATCGAAGGGTTTCGCAAACATCTGCACGTCAGGCTGCATGGGGGTTGGCCTTCCTTGTCTTGTTTTGCTTCCAGCGCTCGTGGAAATCGGCGGCCAGATCGGCCAGCGTCACCTCGCCAAGGCGCTGGATCAGCAATGCTTCCGCCTCGTGGAATGCGTCATCCAGCGCCGCGTTGACCGCCTGCTCCACCAGGCAGTCCGGCATTTCCTGGCGGTTGCCGAGCGCAAAGACCATCGGCTCGCCGAGCGCGGTATAGACATCGCGCAGCGAGACGCTGGCGAGATCGCGGCTGATCGTCCAGCCACCGCCATGGCCGCGTTCGGATTGCACGATGCCCATGTCACGCAGGCCCGCCATGATGCGCCGGATCACCACGGGATTGGTGCTCAGCGTCCTGGAGAGCTGTTCCGAGGTCATTGGCCGGTTTTCTTCGGCCATGTGGAGCAGGACGTGCAGAACGCCCGAGAGTCGACTGTCGCGTTTCATGCAACTTTATATGTTACGAGAGAGTACGAGAGTCAAGATTGGGCATAAGAGGAGCCGGAAATCAGCGGTCTTTCAGGAAGGGCTGGCGGACGCTATTCGCTCTCACCATCCAGCGCCGGCACGGAAACGCCGGCGAGTTCGGCGGCCAGCAGCCTGGCAGCCCCGGCCCGCGCGATCCTCAGCATCAGCGCCTTGCGGGTGGCCGCGGCGATACGGTGTTCCGGTGCCTCGCGCAGCATTTCGGCACCATAGCCGTCCGACAGGATGAACCCGCACTCCTCGGGAAAGATCTCGGCCGGCACGGCTGGGTGCGTGGCGAAGAAGAAGCGGTCGCAATGCAGCCGGTAGTCCGGCCATTTGCGGTCGACACGAAAGTCCTCGATCGAGGATTTGACCTCGATGATCCAGATGTCGCCCTGGCGGGTGAGCGCGACGAGGTCGGCGCGCCGCCCGGTCGCCAGCGACAACTCGGGCAAGACATGCGCGCCCATCTGGGTAAGCAGCCGCTGCACGCCGCGCCGCACCAGCATGGCGCGCTCCGACTGGCGGCCGTCGATCAGCGGATTCTGGGAGAACGGTGAAACGATGGGCATGATCCATCATGCCCGATTCCGTTCACGGTTTGAACCCTTCAGTCCACCGTCTCCAACTCTCCTGCCATCTCTTCCAGGATCGGGCAGTCCGGGCGATCATCGCCGTGGCAGGCGTGGATCAGCTTGTTCAAGGTCGCCCGCATGGATTGCAATTCGCGCACCTTTTCCTCGATCGCCGAGACATGCGCCGAGGCGATCGCGCGCACATCCTGGCTGGCGCGCTCGCGGTCCTGATACAGCGCCATCAGCTGGCGGCAGTCGTCGATGGAAAAGCCGAGATTGCGAGCCCGCTTCAGGAATGCGAGCCGGTGCACGTCGTCGCTCGAATAGTCGCGATAGCTGTTGTCCGAACGCTCGGGAGAGATCAGTCCGATTTCTTCATAGTAGCGGATGGTCTTGGCCGGCAGTCCGGAGTGGCGGGCAGCATCGCCGATATTCATGATCTCGTCCTCTGGCGGCCCGTGTTGGAATGTTTTTGAGGCCGCTTTCTTTGTTTTTGCTTGATAATCCCTTGGCAGATGTTGCCGAAATGCCATAGCCGGTGCCTTACCGGCAGACACACCCCTCCATATAAGCATCGGCTGCTTGGCAAGCAAAAGAAATGCCAGCATGAATGCGTTAACGATTTTTACCGAATCGCCGCGGATCAACGGGACGGAGCGTAGAAACTGTTCATGCGCTTGAAATCTGCCATTGTCGTCGCGGCGCTCGCCGCCTCGCTTGCCGGCTGTAGCACCATCGGCCAGATGCGGCTTTTCTCCAACGACTACGGCGGCGTCAGTGACGCGGGCTATCAGCTGCCGCGCATCCCGATCGAAAAGGTACCGCAAAGGTTCCATCGCCAGATCGTCGCCTACGACACCAACGAGAAGCCGGGCACGATTGTCGTCGATACCGGCAACAAGTTCCTCTATTTCGTACTGCCGGAAGGCGAAGCGGTGCGCTACGGCATCGGCGTCGGCCGCGAGGGGTTCGAGTGGAACGGCACGGCCCGTGTCGCCATCAAGCGCGAGTGGCCGACCTGGACGCCGCCTTCGCAGATGATCAAGCGCCAGCCGGAACTGGCACAGTTCCGCAACGGCATGGATCCTGGGTTGAAAAACCCGCTCGGCGCACGCGCCCTCTATCTGTTCAACAAGGGTGACACCGGTTACCGCCTGCACGGCACCCCGGAATGGTGGTCGATCGGCAAGGCGATGTCGTCGGGCTGCATCCGCCTGATGAACCAGGACATTATCGACCTCTACAACCGCGCTGAAGTCGGCGCCAAGGTCATCGTGATGTGATGTAAGCGCCTGCCCCCGAAGGAAGGCGCAAAGCAAGTTTCGTACGCGGACCGTCTAGGCAACACGGACGTCCCAAACAGAAAACCGGGCATGATGCCCGGTTTTTTGTTGATGGGTCTCGAAAAGAAAAACCCCGAGATGGTGCCCCGGGGTTTGTACGTCGAAGATGTCGGCGCTTACGATACCTGTTCGACGTGCTCCACTTCGGGCACGAAGTGACGAAGCAGGTTCTGGATGCCGTGCTTCAGCGTGGCGGTCGAGGACGGGCAGCCGGCACAGGCGCCCTTCATATGCAGGAACACGGTGCCCTTCTCGTAACCACGGAAGGTGATGTCGCCGCCGTCCTGTGCCACCGCTGGCCGTACCCGCGTGTCGAGCAGTTCCTTGATGGTGACGACGATTTCTGCGTCTTCCTTGTCGTAGAACTCGCCTTCATCGTCGGCGGTGGTGGATGGAGCGGTGCTGGCCATGACCGGCTGGCCGGACATGAAATGCTCCATGATGGCGCCGAGGATCGCCGGTTTCAGATGCTGCCAGTCGGGACCGTCCTTGGTCACGGTGATGAAGTCGTAGCCGAAGAACACGCCGGTCACGCCCGGAATGTCGAACAGGCGGCCAGCCAAGGGCGAGGCTTCGCGCGCGGCGTCGGCGTCGCGGAAGTCGGCGGTGCCTTCGCGCAGCACTTCCTTGCCCGGCAGGAACTTCAGTGTCGCCGGATTGGGCGTCGACTCGGTCTGGATGAACATGGCGGTCTCCGGCCCGCATCGTGCGGGCGATAGTTTGGAATGGTTCTAAATAAGCCCAATCCGGCCGGCATTCAAGCAAAAGCCGGCAAGGCTGTCGAATCCTAATATAGGACGCTTAGGCCAGGCTTTCGATGTCGTCGTCGGAAAGGTTTTGCGGCACGACGGTGACCGGGATCGGAAAGGCCGCGCCCTTGCCTGCGATGGACGCAACCAGCGGGCCAGGCCCTTCCTTGCCGGCGCCTGCCGCCAGAACCAGGATGGCAATGTCTTGGTCTTCCTCGATCAGCTTGTGGATCTCTTCGGCGCGCTTGCCTTCGCGGACGACCAGTTCGGGTTCGATGCCGACCTTCTGCCGCACCTTGCCGGCATAGGCGTCCAGAGCGGATCGCGCCGTGGTGTTGGCTTCCTCGCGCATGATCTTTTCCACGCCCAGCCAGTGCTGGAAATCGTCCGGCTCGATGACATAGAGCAACACGAGAACGCCGCCCGTGCTCTGCGCACGCTTCGAAGCGTAGGCCACGGCGCGCTCGCATTCCGGCGTGTCGTCGATGACCGCCAGGAATTTGCGGCGGTGGCCGGCTTCACGGCTGAGGCGTTTGGAGACCATGGCTGTCCTGTTCGATAGGGCAATTCCAGGAAAAGTGCGTAGCGGTTTTCCGTCCGGAACTGCGTAAACAAAGAGTCAGAGTGTTTCGGTGTCCCGTAAAAAACGGAAACGCTCTAGCTTTGCCGCAATCTGCCACTCGCGCGGGGTTCCTTGCAAGCGGCCCCGCCCTGCGGTCAGACCGAGGCTCTCCTAAAAAGAAGGGCGACCGTGACGGCCGCCCTTCGGGATTGGAGCAATGGCCTTTCAGCCTTGCAGCAGACCGATGATGTCGCGCACCGTCTTCATATTGGCCTCGGCCAGCACACCGGCGCGTTCGCCGCCATTGCGCAGCACGCCGTCGATATGGCCGGGATCCGCCATGAGGCGACGCATTTCCCCGGCGATCGGCGCCATCTTCTCGACAGCAAGGTCGGCGAGCGCTGGCTTGAACACCGAGAACTGCTGGCCGCCATATTCCTTCAACACCGCTTCCTTGCTGGTGTCGGCGAGTCCGGCATAGATGCCGACCAGGTTTTCCGCTTCCGGCCGGCCAGCCAGACCGGCAATTTCGGAAGGCAGCGCTTCCGGGTCTGTCTTCGCCTTCTTGATCTTCTTCGAGATCGTCTCGGCATCGTCGGTCAGGTTGATGCGCGACAGGTCGGATGGATCGGATTTCGACATCTTCTTGGATCCGTCACGCAGGCTCATGATGCGCGCGGCGGGTCCGCCGATGACCGGCTCGGTCAGCGGAAAGAAGCCGTTCACCGTTTCATCGCCCATCTGGATCTCCACGCCGACGCCGAGCTCGGCGATGCGGTGCGAGAAATCGTTGTTGAACTTCTGGGCGATATCACGGGTGAGCTCCAGATGCTGCTTCTGGTCGTCGCCCACCGGCACATGGGTGGCGCGGTAGACCAGGATGTCGGCGGCCATCAGGCTGGGATAGGCGAGCAGGCCGAGCGAGGCGTTCTCGCGGTCCTTGCCGGCCTTGTCCTTGAACTGCGTCATGCGGTTCATCCAGCCGATGCGCGCCACGCAGTTGAACACCCAGGCGAGTTCGGCGTGCTGCATCACGCGGCTCTGGTTGAAGACGATGTGTCTTTCCGGGTCGATGCCGGCGGCAAGGAAAGCGGCGGTGATCTGCCGGGTCTGGTCCTTGAGGTCTTCGTGCACGAGCTGTGCGGTCAGCGAATGCAGGTCGACGACGCAGTAGATGCAATCCATCGTGTCTTGCAGGGCGACGAACTTGCGGATCGCGCCGAGATAGTTGCCGAGGTGCAGATTGCCGGTCGGTTGCACACCGGAAAAGATAAGCGGTTTGAAGGCGGTCATGGTGGTTTCCTTGGCTTGTGGAGGGCCGTTTCGCGCGCGGCGAAATTTCGGACGGCGCGTTATGGACGAAGCAGGCTTCGCGTTCAAGAGGCGGCGCTTTAGGGAGCTAACCTTCGGCTGTCGCCACTCGCGAGCGACCGGCACTGGCTTTGCGATGGTCCGGCAGGCCGACCAGAACACGATAGGGCGCGGGCCAGCGGTCGGCGAGCATGGCCGCAAGCAGCGACCAGCCGGCGGTGATCGCTACCACCAGGCCAAGTTTGCTCCACAGCGACAGGTCGAGCGGCAGCACGTAGTACAGCCCCATCACCACGAAGGTCTGGTGGACGATGTAGAGCGGAAAGATCCTGGCATTCAGCCAGGAGAGCGTGGCACTCTTGCGGTTCAGGTGGAGTGCGGCAAAGCCGATGGCGGCAAGGATCACCGTCCAGGCCAGCGAGAAGGTCAGCGCCTTGTAGAGCGCCATCTCCATGCCGCCGGTTTCGCCGCCGATGCCGGCGGCCTTGCTCACCCAGGAATAGCGCCAGAGCAGAGCGGTCAGGGCAGCGGCGAGGACAAGGCTGATCCACCGTTTCGCTACGATGGTGGGCACTATCGCCTGATGATGTTTGGCGACCAGGAAACCCAGGCCGAACCAGCTTGCCCACACCGCGAACCAGGCACCGTCATTGTAGAGAACGTTGGTTTCACGCGGGAAGAAGGGCAGAAAGATCAGATGCAACACCAGCGGCAGCAGCACGAACAGGTAGATGGCCGGCGTACGGGCCGTCCGTTCGAACCAGTCCGCCAGCCCACGGCCCGAGGAATGGGTGAGGAACCAGAAGATCGGCGTGCAGATCGCGGTCATCACCAGCAGGTAGGCGACGAACCACATATGTGCCCAGGAAAAATTGCCGGTGGGATAACGGCCCTCGGTGAAGTAGCGCAGTACCCAGAATTCCAGCAGCGAACCCTGGAAGCGTCCATCAAGCAGGCGCTCGTACCAGACCTGCGGCACGATGATCACGCACATGGCGAAGATCAGCGGCACGAACAGCCGCACCAGGCGGCCTTTCAGGAACTCGACCGCCGTCTGCGAGCGGAACGCGAACCAGGTACCCATGCCGGAGACGAAGAACAGCAGCGCCAGCCGCCATGCCCGGGGAAACAGCGTCACCAGCGACAGCGCCTGGCTCTTCTCCGGGCTGTTGAACAGCCAGTCGAGATCATAGAGAAACGCCGCCGACGAATGATAGAGGATCAGCAGGCCGAAGGCCGAGACGCGCAGCCAGTCGATATAGTGAAGCCTGGTGTCCTGCATGGGCCCGCGCTCTCTTTGCGCGAGGCTGTGGTGCCTCGGCCGATCCCGCTCTTCTTATGCGGGAAACCTTAAAAAATCGGCTGGTCGTCTCACTCCATGTCGGCTGGCGCGGCTGGTGTCTTGGCGCCGCCGCGCTTGATGTTGCGACGGATCATGCCGAGATCGGCGCCGCCGATGGCGAACGCGACCACGAAATAGATGACTGCGCCGGCTGCACACAGGGTGGTCAATGTGAGCGCCTTGGTGGCTAGATGAGAGGCCGACGACAGTTCCGTGGCGAACCAGCGTTCGCCGAAGTAGAGTGCGATACCCATCAGCACCGCTGCCAGTACCAATCGCGGGATGCGCTTGAGCAGCGGGATGTCACGCCCCCAGTGACCGCGCCTGATCAGCACGGCAAGCAGCATGACGGCATTGAGCCAGCCGGCCACTGCCGATGCCACCGCTATACCCGGCGCGCCCATCGACGGAAACAGGGTCAGCGCGACGGCGACGTTCACCACCACCGAAATGGCCGCGAAGATCATCGGCGTGCGCGTATCCTCACGCGCGAAATAGCCGGGTGTGAAGGCCTTGATCAGCACGAAGGCCGGCAGGCCAAGGCCGAAGATTGCAAGGATTGCGGCCACCGTCGGCGTCGAGTTGTTGGCGGCGAAGGCACCACGCTCGTAGAGCAGCCGCACGATCGGATCGGACAGCACCAGCAAGGCCGCCGCAGCCGGCAGCGTCATGAACAGCGTGAATTCGACCGAGCGGTTCTGCAGGTTGGCAGCCTCGACCATGTTGCCCGATTTCAGCGCGCGTGACAGCTCCGGCAGCAGCACGATCGCAACCGCGATACCAACCACGCCGAGCGGCAGTTGGTAGACACGGTCGGCATAGGCAAGCGACGAAACGGCACTGTTCTGGCCGGACGCGATCGCCGTGCCGATCAGCTGGTTGATCTGGGTGATACCGCCGGTGATTGCCGCCGGCAGCGCCAGCCACAGCAACCGTTTCACGTTTGGCGTCATGTGCGGTCGCCGGAAGCCGATGCGCATGCCGGCATTGCGAACCGCAATCCAGACGATCGCCAGTTGCACGATACCCGCCGCCAGCACGCCCCAGGCCAGTCCGTAACCGACATAATGCGCGTCCTTGCCTTCGTACCAGGCATAGACAAGCACGGCGATGAGGATGATGTTGAGGAACACCGGCGCCACCGCGGCCGCGAAAT